>Ga0156557_1015_pt1 | contig 22432 bp, 25 predicted proteins | sample RifOxyB2_FD_111952 | JGI IMG/M metagenome (GOLD analysis project Ga0156557, IMG submission 111952) | Elusimicrobia bacterium RIFOXYB2_FULL_50_12
GTTCACAAAAATACCGGAAAAATAATTCCATCATGCCGCAGTGGACTCAATGCCACACCTTCACGGCACAATAGCAGATAAATCGTTTCAACGTTAACTATGCGGGTTTTGCGTAACATCAGTTCATAACTTATTATTCCATTCGGTGGACAGATATTTCAGGCGCAGTTCGTTTTTTGTGGCTGTTTCTTCAGGTGTCAGGGTAGAGCGTTCGAGGATAACGTTCCGTTCGTCCTCCATTGCCTGGCCTATGGCTTGCGCCGCTTTATCGAAATCCACTTGCGAGGGAAGGTGTATCGAACCCTGTTGAAGCAATGTTTTGCCCCTGCGCCGTTGGCAGGAACCGACTATTTTTATTCCTCCTATGTGCAGGTCGTACGGAAAAAACGTTTGCACGCATAGGCCTGAGGGTGCGGAAAAGCCGCTGTAAAACTCCGCCTTAAAGCTGAGGAGCTGAAGCCCGCGCCTGAGCGCCGTGTGTATCAACTGGTAGGTTTTTTCCTGGTCGTAAACCCACGGCCATGAACTTTCGTCGGCTGTAAAGCAATAAGAAATATCTCTGCCGTGGCGGACGCCCAGCCCGCCTGTCATCCGGCGTATGACGGGAACACCGTAAGCTTTAAACTCGCCATGTTTTTGGAAGTATCCGATAGTAACGCAAGGGGAGAGCCACGTGTAGAGTCTCAAGCAGGGGGGCTGTTTTTCCCCGACGGCGCGGAGAAACAGGGTTTCATCCAGAGCCATGTTGTTTTCACCCGTGTCCGGAGCGGAAGAAAGGAAGCGGTAGCGTTGTTTATTCATTGGCGGGACTTGCGCCGCTTTTCCGCATCAAGAAGTGCGCGCTTCCTTTTGATGCCGCCGGGTGCAGAATATCCCCCCATGGCGCCGTCGCTTCGCACAACCCTGTGGCAGGGGACATGAGGCGCGAAAGGGTTTTTTGCAAGCGCCTGTCCCACGGCGCGGGCGGCGCCGGGGTGGCCTATTTTTTTAGCCAGTTCGCCGTAAGTCATGGTAGCCCCCGGCGGTATCAAGGCGCAGGCAGCCCATACTTTCCGGTAAAAGAGCGGGTATTTTTTATATTCGTCGGTTAACCGTATTTTCATGTATTTATTCCCTGTTGTGCATTGTCAGGCGGCCTTCATCGTCGGTGGAAACCGTTATCTTTCTTGCGCTCCTGTATTTGCGGTAATAACGGTTAACGTTTTCGACGTAAGCGCGGGTTTCGCGGTATGGCGGAATATTTTTGTACCTTGCAACTGCCGTGGGACCGGCGTTATAGGCCGCAATAGCTTTTTCAGTATTTCCGTTGAACGTGTAAAGCATATCCCTAAGATAACGCGTTCCCGCCAGGATGTTTTCTTCCGGTGAATAAATGCTTTTTACGCCCAGCAGGCGCGCGGTTTCAGGCATAAGCTGCATAAGGCCGCACGCTCCTTTGCAGGAAGTGTCCGTGGGGTTGAAATTCGATTCCGCCTTTATAACCGCCTTGATGAGCGCCGGATCAACGGAATGTTTTTTTGCGGCGCGGTTTATTATATTATCGTAAGGTGTTTTTAACGATACCGGCGCGCCGGAGTTGTTATTGGGCGTCATGCGCAACGATGAAATAAACCTTTCCTTGACTGTATCCCTGGTTGAATAAATTATTATTCTGCGTATCTCGTCTTTTTCAAAACGGACCGCGCCGGTTTTAAGGTAAACGAGGCAGCCCCCGTCAGGCAGCTTGCTTATGTCCCCGCTGAAGTTGTCTCCGCTGTTTAATATGACCTTGCCGGGCGCGGCCAGCAGCATATTCGCCGTAAATAAAAGTATTATCGTCGTAGCAGATAGGACGTTCATGGCCATACTAATTTTATAACAGAAAAAGGAATGATTGTCAATCAGGCCAAGACGGATAAAATAAAAACCGGACACACCTGGTAACCGGCTTCATTTTTAACCTATTTGCCACTGATCGTTTTTCTGATCAACGAAACTCTACGACAAGCTGTTTATGGAAGATAGACGCGATCTTCTCAAGCGTGCCGATGGTCACGTTGTTGTCGTGCTTCTCGATTTTTAAAACAGTTCCCGGATTTCACATTTGCCGAGATAGTATTGAACAAATGTTCTTGTATTGTTCTTCTCCCGATATCCCTTCCAATGCTATTAAAGGTTGCGTAGGTTAGCGTGTTTTGCGGCATTCTTAATTTGTGTATGTTTTTTATTTCATGTTTTCCAGTTTCGAAAGTCTTGCTTCAAGTTTATCAATTTTGGATTGTTGCGCTCTCACAGCTTCAAGAAGCACTACTGTCAATTTACTGTAATCAATCCCCTTAAAACCATTCACGTTTTCATGAACGAATTCAGGGAATTCTTTTTCCACATCTTGTGCAATCAGCCCGATTTGTGGAGTATCGTAATAAGAATCATTACCACTATTTTGGGAATCTTCTTCTTTATCTTCCCTGCTATTCGCACCGGCTTCTGTTTTGATTTTTTTACACTCTGATTTATTCCATTTGTAAGTCTTTCCCTTAATTCGCAGAAGCTTGGTTAATGTAGCGTCACTCTGAATATCTCTGATATCCGTTTTGAGCCTTGCATCAGAATTACTGCCAAAATAATTAGCCCAAACCGGCCCCCACACCTCAAAAGTATTTTGCCCCCAAATTCTTATTCTTTCCACATTATTGGAGTCATAAACTTTCATCATTCCCCCAACCCCGGTTACAGTTACGCCGTTTGATCCTAACTTAATATTCCCCTGCGTCGAATCTTGAGCTCCGAATATACCTATAGTATTTGCAATATTGATATCATAAAGAGCCGCATCATCTCCACCCTGAAAGTATTTTTGACCGTTTGCCTTCGCGTAAATAGCACCTGACGCCTTTATATCCCCATTAACGTCAAGTTTTGCCTGGGGATAACTTGTTCCCAGGCCGACATTCCCTGTTACCACCAGGTTTACCGGTCCATAGTTACCCACGTAGTCCGCATCGTCACCCGTCTGTAACGTAAACGTTTTGGTATCGCCCCGCCAATACAATCCACCATGCGCTACACCCCAGCCGGAAAACATTATCGCCTGGTTCTGATTCGCACTGGCACCCCATAACCATAAATTTCGCCCGCTTTGCCTGATTTCGCCGACAACTTCCAGGTTTTTAGCAGGATTAACTGTGCCTATGCCGACGTTCCCGTTATTGGTTATCGTCATCTTCGTGTAATAGCTCAGAAGAGATCCGGCTGTACCGTTCGGTGAAGTTTGAAAATACCACGACCCGACCGGCGCATTAAATTCAAGCCGGCCGGCACATCCGTTATTAAGATACCTGTCGGCATTTGAATTGTAGGTAGAGTTTGCCATTAATTCAAAATTACCGGAATCGTCAATAGTTTGCCGTCCAACTAAATGAAGCGTTGACAATGGATTAATTGTTCCAATCCCAAGTTTTCCGCCAATTACAAAATTCCCGAGGCTTCCTGAGGAATAGCCTGATGATCCCAGCAGCTGGCGGCCAAGTACTGTTACGGTGTCCAGCGTTACTTCCATGAAGTATTGTTTGTCGAAGGAAACGTTGTCGAGCGGGATATTTACGGTTGGCAGAAGCGTGCCCTGGCCAAGCAGGAGGTTGAATTTGCCGTCGCTGTTAAGGTTGACGCCTGTGTGTTTTTCGCCGAAATATGTGGTTTCGCCTAAGGTTGGGTTGCGTTGGTATAGAGGCGCACATCAACAACGTGGTTCTGGCCGGTAATAGGCGTTACGCCGTCGTTCTGGAAAAATGTACCCTGAATATTTATCTTGTTTACCCCGGCCAGCGCCAGGCTTTTAGCCAGCAGTAATGTAGTTACAAATTTGCACATCAGTTTGACGATACGTTTGGTTTTCATCTTGTTGCATCCCTTATAGGTTATGGACGATAATTTACCAGCCGCGTTGTTGTCGTAGCCAAAAGTTGCGTAGGCCAGCGTGTTTGCGGCGTTCTTAATTGAGGATAGCACGGCACCGGTATAAATGCTATTTACCGAATCCCCGTCAGGATAGTAAGCCTGGTCTCCCGGGAAAGGGCGTCGTATTCGGAAGATGTTGCAAACGTGCCGGCAATCGTCGGATTGTTGAAAAAATAATTCATTGTGTTTTTGTTCGCCATTTTCTATTATCTAATCAACTAACTCCGTCCCCCAAGCCGTCCCGACGGTGGCTGGCCAACCTTCCGGGGCGGGGGATCACACCCGCTGGATTACACGACCTTACCCGGCCGCACAATAAATCTGTCCCCATTTTCATGTCCTCATTTTCATGTTCCCTCATTTCATAGGAACCTGGCGCAGTGATCCCAGTAACGCCTCCCAGACGGCCCTCAGTTCGGCTTGATCTACCAGTCGAGCGCTTGCTTCAAGTAGGATCTCGGGTTGGTCACTTCGGAGGGGAACGCCCGGGAAGTGCCAGGTGAAGCGCACAAAGGGCGCAGCGCCCGGCTCGGCCAGTGAGGTTATGTTTTCCCTGCCACTCAAGCCTGCGGCGGAGCGTGGCTCATCTTTCAGCACCTTGAGCTGGACGCCCTCGCGTGCAGACTGGGCTTGCAAGTCATCAATCTCAGACAAAGGGTTCATTCTGGATGGCTCGCGCACCGTATGAGTATAGAAAGTGATCTCGAAGCTGGGCAAGGAAGGATGATCGAAAGACGCCCTCGCCTGCTCGTTCTCTCCAGGCTCACCGGCGATCGAGCCATGCTCGACGCAAAAGCCCCGGGCATGTCCGGTTTCGTAAGCATTGGCTACGTTTTTCAATAACGTTTCAACAAGATACTCCTTGCCGGCGTCGGTGGCGCGTGCCATAAGGAGCACATGGTCGACCTCGGGCTTCATCGCCTCCAGCATTCGCAGTTGGGCAAACTGCCGGCTGTTCCTGTACCAGACTGCGGGCATGCCGGGCTGCAGTTCAAAAGATCGCACGACCGCGTCCGTTTCATCGGGAGGTAAGCCCAGGCTTCGGATCTGGGTAAGCCGGTCCGCCCAAATTATCTGAGGCCCCGAAGGAGGTATAGGCACCGTTTTGATAGTCACACGATAGATGCTCTGGCTGCGTCCCGACAACACCAGAGTCGACGGCAGGACAAAGTGGAACCGGCCGATAAACCAGGGGTTATCAATGCTCTTTTCAGTCATGGTCTTCTCCATTATCGAGATATGTTCTCCCTTCACCGTCAAGCCCGGGTCTGCAGCGCACAGCCCCGACAGGACCGGAAGCATAAAATATAGCGCAAGCCCAATAATCCACAGGATGTGCAGTTGCAGTGACATCCTTGTCCCGCACCGCTCATTCGAGTGGTGAACAGGGTCACGGTGGCGAAGGGGCAGAAGATTATAAGCGTTTCTCATCGAAATAATTCTTGCATAGTGCCAGAATGGCCTGTTCGGTATAATGTTGGGCAACCTTTTGCCCATAGGCCTTCTAGTGTTCGAGTTTGAATCCTGCATCTCCGGGGTGTACTCCTGGTTTGCGACCACCCATTTTGTTGAGTTTCCTGCTGGAAGAAACCGGTACAGTCCCATCCCCGCCCTCGACAAGGCGGTTGCAGAAATGATCAAGCTGATGAATAATGACCATAATGCGTATTCTGGCATATTTACACCTGTTCATTTTATATTATGGGTCTTCTCCGTTTTTTGTGGGTAAAAGTTAGCTATTTTCATAGATTTCTGGAAGCATACACGTCAAGACTTTCAGCCGCAAGTAATCTCGATCTTTCAAACCGTACGCTCTACGTTGAAAGAACCCGGATTTTGTTATTAAGTCCTTCAACGAAGCCAAGGGATACTTTGTTCTCTGGTTTAGCGTAAGCGGCAATACCGCTCCAATGACGCTCAATAAGTTCTGCGAATTCTTCGAAAGGATTAAGGCGCTGCCATTTAAGGGACGCCTTCCAGTTATCGAAGAACTTACGCGCCCAGGCTTCGGACTGATAGTTCCATAACTGGCTGAAGGATTCTTTGAGCACGTAAGCGGTGTTAAGCCGCTTGTTTACTTTTAGCAAGAGCTTCAACGAGCGTTTGCCGTCGAGGCCAAGATTCTTGTTGCGGGACAAGAGCGTATATTTTTGCCCTTTTATAAAAGAGCGTTGTTTGTCGTTGCCACTTAGACGGCTGTATTCCTGTTTGCGTATTTTGTCGAGACCTTCGCCCAGATGCCGCATAACGTGAAAGCGGTCAAAGAGTATAGCTGCCTGCGGCGCATGTTCTTTAAACGCATTCTAAAACGGTTTCCACATGTCCATGATACCAAGACGGATTTGCTTGCATTTATCAGGCCCGAGCTCTTTGTAAAATAAGCACATGCTTTCTTCAGACCGGTCGTCGCCGCCGAACCATATTGGACGTTTTTCTTCGAGATCGCTGACAACAATACTGTACGTATGCCCTTTACGCCGCGATATCTCGTCAATGCCAATGACCTTCGGATTCGCAGGACCCGCTCGGCTGAGCTTCCCCTGCATGTACTCTTTCTCAAGTTCTTTAACTGTTTTCCAATCAAGATTCAGTTCTTTGGCAACATCTTGAATATTTGATTTCTGACATTGTCTACCGACGTAAAAAGCAAATCGTCTTGTGTAACCGGACATGGCGCCGGACAGCCATTGGAGCTTCTCTTGTCGTGTCATCTTGCATTGACTACAGGCCAAACGCCGAACTTCAATGGCAAGATATACCCGCAGATCGCCGCACGGAAGATCTCGAACCAGCTTCGTATGCCGGTCATAATAGCTTCTACTGGTATTTCCGCATTCATAACATATTGTTTTTTTTGACGTCGTCTCATCGTAATGACAATTGCCTTGTTATCGTGTTTTTCGCTTTCTACTTGTTGGGTCGGTAAAAATCCCGTGAAGCAGTACGTGTCGATCAATCTCTTTTTCATAATGTCTTATTTGTAACACTTTTTTTGAGTTATTCCAAGTTGTTTATTCAACATGTTTTAAATATTTCTACCCACAATTTTGGGAGAAGAGCCAGAAAAATAACACGCACGCGCAATGGCAAAGCAATTTTACAATCACAGTCACTTTCATCGTGATGCCTCCCTTGTATAATGTATTTGATGGGATTTGGTAGAAAGGATTCAAGCGGCATAATAGCAAGTATTTGTGCCGGGTGTCAAGGAAAATTTTGCAACAAAAGACCTGCGATTGGTTTCGAGCTGCGCCAAAAATGCGGATTTAGGGAATCAGGCATTAACGCGGTAGGCTTTAAGGAAGGCGTCTACTATCAGTGGATGGAATTGTTTGCCGCTGTTTCTTTTTATTTCTTCTATTGCATCCGCTTCCGGCAGGGCTTTTTTGTAGGCGCGGTCGGTGGTCATGGCGTCAAAAGTGTCCGCAACCGAGATAATTGCGGCTATAAGAGGGATCTCATCGCCCTTCAGTGAAAACGGGTAACCCTTGCCGTCATAACGTTCGTGGTGGTATTTTACGCCGAGGATAACATCTTCAAATTCACCGATGGGGTTAAGAATTTCCGCGCCCGACATGGGATGTTTGAGAATGTATTCAAGCTCGTCGTTGGAAAGCGCATCGGGTTTGTTCAATACTACCTCGGGTATGGCTATTTTTCCTATATCGTGCAAAAGAGCGGCTATATTAAGGTCTTCTTTGAACCGTTCAAGGTTTTCTATTTTAATCATTGAGATGAGGTTGTCCGCTATTGCGCCGCTAAGCTCGGCAACGCGTTGCGTATGCCCCATGGTATATTTATCTTTTGCTTCGATCGCTTCCGAGAGCGCTTTTACTGTTCCGTGAAAAAGGCGTTTATTTACATCAAGTTGCTTACGAAGGTCTTCGAACAGCCATGAGTTCTGTATTGCCATTACCACGTCGGAAGCAAGCACTGACAAGAAACCCAGCTCCTCGGGTGAAAATGCGCTTTTATCTTCTTTTGCGCCGAGAAAAAGTATTCCGACAAGATTGTTGCGGTAAAACCCCGGGACGTATGCATCCGCCTGGTACAATGACATTTCGTCCTTCAACCGCTCTATAAACTCTACCATCGGTTTGTCGCCTTTTTCCAGCAACTCTCCGCTGAGATGCTCCAGCCGGCCCGCAAGCATGAAATCCCGCCCCAGAGGCGTATAGGTTTTATCCGTGAAATAACGTATTATCGGATTGTCTTTTTTTACCTTGGTAAATCCTTCCGGTATTTTGGCGCCCTTTTTCCCCCTGGATATTTTGACCACGTATTCTTTGCTTTGCTTCTCGTAGAGAAAAACGCCGGCGTGGCCTACTTTTATATTACGCAAAATAGTGCGCAGTATAAGTTTTATGAGAACGTCCGCGCGGCGAACAAGAATCATCTGCCGTGCAGCCTTTTCCAGTTCGCGGTGGTAATTTATGTTGGTGGGTGTCATTGCGGGATGTATTTGTTTATTTTCTGCCTGAGGTCGCCCAAATCAAGCGGTTTTACGATGTAGTCTATGGCGCCCAGTTCGCGCGCCTTGTCCTGGTATTCCTGCTCTATCCTGCCTGTTATCATTATAACCTGTGCGCTGGAATTTTGTTTACGTAATTCCCTTAACACGCTAAGGCCGTCATGCCCATCCCTGCTTTCGAGTTGAATGTCCAAAAATACCAGATCTACCTTTTTTTCAACATACAACCTCAATGCTTCCCTGCCGGAAGTTGCCTTTATGCTTGAGAGGTTCATTCTTTGCAGGAATCTCTCTAAAAAACTTACAATTTCTTCTTCATCGTCAACTACGAGGATGGTTTTTTCCATTAAGCTGTCCTCCGGGTCAGTTAACTGAGCCCAACTTGCAAAAGACAAACGGTACTGGACGGCGCGGGTATAAAAAATAAAAACCCGAAGAAAGAAATCTTCAGGTTATGCCTTTGGATGAAAATGATAAAAACTGCAATAGTTTATCCAGGGAGTAAATCATCGTAGCCACCTATGCAATCAAGAGTAACGTGACGAACTACGCAAGTAAATAAATGATACCAGAATAAACCGCAAATTTCAAGGTATTTTTGAGAATTATTTTGTCGCTGCGTTAAGCATGTTCCTGGAACGGCGCAGGCGGTGATAGGAAATGGCGAAACGGTGGGCTTCGTCGCGTACTGCCTGCAGTGTATGCAGGGCCGGGGAGTTGCGTGGCAGTTTCAGTGGCGCCGGCTGGCCGGGCATGTATATTTCTTCCTGTTTTTTTGCAAGTGAAACCGTTGGAATTTTCAGTTTCAGGCTGCCCATGGCTTCCATGGCGGCCGAAAGCTGGCTTTTGCCGCCGTCTATCAGAATTAAATCCGGCAGCATTTTTTCTTCGTCTGACAGGCGGCGGTATCGTCGGTACACCACTTCCTTTATCATGGCTACATCGTTAGAGCCGGTTATGGTTCTGATTTTGAAGCGGCGATAATTGTCTTTGTCCGGGCGGGCATTATGGAAGCGCACCATGGAGCCGACGGATTCAGTCCCTGAAATATTGGATATGTCAAAACCTTCGATTATAACGGGAAGTTGCGCAAGCCCCAGCACGTTTTTCAGCTCTTCCAGGGCTTCCGTGATTTTGAGCGATGCGGCAAGGTCTTCGGGTTTGAGTTCACGCACGGTGATTTTTTCGTCTATGCGTTCAAGCGTAATGATGCGGTCGCGCAAGGATGCCGCTTTCTCGTAGTTTAGCTCATGGCTTGCGTGCTGCATTTCCTGCTCCCACAAGCGCTTCAGGTTTGAGTATTTTCCTTTGAGAAACAGGCGCAACTCGTTTATCTGTTTGCGGTAATCTTCAGGGCTTATTTTCCCCATGCACGGCCCCGGGCAACGGCCGGTTTGAAAATAAAGGCATGATTTAACCTTGTTAAGCGGGGGCAGAAGCCCTGAGTCAAATTCCAGCGCGCATGGGCGCCACCCGAACATTTTTTGCAGCCAGCGCAGCGTGTTTTTTATCGGGCCGAGCTGCGGGTACGGCCCGAAGTATTCGCTGCCGTCTTGCGCCAGTTTTCGTGTAAAGAACAAGCGAGGGAAGTCCTCGTTAAGCGAGAGTTTCAGGTACGGGTAGGATTTGTCGTCCCGCCACATGGAGTTGTAATAAGGTTTGTAGCGGTTTATCAGCTGGCGCTCGATAACAAGCGCCTCGTTTTCATTAAGCGCAAGCACGTAATCTATATGACGGAGCGAACGGACAATGGCGCGCACCTTTGGTTCTGCGTCGGCGCGAAAATATGACGTTACCCTGCGGCGCAGGTTGTTCGCCTTGCCGATATATATTATTTTCCCGCCGCCGTTGCGATAAATGTAGACGCCGGGGGAGTGCGGGAGTTCCCGGAGCCTGTTTCTATCTATCATTTTTGGGTTTAATTATTACCGCCAGGATGGGTTTGCGTTCTTCTATGCCGAATATGTGAGACATGGCAAAGAATATGGCTACACCGGCGATTAGCGCGGTTGCCATGCCGGCCGCAGGCCAGCGCGCCATGTAGCGGAAGGCTATAAGATATGTGCCACCCCCCATCAGCGCCGCCGCCGCGGTTGTTTTGACGGCAGTCACAACTATGCTGCGTATACCCAGCGCGCCTATCTTTTTCCTGAGAAGGTAACCGAGTATCCCGGCGTTCAACCACGAAGCGGCCGCGGTGGCAAGCGCAAGCCCTGCCACGCCCATGAAGCGCATCAGCACAATGTTTAACACGGTGTTGACTATCATGGCGATCGCCGCTACTTTTACCGGTGTCCGGGTTTCCTGGAACGCGTAGAATGAGCTGGCCAGAACTTTGACGGTCGCGTACGCCGGAAGCCCCAGGGAGTAAAAAGCCAGGGCGGAATAGGTAAGCATCGTGGCATGGTGGCTGAAATTCCCTCTCTCGAAAAGCACCTGTGTAATAGGCAGTCCGATGGCGATAAGCCCGGCGGCGGCCGGAACAAGCACGAACATATTTATGCGTATCGAAAAATTCAGGGTTTCTTTCAGGCCGCAGATGTTTTTTTCCGCAACGCACTTTGACATGGCCGGCAGCGCAACGCTTGCCAGCGCAAGTCCGAAAATAGCCAGCGGAAGCTGCATTACGCGGTTGGAATAATAAAGCGCCGTGATTGATCCCTGTTCCAGGAAAGAGGCGCATATTGTATCAACGAAGGCATTAACCTGGTCAACCGAAAGCCCTATAGTGGCGGGTAGCATAAGCAGGCCGATGCGTTTAAGCCCCGGGTGCTTTAAATTCCAGCGCCAGGAAAGCCGCCAGCCGAGTTTGAGGATGCCGGGCAATTGCACCGCAAATTGTCCTATGCCTCCGAGGATGACGCTTATGGCAAGCCCCTTTATCTGGTTATCCGGGGAAAGTGCGGGCGCCAACGCGAGAATAAACCCTATTTCCGCAACGCTCAAAGATGCCGGCGCCACGGCCGGCAGGAAAAAAGAGCTTAGCGTGTTTAAAATACCCAGCGCCAGCGCTGCAAGACAGATGAAAAATACGAAAGGAAACATGAGCTGCGTCAGATTGATAGTTAAAGCCAGCTTGTCGGGGTCGGACGTAAACCCGTAGGCTATCACTCTAACCAGTTGAGGCGCGAAAATCATGCCTATTGCGGTAAGAACTGCGAGCGCTACGGCAAGAGCGCTGAAAACAACATTGACAAGCTCCTGGGTTTCTTCCTTCGATTTCGTGTGAAGGTATTCGCTTAAAACCGGGATGAAAGAGGCCGAGAGTGAACCCTCCCCGAGCAAACGGCGCAGCAGGTTAGGTATGCGGTATGCGGCGTAGAATGCATCGGCGGCAAGGCCTGCGCCAAACGTGTGCGCTACCAGCATATCCCGTACATAACCCAGGATACGCGAGAACGTCGTTCCCATGGCGATACGGCTTGCATGGTGGGTCAGGTGCTTTTCGTTTTTCATTGACTCATACCGGAAAAAATGCTAAAATTCACGAATACTTAAAATAAACTTATTAAAATGCGGAGGCACATCCAATGGCTAAACTGAAAACAGGAAGGCACACATCGGCTCTCAAGGAATTACGCAAGTCGGTTCGTCGCCACGAACGTAATCTATCTGTAAGGACCAAAATAAAAACACTCGTCAAAAAGGTTGAAGATGCGGTTGCAAAAAAAGATACGACGCTTGCCAAAACACTTCTTAACGATGCCTGCGGCCAATGGGATAAAGCGGCCAAAAGAAACGTCATTCATGCCAATGCCGCCTCAAACCAGAAAGCCCGCCTCTCAAAATTAGTTCACACTCTCTCAAAATAAGAGATAAGCGGTTATTTCATTCCTGCCAGGGAAAAAATAAATTCTTCGAACACGTAGCGTTCCGGCTTTGCGCTTGATTTAAGCTCGATGTCCGCCGCAAGCAGCGCCTGCATGGCTTTTTTCAAGTCCGCCGTGGAGTAGCGCGCGAGGTGCGAAAAAAATGAGCGGTCGAAATAAGGATGCAGCCTCAATTCTTTTTTAATATCGTCCGCTGAATATTTTTCTTCATCCATCATGCACCTGGCCGTAAGCAGGCGGCGAATCGTGCGGTGCATTGTCGCAAGAATTCTTAACGGTACTTCCCCCTCATTGAGCAGTTGTTCGACCACGGCCAGGGCATTGCCTGTTTTTTTGCCTTCCAACGCTTCGGATAACTGGTTTAAATTTACAAGCCTGGTATGGCCGCTCGAGCTTTCCACGTCCTTTAGCGTTATAGCTTCCGCTTTCCCGCAAAACAATACAAGTTTTTCAATTTCGTTTTCAAGATCCAGAAGCCCGGCCCCAGACTCGCTTATGAGGTACTGCACGGCTTCCGGGCTTATTTTTTTGCCATGGCTCTTTATGCGTTGCATTACCCATGCCGGGAGTTCACGGTCGTAGAGCGTGCGGAATTCAACTATCGCGCCATGCTTATCCACGGCTGAAAACAGCGCCGCGCTCTTGTCTTCCCGTCGCAGCTTTTCCTGCCAAAGCAATACGAGGCAGTATGAATCTGCCGGCGCTTTAATGAACTCCGCAAGCTTTGCCGCCTCCGCCGCTTTCATGCGATGTGCATCCTTGACGATGATCATGCGTTTCTGCGACAGGAAAGGCAGCGTCTGCGCCGCCAGCATTATTTCAGCCGCCGGCGTTTCGTTGCCAAAGAATACCTCGCGGTTCAGAGAGCCGGCGTCAACAGCCTTGTCCAGCGTATCCATGGCCTCTTCCACAAGATAGGATTCATCCCCGGCAAAAATATAAGCGGATAGCAAGTTTCCGGCACGTGTAGTGGCGAGAAACTCGGGTGGTTTCATGTACGGCATTAAATTGCTCCGGTCTTCAATAGTATCGTTAGTAAGCGGTCAGATTTTTGGGGTTGTTTGGTGGAATTCTATCCGTAGTTTCTGCGGGCATTCCATCCCAAACTTCGATGTCATCAATTTGGCGCGTAAAAATTCCGACTTCTTCGGAGTCCTGGGCGCCAAATGTTAAATAGTACATGTTAATAACTTCGCCCCAGACATTATCGGCGTAGTCGTCGTTTACTACAGAATTGCCGTCATACCAGAATCTGCTGATGCCTAAGGAAAACTTTACATAAAACTCATAACGATGCCAGTTTCCATCGGCTTGATTTACGCACGTAAGCCAATTAACGCTCGGTAAATTTGTATCGCTTCCCCTGGAATTATAGTAACAGCCATTATTTGAAGACAAACAGTAAACAACATAACCGGCTATTCCGTTCCAGTGCGGGTAAAAGAATTTGATGTTTTCATGTGCGTCGGTTGACGTAAAGGTGGGGTATCTCATCCAGAATGAAACATACATCTCATCAGCGGGCCACTCCCTTCCGTATGACCACATTAAATACGGATCTCTGGTAGTACCGGAAGAAAAACAATAACCGCTGTTACCTCTTCCGGTTTCACTGATGCTATAGATCCCTTCTTCTACTGGGCCGACGTTAACAACGCATGGATCGATATTTCCAACGGATGGAGAATTAATTATTCTATCGTCAAAATTTTCAGAATACAACAAGTTCGACGCATTGGCGTTTCCGTAAGTCAACAGCGGGTTGCAAAACGCGATGCAGAGTGCGGGTAATAACAGTTTATTCATTTTACTGTGGAATTTTTCGGTCGGAAGCGCCGCTGACTGAGCCGAAGCCTTCTATTGTTCTTTTTACTATATTACGCGCAAGGTTGTTCCAGATGGTTTCACGCACTTCCTCTTCTGTTTTGCCGCCGGGCTTGGAGGCGTCGTAAAACACCTGTATGCCTTCCATGTTGGGTTCCGACCATAATGTAACGTTTTCCTTTTTGTCTACAAAGTATACGTTTAGCAGGAGCCAGAGTTTGTATTGTTCCGCCACCATGTTGGAATCATAGGTTAGCGGCTGGAGTATGTAACGGTTGATCTCCCCGGCTACGATACCGTCGGCCTCGTTCTCGTCGTTGGTAAGGGCCAGGCGCCCGTCGCGTATGAATTCGTTTATTATCTCAAGAGTCAGCTTTTCTTCCAGGCCGTACTGGGTTGTGTTGTTTACGAACGGGCGCACGGAAATCTTTTTTATGTGCTGCGGCAATATTTGCGGCGCGGGTTTATAGGGCGAAGAGCAGCCTGCAAGAATAAATACAAAGGCCAACATGGCATAAACAATACTGCGCATTTTCGAAAACATATCGCCTCCTATGGCAAACATCAAGACAGTACGTTCACTATTTTACCCGGTATATATATGAATTTGGTTATGCCTTTGCCTCCGAAATAAGGACGGAAACGGGCTTCCGCCTCTATGGTGGCGCGCAGTCCGCTTTCCGAGATGCCTGACGGCACCTGGATAAGCCCGCGCAATTTACCGTTTATTTGAACGGGTAATTCTATAAACTCCTCTTTAAGATATTCTTCAAGCGGTTCCGGCCATCTTGTAAGCATAAGGCTGCCGGTATGTCCCATGCGTTCCCATAGTTCCTCGGCCACGTGTGGTGTAAACGGCCCAAGAAGCTCGACCACGGTTTCAACAGCCTGGCGCGATACGTCGTCGCCGAGATAAGGATAGGAATACAGCGCGTTGACAAGTTCCATTATGGCGGCGATTGCGGTGTTAAGCTGTTGCTCTTTTTCTATGTCAAGTGTAACTTTTTTTATGGTGCGGTGTATGTGTACGCGCAAAGCGCTCATTTCCTTTGTGCGGCGTTCGCTGCGTTCCTCGGCATCAATCCGCGCGCGTATGGCCGGATCGAGCATTTTTTCCACAAGCCGGAACACGCGGTTTATGAAGCGCCACGACCCTTCCACGCCTTCCGACGACCATTCCAGTTGTTTTTCCGGCGGCGCGGCAAAAAGAATAAATAAACGCGCCGTATCCGCGCCATATTTTGCCACTATCTCATCCTGCGAGACTATATTGCCTTTGGATTTAGACATTGCGCTGCCGCCGAGAGTTACCATGCCCTGGGTCAGCAGGCGTTTAAATGGTTCGTCGCTTTTAAGAAGCCCCAGGTCGCGCATCACTTTGTGCCAGAAGCGCGAGTATATGAGGTGCATACAGGCGTGTTCGATGCCCCCTACATACTGGTCTACGGGAAGCCACGCAGCGGCTTTTTCTGGATCGAACGGCAGGTGTTCATTGCGCGGGTCGCAATAGCGGGCGTAATACCATGACGAATCAACGAATGTATCCATCGTATCCGTTTCGCGGCGCGCCTTGCCGCTGCAGGACGGGCATTTTACCTTCTCGAAATGCGCCGATTCAGCCAGGGGTGAGCGCCCTTTTCCTGTTATCTCTATATCGGTGGGAAGCGTTACGGGCAGGTCTTTTTCAGGCACCGGCACTATGCCGCACTTGTCGCAGTGGATCATGGGTATTGGCGTTCCCCAGTAGCGCTGGCGCGATACAAGCCAGTCTTTGAGACGGTAGTTGATCGCCTTTTTCCCCAGGCCGCTGTCTTCGAGCCAGCCGGTGAATTTAGCCACGGCTTCCTTTGATTGGATGCCGTTGAAGTTGCCGGAGTTTACCATAACTCCTTCGCCTTCCCATGCCTGCTTGCTGATGTCGGATTGTGGTGAATATATGACCTCGCGGATTTCTATCGAGAATTTCTTTGCGAAATCCCAGTCCCGCTGGTCGTGCGCCGGCACGGACATTATTGCGCCTGTGCCGTAACCCATTAGAACATAATCCGAGATGAATACGGGTATCTTTTCCTTATTAACAGGATTGACGGCGGTTATGCCCTCCAGGCGTATGCCTGTTTTTTCCTTTTCGTCGGAGAGCCTTTCGATAAAGGACTTCTTGTCGCTTTCGCGTATATAAGCTTCCACCTGAGGCCAGTTTTTTATTTCGGGTTTCATGCCGGCGATAAAATCGTGCTGGGGCGACATAACCATGAATGTCGCACCGTAAAGAGTATCGGGACGGGTTGTGAAAATGCGTATGGCGGAATTAAACGCGCCGCCGTCCGAAACAAGAGTGAAATCAACCTCGGCGCCGGATGATTTGCCGATCCAGTTTTTCTGCATCAGCAGAACTTCCTCGGGCCAGCCGTCTTTTAGTTGTTCATGCCCGGAAAGAAGCTCATCGGCATAGGCGGTTATTTTAAAAAACCATTGCTCAAGCTCACGGTCTTCGACGGTGGAATCGCAGCGCCAGCACGCGCCTTGCGTTACCTGTTCGTTGGCTAATACAGTGCCGCACGACGGGCACCAGTTGACGCGGGCTTTCTTCCTGAAGGCAAGCCCTTTTTCCCACATTTTAATGAAGAACCACTGGTTCCACCGGTAATACTGTTCGTCGCAGGTTGCAAATTCGCGTTGCCAATCGTAGGAAATGCCCAGTTCCCTTAGTTGTGATGACATGTGCTTTATATTATCGCGGGTCCATTTCTCAGGGTGAATCCTGTTTTTTATGGCGGCGTTTTCGGCGGGCAATCCAAACGCGTCCCAGCCTATGGGCTGCATGACGTCATGGCCTTTCATACGGTAAAACCTGGCGAACACGTCGCCTAAAACGTAGTTGCGCACATGCCCCATGTGCAATTTACCCGAAGGATATGGGAACATTACGAGGCAATAATATTTAGGGCGTTTGCCGTCGCCGGCCGCCGCAAAAAGTTTTTTTTCGTTCCAGAATTTCTGCCACTTTTTCTCAATTTCGCTGAAATTGTACGAGACCATTATTAACCTCTATTCTATTACGGTGTGTCTCTTTAGCAGCTTGAGGTCATTGCGAGCGAAAGCGAAGCAATCTCGACGTTGCTTCTGACGAAAAGCGAGATTGCCGCGCCCTTTGGGCTCGCAATGACGACGACAACTTCAGAACGCTAAAGAGACACATTACGGTTTAATCCTTACCAGTGATTCGGTAACGATGGCGCGGATGCGTTCGTCTTTCATGGCTTCGAGTAAAACCGGTATTGCCTTGCGGCCGAGGTTTCCCAGCGCTTCGCAGGCGTATTTGCGCACCAGTTCGTTGGTATCTTTCAATGCCTTTCCCAGCGCGGGAATCGCCGCCGTATCGCCAAGGCAGCCCAGTGATATGGCCGATTTCATGCGTGTATGCGCGCTTTTGTCTTCCAGCGCCGCAATCAGCGCGGGAACTGCCATGCGATCGCGCAGGTGGCCGAGGACGCCTGCTGCCATCACTTTTACTTCGTCCGACGGATCTTCCAGGGCGGCGATAAGCGCCGGCACGGCCTTGCGCGAACCGATAAGCCCCAGCGCCTGCGCCGCTTTCTGGCGGATAACGTGGAACGGATCGTGCAGCATTTCCGTCAGTTCCGGCAGTGTATCAAGCCTCTGCATTCGCCCCGCCATTTCAACGCTTATGGTGCGCACAAGAACGTCGGGGTCATTAAATCCGGACAGGAGCGCCGTTCTTATATCGCGCAGTTCCCGCGGGATTGTGCCTTGCGCGGCTTCGGTATTGAAAAGGTTATGAATGAATGATAGTAGTCTCATTACTTGATTTTTAACAGCGCCTGGGCGGCGTGTGCGCGCACGCGTTCATCGCGCAGCGCAAGGAGCAGCGCGGGTACGGCGTGGCGGCCTATGTTGCCCAGAGCTTCGCAGGCGTATTTTCGCACAAGTTCGTTTTCATCTTTTAACGCATTGTATAGCGGTCCCACGGCGGCGGAATCCTTTATAATGCCAAGGGAGATCGCGGCTTTCATTCGCGCCAGGGGGCTTATATCCGCCAATGAATGTACAAGCGCAGGCACGGCCATGCGGTCATGCAGGTGTCCGAGGACGCCCGCCACCGTTACCCTTACTTCCTCGGATTCGTCGTTGAGCGCTTCAATAAGGGCGGGTACGGCGGAACGGTCGCCGATATGCCCCAGCGCAATAGCCGCCTTTTCGCGGACATATTTGGAATGATCTTTTAACAGCGCGATCAGGTTTTCAACCGCGGCTCTTTCTTTTAAACGGCCGAGAACCTCGGCGGCCACCGAGCGTATAAATGGATCGTTGTCGCTAAGTGATTCCACTAAAGCCGGGGTCGTTTTCTTTTGCAGGTTTTCAGGAATTGTTTGCGCGCCTTCCGTCGCCGGTTCGAGCGGCTTGGGATTTACGCGGATTCTCATCGCTTTTCGCAGCATGAATTTCGGCAGGGTAATTTTCATTGATAAGCCTCAGGTTTTCGGCATTATTGCGTGCAGGAAGTATTCTCTATTTCCCTTGGGACCTTTAATTGGGCAGTCCATCCCGCCCGCGGGTTCTATGCCCAACTCGCGGAAGAACGACGTGATGTCTTCTATAATTGCAGCGCGGACAGAATCATCCCTGACGACGCCTTTGATTATTTTTGACCGGTCTGCCTCGAACTGCGGTTTTACCAGCGCAAGGATTTCAGCGCCGGCAACAGTGTGATCAACGACCGGCGGCACAACCTTTTTTAAGGAGATAAAAGACACGTCAATTGTAACAAATTCTACGTGCTCTTTCAATGCATTATGAGGGAAATAGCGGAAGTTGGTGTCTTCTATGCTGATTACACGCGGGTCGTTTTTCAGGGCGCTATCCATGAGATTTTTTCCGACGTCAACCGCATAAACTTTTGAGGCGCCGTGTTGCAGCAGGCAATCGGTAAATCCGCCGGTGGATGCGCCTACGTCCATGCATATTCTGCCTTCAACGTTAATGCGGAATTCTTTAATGGCCGCTTCAAGTTTCAGCCCCCCGCGCGAGACGTATGGGTTGGACGCTTTTACCGTTATTTCGAGGGCAGGATCAACGAGTGTCCCGGGTTTAGGCAAGGAAATGCGGGGGGCGTCAATCTCACCCGCCATGATGCGCGCTTGTGCTTCTTTAAGGCTTGAGGCCATCCCCCGCTTTATGACCAGTTCATCAAACCTTATCTTGTATTTCATTAAAATCATGTAGCCATGACGTTATTTTTGCCGCTATTTTCTCGGCGCTTAATTCATACTTGTCGCGGAGTATCCTGGGATGGCCGTGTTCAATAAAAATGTCCGGCAACCCGATTTTAAGTATGGGAACATTATGTCCCGCAAGCAGTTCACAAATCGCGCCTGCAAGGCCGCCGATTTGAGCATTCTCCTCGGCAACTACAATGCGCCCGGTTTTTTCCGCAGCGGACAGGACAACCGCTTCGTCCAATGGTTTTAAGAAGCGCATGTTTACAACGCCTGCTCTTATGCCTCGTCCCGATAGCTGCTTTGCGGCTTCCAGGGCGGGCTGCACCATATTGCCTATCGCAAGTATGGCAACATCATTGCCTTCCTTTTTTATTTCCGCTTTTCCGGTTGCGACAATTTTCATTTCAGCGTCGAGTTCCACACCCGTGCCTGCGCCTCGCGGATAGCGAATCGCCGTCGGCCCCGGAAGCGATAATGCGGTTTTAAGCATGTGCCGCAATTCGTTTTCGTCGGCGGGAGCCATAATGGTCAGCCCCGGTATATAACGCAGGTAGGACAGGTCAAAAACGCCCTGGTGGGTTGCCCCGTCCTCGCCTACAATGCCGGCACGGTCTATGGCAAGCACAACGGGAAGTTTCTGCAGGGCGATATCGTGAATAACCTGGTCAAGGGAACGCTGGAGGAACGTGGAGTATATGGCGCATACCGGACGCATGCCGGCCGCGGCAAGGGCGGCCGCAAAAGTCAACGCGTGCCCCTCAGCTATGCCGACGTCAAAAAACCGCTGCGGGAATTCTTTTGCAAATTCGTCCAGGCCAGTGCCTTCGGGCATCGCGGCCGTTATCGCCATTATCCTGTCGTCGGATTTGGCCAGAGAAACTATTGTATTGCTGAAAACGGACGTATATGTGGCGACGCTGCCTGCATTCGCGGGCTCTCCGGTGGCAGGGTCGAACTTTCCTACGCCATGGAATTTAGTCGGTTCGGCTTCGGCAGGCGGATAGCCTTTTCCCTTTTTTGTTATTACGTGCAAAAGCAGCGGCCCTTTTAAATTCTTAATGCTGCCGAGTATTTCTATAAGGCCTTCCATGTCGTGTCCGTCCACGGGGCCGAGGTATCCGAAACCCATCTCCTCAAAAAGCATACCCGGGAAAAGCAGCACCTTGAAGCGCTTGGCCACGCGCAGTATGTGCGAACCCCAGAAATGGATGCGCTTAAAAAACGTTTCAACCTTCTTCTCAAGCCGTTTAAGCGAGCCTGCCGTCAGCAGCTTGGTAAGATAGCGCGCCAGAGCGCCGACGCGGTGCGAAATAAACATTTCATTGTCGTTTAAGATTACCAGCAAATCGGTGCCGAGATGTCCGGCGTTCTCCAACCCTTCGAAAGCCAGGCCGCCGGTCATCGAGCCGTCGCCGATTACGGCTACTACCTTGTGCGATTCCCCCCTGGCATCCCGCGCCACGGCAAACCCGAGCGCCGCGGATATGGATGTGGAAGAGTGGCCTACGCCGAACGGGTCGAATTCCGATTCTTCCCGGCGGGGAAAGCCGCTTATGCCGCCAAACGTGCGCAATGACGAAAACGTTTTGGCGCGTCCGGTTATTATTTTATGCGCATAAGCCTGGTGTCCCACGTCCCAGATGATCTTATCTTTCGGCGCGTCGAATATGTAATGGAGCGCGATGGTAAGCTCCACCGTTCCGAGGCTGGGAGCAATGTGGCCGCCGTTGGTGGAAGTTGTGTCTATTATCTTGCGGCGTATTTCAGCGGCAAGTTCCGGCAGCAGTTCTTTTTTTATTATTCGCAGGTCTTTCGGGTCGTTAATCTTTTCAAGTATGCTCATCTGATTAATACTGCCTTTCTGTTATGTAGTCTGCAAGCGCCGCAAGCATGGCGGCCTTGCCGCCGAATAGTGAAAGCGCTTCCTTCGCTTCGTCAATCGCGCGCCGCGCCATGCGCGCCGATTCATCCAGCCCGTAAAGTGCCGGGTAGGTGAGCTTGTCATTATCGCGGTCGCTTCCTTTTTTCCCGAGCAGCTTTTTATCGCCCGTAACATCCAGTATATCGTCGGTTATTTGAAAGGCCAGGCCTATGTTTTTGCCGTAGCATTCAAGCTGTTCCGCCTGGCGTTTTCCGGCGCCGGCAAGCGTTGCGCCAACCAGCAGGCTTGCGGTAATAAGCGCCCCTGTTTTCTTTTCATGTATGCAACGAAGATAGCGCTGCGCCGTCTTGCGGTTTTTATTCCGCCACCGGCCGCTTTCAACCGTATCTTCCATCTGCCCGCCTACCATCCCGGTATTGCCCGCCGCGGCTGCAAGCAGGCGGACGGCTTCAATAACCCTGGGATTTCGCCCGCACTCCGTCATCAAGCCGAACGCCCCGGTCAACAGGGCGTCTCCGGCAAGTATCGCGGTGGCCTCTCCGAATTTTTTATGACTTGTTGGCATTCCGCGGCGCAGGTCGTCGTTGTCCATGGCCGGCAGATCGTCATGAATAAGCGAATATGTATGAATAAACTCAAGCGCGCACGCGGCTGGCATAACCGCTTGCGCGTTTCCGCCGCAAAGCGTTGAAGCCTCGATAACAAGAACAGGGCGAAGCCGTTTGCCTCCCGCCATAACCGAATAACGCATGGCGCGCGAAAGGAGCGAAGAATCTGTCGGCAGAAAGCGGCGCAACGCCTTTTCAACCATAACGCGCCGGCCGGCCAACCAGGCCTTTAAGTTCATTTAAAAAGGTCCTCTTCTTTTGCGGGCGCCTGTTCCTGCGCCAGCGCAAAGGGTTCGGCTTCCATTTTGTCGCCTTTTTTTACCAGTATCTCTATTTTCTTTTTTGCTTCATCGAGTTTCGAGGAGCAAAAACGCACCAGTTTAACGCCTTCTTCGAACAGCTCAAGCGACGAATCAAGGTCGCCCTGCCCGCTTTCCATGCGGCTCACTATATCCTCAAGCCGTTTCATCGCATCTTCGAATTTTTGTGTTTTTGTCATACATTTCTCCGCGTTACCGTTTTTACGTCGCTAACAAATTCACCGTCGTGTAATTTAACTTTTACGCCTGCGCCGGCAGAGACGTCCGCGATGCCCTTTATTACGGTATTATCCACGGCGTCGAAACAGATGGCATAGCCGC
>Ga0156557_1062_pt3 | contig 21625 bp, 20 predicted proteins | sample RifOxyB2_FD_111952 | JGI IMG/M metagenome (GOLD analysis project Ga0156557, IMG submission 111952) | Elusimicrobia bacterium RIFOXYB2_FULL_50_12
TGCGCACACTAAAACCCCTGGACACGGAAATAATTCTTCAATCCGTAAAAAAAACAGGGGCGTTGCTGGTGGTTGACACGGGTTGGATGACCGGCGGCGTCTGCGCGGAGATCATGGCAACCGTAGCGGAACGCGGTATGCAGTACTTGAAAAAACCCATGCGGCGCCTGGCATCGCCCGATGTGCCGACGCCCGCAAGCCCCGTACTCGAAGCCGCATTCTACCCCGGAGTACCTGAAATAATCAAAACCGTAAAAGAAATGTACTCCCTTCTCCCCGTCGGGGAGAAGGCAAGGATGAGGGGGATAAGATGAATAATCGAGGAAAACCATGTTTAAAAACAAGAGTGTATTAGTCACCGGCGGGACCGGGCTTATCGGCAGGCCGCTTGTAGAGATGTTGCTGGAACGCGGGGCGAAAGTGCGCATCGCTTCGCTTGACGACCCGTCCCGCGCCGACGAGCGCGCCGAATTCATGCGCGTAAACATTTTGCAGTTCGACGCCTGCACGTCAATATGCAGCGGTATGGATTACGTGTTTCATCTTGCTGGCATCAAAGGTTCGCCCGCGATGACGCAGAAGAAGCCCGCTTCATTCTTTGTCCCGCTGTTACTGATGAATACAAACATGATGGAAGCGGCAAGGGTAAGCAGGGTAAAAAAATACCTCTATACAAGCACCGTCGGCGTTTATGCGCCGGCCGAGGTATTCCGCGAAGACGATGTCTGGAAGGCCTTCCCGTCTGAAAACGACAAGTTCGCCGGCTGGGCAAAACGCATGGGGGAACTGCAGGCGGAAGCATACCGCATAGAATATGGCTGGAAAGACATAAGCATTGTGCGCCCGGCAAACGTGTACGGCCCTTATGACAATTTCGATCCAGGCAACGCGATGGTCATTCCTTCGCTTATAAAGCGCGCTCTCGACGGTGAAAATCCGTTGTCGGTGTGGGGGGACGGAAGCCCCGTGCGCGATTTTATTCATGCGCGGGACGTTGCCCTGGGAATGATGATGGCCATGGAAAAAGGCGTCAACGAACCGGTAAACCTCGGCAGCGGGACCGGCGTTACCATAAAGGAAATAGTGGATATTATCGTTTCAAACATGGACAAAAAACCGGAAGTTGTATGGGACGCTTCAAAACCATCCGGCGACAGGAAACGCCTGATGGATACGGCCAGGGCGCAAACATTACTCGGGTTTTCACCGCGTGTTTCCATACAGGACGGCATTAAGGAAACGATGGACTGGTACGCTAAAAATAAAGACAAGGCGCAAAAGAGGTACAATGTGTTCACGGAAACTAAATTCGTCTGATGGCGAATGGTGCCGGGGAAAAGTAGCGCTGGTAACAGGCGCCACTTCCGGCATTGGCAGGGAAATCTCAAAACTGCTTGCCGCATCCGGCGCAAAGGTACTCTTGTGCGGAAGAAATGAACAGGCAATGGCCTCGGTCTCGGCGGAAATGGCCGCCGAGGGTGCGCCGGCCATCGAAACATTCATATGTGATTTCTCTGATTCTGCATCCGTGGAAAAGTTGGCCGATAATATAGGTTCACGGTACAGTGTTGACATTCTTGTAAACAATGCGGGGTTCGGGCATATCGGCACCTTCGACGAAACGCCCGAAGATACGATAATCTCGATGCAGGAAGTAAACATTTCCGCCGTTGTTACGCTTACAAGAAAATTTCTTCCTTTCATGCTTAAAAAATCCGGCGGCGGCATACTTAACGTTGGCTCCATCGCCTCGTTTTTTTCCATACCCGGCTCTGCACTTTATTGCGCGACTAAACATTTCATAATTGCGTTCACCGACGCGCTTCACGAGGAGGCGGCACGGTTCGGGGTTCACGTTACGGGCGTTTACCCGGGCAATACCGCAACCGGTTTCGCCGCGCGCGCCACCGGCGGAAAAATCAAGGCATGGGAAAGCGCAATGGATCCGGCAGTCGTAGCGCGGGAAGCGCTTCATGGATTAAGGGACAACAAAATAAGGGTTATTCCGGGCTACACAAACAAAATAAAAGTGCTTGCCGCGGCGCTGATGCCACTGCGGTTGCGCCTCAAAAAATTATACGCCGGTTTCGTTGAGATGAAAAAATGATATTTAAAAAAATATACCGGTGGCTTGCTTCGTTTAATTATCCGTCCTACGCGGTATTTTTCGTAACCGGCAAATGCAATGCAAGGTGCAAAATGTGCTTCTACAAGGATTCCATGGATAAAAGCGCGGCCGGCGGCAACGAACTTACCGTTGAAGAATACGAAAAAATATGCGGCTCGATGAAACCGGTAAACATTGCCGGCATCTCGGGCGGCGAACCGTTTTTGCGAAACGACCTCTCCGAAATAGTAAAAATCATATACAACCACTGCCGTCCGCTTGTGCTTGACCTCCCCACCAACGGTTTTTTCACGGACAGCGTCCTGCGCCAGGCACAGGACATTGCAAAAAACTGCCCTGAAATGATCGTTGACCTTCAGCTGTCAATAGACGGCCCCGAAAACGTTCATGACGAGATAAGAGGCATCCCCGGCGGTTTTGCCCGCATGAAAGAGACATACCGCCGGCTTGCTGCGATAAAAAAGGATTACCCGAACTTGAGGCTAAAGGCCTGCATAGTATACTCGCACTATAATGAAAAATACATCGAAGAACTTTTCAACCTGCTTTCCACGGATTTCAGCGAATTTGACAGGATAGTTTTTTCCGTTGTCCACGGCAGCGTAAGCGACAAGGAAGCGGCCTCGTTTGACTGGAATAATTATTTCCGGCTATGCGACAAACTTAATATGACCGCGGGCCGCGTTAAAAACTTTGATTTGCACTCGATATTTACCGTGGCGCTCAGAAGAGCGAAAAACAAATTTTTAAAACACGTTCTTAAAACAAAAGACATGTATAAAAAATGCGGCGCGGGAAAACGTGTTATAGCCATAAATGAAACGGGCGAGGTTTTCCCGTGCGAACCCCTGTGGGTGTCTGTCGGAAACCTGAGAGAATGCGGTTACGACATGGACAAAATCCTGCGCTCGCAACGAATGCGCGATTTTCAAAAAAGTTGCGTCGAAAAAAAATGCAACTGCCACTGGGGACTGCCGATGTCAACCGCGCTGCTTTATTCGCCCCGCTATTATCCCATGATAGCCCGCGAGATGGCAAAATTACTATGGCATTAAGGCTGGATTTGCACGTTCATTCACAATCGCACGGCAGAACTTATATTACCGCCGAAAATTTGCGCTCCGCCTTGCAGCGAGGGAAACTTCACGGCGTTGCCATAACTAATTTTTTCGACATGTCTCATGCTCTCTGGCTGAAAAAAAATATAACCGATTTTATAATACTTGCCGGCCAGGAGATATGGACAAAAGGCGGCCACATCATCGGGCTGGGTACCAGAAAGGTGATAGAAGATTTTCATGATACCGAGGAGACTATAAAAGAAATCCATGCCCAGGGAGGCATCGCCATAGCGCCTCACCCGTACCTTTTTCTCGGCATAGGAGACAAGGTATATTCGGCGCCGGTTGACGCCGTGGAATCCTACAACGGCATAATAGGCCCATACATTATTCCCAACCTGCGGGCGAAGTATGCCGCGAAAAAAAGAAAACTGCCTCAGACCGCGTCAACAGACACAATGGATTCCGGTTATATAGGACATAGTTTCACCGAAGTTGCGGCGGATAACGAAGCTCAGATCTTACCCGCCATTTGCTCCGGCAGGATGCGCCTGCACAAAAGATCGTTGCCGCTGCCATTGTCGTTCATAATGAAAAACCTGCTTTATTTTAAGAATATCGCGCCGTACTCCCTGCATGCGATGCCGTGCCTTATATGCGGCAGTTCGATGGCAGTCCGGCCGTTAAAAAAGAAGCTTGCCTGTTCAGCTTGCGGCATGGAACAGCGCTCGCGCATACTATGCTCAAACGGCCACTACCTTTGCAAGCCATGCATAATGGAAAAAACCAAAAAACTATTAACCCCCGCCCCAACGGAAAGATCCAAACTTCACACCCCCGCCCCTGCGGAGAGTTCCAAACTTCATACCCTCGCCCCAACGGGGAGAGGGCAGGGTGAGGGGGAATGAAATGAAAAGAATAAATATTGATAAAAGCAGGCACCTGCGAAAGAGTCAAACCGATACTGAAAGAAAACTGTGGTCAATTTTAAGAAATCGCTCATTGAATGGAATAAAATTCCGAAGACAATTTCCAATCGGTAATTATATTCTGGACTTCTATTCTCCAGACCATAAATTAGCAATAGAAGCCGATGGCGGACATCATTACGGTGACGTATGCCAAAAGAATGACAGTAAAAGAGACGAAGAAATATCTCAGGCAGGCATAAAAATATTAAGATTCAGCAATGCTGACATATTGAGGAATATTGACGCAGTATGCACGGTTATAATTGGAAACGCGCAATTAAAGCCCCCTCACCTCAATCCTCTCCCCGATGGGGAGAGGAGGAACAAATCCAAACTTCACCCCCCCGCCCCTGCGGGGAGTTCCAAACTGCATACCCTCGCCCCTGCGGGGAGAGGGCAGGGTGAGGGGGGAAGTTAAATATTATGAATAAGGAGAATAAAAAATGGGATTTGTAAAGAATATAGGCCGCCTGGCCGGGACCGCGGTTTTGTACGCTAAAGTAGGGCTATCCGGCATGACGCCGGCCAGGGCGTACAGGATGGCGCGTTACTGGATAAGCGCGCACCTGCTTGGCATGAATATCCCCTGGCTTATTGAATTCTCCGTTACCTACCGCTGCCAGTGCAAATGCACGCATTGCTCGGTAGGCGATTACCTCAACAAGGCCAATAAAGCCGACGAGGTTACCACGGAGCAGATAAAAAAGCTCCTGGATGAGGCTGCGGCACTGGGTATACCGAAGGTTGATTTTTTCGGCGGCGAACCGCTAATCAGGGAAGACATCGTTGAACTGACGCGTTACGGCGCAAAAAAAGGGCTGTACATGTCCGTAACTACGAATGCCTGGCTGTTGACGAAAGAAGTCGCCGCTCAATTAAAGCGCGCAGGCATAGGCTGCATAAATATCAGCCTCGATAGCGTGTCGGAAGAGAAACACGATTCTTTAAGAGGGCTGCCGGGCCTGTATAAAAAAGCCATAAACGGCGTGCGCTACTGTTACGAGGAAGGCATACCCTGCATACTTTCAACCTACGTAACCCGCAACCGCATAATCAACCTGGGAAAAGGCAAAGAGGATAACAGCCAGCTTACCAAAATTATTTCGCTTGCAAAAGAGCTGAAAGGCACTGCCATACGCATACTGTTTCCAATAATATCCGGCAAATGGGAACACGACCAGGCGAAGGAGTTTACGGACGAGGAAAAACGGCTGGTTATCGAGAACATTGACCCTTCGTTTGCATTTATCGAGGGAGCCTATTCCGTCAGGAATAAAAAGAAAGTATGCCAGTCGTTGAGCGGGAAAATGTTCAATATATCGCCCTACGGCGACATACAGCTTTGCGTTACCTTCCCGGATACCTTCGGAAACATTAAGGATAAATCCCTGCAAAAGCTGCTGAAAGAAATGTACTCGCACCCGGTTTACCGTAAAAATAAAAACGGCAGCTGTTGCAGCACGGCAGGCCTTGTCCGCAAATAATTATATGGACATTACACTTCTTCGTCCTCCTTCATACAGCGCAGGAATCATGGGAGCGCAACTCGTTCCCTTTCTGGGCATAGCTTATATCGGGGCGGCTGCAAGAATTAACGGACACAATGTTGACATAATAGACATGTGCGGCGAAGAAATTGACCGCACCGAAGTCATTAAAGGAAACTATATCGCCTACGGTATGCCGTTTTCCGCGCTTGGAGAACGCATACGGTATAGCCGCCTGATCGGCGTAAGCTGCACGTTTTCGCAGGACTGGGTCTTTCACAGGGAACTTATAGCGCGCGTGCGCCTGCTGTTTCCCGAAAGCGTAATAGTAGCCGGCGGCGAACACATATCGGCAATACCCGAATATTGCCTCGCAGATTGCCCCGCCCTTGATATATGCGTTGTCGGCGAAGGCGAGAACGTTTTCGTTCAACTGCTCAAGGCGCTTGAAAACAAGGAAAGCCTCTCGGGCGTACCCTCGCTTTTTTACCGCGAGGGAAATTCGATTAAATCCACGCCGCGCGCCGCCAGGATAGCCGATATTGACAACCTGCCGCTTCCTGCATGGGACTTGACACCAATGGAGAATTATTTAAAACGCAGTATGAACTACCATGTGAAACGCGGCAGGACGATACCCATGCTTGCAAGCAGAGGTTGCCCGCACCAATGCACTTTCTGCTCCAATGCCAAAATGTGGTCTAACCCATGGATCGCCAGGAACCCGAGCCTGGTCGCGGATGAAATGGAACAGCACATCGGCAAATATAACGCGAATAATTTCGTTTTCTCGGACCTTACCGCGGTGGTTGACCGCAACAGCATAACCGGCCTCTGCCGGGAAATTTTACGCCGTAAATTAGACGTTACCTGGCAGCTTCCAACGCTTAGAACCGAGGCGTTAAACCGCGACGTTCTAAAGCTTATGTACGAGGCCGGCTGCCGCGAGCTTGATTTCGCGGTTGAATCCGCATCGGAAAAAGTATTAAGCGATGTAAACAAAAAAAACGACCCTGCAAAAATGGCTAAATTAATAAGCGAGGCGCTGGCTCTTAAAATAAATTTGAGCGTAAACATCGTCATCGGACTTCCGAAGGAAACATTTAAGGATTTCGCAAGAACATGCGCGCTTGTGTTCCGGCTGGCTATCCGGGGATTAAATGAACTCAACGTCTTTCCTTTTATTCCGTATCCCGGCTCAAAACTGTTTTACTCGCTTGCCGCGGAAGGAAAGATAAAACTGGAAAATAATTATTTTTACGGCCTGTTCGGATACGCAGACCTTGGAAGGGCTGTTTCATGGTCGCGGCATTTTACCCCGCACCAATTGCGTTTTATGCGGCTGTTCATGCTTGCCGGTTTTTATAAAATCATGTTGTTAACGCATCCCGTCCGCATCGCAAAAATATTTAGAAACTTATACGGCGGCGCAAGCAGCACAAAACTGGAAGGCGTTCTCCGCCGGGTTTTCAGAAATATCCGCGCATACACTACAAACCGGAAAATAACATAATGAATACTGACACGCGCAGGCTGATAAATAAATCGCTGCAAATAAGAAGAACGGTGCTGGAAATGATCTCGCGCGCCGGCAAGGGACACATCGGTGGAGCGTTCTCCTGCGCGGATTTACTGGTCAGTCTTTATTATGGCGGTATACTGCGCCACGACCCGCGCAACCCGGCGTGGGAGGACAGGGATCGTTTTATCTTAAGCAAGGGGCATTCCGCCGCAACACTTTTTGCGGTTCTTTCAGATCTGGGATACTTCCCCGCCTCGGAACTGGCCAATTACCAGAAACAGGGTTGCCTGCTGGGCGGCCACCCGGACAAGAGAATACCGGCGATAGAAGCGGACACCGGTTCTCTCGGCCACGGGCTCGGGATAGCGGCAGGCATGGCGCTCGGCGCAAAAATGAGCGGCAGGGATTTCATGACCGTATCGCTGCTCGGCGACGGCGAGTGTTGCGAGGGTTCCGTGTGGGAAGCCGCCATGTTTGCCGGATACCATAAGCTGAATAATCTTGCCTGCATAATAGACAACAACGGCATATGTTCCACAGATTTTCTCTCGGATTGCGCAGGCATAGAACCGCTCGAGGATAAATGGAAAGCCTTCGGCTGGGATACCATGCCGGTCAACGGCCATGATTTTGAGGAAATAATTGCCGCTTTCAGCAATTTCCGAAAAAGAGTTTCCGGTAAACCTCTCATGATAATCGCCCGCACCGTAAAAGGAAAAGGCGTTTCGTTCATGGAGAATAACCCCGCATGGCACCACGGCGTGCCAGGCAGCGCGCAATACGCCGCCGCGCTCAAGGAACTTGAGGGGAAAGGCGGCGAAGAACTATGAACTCTCCGCAATCCGGTATTGACATGCGGGATGCTTTTTTCGACGAACTCTACGCTCTGGCGAAGAATGATCCGGACGTCGTGCTGCTAAGCGCCGACATGGGAGCCTACAGTATTACTCAGTTTAAAAAAGACCTGCCGAAACAGTATATAAACGTCGGCATAGCCGAGCAGAACATGGTAAGCATCGCGGCCGGCCTTGCGCTTACCGGCAAAAAGGTTTTCATATACACGATTATCCCGTTTGTTACAATGCGCTGTTTTGAGCAGATTAAAGTTGACCTGTGCTGCATGAACCTGCCGGTTACGATAGTCGGCGTCGGGCCGGGGCTTACTTACGGCAGCGACGGGCCTACACATCACGCGACTCAGGATATAGCGCTGATGCGCACACTGCCCGAGATTACAATACTCAATCCTTCCGACCCGGCAAGCACCAAAGAGTTCTGCCGCCAGGCATACCGCAGCGCCGGCCCTGTCTACGTCCGGATTGACAAAGGTGTGCTGCCGTCTATCCACAGCCATACGGAAGATTTTACTCAAGGCATCTCGGAGCTTGCCAGGGGAACCGACATTACCATTATCACCACCGGCATAATGGCGCACGCCGCCATTGCGATAGCTGAGGAATTAAAAAAGAATTCAATTAACGCAGGCGTGGCCGACCTCTATCGAATAAAACCGTTAAACGTCAAAAAGTTGCTTGAAATAGCGGCCGTCTCAAAAAGAATAGTAACGTTGGAAGAAAATACTTTAGTGGGCGCTATGGGAAGCGCGGTATGCGAAACGCTGGCCGACAACGGCAGGCAAACACCCGTCAAACGCATAGGATTGCCCGACGATCACTGCTTCGAATGCGGCACGCGCGAAACATTGCATTCTTTTTATTACATTGACGCGGGCGGCATAAAAAATACCATATTGCAATGGATAAGAGGTAACCATGGATCTGGGAATTAAGGGAAAGTTCGCACTAGTTACCGGCGGCACGCACGGTATAGGCCGCAGCATCGCGCTGGCTCTTGCCGGGGAAGGATGCAACGTGGCGGTGTGTTCGCGCGATAAAAACCGCGTGGAGAATACCGTGCGCGAGATTAAAGAAAAAAACGTTGATGCCATAGGCGTAGCGGCGGACGTAACCGTTCCCGCGGACGTAACGAAAGTTATGGACACGATTATAAAAAACTGGAAAACCGTTCATATCCTTGTAAACAACGTCGGCGGAGGAGGAAGATGGGGACGTGAAATAGTGGAGGAAACCAAGCCGGAAGTCTGGCTCGAGGTTTACCAGAAAAATGCGCTGACGGCGGCGCAGTTTACTACACTTGCCATACCGCATATGCGTAAGCAGAAATGGGGCAGGGTTGTAACCATCACATCCATATTCGGCAGAGAGGCCGGCGGCAGGCCATGGTTTGCCATGGCGAAATCGGCGCAAGGCGCCATGATGAAAGCCATGGCGCGCCAGCCTTACCTGGCAAGCGAAGGCATAACATTTAACAGCATCGCGCCCGGCGCCATCATGATACCGGACACAGGATGGGAAAAAGTTAAAAATGAAAACCCGGCCGAGCTTGAAAATTTCATCAAGCAGGAACTGCCCCTTGGCAGGCTTGGAACGCCGGAAGAAGTGGCGCAGGTGGTTGTTTTCGCCTGTTCGGAAAACGCACGGCTGCTTAACGGGGCGTCCATACCCGTTGACGGCGGCCAGAGCAGGAGCATACTATGAAAGTTTCGCTGATAATTTTTACATTAAATGAAATCGAAGGAATGAAAGCCGTCATGCCGCATATAAAAAAGGAATGGTATGACGAGCTTATAATAGTTGACGGCGGCTCCACCGACGGCACCATCGAGTACGCGCGCGACAACGGCTATTACCTGTTCGTGCAAAAAGGAAAAGACTCAGGCGCCGCTTTCACCGAATCCGTAGAGAAAGCCACCGGCGATATAGTGATAATTTTCAGCCCGGACGGCAACTCACTGCCCGAAGCTATACCGCAGTTAGTCGAAAAAATCAAGGAAGGCTACGACCTTGTTATCGCATCCCGCTATCTTAACGGCGCAAAAAGTTACGACGACGACACGGTTACGGCTTTCGGCAACTGGATGTTTACAAGCCTCACCAATTTATTGTTCGGAACACATTACACCGACACCCTTGTAATGTACCGCGCGTTCCGCAGGGAGATCGTCGCCAACTTGAACATCATAACCTCGACGCCATGCTGGGGAAGCCTGATGCTGATGCGAGCGACAAAAAAGAAATTACGCATTACAGAAATTCCGGCGGATGAACCCGCGCGCATAGGCGGAGTGCGCAAGATGAAACCGCTTAAAAACGGCACCTACGAACTGTACATGCTGCTAAAAGAATTTCTAACATAACTCCCCTTCTCCCCGCCGGGGAGAAGGTTGGGATGAGGGGGAATAAGCGAAGTGGCGAGGGAAACAAAGGAGACGTTTTACCATGAAAAAAAAGGTTCTCGTGTGCGGGGCGACCGGTTTTATAGGCAGGAACGTTGCCGAGCGTTTAGCCCTCAGAAATGACCTTGAAGTTTACGGCACATATCTTAAGTCCGAGCCGCCCGACAACCCCCGAATAAAGATGATAAAGGCAGACCTCACGACGAGAGACGACGTCTCAAGAGTGGTAAAAGGCATGGACATCATCGTGCAGGCGGCCGCCACCACCTCCGGCGCAAAGGAGATAGTAAGCAAGCCCTATTACCACGTTACGGATAACGCGGTCATGAATTCGCTGTTGTTCCGCGCCGCATTCGAACACAAGGTCGGGCACGTTCTTTTTTTCAGTTGCACGGTAATGTATCCTTCGGGCGACAAACCCATAAAGGAAACCGATTTCGACGCCAACAGGGAACTAAACAAAAATTATTTCGGCGTGGGCTGGACAAAGCTTTACATTGAAAAGATGTGCGAGTTTTACTCCAGGATCGGCTCAACAAAATATACCGTCATGCGTCATTCCAATATTTACGGCCCGTACGATAAATACGACCTTGAGCGCTCGCACGTATTCGGCGCCACGGTAACGAAGGTTATGACGGCAAAAGGCGATAAAATAACTGTCTGGGGCAGCGGCGAGGAAGGAAGGGATCTTTTATACGTATCGGATCTTGTAAATTTTGTCGAGCTGGCCATGGAGAAACAGATAACGCCGTTTGAACTGTGCAATGTTGGCTGTGGAAACGCCGTTTCCGTAACGGACATTGTAAAAAACATCATACGCCACTCGGGCAAAACACTGCGCCTGGAACACGACCTTACCAAGCCCCAGATAAAAACAACCCTGTGCCTTGACACCTCAAAGGCAAAAGCCCTGTTCGGATGGTCGCCAACCGTTTCGCTGGACGAGGGAATAGAAAAAACAATAAGCTGGTACAAGAATAACATTATAGCCGCACCGGAGATGCCCCGATGATTATAACGCGAACACCGTTCCGCATATCGTTTTTCGGCGGGGGAACCGATTACCCTGCCTGGTTTAAAGAACACGGCGGGACTGTTCTTGCAACCACGATTGACAAGTACTGTTCCATAAGCCTGCGCTATCTGCCGCCGTTTTTTGAATACAGCTCGCGGATAGTCTGGTCGTTGACGGAATGCGTCAAAGAGATAAACGACATCAAACACCCGTCGGTAAGAGAATGCCTGAAATACATGGGGATAAACAAGGGCGTCGAGGTTCATTACGATGCGGACCTGCCCGCGCGCACCGGGCTTGGCTCAAGCTCCTCTTTCACAGTCAGTTTCCTTCACAGCCTTTACGCCATCAAAGGAACAATCATTTCTAAAATGCAGCTTGCAAAAGAAGCTATTCACGTTGAGCAAAACCTTCTGAAAGAAAACGTGGGCTGCCAGGACCAGATACTTGCATCCTTCGGCGGCCTGAACCTTGTAGAGTTTAAGACGGAGAATGAATTCAGCATAAGCCCTTTAATTATCACGCCGGAACGCAAGAAGCTTTTTCACGACCACCTGCTTCTCCTGTTTACGGGATTTTCGCGCACAGCTTCGGAAATAGCCGGCGATGTTATAAAAAGTATGCCGGCAAAAAAACGCGAGTTCGGCGCAATGCAACAGATGGTGCAGGAAGGCATAAATATTCTTAACGGCGCATCCGACATCAACGATTTCGGCAAACTGCTGCACGAAAGCTGGCAAATCAAAAGGAGCCTGACTAACCGCATATCAAACCCCGTAATAGACCGGATTTATGAGCGCGCGCTTGCAGCCGGGGCTACGGGCGGAAAGATACTCGGCGCGGGCGGCGGCGGCTTTTTATTGATTTTCGCGCGCCCTGAACTGCACGAAAAAATTAAAACCGACCTTAAGGATTACCTTCACATACCGTTCGAGTTCGAAAACCTGGGCAGCCAGGTAATTTTCTATACGCCGGAAACGCATTGAATAAAATCATGCCCCCTCACCCGCCGGGGCAAGGATTATACATAAGTTCCTTCTCCCCGACGGGGAGAAGGTAAGGATGAGGGGGAAGTCGTCGGGAACAGAATCTTTAGCTCCCCCTCACCTTAATCCTCTCCCCGCCGGGGAGAAGAAACGAGTCGGAGATTTTCAAGTGAAAAATATCTGTGCGCTGGTTCTTTGCGGGGGAAAAGGCAAACGTCTTCGCGCGGTTGTGCGTAACCGTCCCAAACCGATGGCATTGGTTAACGGCAAGCCGTTTCTTGATTACGTTTTGGAACACGTCAAAAGCTGCGGAATAAAAGACATCGTGCTTTTAACCGGCTATAAATCCGGCATCATCCAAAATTATTACGCAAAAAACGGCGTGCGCATACTGAAGGAAAAAACACCTCTTGGCACCGCGGGCGCAATACGAAATGCCGCCCCGCATATCGGCTCGTACACGTTTTTTATTTTAAACGGCGACTCCCTGTGCAGGGCAGACCTTGGGAAAATGTTGAAGTTTCACCGCGTCAAAAAAGCAGGCGTTACCATCGCGCTTGCCAGGCAGAAGCAAGTGGCCGACTACGGCTCGGTTAAGCGCCAACCCTCTGGCAGGATAACCTCGTTTGCGGAAAAGAGAACGCAGGCGGCGCCGGGCATTGTGAATGCCGGCATATACCTGTTCGACAAGCGTATCCTTTCGCGCATACCGGCCGGGAAAAAATATTCGCTGGAGTTGGACGTGTTCCCGAAAGTCAAAAACTGCTACGGCTACCTTTCAGGCCAGCCGCTTCTGGACATCGGGACACCCGAACGCCTCCAAAAGGCGCAAGCTTTTTTACTGTCTCGGTTGAAAAATGCCCCTCATCCCAACCTTCTCCCCAAAGGGGAGAAGGGGTAAGGACTTTATTATGAAAAAAATCAGGTACCCTTTCGGAACTATTACCATCAACGATACGGCTAAAAAGCTTATTGGCGAGGCGCTCGACTCCACCAGGGTTTCAGGCGGAAAACTGGTGCGCGAATTTGAAGAAAAGTTTGCGGCGCTCGTAGGTACAAAAGAGGCGGTTGCGGTCAGCTCCGGCACGGACGCCGATGCGCTTGCCATGGCCGTGCTTTATGACTTCGGCGCACAAAGAGGCGACGAGGTGATAGTGCCTGCGCTGTCATTCGTTGCTACGGGAAACGCCGTATTGCAAGCCGGGTTTATACCGCGCTTCGTAGACATCCGGCGCGAAACGTTAAATATTGACCCCGCAAAAATAGAAGCGGCCATTACGCCAAAAACACGCGCCATCATGCCGGTGCACTTAATGGGCAAACCGGCTGAAATGGATGAAATACTTGCGATAGCGCGCAAGCACAAACTAACGGTAATTGAAGACGCGGCCGAGGCTCAAAGCGCGCGCTATAAGGGAAAAGAAATAGGCGCCATAGGCGACATGGCAGCCTTCAGCCTGTATATCGCGCACATTATTTCCACAGTAGAAGGCGGTATAGTTACTACAAATAACGAAGACTATGCCGAGATACTGCGCTCACTGCGCGCTCACGGGAGAGCCTGCAAATGTAAAACATGCCTGCTAAACACCGTCTCAAAATACTGCACAAAACGCTTCAAATATGATACCGACATCCGTTTCGTTTTCGAGCGCATCGGATTCTCGGCAAAGATGAACGAGCTGGAAGCCGCCGTGGGGCTTGGCTATCTTGAGATATACCCTCAGATTTATAAAAAGCGCCTGGAAAATTTCAATTACCTGCACGAGAAATTCGCCCGTTTCGAGCCTCTCTTAACAACCATCCACCCGTCAATGCACGATACAATGGCTCCTTACGCCTTTGCCGTTATGGTCGGGAGTAAGGCACGGTTTTCCAAAGACAAGCTGGTTGCCTATCTGGAAAAAAATGAGGTTGACACACGCAGCCTGTTCCAGTCCATGCCCACGCAATGCCGCGGATTTGAATTCCTGAATTACCCGAAAGACGCCTTCCCCGAAGCGGAATGGGTAAGCAAAAACGGCTTTCACATCGGCATCCACCAGGACATAGGAAAAGAGCATATTGATTACTTCATATATCTTTTGGAAAATTTCGTTAAAAATGAAGCATGAAAATTCCCCTCACCCTACCCTCTCCCCGACGGGGCGAGGGTTACAGCTTAAATCCTTCTCCCCGGCGGGGAGAAGGTAAGGATGAGGGGGAGTTCCTGGAGCAAGGATTTTTTTTGAAAAAAACCGCGCTGATTATTCTCCTGCTTTACATTATGGTTGTGTACGCGGCCTACTACCACAACGTGGCCGCTTACCCGGCCGTTAAAAAAATGTGCGCGCGCATAGCGGAGAAAATAAGATGATGGCACTGCATCTGGCTATAGCGGCGCTGCTGTTTCTAACCGCCACGGCGGCAGGGAAACTTGTCCTTGCGCGCACCGGATTTAATTTTTATTCAAAGGATGAAGAACTTGCTTTTTCAGCGGCAACGGGTTTTGCCGGCTTATCCGTTTTTGCCATGATCACCGGCTTTGCCGGGCTGATATACCGTCCCATTTTTGCAGCCGCCCTTGCCGGAATTATCATAATCTCGCGCAGGCAGGTATTGGATATAACACGTTACCTGTTTAGCGGGGCCGCTGCACTGGTTCGCAATATCAAAACGCCGGGATATTCACCGTTTGAAAAATTATTGGCCGGCATAATGCTCCTGGCTGCCTTGTTTAACCTTATATTCGCCTACGCTCCGCCTACGGATACAGATTCGCTTCTCTACCATCTAGGGATCCCCAAACTTTTTATTGATTATCACAGGATAATCCATCTGCCTGAAAACTTTCTTTCATACATGCCTCTTTCCGGAGAAATGATTTATACATGGGGGCTTATTCTCGGCGGGGGGCTTACGGCAAAACTGGTTAGTTACCTCTTCACCATAATGTTTCCCGGAATGCTGCTTATTTTTACGCGGCAATATTTTGGCCGAAGAACCGCGCTGCTTGCCGGCGCGGCATTTTATCTTTCGCTTCCCGCGATCAACGCGGCCGGGGTGGCAAACGTGGATATAATGTATGCGTTTTTTGCCTTTGCCGCATTCTGGAGCATAATGAAATGGATTGAAACGCACAACCAGCGCTGGTGCCTTCTTAGCGCCGTCATGGCAGCTATAAGCTTTACCACAAAGCTCTCAAACGCCCCTCTTATTATATGCCTGGCTGTAACAGCCATACTATACGTGATGCGAAATAAAATGCCGGCACGCCTCGCGCTTAACGTGATCCTCGCATTTATGGTAATCCCTGCGCTCATTGCACTGCCGTGGTTTGTGCGCAATTTCATCCACACGGGCAATCCGTTTCCATTTTTTGACATTGCCGCATTCGGCATGAAACTCCACCCCATGACTGCTATCAGCGGCAATTATTACAGCAAGCCGGTCGGTTTTGGCATCTCTGCAACAGCTTTGTCTTTTTTTCAAATTTTTCTCGGCAATCCCGTAACAGCGGCAGGCCCGACGATAATAGTTTTTGCGCTACCCCTTATATTCTTAAGAAACGTTGATAAAAAGATACTCTTCATCGCCATATTCGCCACAGCAATTCTTGCAACCGTCTTTTTGATCCTGCCCTATGACAAAACCTGCGCCCGTTATCACTTTTTGGCAATTGCGCTTCTTTATATAGTCGCCGCTTACGGGTTTGAACGGTTGTCGGCGCTGCTGGATGCACGGCGTATTCTTGCCGCTATATTTTTGGCGCCGCTCATTTTCCCCGGCCTTGCGTTCAGTGCTTATTTTGGCGCAAAGCGCATACCGCTTCTTACCGGGCTGCAATCCCCAGGCCAATATATTCTCTCGGAATATGAATGGGGAAATGCCGACGATCTTAAGATGATTGACTATCTTAATAAAAACGTTTCCCGTAAAAGCCGTGTAATGTTCCCGGGATATTTTTTTGTTGATCCTTATTATTACTCCATGCGCGTCGTGGTAGCACAGCCGGAGTTGCTTGCACTTTCTGATATAAACGAGGTGTTAAATCGTCTAAGAAATGATAAAATAGATTACATCGTGATGCGAAAATATTACTACACGCCTTCCGAAAACGGAAGCTACTACGAAAACAACTATTCCAGCCGGCTTGACATGCGCTGGGAAATTGAAGATTACGTGCCGGCTTATTTTGAGAAAGAGCACGTGGAAGGCGCTGTAACTCTCTACAAAATAAAATGAACTTGAAAACAAAACAACACATTGACAGGATAATCGGCCCGGGACTGTGCCTGCTGCTTACCGCATATAAAAACGCGCAATCTTTTTTCAATCGGCGCCGGAGCAATTTAGCCGCGCGCCCGGGAAAAATTCTTATCATGAAATTCTGGGGCATGGGCAGCATTCTGCTTGCGTCGCCCGCGGTAAGGCAACTTCAAAAATCTTACCCTGAGTCGGAAATCATATTTCTTACAATGGAAAGTAACCGCGAAATACTAAGCCGCCTTGAAATATGCAGCCGTGTAGAAACTATAAACACGGACAGAGGCTTGATAACGTTGTTCATTGACATATTCCGGCTTATCGCGCGCCTGAAGAAGCAAAAGATAAACATGGTTATTGACCTTGAATTTTTTACGCGTTTTTCCGCCGTCATCACCGCGCTTATCGGCGCGCCGGCATCCGGCGGTTTCTATGACAGGCAGGTATACCGCGGGTACCTGCACGGCGTGCGCGTTCCGTTTAACCGCTACTGGCACACAAAAACCAATTTTGAGAACCTGATTTCAAAATGCGCCGCAATAGAAACCGGCGCAAATACCCTTCTGGTGCGCCCTCGCATAAACTCCGGCGACCGCGACTCGCTGCAAAAGCTGCTTGCGGAAAACAATATCACCGGGGGGGAACGCATAATCGCAGTAAACATCAACGCCGGCGAACTTGCGCACGAACGCCGCTGGCCGGCGCATCATTTTATTTCTCTGATCGAAAAACTCTCAAAAAACTTTAAAGGAAAGATAATCCTTATAGGCCATGCGTCGGAATCTGCTTACGTCGGAACGATTCATCGTGCGCTCCCTGCAAACGCGGCGCTGGATTTTTCAGGCAGACTTTCGCTTGGAATGCTGGCCGCGCTGATGGAACGTGTTACGTTAATGATCTCAAACGACTCAGGCCCTCTTCACCTTGCCGCCGCCGTGGGGGCACGCACCATCTCATTCTTCGGCCCCGAAACCCCGGTCCTCTACGCCCCCGTAGGCGAAAACCACACCATCCTCTACAAAAACATAGATTGCAGCCCCTGCATAAACGTCCACACCGGCAAAATAGTCCGCTGCCTGAAAACCAAACCCGAATGCCTTGAAAACATAACCGCCGAAGAAGTAACACAAGTTTTAGGGGACGTCCTTAGGTATTAAGGTATTGACAATGGGCGGCATAATTGTGATAATAATTTTACGTCCAGGTGAAATGGACGGAAATTTGTCAGAAAAAAAACGAATACCGTATTACCTAAGGACGTCCCCAAAGTTCTATGCATATAAAAATCGCCATTAACGTACCAACTGCTATGTCCTTTTTTTCAATTCTATTTGTGATTGGTTTTGAAAAAAATGCGCTGGCTGTAACAATTGATTCACTTTCCGGCGCTCCTAATAATGGAAATCTTATATCAATCTCGGGTTCAGGCTATGGATCAAACAGTGCCGTGAGAACAGGTGATATACAGTGGTTGGGTGACAATATTGAGCTGGGCAACGTCGCTGCTGAATTTTCGCCTCCGCCAAACTGGAGTTATCACAGAGCCGAAACAACTTTTGATGCTCCGCATTATGATAATCTTCAGGCGCATAGTGGAAATAAATCAATTCGTATTACCTATGATTTGAATAAATACGGCGGCTATTTTAATTATAACCATGAATCAGCTTTTGGAAAAGTTTTCTACTCGGCCTGGATGCGTATTGCGGGGCCTTCCAGTTGGACATGCAATGGAACATCCGGCGGTTGTCAGTATAAGAATGGCGGCCGGATTACCAGCGGAGTAATTGATTTGGGACGTCCACAATTTTACACGTCAACCTGGACCGAACAAGGTAATTTTGTAGTTTTCATGCAAACAAGCTCTGATACGGAGCCAGGCGTTGTGAGTGATTACCCTCATAATACTGGATCTGCCGAATGTTATCAATGGATGTGTCCAGGACCAACTGGTGAGCGGCGCTATCTTCTCAACGGGCCGCATGATACAGTTGGACCGAACACAAACAGTGATATGTGGGTCAGGATAGATTGGTATGCCGAGGAGTCATCGCCGCTTGTTAAAAATGGCACATTCAAAATGGTGCTGCAGAAGCCGGGGGAAATTATCAATACTGTATTGGACTTTGATAAAAATCTGCAGACTACCGATGGATCAGATTATTATAAATCAATATTTTTTGGCACTTACGCAAGCGGTTTCAGTAAATTGGATACGTGGTGGGATGACATCTTCATCCAGACTGGTGGCCAACAGAGAGTTGAAATAGGTGACACAAGTGAATGGTCAACCAATACCCATCGAGAAATCCAAATACCTGTATCATGGTCGGATAATTCAATTTCATTTATATTTAATCAAGGTTCATTCCAGAATGGATCCCGTGCCTATCTCTTCGTAGTAAACGAGGCCGGATCTGTCAACAGCGGCTACCCCATAACGATCGGTGGCCAGTTATCAGATATCGCCCCACCCACCTCGCCAAGGAATTTTAATGTCCACTAATTTCATGCTTTAACTTTAGGGACGTCCTTAGGTATTAAGGTATTGACAATGGGCGGCATAATTGTGATTTTGATTTTATATTTATGGGAAATAGACGGAAATTCGTCAGAAAAAAAACGAATACCGTATTACCTAAGGACGTCCCCCAAGTTACCAAAGTTATGATGAGCAAGTATAAAAAAATTATTTTTTGTATTTCGCTGGCATTTTCACTGCATGGGATCATCGGCGGGGCGGCCTATGCCATTGAGATAGTGCAGATAACTCCTCAACAGGTTCCAACAAATAGCGCTGTAAATATCGCGCCTTCCCTTGCTTCGGGCCAGGCGCGATGGAGTAAACTGCTCGGGCCGGATTGGTTGTCTGTTGATAGTTTAACAGGCGCGCTAACCGGCACCTCAGATAGCATAAAAGAGGCTCATTACATTCAGATAAAAGCCAGCGGCGACGGCCAATCTGAAACCATGACATTTATTCTCGTCGTCGGAGATCAAAATATAATCAGGATGAATGGGGTAAGCGGCAACCCGTCGGATATAAAGTCAGCCTATAGTCTTATGAACGCCGGAGACGTTCTGCTAATACCCGACGGCGTTTACTCTGGAATCAACAACACCATTAACGGAAGCACCGGAGACTGTATTGTCAAAAACGGCGCGCCTGACAATTATACGACGCTGATCGCAGAGAATCCGAATGCGGCCAATCTGCCAAGATGACATTTATTCTCGTCGTCGGAGATCAAAATATAATCAGGATGAATGGGGTAAGCGGCAACCCGTCGGATATAAAGTCAGCCTATAGTCTTATGAACGCCGGAGACGTTCTGCTAATACCCGACGGCGTTTACTCTGGAATCAACAACACCATTAACGGAAGCACCGGAGACTGTATTGTCAAAAACGGCGCGCCTGACAATTATACGACGCTGATCGCAGAGAATCCGAATGCGGCCAATCTGCCAAGCGCCTACCACAAAGGAGGCGAGTATATAGCATATAAAGGGCTTGAATTTAATGCAGGTATTACAATTGACGGCGACCTGAGGTTCGACGTCCGGTCAAACCATATCAAAGTAATGCTTTGCAGTTCCAGGGCAAACGGTTTCGGGGCATCTTATGGCGCGGCCTATATTTTATTTGAAGACTGTTTTGCCTATGGCGACAGCCGTGCCGTTTTTCGTATCGGCTCTACAGGCAATGAATCCAATCATATAATATTTCGCAGGTGTACTGCCCGGCACGATCTCTATTCGGGTATAGAGCCGACCGCAACATTTATGCATTACGGCGGCAACAATGTTCTATTTCAAAATTGCCTGGATATTGATCAGGCCGGGGAAAGTATCAATTTTGCAAGCGCCAACGGAAGGTACGGTTCCTGGGAAACAAAAAATGGAAGTATGGTCTACATAAAAGATTCTTTTGCAATAAATGTCGTTGACGGCTTTCATTACGGCGACAGCAGCACGACAAATACGGGTATAAGCAACAGCGTTTTTTGGGATGCAGGCACGGGCAATACGTCGCTCTCTCCCTCAACTGTCTATGACCGCCTGACGATAGGAGATGTCAATGCCCAGAACACGGAAAATACCTTTACCGACCGCAGCAGTTCATCTTCGGTTTATTTCACCAATTCTATTTTTTATGACATAGAAGGCACCGGCACGGAATCGGGGTACCGTTCCAAAACTATCTTATACGAGTGCCCGGAAAGCTCAAATAATCTTTTCTACCCCATTCAGCCGGATCTGACTATAGGCGACACTACCGATATTATTACGGGCATTAATCCTGTTACCGGGAATCCCGGAAACGGTAATCATGGAATCATCTATCCAATTCGCATAGAGCAGAACTCTGATGCCGCAGCTTACGGCGTCGGGGCGACTATAGAATTCAGGCGCGGCAGATCCGGCACGCTCTGGGGCGAGCAGGGCTATGATGAGCTTACATCAGACCCCTTATGGCCATGGCCCAACGAAATCCAAATAAAGGAAAAGATGTCCGCCTACAGCTACAATTCAGACGGCATAGTTGTAAACGGCGCCCGCGGCTTCTGCTCAGCCGGCAAGCAACTTAACGGGATTGACGATATAACATTGACATCATATATCTGGGAATATCTCGGGAATCAAATACCGGAGGAAATATATTCATACGGCGGGCAGCCGCCCGACACAACCCCGCCTGCCGCGCCCGGCGGCATAACGGTAGAGTAGGCCTGGGAATGGGTTAAGCTTTCGAAAGAGACAAAAATATGGCTAACCAAAAATTTACAATGGCTGCACGGGTATTTATTTTCACTATTCTCGGTGCAGCCAGCTGCGCATACGCGGCGGCCGGGCTTGTATTGAATTTTTCGGATCTGATAAATGGCCCTAAAAGCGGACTAAATGACGGCCTTGGCGAGGGGGCGATAGTAACCGTCTGGGGCAATAAC
>Ga0156557_1120_pt2 | contig 21002 bp, 20 predicted proteins | sample RifOxyB2_FD_111952 | JGI IMG/M metagenome (GOLD analysis project Ga0156557, IMG submission 111952) | Elusimicrobia bacterium RIFOXYB2_FULL_50_12
CCGAGGGTGGCTATCGCTTTCCTTACGGCGTTAAAGGCTATGGAAGGATACACACCCATTACAAACAGGGAAATCATGGACAGGGTAACGGCGGAGTAACTTGTCCAGCGCATGGTAAACACGGGGCCATCCTGCTTTGCCTGCATGGGGCCAAAAAATACCATGCGTATAAGACGCAGCCCGTAAGCCGCGGAAATTACCGTTGCGACAAGCCCCAGCGCCGCAAGCGTATAATTGCCGTATGCGAACGCGGCTGAAAATGTAAGAACTTCCGGCCAGAAACCAACCATGGGCGGCGCGCCAACCAGCGAAAGCACGCTTGCCGTGGAAAAAATAGCCGCAAAGGGAAGCCGTTTTGCCCAGCCGCCAAGTTCGTCAATCCGTTGCGTGCCGGCGTATTCAAACACCAGGCCCAGGCACATGAAAAGCGTAAGCTTGGTGGCAGCCTGGTTAATAATGTTAAATACCGAACCGGCCATTCCCATCGGAAGAAGGGTCGCGAAACCGAACAACACGTAGCCCATCTGGCTGATTGATGAATAAGCCACAATTTTTTTGGCATTTTTTTCCACGAGAGCCAGTATGCCGCCGTAGAACATGGTAACAACGGCCGCAACCATAAGCGGGTAGGAAAGCGCCGCTGTCGCATCCGGCGGAAAGAACGGCAAAAACCGCGCCATACCATATACGCCTATATTGGTCATAACACCCACAAGTATAAGCGTTACGGGCATAACGGACGATGTATAAGCGTCCGGCAGCCATGTATGAAAAGGAAATATGGCAAGCTTTACAATGAAACCCGCCAGGAAAAGAATAGCCATTATGGTAACGGTAGCGGCGGGCAACGCCGAAAGTGCGGCCGAAACTTCAGCCATATTTGTAGCGCCTGTAACCGTCATTATCCAGAGTATAGAGGCAAGCATAAGCACTGCGCCGATATGCGTAATAATGAAAAATTTCATGCCCGTGTAACGGGCGCGGCTCATATCCTCGTTCCAGTTTATTACCAGCACCCAGGCGGGGATAAGCATGGCTTCCCATAATACGTAAAACTGTATAAGGTCGCGGGCAAGCGCAACGCCGGTGGTGCCGAAAAGCACCAACAGTATCATGGAGTAGAAGGATGGCGTCCTCTCGGGATACTGTTTCATGTACAGAGAATAAAGAATCGCAATTGCCGTGGCGCCTGATAAAACCAGCACCGTTATGGCCGAAAGAGTATCAAAAGCGAAGACAAGCGTTACGCCAAGCCCCGTCGGCAGGCTAAGTTCCGGCGACAGCGGCATAAGTTTAAATGCCAGCACAAATTCGGCGACCGCAAACAGGAACGCGGCGATACCCGCAAGTTCGAACCGTTTGCGCGGCAGAAGGAACATAATAAGCGCGCCTATAAGCGGTAACAATTGAAGCGTAAGGATTGATTTCATATTCGTCAGCTCCCTTTGTGCATCATCGGACAGGCAAAAATCTCTCTATCTAAAGAGAGGAAGCAGCGATGCCAGCACTATAATTAACGTTGCTACAATATAAAAAAGGTTCCAGTGAACGTCACCGGTCTGCATTTTTCTCATGACTATGCTTGAGCTTGTGCTAATTGCGCCCACACCCTTGTTTATGCCTTCCATTACGCCATCTTCCCAGAGGTAGCGGAGCAGCCTGCCGGTAGCATAAACAAAACCTGTCAGCCAGCCATAAACTATGTCAAAGCCAAAACCAACGGCGGTAGCCTTAAAGATGGCTGAAAAATTCGTCCTCAAGGATATTGCTACTGTAGCGCGATACATATATAAAGCAAATCCCGATATAAGCGCTATTAACGTGAGTATGAACGCCTTGGAAACAAACGTTTCCCTGATTAATTCTTTCCAGTCAATATGCGCGCCTTCCAAACCGGATGAGACCCATGAGGAAGTGATCGGGCCTATCAGAAGCCACGAAATCAGCGAACCGGCCGCTAAAATAACCAGGGGGATCGTCATTACGGCCGGCGCTTCCGCGGCAGCCGGTTTATTACCGCGGTTTTTTCCCCAGAACACCATAGAGGTTGTGCGCAGGGAATAGAATGCGGTAAGCACCGCGGCCAGCACAGCCAAGGCCAGCGGCGCCATAGCATGGTGCTTGTACGCTTCCTCTAAAATCATGTCTTTAGAGAAAAAACCGTTTAGAACCGGCAAACCCATCAATGCCAGCGAACCTACCAGGAAAGTCATAGATGTCAGTGGCATACCCTTTTGCAGGCCGCCCATTTCACGGATGTCCCTTGTTCCCACTTCATGGATAACGCTCCCGGCGCAAAGGAACAAAAGAGCCTTGAACAATGCGTGCGAAAACAGGTGAAACTGGGATGCAAAAACACCGCCAACACCAACTGCGAACACCATGTAGCCCAGTTGCGATACAGTGGAATATGCAAGTATACGCTTCAGATCATAATTAAATGTCGCAAGCAATGCGCCGACGATCGCCGTTGTAGCGCCGACCCACTGCACCGTTTCAAGCGATACCGGCACAAGCGCAAGCATTGGATATACGCGGGCAAGAAGGTAGACGCCTGCGTTAACCATCGTGGCGGCGTGTATGAGCGCAGATATTGTTGTCGGCGCTTCCATGGCGTCCGGCAACCACACGTGCAGAGGCACCTGGGCGGATTTACCTACGGCGCCAAGTATAAACCCGAACGATATAAGGGTAAGAAGAGGCATTGCAATCTTTGAAGCGAACGCAATGTTCGCGCCAATTTCAAAAGTGCCTGAAAGCGTATACATTAAAAGTATTGCCCCGAGCAACCCGATATCGCCTATGCGGGTTACCATGAAAGCCTTGACACCGGCGGCCGCGGCCTTGGGGTCGCGGTAGAAAAAGCCGATAAGCAGATAGGAGCATACACCCATAACTTCCCAGAAGAAGAACAGTGACAAGAAGTTATCGGACAGAGACATTCCCACCATTGAACCTATAAACAGAAGAACGAGCGAATAGTAGCGGGAATGATTTTCCTCATGTTTCATGTATGCCAGGGAATAGAGCAGCACCAGGAATCCTATCCATGTGGCTATAAGCGCGGGCATTATGGACAACGTATCAAGCATCAAACCGGTTTTAAAAAATCCCGGAAGCCATTCGTATGAAAAATATGTGCCCGGAGACATACGCAGGGGAATGAATACGGCCAGGATCGCCGAACATAAACCAGCCAGGACAGCAAACGCCGGCACGGCACGCGAGGAAACAAGATTCAACAACGGCACCGCCGCGGCTGCCGCGAACGGAATAATAAGAATCAATAAAGCAGAAAATTCGGCGCTCATCCTTTTAACCTCCGCAAATCGTCCGTATCAAGCGTTCCGCTCTGGCGGTAGAAGGCAAACATCAGCGCCAGGAAGACCGCGACTACCATTACTTCAATTGCTATTACTACCAGCGCAAGGCTCTGGGTATAGCTGAGCGTATTACGTATTACCCCGCTCCACACTATTGCAAGCGTGGTGGCTTTTCCCAGCAACTCAAGCCCGATTAACAGTTTTATAAGATTATGCCGGCTCAACAGGCAGTATATACCCATGCCGAAGAGCGCAAATATTACCGGGAGCAGATTCATTTTTCCTCCATAAATTTCAACCCAACTTATTCGCGGCCGTTATCGGCGCGAAGCAGCGCAAGAACGCCGAATGCAGCCGATAAAATAACCAGTGCCTGCGGCAGTATATCGAACGAACGCACTTTCCAGAAAATCTCGCCTACTTCTCTCCAGGGCGATTCCGTAAGCACATTTACTACCGCCTTCGGTGTAAATACCATGAACATACCGGCGGCCGCCGCTGCCGCAATAAATGAAAAAAGCGCCCAGGTTATGGTGCGCTTGTGAGGTATTTCTTTTTTTTGCTGTATAAAGCTGATGGTAAGTACTACGAGCACCGTAATCAACCCGGCGCCTACGGAAAGCTCCAATGCCCCCGCCACCGGCGCTCCGAACTGGAAGAATGCTATGGAGAGAAGCGTAGATACCGCAGCCAGTGAAAGGACACTTAGTAGAATGTCTTTAAGGAATATCGCAAGCAAGGCAAACACAAGCATGAGACCCATTGTAAGGTAAATCATTTAAATTAACCTCCAAAAAATCCCCCCAAAAAGAAAAAATGAACTATTTGTTCCGCGTTACGGCTTTCCTGATGATGGTTTCTTTAAGAGAGCTTCACCGGAAGGTTGCAACGCTCCGGCAAAGCGGCCAGTGGTATAACTTCATACGAAACGAATTTATCACGGTCATCAAGGAACATATATAGTTAAGTCGAAAATTTATACAAAATAAAAAACGCCCTGTCAAGTGGCAAAATTCTAATTCCATGTTAAACTCGGAATTTGCAACAGGACGCGAAATCCGGGTTAAAACTTCGTAGCTACGAGCCAATAACCACCGGTAGTTTTGCCTTTGCGCCTGATAATATTTCTATTTCGCAGTCGTTTAATGTATTCCTTTACAGTATCCGCGCTAATACGCAATTTGCCTGCAATATCCGCCCTTGAAATGTATTTATCCTTCCCGATAAGCAACACTATTTTTTGTTCCAGTGCAGTTAGATTCTCAAAAACAACTTGGGGGGTAGCTTGGGGGGTAGCTCCGGATACATTCTTTCTTTTAAATATTGTAATAAAATGCGTTCCAATTTCCTTAAATACAGCTGTTGGTTCTTTCGAAAGTATAAGCCTGATTCCCCTGCCCCACCGTTCTATGAAATGCGCCCGATGAAAAAGTTCCGCGACAAGTTCATTGCGCCTTTCTGAAACCATTTCGCTTCGTATGCGCGCTATTGTAAGGCCTCCGAACAGAAGACCCGGGCTTCTAACTTCAACCCTGTCTTTAAATATCGCAATGTTGATAGAATCATACGCCCAGTAATCCCTATGGCAAAAGGCGTTTACTATCGCTTCCCTGAATGCTTCTTTATCAATCTCGGGGACATCAACCCTGCGAAAACCTTCAAGCCGCATTCCTACATGAATGTTTCTTATAAAAAACTCTTCGGCCTGTTTTATAAGATGGAACAAATCGCCTTCAAAATCCTGCATGTCAACGGGTATTGTGGTATCATTTGTTGCAAAAACCGCATATCTCAATTTTGCATTCGCGAAAAATTTCTCCGGCTTTTTACCAAACATTATAACAGCGGCATTAAGCAACCTTTTGCCGCGCATGAGTTTCAGTTTTTTAAGCGAGTTTTCTATAGCGTCATATTTTAAGCCGCAGTTTTTAATATATACTTTTAATTTTTGGGAGCCGATATCAGCAATCTCTGCCTCGTTGCAGACTTCATTATCCCAACTCAGCATGGAAGCAATAGAAGTGTCTCTTTAGCGTTTAGAAGTTGTCATCGTCATTGCGAGCCCAAAGGGCGCGGCAATCTCGCTTTTCATCAGAAGTAACGTCGAGATTGCTTCGCTTCGCTCGCAATGACCCCAAACTGCTAAAGAGACACCAATAGAAATAACAGCCTCTTTGAGTTCCGCCGTAGAGGTTTTCAACTCCAGGGTTTCAGACTCGCCTTTTTCCACGATTTCTTTTAATTCTTCCGGTGTCACCCTTATGCCTTTTCTATATCGCGTCAATCAATCCTGGAAAGTATTTCCGGGATATGCGCTTCCATGCCTATGGCCATGATGTGGACGCCGTGCGAGATTTTTTTCAGTTCGCGGATGGTTTCGGCGCATATGGCGATGCCTTCCTTCAGCTGGTCGGGGGCGGCCTCTACGCGCCGGGCAACTTCGTCGGGGATTGTTATGCCGGGTATGCTGCGAAGAAAATTTACGAACGATGCGGATTTAAGAAGAGCCACGCCCGGGATAATTTTTGCCGGAATGTGTTTAATCCTGCCGGCAAAAATGCTGTACTGATCAATATCGAACACCGGCTGGGTTTGAAAAAAAACAGCCCCGGCGCTGGCCTTCTTTTCCATCATCATGATCTGCAAATCGGCATTGTCGCTGGCCGGGTTTACCACCGCTCCTATATTGAAACAAGGTTTGCCTTCAAGCTTTTTACCCGCCATGTCCACGCCCTGCTCCAGCAAACGGGCAGCGGAAATAAGCTGAACCGTGTCCAGGTCATAGACGGGTTTTGCCCCCCTGTTCTCACTGTTACGGGGGTGGTCGCCGCTCAATATGAGTATATTTTCAATACCCAGCGCCGATGCGCTTAAAAGATCCGATTGCAGCGCGATACGGTTGCGGTCGCGGCATGTCATTTGCAGTACAGTCTCGTGCCCGCGCTCTTTAAGCAGCCTGCAAACCGCAAGCGAACCGAGCCTCATGGATGCGCGCTGGTTATCCGTAACGTTTATGGCATCTACCGCGCCTTGAAGCATACGGGCCTTCTCCATAAGAGCAGAAACATCCGTTCCCTTCGGCGGTAAAAGCTCGACAGTTATTACAAATTTATTATCGTCTAATTTCCGTTTAAATGTATTCATTTTTTAACAGGCGGGGTTATCCGTCCGGGCTTTACTACGGTGCGCGCCGGAACAAATATTTTTAGAATGTTTTTATCGGACGGATTATTTTTAATTTTTTCGGCTATCAGAATCCAGGCGCAGTCATTATCCCTGTCAACCTCGCATTTGCCGCTGACAGCTCCGCCGCACGGGCCGTTAACGAGGCCTTTGGCGCACCGCGTTACAGGGCATATACCACCCGTTTTGCCAAGTATGCAATCGCCGCATAATGAACAGTACTCATGATACAGGCCTATCCGTTCCGTGGTGCCTGTAAAAACCGGGTTCAAGGCCGGGTAGACAACCAGGGAAACCGCTTTTTCAACCGCCTGTACGCCGGCGCCGCAGGCAAGCACCAGCACGGCATCGTCTGCGCAGGCGGCGATTTCTTTTAAATCCTTGCGCGCAACGCGGATATCGCACGGCGTATCAAGAATCTTGCGGCCGGAAATCGTTTTGCCTTCCTTTTCCAACTCGGCGGCCATAAGATTTACGGCCTCTTCGCCGCCGGTACGGCACTTTGTGGCGCAGGCGGCGCAACCGACGATAAAAATATTTTTATGCCGGGAAAGCAGCTCAAGTATTTCGGGAAACGGTTTTTGAGTGGTGATTATCATGGAGTGATTTTAGAGATGGCTTTTTCCATACCCTGGTCCAGCGCGGCTTCAACTATCGTAACGGCCTTATCTATCATCATGGTAACAGTTTCCTGCTCGGAACGCGGAAACGTTGATAGCACGAACTGCGCGGTATCGGTTTCTCCGGCCACCGGGCCTGTGCCCAGGCGCAGGCGCGGGACGGCATCCGTGCCGCAGTGCGCTATTACCGACGAGAGCCCGTTATGCCCGCCGGCTGATCCTGAGTTTCGCAGGCGCAATTTACCGAGCGGCAAAGAAAAATCATCCAGGACGACGATGATCTCACCCGGGAGTATATTGTGGTAAGCCAGGTACTCCAATAACGGCTGCCCGGAGTTATTCATGTATGTTTGCGGCTTAAAAAGCTGCGCGCGGCCGGCATCGGCGGACGATGCCGCCAGCGCCACGCCCTTCCAATTTTTCCATGAACAACCCCAGCGCCGCGCCAATTCATCGGCCACCCTGAATCCCAGGTTATGCCTGGTAAGAGCATATTTATCCCCGGGATTACCCAGGCCGACGATGAGCTTAAGCATCTTTTATTTTTTCGCTTCAGCGGCCTTCGGTTCGGCTTTCTTATCCTTGCCGGCGGCGGGAGCGGCTTCGCCTTCCTCTTTTTCCTTCTTGCCTTTGCTTATAACCTCAGGTTCGGCGGCGGCACCGACAGCGGCAACAGCGGCCCCGGCGGCGGGAGCTTCCTCAAGTTCGGTAGGAGCAACTATGCTCAGGATAATCGCCTGGGGATCGCTCGTTACCTCAACACCTTCTACCGGAGCAAGATCTTTTACGAGTACTGAATGATTTACTTCAAGCCTGGACACGTCTACCGTTATAAAATCCGGTATATCCATGGGCAGGCAACGCACGTGAACTTCGCGCAAAAGATGTTCAAGTATACCGCCTCCGACTTTAACGCCCGGAGCCTCGCCTGTTATACGAAGAGGAACGTTTACAACTATCTTATCTTTCAGCGATACCGCCTGGAAATCCACGTGTATCGGCGTTTGTTTGATAATATCACGCTGCACTTCCTTGACGATAGCGGTCTTGTTTTCATTGGTGAATTTCAAATTTACCAGCACGTTGCCGCCGCCATGTTCGTGCATGAGCTTCTCGAATTGCTTTAAATTGACAATCAAAGACATTGCCTTTTCACCCACGCCGTAAAACGTGCCCGGCACTTTACCTTCGTTTCTAATGGACTTCAGATGATTCTTTGTAGCAACGGTACGCAGTTCCGCATCCAGAATTACTTCCTTCATGATATATCTCCTTTTGGTTTGATATCAAACGAACAACGCGCTGATTGATTCGTCATTATATATGCGTTTTATCGCTTCGGCAAGAAGCGAAGAAACCGAAAGAACCGTAACCTTTTCCGATGTGTTCCCGAACGGTATGGAATCGGTTATGATAAGCTCCTCAAGACATGATTCGTTGATTTTCCTGCACGCAGCGCCTGAAAGAACGCCGTGGGATATTGCGGCGATAACTTTTGCCGCGCCCTGGCCTTTTATCGCGGCCGCAACCTTTACCAGCGTGCCGGCCGTATCCACTATATCGTCAAGTATGATGGCGGTTTTTCCCTTAACCTCGCCTATTACGTTCATAATGTCGGCCTCGTTCGCACGGGGACGGCGTTTATCAACGATAACAAGGTCGGCGTTCAGCCGTTTGGCAAACGCACGTGCGCGCTCAACACCGCCCGCATCCGGGGAAACTATGGTCAGGTCCGGAAGATTTTTTTTGCGTATGTAATCAAGAAACACCGGCATCGCGTAGAGATGGTCAACCGGTATGTCGAAAAAACCCTGTATCTGGCTGGCATGAAGATCCATTGCAAGCACGCGGCTTACGCCGGACGCGACGACAAGGTTTGCCACAAGCTTCGAGGTAATTGGGACGCGCGGCTCGGCCTTGCGGTCCTGCCTGCCGTAACCGTAATAAGGAATTACGGCCGTAACGCGCCGCGACGAGGCGCGCCTTAACGCATCGTTTATAACCAACAGCTCCATAACGCTTTCGTTGACGGGCGGGCACGTGGGCTGGATAACGAAACAATCGGCGCCGCGCACGTTGTCTTCGATTTTTACCTGCGTTTCACCGTCGCTGAAACGCGACACCCTGGCGTTCCCGAGTTCGATACCCATGTGTTTTGCAATTTTCTCCGCAAGCGGCCGGTTTGCATTTCCCGAAAAGATTTTCAGTTTCATGTCTTCCTCGCAATATAAATTTAAATCTTTTTTCTCGTTTTATTAACCTGGCGCGCGCGCGCTATGGCAAGCATACGCGGCGGCACATCGTCGGTTATAGTCGAACCGGCTCCCAATATGGCATCGCGCCCCACCCTGACCGGGGCAACGAGGTTTACATTAGATCCCACGAACACGCGGTCGTCAATTACGGTTTCATTCTTGTGGAATCCGTCATAGTTACACGTAATTGTGCCGGCGCCAATGTTAACGCCTTTACCGACCTTTGAATCACCGACATATGACAGATGATTAATCTTGCTGCCGGCTCCTATAACTGATTTTTTCACTTCGCTGAAATTGCCGACTTTTACGGCTTCACCCAGTTTTGTGCCGGGGCGCAGGTGGCTGAAAGGCCCTATTTTTGCCCCGGCGGCCACGATGGAATCATATATATATGAGCTGCGAACTTCAACCGAATCGCCTATAACGGAATTGCGGATAAAACTGCCAGGGCCTATCGCACAGCCCTCGCCAATAACGGTGGCGCCTTCTATTATTGTATCGGGATATATAACCGTGTCGCGCCCTATCTTTGCGTCAAAAGAAACGGAAACCGTGGCCGGGTTTATCACGGTAACGCCTGAAAGCATCAATTTCTCCAGCGCCCGCTGCCGCGCGACATTTTCGGCGCCGGCAAGGTCAAGCCGGGTATTGACGCCCAGCGTCTCGTCCACCGACGGGATGCAACAGGCGTCCGTGCGGCAACCTTGAGCGTTCAATATTTCAATGGCATCGGTAAGATAGTATTCCTTTTTTTTGTTATCCGGGCGTATTTTTTTAAGAACGCTCCAGATTAACGGGCTTGAGAAACAATATATCCCGCTGTTAATCTCGGTAATTTTCTTCTGGCTATCGTCGGCATCTTTTTCTTCCACAATCCCCGCCACCATGCCTGATCCGGCACGGCATATCCTGCCATAACCGAAAGGATTACTCATTCCCGCCGAAAGGATCGTGGCGCTATTTTTACATTTGCGGTGATGCGCGTACAAGTTTTTGAGCGTTGCCCCGGATATAAGAGGCGTATCGCCGCATAGCACAAGTATATCGCCCTGGAAATTTTTCAAAGCCCCGGCCGCCTGGGCGAGCGCATGCCCCGAACCGAACTGTTGCTTTTGTTCGACGAAAGTTATCGCATCATCTTTAAGCGCCTGCCTTACCTCTTCCGCGCGATGGCCTATCACCACGCAAACACGGGCAGGTTTAAGCGTGTCAACGCTCGAAAGCACCCAGCGCAAAAGCGGCCTTCCCAGCAGCGAATGCAAAACCTTGGGCATCGCCGACTTCATCCGCGTCCCCTCCCCCGCCGCCAATATAACAACCGCCAGTTTATTGTTCATTGTAAAAATTCCCCCTCTATTCTATCCTTGCGCTTATAAATAAGTTCCTTCTCCACGCCGGGGAGAAGGGCAGGATGAGGGGGAATCTGCCGGGAACAGAACCTTTAGTTCCCCCTCACCTTAATCCTCTCCCCGAAGGGGAGAGGAAACTAATCTCAGACTTATGTATAATGACAAGCTATTCTATCCTCCGGGGCAAGGATTCGAACCTTGACAAAGGGATCCAAATTCCCTTGTGCTGCCGTTACACCACCCCGGAATGTAAAAATTCCAAACAGCAAATCCCAAATCCCAAAAAACGGATGGCCATGGCCATTTTTGTTATTTGGTGCTTGCGTTTTGGAATTTTATTATTAGCGACTATTTATGCCTCGGCTACGGCTTTTTTCAGCTTATCGTCGTAAGCGCCCAGAACTTTTCGCTCAAGCGCACTCCTGAAATCGTTTGTTATGGGGTGCGCAATGTCCTTAAACGTGCCGTCGTTCTTTTTACGCGACGGCATGCACACCATCAGTCCCCGTTCGCCCTTCACAATGCGGATGTTATGCACTACGAACGCATCGTCGAAGGTAACCGCCGCATACGCCTTTAGACGCTCTTCATCCTTGGTAAAAATACGCACCTCGGTGATGTCCATCGCTCCTCCCGTAATCCAGGCCAGCTTGGTATAATAAAACCCCGTTACCGGGATCTTACCGTTTGAACCGGATATATCTTCCACGGATATTTCTTGAGCTGCGACTTAATCTCTTCACCCCGTTGAAGAGACGGCACAACGGCAAATACCGTGGAACCGGAACCAGACATGAGTGTAGGGCAGCCGAAGGATTTTAACACGTCCCTGGCGTGCCTTACCATGCGGAATTCCGGCAAAACGACTTCTTCCAGGCGATTAAACATATACCGGCTCCATACATCTGGCACGGAACCGGTTTCGAGCAGGTTTTTTATTTTAGTAATTTTTCGCTTCCTTGTCAACGGCAACTTGAGCTTGCGGTACACATCCGCGGTAGGAACTCCGAATCCGGGGTAAACCAACAGGTAGGAAGCAGGCAATACGTTCTTGACAAGCTCAAGGCATTCCCCTATGCCTGTGCCGAGGACTGTTCCGCCTTTAAGAAAAAACGGCACGTCCGCCCCGAGCTGCACCGCCAACTCAGAAAGCGCGGTGTCGGTAACATCAAGCCCCCATAGCTTGCGGAGGCCCTTAAGAACAGCAGCCGCGTCGGATGAGCCACCGCCAAGCCCGGCGCCCATCGGGATACGCTTTTGAAGATGTATCTCCGCCCCGGCTTTTACACCGTTTTTATCGCGCAATAAAACGGCCGCGCGCAATGCCAGGTTGGTTTCATCACACGGCAAATCCTTATCGTCGCAGGTAAGCGTCAATGCGCTTTTTTTCGGTTCAAAGGCGAGAGTATCGTATAAACTTACCGTCTGAAAAATTGTTTCCAGCGTATGGTAACCGTCCGGCCGGCGCCCGGTTATCTCAAGATAGATGTTAATTTTGGCTGGGGCAAGAAATTTCATGATAAAGGACGCTCAGGGTTTGACGGCATCAAAGGTATTTTCGGCCATGGTTTCATTTATTACGACATTGCGCAGCGTTACATTAACACGGATTTTTTTCCCGGGCAGAAGCACTTCGATTTCGGAAGGCAGGTACAAACCTTCATTGAGCACGTGCTTCTTAAAAGAAACTGTCAACTGATCGTCTACCTTGTATCTGCGAACAGTGCCGCTGGTTGAATCTATCAGCATTGATTTATCGCCGGCGTAATAATAGAAAAGGTCGCCGCTGACTTTAGAGCTTACCGTCTCATCGTCAAATTCCTCGAGGATGGAAGCATTAAGGTAATTCTTTATCCCGTCAAACACCTGCCTGCTCAGCGGGCTTATATCGGAGTCCAGCGCCCGCGGATAAACGTTAAACTCGTCCTTATTCTGCAAAAATACTATGCGCGGGGCAAGAAAACTTCCCAGCAGTTCAAGGCGCCACTCCGCCGGCCTGCGGTACTGCAAAGTGCCCAGTGAACTTACCGAGGCGACATTATGACGGCCGGTAACGGTTACGTGCGCCTTCAATGACGAAATCTGTATAAGGTTGCCAACCGCCCGCTTCAGCGCCTTTCGCTGTAACGTTTTTGGAAGCACCAGCTTGCGCACCTTGTTTATCTTCTTCTTTAACGATCTGCTTTGGGGGTCGAGATCCAATGCCTTAAGGTACGCATCCCATGCGTTGGATGTGTTATTGAGCGCCATGCGCACGTCGCCGAGGTGTTCCCAGACTACGGGGTCGGAGACCTTTTCCACGGCACGCTGCAGTTCCCTCTCGGATTCTTCATAGCGCCCCTTGCGGTATAACAGCCATCCCAGCGAATCTATGAATGCGCCGTTTTCAGGGTCAAGTTCGAGCGCCCTGCGTATAAGGCTGTCGGCTTCTTCCAGATTCATATTGCGGTCCGCGTATGAATAACCCAGGTAATTGAGCGCGGTGGCATTTTTAGGATTAAGAGCTATGGCCTTGTTAAAATATTCAATCGCGCGCGGGAATTTTTTCCACCGCTCGTATAGAATGCCGAGGTTGAAATATACCTCTTCAAACACGGGCTTTAGTTCAAGCGCGCGCATGAAATTTTTCTCCGCGTCGCGGTATTTTTTCAGGTCGTAATTTGCAAGCCCCAATAGATAATTGGCCTGGGCGTTGTCAGGCTCAAGCTCCACAACTTTTTCAAGGCAGGCCAGCGCCTTGTCATTATTTTTAAGCATTGAGTAGTAGTAGCTTAACCTTGTCAACACGCTTACATTCTTTTCATGCCTGCTGACCTGCTCGAAATAGCGCGCCGCGACAGCCCAATCCTTCCTTCCCTCGGCCAGCAGCCCCAGCCACAGCGAAACCGCGCTGTCATCCGGGTTTATTTTCTGCGCCCGCAAAAAAATCTCTTCGGATGCGGCGTAGTTTTTAAGCCTGTAATACAGCCCGCCGACATACATCAAAAGCGTCATGTTCTGCGGGTCAAGCTGAAGGGAACGTTCATACTGCTGAACCGCGGCGACGAATTTTCCCTCTTTTTCATAAATCTGTGCGATTGAAATATATGCTTCTATGCTCTCCGGCCTCAGCGAGATTACCTTCGAAAATGCTTCCCGCGCCTTCTCCAGCTTACCCAGCTTTTCACAGGCGATCGCAAACTGGTAGTATCCTTCCGCCGATGCCGGCTCGCGCGTGACGAACTGCTGCCAGTATTCCACGGCCTTCTGCGGATCGTCCCCGGCGCTGCATGCCGCAAGGTATACAAGGGCAGTCTCATTATCCGGATCAAGAACCAGCGCCTTTTCCCAGGCAGCCCGCGCCTCGGCCGTCTTTCCCGCCATGAGGTAAAACCCGCCCAGGAACATCTGGTTATCTATATTCTTTTCCGATACGCTTCCGAGTTTCTCGGCAGCCTGTAATGATTTTTCAGGCTCTCCCAGTTGCCAGTATGCAAGCGTCAAATCCCTGTAGACGGCCATTGCATCGCCGTCAAGCTGAATAACACGCTCGTATTCCCTTACTGCGTCCTTAAGTTCGCCGGAACGGCTGGCCAGAAGCCCCCGCAAATATGAACGGTACGCCTCACCCTGCACGGCGGCGGATGAAAACGCCGGCAGGCAGGATATGAAAATAACGGCAATACATATATGTTTAAAATGATTTTGTCTCAATTTTTTTCTCCATTAATATGGCATCCTCGCTGCCGTAATAACGCGGTCTGGAGCCTGTGCGCAAAAAACCCGCCGCAGTGTATAATCCCTGCGCCGCAATGTTGCTTTTGCGCACTTCAAGCAATATGCGGTCTACCTTGTATTTAAGCATATCTTCGATGAGGTAATCGAGAATGCGGCGGCCTACTTGCCGCGAACGCATGGAGGGGTGAACGGCCAGGTTTACTATGTGAGCCTCGTCGTGGATACACCAGTAGCCGCCGTACCCGATAACCGCCGAATCAGCGAGTACGACGAAGAAATGGGAAACCATGAGCGCTATCTCGCGCTCGAACATCTCCACCGACCAGGGTGAAGGAAATGAAACTTTTTCAATTTCCATCACCTCGCGTAGGTGCTCTTTCTGCAAAGGCAAAAAAGTTATTGATGCCTGCACAAGTCATAGTCTAGCAAATAATCATTATTTGTTCAATGCGGGCTTTTTTACCGCGCATAAATCCGCGGCGGTTTTTATTGCTTCTATCATGGGCAGGGGGTCGGCCAGGTTTTTGCCGGCTATGTCCGGGGCGGTGCCGTGGCCGGGAGATGTGCGAACAAACGGCAGGCCTACGGTTATGTTTACGATTTTATCGGGAGCCAGGCACTTCAGGGGTATCATAGCCTGGTCGTGATACATTGTAATGAGCGCGTCCAACCTGCCTTCGCTCATTTTGCGCCAGGCGCTGTCTGCCGGGAAAAGCCCCGTGATTCCGACGCCTTTGCGCTTAAGAGCGCGCGCGGCGGGAATAATTATCGAAGACTCCTCTTTGCCAAACATCCCCCCCTCACCCGCGTGGGGGTTTAAGGCGCAGATGCCGATGCGCGGAATTTTTATGCATAAACTATCCCCTAAAAAGTATGAACAGAGCCTGCCGACACGCACTATTTCCTCAACTGAAAGCGTGGCGCCTACGGACATCAGAGGCTGGTGGCGGGTTACCATCACGGCGCGCAGGCGGCCTGCCGCCATCATCATTGCAAAATTCTTTGTGCCGGTAGCGCCGGCGAGAAGTTCCGTGTGGCCGGGGAAGCGTATGCCGGCAAGCGCAAACGCCTCTTTCGAGATTGGCGCCGTAACTATGCCCTGCACCCGGCCCAGCCGGGCAAGCTCTACGGCCTTCATAAGCCATAAATATGCAGCCTTTCCCGACGCACGGGATATTTTCCCGGGCAATATTTCCCTGCCGGGAACGGGCATATCAATTACATCAAAACGTGATTTTATGGTCAACGGAAGGATGGAAAGCAACCGCCGATCGCCGATAACAACTGGCCTGCACCAGCGATAAATTGCGGAACGCGAAAGCGCCTTTGCCACAATTTCAGGCCCAACGCCCGATGGATCCCCCATGGTAATCGCAAGCCGAGGAACTGTCATAATCGCACCGGCTAACAGGCTGTGTTACATAATTGCCTCTTTTGCAGTGTCTGTCATGCCGGAGCGTCTTAATCCGGCATCCAGTCTCGACGGAAAAGCTGGATTCCGGCTTTCGCCGGAATGACGGCAAGAAGAATTTTTGACGCAAAATGCAATTGCGACACAGTCTGTAAGCCGTATTATTCTACCGGGTTTACTTTTATGTTTGATTTGGCGCGGAGGTCTTTCAGCCAGGTTTCGTATTTTGCCTGGGCGGCCTTTTGATACAGAAACTGTTTCAGGTCGTTTTGGACTTCCTCAAAACCAAGTTTGCGGCTGGCTTTTTTCTCTTCCACTTTTATAATGTGGTAGCCGAAATCCGTCAACACGGGTTCGGAAACCTGGCCGACATTCAGGCTGAAAGCCGTTTTTTCAAATTCGGGCACCATCTCGCCTTTCGAGAAAAATCCCAAATCGCCGCCGCGGGTCTTCGAACCGGGATCATCCGAATACTTTTTCGCAAGCTCGCCGAAGTCGGCGCCGCCTTTAAGCTCTTTCTGCGCCTTTTTTATCTTGTTTAGCGCCGCGGTTTTGTCCGCCATGGGGGCATTCTTATCAAGAGTTACCAGTATATGGCGCGCACGCACCTGCTCGGCGCTGGCACGCGAAAAAAGCTTTGAAAGAACCGAAAGCTCCTCGTCCGCTTTTTCGTCAAGGCCGGTGTCCTTGCCGTCAATTTTTGCCTGTATCTTATTGAACAGCTCGCGGGCGGCTTCATCCGTGGGCTGCGAAACCTTGCTTTTCACTTCCGTTTCTATCAGTTTCATTACCATGAGCTGTTCTTCTATACGCTTCTCGAACTGCACGGCGGTAAGGTTCTCTTTCTTGAGTTCCGACTGGAACTCCGCCTCGCTGGGAAAACGGGTTTTGACCTGCTTTATACCCTCTTCAACATCCCGTTTGCCCACTTTGATTTTTTGTTTCACGGCCTCCTGCTTTAAAAGCCTGTCGTCTATCATCTGGTCAAGAAGCCTGGTTTTAAGCTCTTTTATCTTCTCGGGCGTAGCCTCCGCCGGCGGCGCGGACTGCTGGTATTGCTCGACTATCGGGGCGATAGTTTTGGCATACTCGGATTTCATTATCGCCTCGCCGTTAATAACCGCAACCGTGCTGTCAACCACTTTCGCGGAGACGCCGCTCACGCAAAAAAACGTTGCTGCCAGTACTGCAAATATACCATGACGTGATACCATACGATATCTCCTTTTATTAACCCTTATTTTTGCTTATTTTTTTATTTCCTGCACAGGTTTCTGTTCAGCGGGATTGTTTTCCGGCTGGGCGCCGGCATCTGCCGCTGCGGATACATATTTAAGCATATCGTAATCCACGCAGATATTGTAACGCTTCTTTTCTCCCTCGAGCCATGCGTCGAATTTGGTTTTTTCCACGATACGGCGAATCTCGCCTTCGGATTGTTCGACCGTTTTGGAAGGCAGCACCTTTTCTGCGGTCTTTTTTATCACATGAAACCCGAATTGCGTCTCAACAACGCCGGAAACCTGGCCGTTTTTGAGCGCAAACACCGCGTCCTCAAATTCCGGCACAAGATCGCCCTTGCGGAACGGCCCGATCTCGCCGCCGGTCGAAGCTGAAACAGGGTCGGTTGAAATCTGCCGCGCAACATTCGAGAAATCCTCGCCTTTTTTAACGCGCTGCAATGCGGCATCCGCCTCCTGCCTTGTAGGCAGAAGTATATGCCGCGCTTTTACCTCAACCGGGCGCTGGAACTCTTTTATATGATCCTGGTAATATTTTTGAACCTCGGCATCCGTTGCCTTTATCTGTTTTTCATGCAAATCCCGGATGTAAAGCTCCATTAACAGGTTTTCCTCGTAATCACGAAGACGCTTTGCCTGCTCTTTCTTGAAATCTTCGAGGGATTTAGTGTAATCCTTGTTACGCTTGAAACCTGCGCGGCCGGCATTTTCCATAACTATCCGTTCCCTGACCATAAGATCGAGAAACTGCTTTTTCCCTGCGGATGTTTCCAGGTACTCGCGGTAGCCCTGCGATGCTTCCTTAAGCCTCTCCTCTACCATGGCTATCGTTATTTTGTCGCTGCCGATACGGGTAACAACTTTATCTTTTTTTGCGCACGCGCCGACCAGAACAAGCGCGGCAATGCCTGCCAGGACAATTTTTTTCATTCCATTCTCCCTGTAGAGTATTATTGTTTAATAATATCTGTAAATGTTACAAATTAAATACGGTGATGTCAAATTGCAATACGTTCATAGAATTCAACGGGAATCCTTTTAAAAATCCAGCCTCGCGCGCACCATTTGGGGATACAAACGCCGCGCTAATCCGCGATATGCAGATTTGCCGGAGCAGCCGGGGAAGCATGATCTTCTCCCTCATAGGAATATGCACCGGGAAAAAATAATCTTATTCTGTCGTCAAAATCAACCGTTGCGCCGTTCTCACTTATCGGCAAATCGTCCCCCATCAGCGTTTTATAATCCGTAACCTGCCCCGGGGTTAAAATCTGGCCTGAATAAATCAGTTTTCTTACATCGGAATCCGGTGATAAATGATAATCGTCTTTATCCGGCATAATAAAACACGGGGCATCCGTGTAATAATTATACGCCCAGTTTTGTCCGTCATTATCAAGCAGGTTGTTTATTTTCGTAAAAGTACAAATATTCTTGAATCCGGGGTTGGCGTTATTATAGACTATGTTGCCTATGACCTGATTATCAAGGGTTGTTTCCTCATAAGGTATGCCCCAGCCTCCCATCCACGAACTTGTTGTTCCGTCTCCCCTTGTGGAAACCACTGTATTATTGAAAACTTTGTCACCGCCAACTCTTTTACCTCCGGCCGCCCATATTCCGCCGCTGGCATTGCCGATAATGACGTTATTGAAAATCAGATTATTCGATAACCGCGTATAATCGCCGTCACCCGTTTGTATTCCACGGGAGAGGTTGCCGGTTATCCGGTTATTATATATGGCATTTTTAAATGATCCCGTATTACCAGGTTCGCCCGTGTTCTCAGGGCTGTGTATAACGATCGCGGCCGCCGTATTGCCGTTGATTTCATTATGGTGCACGCGCACGTACCGGCTCGCTTTCAGATCAACCCCGTTCTCACCGTTGTCGTTAATTCTACAGTTCTTTATTTCAACATAAGCGGCGATGTGGTCTTCGTCGGCATGTGAATTGTCCAGAGCGCCGGCAGTCTGAATCCCATCCTCGCCATTACCGGACAACTCACAGTTGTCCACGACAATTTTTTGCGCCCAGGAAGCCGCGGCCGTATTCTGGATTAATATGCCGTGATGGCCTCCGTCAACGTTATTGCCGTTATAATTGAATTTACAATTAGCAATAAGATGAGAATGGCCGGCTGCGCCGACTGATTTTAATGCATCCCCCCCGAACTGAACGCCGAAAGCGCTAGTGTTTAAAACATTGCAGGAGTCAAGCGCAAAATTGTTATTAAACAAGAATACCCCTAACCCTGCGCCACCGTTAACATTTATTCCCTGAATCTTTACAAATTCAGAGTGCTGCCATCTGAACAGCAAGGCAGCGGGAGTTATGGATACGCCGCCAACCGTCTCAGGCATTATAGTGATGTAATTTTCGCCGGCAACATCAACAAAGGTTGCCATGGCGGAATTCTCAGCGTATGCGCCGTTTTGTATTATTATAATGTCTCTTTCGGACTCATCCATGCCGTCGCCTATATCCTGTCGGGCGACCGCTGAAGCGATGGACGGGTAATCGCCGGACGGGCCAACGGTTGCCGTGCTGCCGGCCGCCAGAGAAAAACCGGGGCAAAATAACAAGAGCGAAACTAAAAAAATATAATATTTCACTGTATACATCCTTTTTAGCCGCTTTAACTCCCCCTCACCTTAATCCTCTCCCCGACGGGGAGAGGAGAACAACGAGAGATTTTTTATCCTCTCTCCGACGGGGAGAGGAGAACAACGGGAGATTTTTTATCCTCTCTCCAACGGGGGAAGGAGAATAATGGGAGCTTTTTATCCTCTCCCCGCCGGGGAGAGGGTGGGGTGAGGGGGATTGTAGCAGCCGGACGATTTTAACCGGCGACATTTTTGCTGAAATTTGACAGGAATCCTTTCAGGAAATCAAACAGCGGGAGGCCGAGAGCTGATTTGTTAAAACGGATGCCGGCGGCTTCTCCTCTCATGAACTCCATCTGCCCTGAATATTCCCGGGCAAGGCACGCTATAGCTTCCGGTTTAAATTCGACGGATGCGGCAAAAAATATTGAGACGTAACTTTCACCTTCGTCCATCCTTCTTACGCCTGCGCTGCGGGCGAGGCTTCTTAACGACGCAATCTCAAGCAGGTTGCATACCGGCTCCGGCAACGCGCCGAAACGGTCGCTAAGCTCGTCGCGAACCACGGCAATTTCATCTTCACCGGACGCAACCGCGAGCCGCCGGTAAAAAACTATGCGGACGTCCTCAGGCTCTATATATGTATCCGGTATGTATGCCGGCAGCAGGAAGTCGGCGGTTACCGGCTCTTCTTCCGGCGCGGAAGCTGCGCCTTTAATTTTGCGCGCCGCATCGTCTATGAGGCGGCTGTAGAGGTCAAAACCGATTTCCCTGACGAATCCGTGCTGCTCGGCGCCCAGGATGTTGCCCGCTCCGCGGATTTCAAGGTCGCGCAGCGCAAGCCGGAAACCGGAGCCAAGCTCGGAAAATTCCTGTAAAGCTGTAAGGCGCGCCTCGGCCTCGTCGGTAATGCCCTTTGCGGTATAAAACAGGTAGCAATAGGCCTTCTGCTTTTCACGCCCGATACGCCCGCGCAACTGGTATAACTGCGCAAGCCCGAAATTCTCGGCATCCTCGATAACCATCGTATTTACCGACGGTATGTCAAGCCCCGACTCGATTATAGTTGTGGCGATAAGCACGTCAATTTCCCTGTGGCTGAATTTCCACATGGTTTTTTCTATCTCATGGCCGGACATCTGGCCGTGCACAACGCCCCAGCGTATGCCGCTTACGAGGCTCATCAGGTATTGCGCGCGGGCAAAAATAGTTTCAACCCTGTTATGGACGTAGAATACCTGCCCGCCGCGGGAAAGCTCCGCCTCGATTATCTTTTTGACCACCTTTTCGTCGT
>Ga0156557_1002_pt3 | contig 20050 bp, 18 predicted proteins | sample RifOxyB2_FD_111952 | JGI IMG/M metagenome (GOLD analysis project Ga0156557, IMG submission 111952) | Elusimicrobia bacterium RIFOXYB2_FULL_50_12
AAAACCAACGAAATGATAGCGCGCACACTCTACGACGGCTCTTTCCTGCTGCCGGTGCTGGGACTCGGAGCGGTACACCCGGTCGGCCTGATGGGCATAGGCGGCGGAGGCTACGCATCCTGTGTCATAGCGCCCCTCATCCCGCAATGCATAATGGATAACGTTTCATGCGAAGCATCAACATTGGATGTGATACTCGGCGTGCGCGCCTGTAGTTTCGGGACGCGCCCTTTCTTTATGCAACGAATATCTGCCGGCGCGACGGCAATGCGCGCGCAGGTGGATGCGCTGATAACTTTTCAGGAAAACATTGTGGCACGCGTAGGGCCATGGGAAACAGCCAGGGTTTCCGAGGAAGTCGGCCGAAGGCACAACAAGGACATCAAAGTGATAACTACGCATCCCCTACTGGCCGGCGTTGAAGAAGCGGGAGTTGATCTTGGCGACTTGAATGAAATTTCCGGCATGCATTTCCGGGCGCTGGGGCTTCAAAGAAATAAGACAAAAAATAACGAAATATTGATTAACTACTATGGCGCGGAACATATCGGTTTCAGCATACCGCCCAATCCGTTTGTACCGGCCTGTCATCTACACTTTGTTTTTCCATATAAGTTACCCGGCAAGGGGGGGCAAAAAGCATGGTATTACGCCGATGCAAATACTTTCCACAGGAAGAAATTAACAATCAAGGCAACGCTGGCAGCAAACGCGCATGCAAACAAAGGTTTCCCAATACTGGGCAAATGGACGGGAATCGAATGGCCGAAGATAACGACGCTTGCTTCGGCGGCATATTATAACAAAGCGCAGAACGCCCCCGGTCCCGGCTTTATCGTTAAGCAAAAACCGTACAGGGGCGAAAATATCCGCGAAAACATTGATGCATATCGCGACTCTAAAGATGACGGCTGGTACGCGCAGCTTGTGCCGGTAGGATACATCTTGCAGCACTAACCTATGAAAAACTCCAGGGGACAGACACTTATTGAAAGCATATTGATGATACCGGTTATCGTCATAGTTTTTTCGATGATCACCTGGTTTTCGCGCATCGTGCTTACGCGCCAGCAACTGGTGATGGCCTCAAAATACGGCACCGACATGATCTATTACTCGAATATGAACGAAGCCCAAATAGAGGAAGAGCTTAAAGATTATCTCTGCAACAAGGATAACAAAGGCCGCAAGCTTAATCCGGATAACTTGAAGTTCATCATAAAAAAAGAAACATTCCTGGATATTGATTCCATAAATTCGCTTGGCGACCTGGACGCACTACAGGACAATTTCTTAAACCCGGCCGATCATCTTTCATCCGTCCATCTTGCATACGAATTTAAATCGCCGCCGATATTCTCCGCATGGAACACATTCATCCCGGGGCCGAATCTGCCCGATAAAATAACAGTCTCCGCCCACGCCGAAGTCCTCGCCGGCACAGGAGTGAAACGATGAAAATTCATGTCTCTTTAGCGTTTCGAAATTGTCGTCGTCATTGCGAGCCCAAAGGGCGCGGCAATCTCGCTTTTCATCAGAAGCAACGTCGAGATTGCTTCGCTCTCGCTCGCAATGACCTTAAACTGCAAGGAGACACGAAAATTCTTTATGCCAATAAAAGGAGGTGATTACAGGGAAAAAGGTTATTGACTTTAGACGTAGACGGTTCAAAAAACAGTGGCCTAAATGGCCACGGAAAAGGAAAAATACAATGAAAACATTAGCACTTGCAGTTGCTGCACTTACTTTTACCGTAACAGCGTATGCAAATCAGTTCATGCCAAAATTCAATCTTGATGTGCCGGGCAATTATTCCATGTCAAGTTCAGGTTTAACATATGACGGAAACACTAATATAGGCTTTGGAATCGGTGGTGAATATTACCATCCGATAAACAATCTGTTTACGATAGGAGCAGGCTTGGAATATCAATTCGGGAGAAAAGTCAGCACATTAGGCGGTTACACAATTACCGATGACAATGCATTTGGCTTTGTGCCTCTTTACGGCACCCTGCTTTTATTCCCTGAAATTGATTTGTCGGGATATAAAGCATTCTTGAAGCTGAATCTGGGATATAACATTTCATTTTACGGCAACAACGATTTCAAGGGTGATACTACGCTGACAGGCGGATTTTATTACGCATTGGGCGGCGGACTTGATTTAAGCGACAACATCCGCGCAGAAATAATGTATGGAACTTATAACGGCCAGCAAAAAACATCTTTCGGAACCGTAATTGATTGTGCATATAAAAAAATCGGACTTTCAATCGGGTACTTGTTTGATTTGAAAAAATAAGGAGGTGAAAAAATATGTTTAAGAGATTCTTGAATGACGAAAGCGGGCAGGGGATGGTGGAGTATGCGTTAATTGTTGCCCTTATCGCAGTACTCGTGGTAGCAACTATAAAGCTATTCGGCAGGCAAATAAGAGACTTATTTAAGGATTCCATGAGTAAGATAAACGCTCAAACTAACACAGACTAGTTATTTTGAGCACAAGGCGCAGGGCATAATTTGTCCCTGCGCCTTGTGCTTGTTGTTATAATGCAGGCCTGTTGTAAGACGGCGCGATTGCTTTGCTCCTCGTATTATTCCCTATAAAACCGTTAACTTTTTTTCCTTAAATACGCGGTTCTTTGACTACATCATATTTTATCTCCTGAAAAGTTTGTGCAAAAAAGCGTTGACATTGCATTGATTTGCTTTTACACTAGAGTAAATTCGGTAACTTTCTCAAAGCACAAAGCATTTGGAAGCAATGCAAGATGAGAGTAGAAAACATAATAAAACGGATACGGACGAATCTGCAGGTAAAGGCCACTGTTGCCACGATATGTATGTTTTCCGTAGTAATACTGCTAATAGCATTTGTCTCGTATTACTTCATGAACAAGTTGTCTTTGCTTACATATGAAAAACTGCAAAAGCGAGGGGAATCGTTAGCCAAAAACTTATCCCAAAATGCACAATACGGCATTATGATTGAAAGCGCAGATACGTTAGCTGCGCTTTTGAAGCCTCTGGAAACGGAGGCTGACATTTCGTACATTCTCATCCAAAATGCTCAAGGTCTGGTGCTGTCTCAATATACCAGGGAAGACAAAAAAACAACAATCGAACAGTTGATAACCAGTGTTGAAGGCAAGGTTCCGGAAACAGGAAGTAAAATTCTTAAATATCATGGCCGGGATTTTGTCTACGATATTGTCGTTCAAGTGGAATCAGATTCTTCGACAAATTCGGATGAAAGAAATGCAAGCGGCACGGTCCGTCTTGGCATTTCGTTGATAGAAACCGCGCAAATAGTATCAGAATCCATGATTTTTATCGCTATCTCGATGCTTGTTATCCTGGTTGCGAGCAGTGTTGGAGTATATTACTTCACGCGTAACTTGCTGGGTCCCGTCAAAAATCTTACCTTGGTAGCCCAAAAAATCGCCGCAGGCAATATTCGACAAGATGCAATACCTGTCACAACAGAAGATGAAATTGGCCAGTTATCACAGGCGTTCAATAATGTTTGTCAGAGCTTGAACGATATTGTGCAACGTGCGGACATGATTTCCCAGGGAAAATTGGGAGCCGCCGAAGCTGAAAGAAAGCTTTCAGGGGGTACTAACCTGGAAGATGCAGTAAAAAGCGATAACCAGATTGCCGGAGATTTGGGGCAGGCATTTGAGAGAATGCAGGTACAATTACGGAAACTGACCCTGCAGGCTAAAATGATAGCAAACGATAATTTGGATAATGCGATCCTGAATACGATAATTCCCGGCGAGCTGGGCGAAGCTTTCGCGCAAATGACTGCCAAGCTAAAGGAGTTTGCACTCTTTGCAGGACAGATGGCCAACGGCGATTTTTCAATGAATATTGAAAGCCATTCCAGCAAGGAAGTCCTCACAAACTCTTTTGCCCGGATGGTTTCCCAGTTGCGGAAACTTATTGAAGAAGTAAAAAGCCAAACCGTGTTTATCGGTAATTCATCTAATACACTGGCTCAAGTGTCTATGCAATCTGCAACGACTGTTGCGCAGTTGGCATCAACTTCAACACAGATATCCGCATCCGCTTCTTCCATTGCGCAGAGTTCGCAATCTGCTTCAAACACTGCACGCGAAACTGATAATGCCAGCCGCAAAGGCAAGGAATTGATGATCGCCTTTGTTGAAAAAATAAGAAATATTAAAGCCATTACGGAAGTTTCGTCAAAGGCGATGGATGTATTATCGAAGCGTTCGGCAGAGATCGGGGAAATAGTAGGTTTAATTACAAAGATTGCAGATCAAACCAATCTTCTGTCTTTAAATGCCGCTATAGAAGCGGCGCGGGCCGGGGAAGCCGGCAGAGGGTTTGCTGTCGTCGCCGATGAAGTAAGGAAACTTGCGGAAAGCTCGGCGCAATCCGCACAAAAAATTTCTAAAATCATCGGCGTTGTTCAATCAGAAACTCAAGATGCCGCGTCATCGGTTAAAAATGGCCAGGCTGAGATATCCGAAGGAGCAGCTATTACCGAAGAGGCAAGTGATAAGTTTAGTGAAATCGTAAATCACGTCGGAAATATAGCGCATCAAATAGAGATGATTGCAGCAGCAGCAGAAGAAACCGCGGCAAGCGCGGAAGAATCAAGCTCATCTTCCGAAGAACAGAGTACGTCAATGGAGAATATATCTACGTCCGCCTCTCAATTAGCTGACATAGTGAAGAGATTGCAGTCTGCCTTGGTCAAATTTAAAGTATAAGAGTTTTCTTAACGTAGCGGGCATACTGCTAGCCAAGCTTACGTAAGAAGAGAATAGCAAGGAGGAAATTTATGCTTAAGACAATGAAATTAGGGTTCATCGCGTCCTTTTTGTTTTTGTTTACCGCGTTAGCTCACGGTTGTTTTGACGTTTACACCATCATTCTAAATCGGCCGATGACATATCCCGAGCACGAAGCTGCATTATCGCTTGGGACAGAATATACCTTTACACAGATGTCAGTGCCCGAAGAGGATGAGGTTAGCTTTCCGGCAAGACTCTATTATGGAATAACTGAATACTTTACCGCATATGCAGGTGGCGAATTCGCAGGCACCAGAGCGCCTGAAAATTATGAGTATAATTCCACGGATGTTGGCTTATTTTACAATGTTTACAGTGGCAAATTATTTTCTATTACGCCTGCCGCAGAAACACACTTTATTTACAAAGGCGGAGCCCCGGCATACGACATTTCACTAATATTTACCAAACCTGTCAATAACTGGTTCGTTGTCCTGCATCCAAAACTTGAGGTAACAGCTCCTGAAGAAGGTGTTAATAGTGTTTTCGGATATCATTTTGGGGTTTTTTATAACTTTGGTTCCCATTCTTCTCTGGGTTGGGGCCATGAGTATTTTGACAAAGCCCTTACGACCAGCCTGTTTATAGGCTCCTTTATCGGTGACAGGCTATTCTTCCAAAGCGAGTTTATAAAGGGCTTGACAGAACAAGCGCAGGATTACGGCTTTGCAGCATCATTAAAGTATGTATTCTAAGATAGCGGCATAAAATTTTCAGGATATTCAGGATATTAAAGAGCTTTTTTGGTTGAAGAGGTTGGCTGTTTTTAACCAGCCTGACTGCTACTTTTACCGCCCTAACTGACAATAGGAGGCGCGATGAAGATAATACATGGTATATTTGTATTACTAATTACAGTTATTCTTGCAACGGCCAGCCTGGTTCAGGCACAGAATTATCGTATCAACATGAAAACACCGGCGGTTCAGCTTTATGAATCTATGCTTTTATTCGCGGAGATGAGGAAGTATGTTCAAATTGAAAAGTCGCTACCGTATCTTAAAGAAGTATTCAATTCGGAAAAAGAAAACTTCAAGGTTGATTTACAAAAAGATATAGAAGAGGCGATAAAAAGCGGGGACCAGGCGATCGTTGTCTCGTCAATAAGAAAAGCTATTTTTTACGATATAAAGGATATATTCCATGCGGTTAACAACCAGTTTGATAATGAGCCAAGGAATACAGTTACATCATGGCTGAAAATGGCAAATCTTGACTACAAAATTCTCTCACCATACATCAAAAGGAATTCACTGGATGGCAGCAAACGAATTGATGCAAATTTTACCCGTCTCCTCGGTAGTATGTCAAACGAAAAAAGCAATCTTCAAGAAATTAATAAAATAATGAATGATATTATTGATGAACTTGCGAGCGCCGGCAAATTCTGATTCTGATGAATGTTGCCACACATTTACGATTGGGGTGACTATAGTTGCTTGATTGTGATCCGAAAGAACCGGATCACTTTTCCGCATTTGTACAAAACTTATTCATTCCGTGTATCCCGCAGCATCCACAACAACAACTTTTAAATTCAGTGGCTTATAGCAGTTTTTACAGTTATCATTTGGAATACCGCGCATTGCGCCAGGTTTAACCAGGATTACAGAGAGGAGAATATTATGAAGAAACCGTTACTTTTTGCGATAATTTCAGGCGTCGTCGCGATGCTTTTCGTAGCGCTCTATCTTGCATCGCTTGAAACAACTTACCGCAAAAGCGCCGAAAAAGTGAAAGTTCTTGTTGCAAAGCAATATGTTGACCAGGGCAGCGCCATTACGCTTGAGCTGGCCGAGGAAAGAACAGTTCCCAAGGATTATCTTCAACCGCGGGCATTGCAAGCGATAAAGGAGCTTACCGATAGCGACGGCAGATCGGTTTTCATCTCGCTCGTTCCCATTGAAAAGGGCGAGCAGATCGTTACCACAAAGCTGTCCATGCTGGGCGTGGATACCGGCATTTCATCCATAATACCCACGGACAGCCGCGCAGTCAGCATAGTTTTCGAAGCTGAAGAAGTGGTTGGCATGATAAAGCCGGGCAACCGCGTTGACATAATAGGCGTTTTCGAGTACCGCGACAAGGAAGGCCAGATGCTTGAGGAAGCAAGCACAATAATGCAGGACGTGCTTATACTTTCCGTAGGCAAATCCGTGTTGGGCGGAAGCGCGCCCCGGGCGGGCGACAAAAACGCCGCAAAAATGCTGGCCAACCAGGGAGGGGAATCAAGGATTCCGGTCTCGTTTGCAGTCGCCCCTTCGCAGGTGGAAGCGCTCTCGCTTGCCGCAGACAAGGGAAGGATACGGCTTTCGCTACGTCCCGTAGGCGACGACACCATACACGAAGCAAAAGGCGCCCGTATGCAAAATTTCTTCAAAGACATAACTTCGACTGTGCAGGCATCGGCAAAGGGGAAAAGCGCGATTTCCGAAGATTACGTGAAAGAAATGCAGAAAAAACAGAAAGAGGCACTGGAGCTGCTGCGCAAATACCAGAAAAGGTAACATTGATGGCTAAGATCATATCGGTTGTTGAAACAAAGGAAGGCCTGAGCAGGTTCGTGTTGGCGACAAACCTTGCCATCGCGCTGCATGTTCAGTCTGGACAGAAAACCGCGGCTCTGGATTTAAGCTTTTCCGGAACCCGAAACTTTGAAACACTTCTTGATCTTCCGTCATCGCGCTCAATAGCGGATATATGTCCTGTAATTTCCAGGTTCGATACTGCATTGCTTAAAGGCTACCTTACAACGCACAGTTCAGGCATTAGCGTTTTAACAGGCACGGGCAGCGAGAATAAAACGATGGTTACCCCCGAAGCCATACACGCCGTCATCGAAAGGCTGGCGTCTCTCTACCCGTTTATAATCATAGCGGCTCCGGGCGAACATGACCATGAAACGCTCGCCGCCGTTTTAGACGAATCTTCCATCGCGCTTGTAACGGCATCGCCGGATATTTTGTCACTGCGCCAACTACAGGCATTCAACGACATTATCAAGGCATGGCATTTTCCGGCGGCAATGGTAAAACCTGTTGTTGCCCGCACAAGCTCCGCGCACGGTCTTGACGAAGAAAACAGCAGGAAGATGCTTGAGCAGGATATTTTCGGCGTTATTACCGAAGACCGCGACGTTATTCTGTCTTCCATAAACCGCGGCACGCCGGCAATAACCAGATACCCTCACAGCGAGTTTTCAAAAGATATAAAGAATCTTGCCAAAAAGCTGCTGGACAACTCATCGTTCGAAGGCATAGATAAATCCGGGCGGACCGCCGCGCCAAAGGCCGACGAAAAAACCGCCCCGGCCGCAAACGCGCCGGCGGCTTACGTGCAGCTTAAAACCAGGCTGCTTGAATACGTATCTTCGCATCCCGAACTGAAAAACATGGATCTTAACGATCTCGCCAACCATGAAAAGTTGCAGCAGGCGCGCGAAAAAACGCGCGCCGTAATCCAGGACGCTCTTTCAAAGGAATCAAACACGCTTACCCGCGAGGAGCGCGCCGCATTCGTTGACGAACTTTTAGATGAGACCCTCGGCCTCGGCTGCCTTGAAAAACTTCTAAGCGATCCTGAAACCACTGAAATTATGGTCAACGGAATCAACAAAATTTACATCGAAAAAAAGGGAAAGATCCAGCTTTCCGGAACGTCGTTTACTTCAAACAAACAACTGCGCACCGTCATTGACCGCATAGTCAGCCCCATCGGCAGGCGAATAGACGAGTCCTCGCCGCTTGTTGATGCGCGCCTTGCCGACGGATCGCGCGTAAATGCCGTAATACCTCCCGTGGCGCTTGACGGCCCCTCGATAACCATCCGCAAATTCTCGAAGAAAAAACTTACTACCGACGACCTGGTTGCCTTCGGCGCAATACGGCCGGCAATGGCCGATTTTCTTAAAATCTGCGTCCGGCTGCGCAAAAATATAGTTATCTCGGGCGGCACGGGATCTGGAAAAACAACACTTTTAAATATCGTATCGTCTTTTATACCGACGGATGAGCGCATTGTGACTATAGAAGATTCCGCGGAGTTGAAACTGCCGCAGGAACACGTGGTAAGGCTTGAGTCGCGCCCGGCATCTGTGGAAGGCACGGGCGAGATAAATATCCGCAGGCTTGTGATAAACGCGCTTCGTATGCGCCCGGACAGGATTGTTGTCGGCGAATGCCGCGGCGGCGAAACGCTGGACATGTTGCAGGCCATGAACACCGGCCACGACGGCTCGCTGACCACCATTCACGCGAACAGCCCCAAAGACGGTATCGCACGGCTTACCACCATGGCCATAATGGCGGGAATGGATTTGCCGGAACGCGCCATACGCGAGCAAATATGTTCAGCCGTGCAGGTTATGGTGCAGCTATCCCGAATTGCCGACGGCTCCCGCAAGGTGACTGAAATCGCCGAAATAACGGGTATAAAAAATGACCGCGTGGAACTGCTGCCGCTATTCGTTTTCGAACAAACCGGCATAAAGGACAACAAGGTTATAGGCAGTTTCGCCGCAACCGGGAACATACCGACTTTTTTCGATGAAATCACCACGCACGGTTTATCGCTTGATACTGAAATTTTCAGAAAAGGTGAATTACGATGATAACACTTATATTATCGGTTGCTGCAACGGTTTCAATCGGAATTTTTGTATTTTTCGCAGCGCGTTATCTGGCGCAGGCCGTTAGAATAAAGACCATCAGCTTTTCAATCAAGGGCGCATTGCCGGACGTGCAGGGCGCACATACCGGCTTAAAGGAAAGAATCCGCAACGCCGTTTCTGTAGTTGCCGCAAACCCGGCATCAAAGCAAGCCGTGAAAATAAGGGTTATCGCCGCCTCAATCGTGTTTCTTGCGGCGTTTGTTATTATCGGCAAAATGATATTCGCGCTATTGTGCGGCGGCGGGTTTTACTGGGCTATCGGGTGGCATTTCAACAAAAAAATTAAAAAAATGTGGAGTGTCTTTGACGAGCAGCTTATCGAAGCGCTGGGCATGATAAAAAACTCGGTTCGCGCCGGGCAATCTTTGCCGCAGGCGCTGGAAAACATGGTTAACAACAGCAAGCCACCGCTTTCGCTTGAGTTTGCGCAAATGCTTCAGCGTTCAAGACTCGGCGTGCCGGTGGAAGATGCGCTAAAGGACATGGCCGCAAAAATACCGAGCAACGACCTGCGCATCATGGTTACGGCCATAAACCTCTCCAGGGAAACCGGCGGCAACATGGGGGAAATACTTTTGCGGCTTGCCGATACCATGAGGGAGCGCAAGAAAATACAAGGTAAAATTGTCGCGCTTACCGCACAGGGAAAAGCGTCCGGCATGGTCATGAGCGTCGTTCCGTTTATACTGCTGGGGCTTCTTTATGCCATGGAGCCGGGCATGATGGGGCTTCTTTTTACAACGCTCCTGGGAAACATAATGCTTGCCATAGCGGTAACGATGATAGCCATCGGGACGTTTATAATAAACAAAATAGTTTCAATTGATATATAGAGAGGCAAAACAATGTTGATAATACCGATAGCTTTGCTGGCCGGGTTTTCCGTGGCAATAATAGTGTATATCGCAACCGATTACGTGGCGAAACTAAACCTTGAGAAACGCCTTAAAGCAACTATTGAGACGAACGCCGATAAACTGAAAAAAAGCAACGCCAGGGAGTCAATACTGTTTATCGCCTCAAAAATCGGCGATTTGGCAAAGCGCAGGAATTACCCATACTTTGTACGCCATGCGAAAAAAATCCGGAAAGACACGACAATCCTGGGCGACCCGTTTGATCGTATTACGCCTTTTACGTTTATCGGGTTGCAATTTCTCGCGGGTTTTTCCGTGATTATCGTGGCCGTGGTAGTGCTTGATGTTTACAACATCGTTCTTCTTGCGGGATTCGGCGTGCTTGGCTTCGTCGTGCCGCCGGCATTGCTTCAGACAAAAGTCAAGGAAAAGCACAAGGCGATATTCCGGCAGATCCCCGAGGTATTAGACCTTCTCTCGCTTATGATAGAGGCGGGGCTTGATTTTAACACGGCCATTAACAAGATTATAGATTCCGAAGATGGGCAATTGGTAAAGGAACTCCGCCTTCAGCAGCAGGAAGTTAAACTGGGCAAGTCGCGCGTTGACGCGCTGTCGGACATGGCGGAAAAGATTGGATACACGCCGCTTACAACAATGGTAAATTCGCTTACAGTGTCGTTAAAAACCGGCGGAAGCATAGCCCCTGTTCTTAAAACGCTGGCGGAACAATTCAGGGTTGAACGTTCGCAACTTGCGGAGAAAATGGCGGGCGAGGCTCCCTTGAAACTGATGCTGCCACTGGTGCTGCTTATTTTCCCGACAATATTCATAATACTGTTCGGCCCGATCATACTAACCTTCATCGGCGGCTCAGGATTTTAGCAACTGATGTTACGCAAGCATGTCATTGCGAGGAGCCTTGGCGACGAAGCAATCTCTTAGTTTTGATACGAAACAGCAAGATTGCTTCGCTTCGCTCGCAATGACGATAACTTCGGCATTTCTTGCGTAAGACCAGTTAGTGAATTGTTATTATGGCACCGGCGGGTTGTTTTTCAGGGGAGAGTATTGCTTCAACACGTACACGATGGCTGGATACGGTTTCTTCAACCGTGCAGGAGCCGGCAACAGCTTTTTGAAGAAGCTCCGTAAGCGGCGGCGAGGATATCGCGTCCAGCACATGTTTTCCCGTCGCCGCATAGCCGGCATCCATACCTAAAAATCTGCGCGCAAGGCTATTGATTCCCAATATCATATTATCTGCGGAAATAACGATAAGGCCGTTGCTGCATCCTTCAAGCGCGGTTTCAAGCAACAACGCATAATTTTTAGAAACACCTTCCGGACTCGCTCCGCCGTGGACGTTTCCTGCCCTGGTGTTTACAACACCGACTAATTCATTAAGCAACCTGTAAGTCTCGCCGAATTCGCCATTGCCTGCTCCTTCGACGGCACCGCCGGAGCCGAGTATCATCGAAGAAAGAACACCGTGCAATTTTTTAAACGGCACGCTGACGAGGTTATGAAATAAAAAAGCAAGCAGGCTGATTGAAATAACCGCAACGGCACCACCCGTTATAAGCGCTTTCTTTTTGAGCGCATTCATGGTTTCAGCGACGCGTTGCCGGCTTAAGCGTATGAACAACGTTGCGTGCCCGTCGAGGGGAACTGAATATATTATCTCGCCGGCCGGCCTCTGCCAGAAAGCTTTGCCCGCCTTTATTCCTGCCCCGGAAAAACTATCGTTATAACGCTTGCCCCATTCGCCTATCTGGTTATGCGCAAGCACCGCGCCGCCGGCATCAAGAACGTATACCGAAGCGACGTCTTCCACCTTCATTATGCTCTCTATGGCTGACAACAACGCAATGTCGTCCTGCGCTTTGACGGCCTTCTGCATGGCAGGCTCGGCCAGCAGGGAAATTGTGCGTATCTTGTCAAAAATGTTTTTTTCGAGCTGCCTTGTTTGCGAGGGGAAATATATTACGATGTAAAAAAACAGCAGGATGGAAATTACCAGGCATGAAGATATGAGAATAGCAACCGGATAAATACCGCGCTTCACCATGGCCGCTATTATACTACAGGAGGCATGTTTTGTCAAAAAAACCCGCACGGCATTCCGGCTGAAAATTGATATTTATTTGAGAATTTAAAAATTCTATTGACATCAAAATGTAAATTATATATATTTACAACATGCACTTCCGACAACTTTTAGTTAACAGCGAGCCCGCCGGAATTAAAATTCAGATTGCCTCAAAATCCCTGCACCGTCTTAAAGGCTGGATGCTAAAAAAAGATGTGCCGGACAACGGCCTGCTTCTTACTCCCTGCAACGGAATCCATACCTTCTGCATGTATTTCCCTATTGACGCAATATTTTTAAACACCCGCAACAAAATCATCCGCATATCCAATCTTGCGCCATGGAGGGTTATACCCATCGTGCCTGCCGCGCGCAGCGTTCTTGAATTGCCGGCCGGCTGGGCGCACAAACTCCTGTTAAAATGCGGCGATCACCTGCATTTCACGCTTTAAAACCTGATTTTGCGCCCACAACAAACCCCGGGCTGAAACCTTTCTTCGTATCATCAGAGCAAAAAACCATGTCAATTGCCGAAGGGGCGACACCGATCTCCCTCAGCGATGATTTCAGTTTTTCCACGTCGGCATTCTTCTTTATGCGTTCCGCCCTTTGCAAGGCGTCATCCCTGTCCATTTTCCCGTTGCGAACCATATTGCTGAACCCGAGTTCGATCTTGCTGACACCATACGCCTGTTCGGTAAGATAATTGACCAGCGGCACCAGCGAACAATCAATGCGCCATGTTGTCGGAGAGTCTTCCGGGGCATCCCATCCCAGATGTTTGCGTATAGTGTCAACAATAACGTTCTGATCCCAGCGTATATAATCGTATAAATGTATCTCTTTTAACCCATCGGGGGAATTGTAACCATAGTCACTCTTCATGCAATACTTATAATATTTATACGCAAACAGGTGCATTATATTCGAAAAGAACAACCGCTCGAACAAAGTGGGGACACGGCCGGGAACAAGCTGGTGATAACCGTCGGTAGATTCATCTTTTGAATCACCCCAGATTATAAGCGTTATGCCGTTTTTACGCGCAATTTTGTAGGCGGCGGACTCGAAACCTATTTCGCAGGCCTCGCATGTTTGCGCAACTACAAGCTGCGCGCCGAAGGGCGCATTCATCGCAAATTTGCGCGCCACGATCTTTTTGGCCAGTTGCTTTTTTGTTCCCACGCGCACAAGAGGAACGTTTAGCCGGCTCGTAACAACATCCAGATTGCGCGTAGCTATCTCGGTTTCAAAATCATTATCGTTGTGAACGGCGATTGGCTTTAACCCGAGGTGTCTGACCGCATAATACAGCGCGTAAGTGCTGTCCCGCCCGCCGCTGACCGGCACAATGCAGTTGTATTTCTTGCTTTTCTGCACGTGCGGCGCAATATCGCTGCGCAACAAGTCTTCCCCGATTGGAATGTATTCCCTGTACTCATGGCATAACTGGCAAAGCCCCTCGTCGTTTAACGTAATGCCCTTTGCCGTAACCGGCATTATACATTTTCTGCATCTTTCCATAACGCACCCCCCAAACCCCGAAGATTTAGTATCTCTTTTGCAGTTTGAGGTCATTGCGAGCGAGAGCGAAGCAATCTCGACGTCGCTTATGATTAAAAGCGAGATTGCCGCGCCCTTTGGGCTCGCAATGACGACGACAACTTCAAAACGCCAAAGAGACACAAGATTTACATACAGTTTCAGTTTAAAATATATTGACCGACCTGTCAATAGACGGTACTGTTTACAAATTATTTCATAAAAGATACAATGAATTCCGTTATGAACGTTACATTCCCTGCATCGCTGGATTTGATAGTTATAGGAGGGGGGCCGGCTGGTTATAGCGCGGCGATACGCGCAGCGCAGTTCGGCAACTCGGTGTTGCTCGTTGAGAAAGAGCGCCTTGGCGGCGCCTGTTTAAATAGCGGCTGCATACCAACCAAATTCCTGTGGGAAACTCTAAACCTCGAGAAAAAAATAAAACGTGCGGCTGATCACGGTTTCGCGCATGTGCCGGCACGGCCTGAATTTTCGCTGGTGCAGCAAAAAAAGAACAAGGCCATAGACATCATCGGCCATGGCCTTCAAAATCTGCTTGCCTCTTACCCTATTACCATCATAGAAGGCACCGCGCATTTCACAGGCCACAGGCAAGTTGCAATCACCACGCGCGACGGCGCAATAACGGAAGCGCAGGCGTCAAAGATAATAATAGCCACGGGTTCGCGCCCCAGGGACATACCCGAGCTTGGGATAGACCCCATCAGGATAATAAACTCTGACGACGCTCTCCGCCTGGGCGGCGTGCCGAAAACAATGGCGATTATAGGCGCAGGCGCTATCGGCGTCGAGTTCGCCTTTATCTTTGCCGGTTTCGGCTGCGATGTAACGCTTATCGAAAAGGAAAGCCATATCCTGCCGGCGGAAGACGGCGAACTGTCTTCGGAAGTCAAAAAACTTTTGCAGCGCCAGGGGGTAAAAGTTATAGAATCCGCAGGCACGCTTGAACCGCTTATACGGGATGCTGAACAGGTTCTGGTCGCAACAGGCCGCCAGCCCAATATAGAAACGCTTAACCTTCCTGCCGCAAAAATTAATTTCAACGAGAATGGCATCACGGTTAATGCCTATCTTGAAACATCACAGAACGGCGTATATGCCTGCGGCGACGTTACCGGTAAAAACTACCTTGCATATATCGCGCAGGCAGAAGGCATAGCGGCTGCGGAAAATATCCATGGCGGCAAAAATACAATAGATTATTCAACGACGCCGCGCGTAATATTCAGCCAGCCGCCGATAGCCAGCGCCGGGAAACGCCCAAAGGATTGCGACCCGGCCGAAGTTATAGCAGGCCGGTTTCCGTTTACCGCAAACAGCAGGGCATTCATCGAAGGTGAACGAACCGGCTGGGTTAAAGTGCTTGTTGAAAAGAAAACCGGCCTCATCGCCGGCTGCCAGGTTATAGGCGCGGAAGCGGAAGCCCTTATCAGCATAATTTCAATGGCATTAAAGCGTAAAACCACGGTAAACGATCTAAAAAGAGAAATGTTTTTTCATCCGTCAATGGCTGAAAGCATTTTCGGGGCCTGCGAAGATGCCTTTAACAAATGCATAGATTTGCCTAATAAGATATGAATAAAAAAACCTGTCTTTTCGACGAACATCAAAAATTGCACGCGCGCTTCACTGAATTCGGCGGCTGGGACATGCCGGTATTTTACACCACAATCATGGAAGAACACGCGGCTGTACGCAACAACGCAGGGCTTTTCGACACCTCCCACATGGGCGAGATTACCGTCGGCGGCGCTGGCGCCGTAGCGTTTCTTAACCGAATGACAACCGTAAACGTTCCCGCCATAACCGAAGGCCAGGCACGCTACGGTTTCCTGCTAAACGAGGCCGGGGGAGTTATAGACGACCTTATCATCTACCGGAGAAGCGATGATTTCCTGCTGATAGTCAATGCCTCAAACGCCGATAAAGATTTCGAGTGGCTCAGGCAGCATCAGACGCCGGACGCTACTATGGAACGGTTAAACGATTTATGCCTTCTTGCGCTCCAGGGGCCGGCTTCGGAAAAAATACTGCAACCCTTAATCAGGGAAAATCTGGAAGAGTTGAAATACTATTATTCCGTTAAGCCGACATTCAAGTCCCTTTCGCCCTCGTTTGCTTTTCTTGCGCGCACGGGATACACCGGCGAGGACGGCTTTGAGATTCTTGTAAACAGTTCGAGCGCCGTACCATTATGGAATGCTCTGCTTGCGGCCGGCGCAAAACCCTGCGGGCTGGGCTGCCGCGACACGTTAAGGCTTGAAGCGGGCATGCCTTTGCATGGACACGAAATAGACGAAACCACAACGCCTCTTGAAGCCGGCCTCGGCCGGACGATTTTCTGGGACAAGGAATTCATCGGCAAACAGGCGCTTATAGCGCAAAAAGAGAAAGGGCTTTCAAAGTTTCTGACAGCTTTTAGAATGGCCGGCGGCATTCCACGGGCGCATTGTGCCATAATGATAAACGGCCGCGTCGCAGGCCAGGTAGTCAGCGGTACTTTTTCACCGACTCTCAAAACAGGCATAGGCATGGGCTTTGTAAACCGGCAGCTTGAATCCGGAACAAAAATAGATATAATTATACACGATCAGCCAAGAGCGGCCGAGATAGTCAGGCGCCCGTTTTACAAAAGAAAATCCTGACAAAGCCATTATAAACACATATCGTAACGGAGGCTTAGATGAACATTCCAAAAGAATTGCGGTATTTGAAAAGCCACGAATGGGCCAGAAAAGAAAATAACCGCGTGCGCGTCGGCATTTCCGACCATGCCCAACACGAGATAACGGACGTGGTGCATGTTGAATTGCCGACCGTGGGGAAAAAAGTGGAACAGGGCAACCCCTGCGCCGTAGTGGAATCGGTTAAATCGGCCTTCGACATATATGCGCCGGTTTCGGGAACCATAGTTGAAATAAACGAGCAGCTTGCCTCAAGCCCTGAACTGGTAAACCAGTCGCCATACGACAAGGGTTTCTTTTTCGTCATCGAAGCGGCTAACCCCGGGGAATTCGACGCGCTTCTTCCCGCCGCGGAATACGAAAAACTTATACATTAACCATGGATTACATTTCTACCACTGAAAAAGAAAGTAAAAAAATGCTTGAAACCGTCGGCGTAAAGGATGCGGGCGAACTTTTTTCCGCTATTCCTTCCGTCGCGCGCATAAACGAGCTGAAACTGCCCGGCGGCATACCCGAATTGGCGCTTACACGCGAATTCGAAGCGCTTGCCCGCAAGAACGCATCCCTGGATGAATATGCCTGCTTCCGGGGCGCCGGCATTTACGATCATTTCGTACCGGCGCTTGTCGGCGAGATAACCGGCCGTTCGGAATTTTCAACGGCATATACGCCCTACCAGCCGGAAGCAAGCCAGGGAACGTTACAAGCCATATTCGAATACCAGAGCATGATCTGCGCGCTGACCGGCCTCGATGTTGCCAACGCCTCGCTTTACGACGGCGCAAGCAGCGCAGCGGAAGCGGCTCTGCTTGCCCTGCGCGCAACCGGCAGGAAAAAGATTCTCATATCCGGCGCCCTGCATCCCGAATACAGACAGGTAATTTATACCTACCTGCAAGGGACAACGGCCGAAATCATCGAGATACCGCTTAAAAACGGATTCACGTCATTACTGAAAACACGGCCGATGGTTGACGCCGATACAGCGGCGTTGATAGTCCAGACGCCCAATTTCCTCGGAACTATTGAAGATACCGCCACGTTCAGGGAACTGACAAAATCGGCGGGCGCCCTGCTTATAACCGTAGTAAATCCCATATCGCTCGGCATTCTTAAAAGCCCGGGGGAAATCGGCGCGGACATAGCCGTAGGCGAAGGTCAGTCTCTCGGAAACGAGACGGGCGCAGGCGGCATAACGTTCGGCTTCATGGCATGCAAAAAAGAGCTGGCATGGAAAATGCCGGGGCGTATCGTCGGCCAGACAACCGACAACAAAGGCCGGCGCGGCTTCGTGCTTACGCTCCAATCGCGCGAACAACATATAAGGCGCGAAAAAGCAACCTCGAACATCTGCACCAACGCGGCCTTGAACGCGCTGGCAGGATGCGTTTACCTTGCCGGCTGGGGCCCCGCGGGGTTGCAACAGCTTGCGGAAGTAAACCTGGCAAAAAGCCATTATGCCTTCGAGCGAATTTCAAAAATTTCCGGATTTAACGTAGCATTCCCTGAACAGAAATTCTTCAACGAGTTTGTGCTTCAAACAACAAAAGATATAGGGCAACTTGAAAAGAAACTTTTAGCAAACAAAATAATCGGCCCGCTTGCGTTACGGCGTTTTTATCCGGAGTTGTCCGATTGCCTGCTTTTCTGCGTTACGGAAATGCGCACGAAAGCCGAGATAGACAGCCTGGTTACTTTGCTTGCGGAATGAACGGTAATACTATGGAATATCTCTTAAACGAATTATCACAAGATGGCCAGGCGGGCTTTGCGCTGCCGGAAATAGACGTACCGATGCAGCCGCAGGACCAGCTGCTGCCCCGCGAATACCGTCGCAACGCACCGCCGGAATTGCCGCAAATCGGCGAGCCGCAGCTTAGGCGGCATTTCACCCGGATGTCGCAAAGCAACTATTGCCTCGCCACCCAGTTCTACCCGCTGGGTTCCTGCACGATGAAATATAACCCGCCGGTGAATGACCGCATAAGCCGGTTACCAGGCATTGCCTGCCTTCACCCGTACCAGCCCGAGGAGACAATGCAGGGCCTTATCGAAATACTTGCCTCGCTTGAAAAATCTCTCTGCGAGATTACCGGCATGGACGCCTTCACGCTCCAGCCGGCGGCCGGCGCGCACGGCGAATTTACCGGCCTTCTGATTATCCGCGCGTACTTCCGCTCCATAAAACAGGAACGTAAAAAAATAGTGGTGCCGGATTCGGCGCACGGCACCAACCCCGCCTCGGCGGCACTGGCCGGCTTTGAAATAGTGCCGCTTGCTTCAGAGCCGGACGGCTCGCTCGACCCGGAAAAAGTCCGCAAGGTTATGACGCCGGATGTAGCCGCAATCATGCTGACGGTGCCGAACACGCTTGGCGTTTTTGAACATAATATACTTGCCATATCCGAAATAGCGCACAAGAACGGCTCGCTTCTTTACTACGACGGCGCCAACCTTAACGCCATTCTCGGCCAGGCGCGTCCCGGTGATTTCGGTTTCGACATAATTCACGTAAATCCGCATAAAACCTTCTCGACCCCTCACGGGGGGGGAGGCCCGGGCGCGGGCCCGGTTGGCGTAAAAAAAGCGCTTGAACAGTTCCTGCCGGTTCCCCGCATAGCAGAATCCGGCTACCGCTACTTCTTTGATTACAACAAACCGCATTCCATAGGCAGGGTGCGCTCCTTCTACGGCAACGTACCTGTGCTTGTGAAAGCATACGCTTATATCCGCGCGCTGGGCAAAGAAGGCTTAAAAAAAGTTAGCGAACACGCGGTACTGAATGCCAACTATCTTTTGCAGCTTTTAAAAGACGACCTGCCCGCTCCGGCCGGAAACCGCTGCATGCATGAGTTCGTGCTTTCCGCAAAACCGATGGCAGCTAAAGGCGTTCGAGCGCTTGACATAGCAAAGAGGCTTCTTGATTACGGTTATTATGCTCCAACCATTTACTTCCCGCTGATAGTGGAAGAAGCGCTGATGGTGGAACCGACTGAAACCGAAACGAAAAGCGATCTCGACGCATTTGCCGGCACAATAAAAAAAATACTTGCCGAAGCCTCCGAAAACCCCGAACTTCTTAAAAAAGCCCCGTCAACAACCCCCGTCACGCGTCTAAACGAAGTAGACGCCGCCCGAAAACCCGTGCTAACATGGCTTAACAAGAAGTAACTTGTGTTTCTCAAGCAGTTGTTTAGTCATTAAGCGTTTTCAATCTGCGGCCTGCAAATTGAAACCGAAAGACTTTATGTTCGAGTTTCGTGTCTCTTTAGCGTTTTGAAGTTGTCGTCGTCATTGCGAGCCCAAAGGGCGCGGCAATCTCGCTTTTCATCAGAAGCAACGTCGAG
>Ga0156557_1014_pt2 | contig 17614 bp, 14 predicted proteins | sample RifOxyB2_FD_111952 | JGI IMG/M metagenome (GOLD analysis project Ga0156557, IMG submission 111952) | Elusimicrobia bacterium RIFOXYB2_FULL_50_12
CACCCGGGCGTGGCGCCGTACCGGGATTCGGGAGACCTGACGGTGGCCGCGGCCACCCTCGGCATAGCGCATCCGCCGGGGTATCCCGTTTACGTGGCGGCCGGTAAAATTGCGGCGACGCTTATACCGTGGGGAAATAGTGGTTACCGGTTAAATGCGGCTTCCGCGCTTTACGGCGCTGCGGCCGTCGGCGTGGCGGCGCTGCTTGTTACGGCGCTTTTCCCGGGCAGCGGATGGGCTTTGTTCGGTGTGGTTTTTTTTGCGTTCTCGCCCGCGTTCTGGCGGTTGAGCCAGGTTTCCGAGATGTATTCGCTAAACGCCCTGTTCGCGGCGTTGCTTTTTTATGCGGCGCACGGATTGCGCGCGTCGCCGGCCAGGGCCGTCTATTTTATCAGTTTCGTGTGCGGCCTTGCGTTCGGAAATCACCAGACCGTGTTGCTTGTTATGCCGGGCATTGCCTGGATTATCGTCGGCACGCGTTTTTCCGCGCGCCATTATTTTTATGCGCTGTCGTTCTTCCTGCTGGGCGCCTCGGTTTACCTGTTTTTGCCGCTTCGTTCGCTGGCTCACCCGTTACTGGAATGGGGCGAGCCGAAAAGCCTGCGCAATTTGCTAAGGATAATTACGCGCGCCGATTACGGCGGCTTGCGGCTGCACCCGGAACAGAGCACGTTTTCGTGGACGCCTGCTTCCGTTTTTGCGCATCTTGGCGTGTATGCGCGTTCGCTTACAGATCAGTTTACGCCGGCCGGCGTTGCGCTTGGTTTGTGGGGAATATTCCGGGTGCGAGGGCAGCGGTTCTTCCAGGCGCTTTTTATCGCGCTTATTTTTTCGGGGCCGTTTTTCGTTATATTATCGAACCTGCCGCCGGGCGAGCGCACCACGCTTCCCATACTTGAGCCGCACCTTGTGCTGCCGGGGCTTGTGTTTTTATTTTTTATCGCGGCCGGCGCGGCGTCTGTGGCGGTGCGCGCACCGGTAAAAATTCTGGTTGCGGCGCTTGCCCTGGGCGCGGGCGCGGCGCACCTTGGCGATGCTTCATACCGGTTTCATTTTTACGCCTGCGATTACGGCCGCCACCTGCTTTCGACGGCCGGGCCCGGCGCGTTCCTCTATAATCCCGACGATCCCACCGCATTCATTACCACCTATCGCACCGTTATCGGCAACAGGCGCCCGGACGTAAAATTGATAGCTTATTTTCGCACGCGCTGGGGTTACGAGCGCATAAAAAAACGCTACCCCGGAATTTTGCCGGAGCGCGAAATCACCTCAGGCCAGGAGCTTGAACGCGTTATTCTCGACTACAACCGCGGCCGGTTCCCCATATACGCGGAACTGCCCGGGAAATTTCCGGCGGGATACCAATCCTACCCGCACGGGCTTCTTTACAGGCTCTCGCGCTCAGGCGAGGACGAGCCGTCGGGGCTGCCGTTTGAGTTTTACGGCGCGCGCAATACCATGCGCACCAGCCGCCGATACGATTTTTTCACAAACCAGGTTATATCTTATTACGCGGTTTCGCGCACCAATCTCGGGCTTGCGCTGGCGCACAGGGGCGATTATGAGGGCGCCCATTTCCAGTATACCGCTGCGCTGGCCATTGACCCGCAGCTTGACGCGGCGCTTAATAACCTTGGCATACTTGAGTACGTGTCCGGCAATTACGACGAGGCGGCGCGGTGGTTTAAGGCCGTGCTTTCCAACGACGAAAACAATGCGTTGGCCTGCCATAACCTGGGGCTTGTGTACAAGGCGCAAAAGAAATTTGTGTTTGCCGAAGAATCGTTCAATGCGGCCTGGCGGCAGGGGCAATATGCCGACGCGGGCAACGAACTGGGGCTTATCGCGCTTTCGCGCGCCGAGTACGCCCGGGCGCTGGACTATTTCAACGCAATTTTACGGCGGCGCCCGGACTACGCGCTTGCGTATTACAACGGTGGCCTTGCGCTTGAAAAACTGGGAAGGATAGAAGAAAGCCGGGGCTATTACGAGCAATACATGAAGCGCGTAAGCGACCCGCGGGAGCGCCGGGAGGCCGAACGCATACTGCGCCGTCTGTCCGGAATTTGATATAATGTAAAAAATAAGGGAGAGGATTAAGGTGAGGGGGAATTAAGGTTGTAAACGGAGAATTCTTATGAGCAAGTTGGCGATAAGAAAATATGGCGACCCTGTGCTGAAACAGAAATGTAAGCCGGTGGAAAAAATTACGCCGAAGATAAAGGAATTGCTTGCGGATATGCTTGAAACCATGTATGCCGCGCCCGGCGTGGGGCTTGCCGCAAACCAGGTGGGCGTTTCGCTTCGCATGTGCGTTATAGACGTGCGCCCGGAAGGCGTAAGACAGCCGTTGATACTTATAAACCCCAAAATTGTGTCGAAAAGCGGCGCGGTAAAGGAAGAAGAAGGCTGTCTTTCGCTGCCGGGCTTTACGGCCATGGTGAAACGAAGCAAAGAGGTGCGGGTAGAGGCCGTTAACGAAAAAGGTATGCCCGTAGTGATAAACGGCAAGGATTTATTAAGCCGCGCGCTCCAGCACGAGATAGACCATCTCGACGGTAAAATAGTAATGGATTACCTGCCGCTGTGGGAAAAAATGGTGGTTAAAAAAGAGATAAAGCGCAGGAAAAAAGAAGGCGCATGGTAATGAAAATTATTTTTTTCGGCACGCCGGCCGTTGCGGCGCGTTTTTTAAATGAATTGATATTGGCCGAAAATGTGGCGGGCGTTGTCAGCCGGCCGGACCGGCCGCGCGGGCGGGGGCTTGAGTTGCAGCCGCCCGCGACGAAAGCGCTTGCCGTTCAGCACGGGATAACCGTGTTCCAGCCGGAGAAATTTACGCCTGAGGACGTTGCGCGGATTGAGAGTTTAAAGCCGGACGTGGGCATAGTCGTGTCTTACGGCAAGCTGATACCGCGCGACGTGTTTTCAATCCCGGCGTTCGGGTGCTTCAATATTCATTTTTCGTTGCTGCCGGCCTACCGGGGCGCGGCGCCGATGCAGTGGGCGCTTATCAACGGGGAAACGAAAACCGGCGTTACGGCTTTCTGGCTGGAAGAAACGCTCGATAGCGGCCCCGTGCTTGTGGGGCAGGAATGCGCCATCACGCCATCCGACGACATATTTACGCTTGAGGAAAAACTTGTAACGCTGGGCATCGGGGTAATGCGCCGCGCGCTCGAGTGCATAAAGCAGGGCGCCTGCGCCGGAAAAACGCAGTCCGGCACGCCGAGCTTTGCGCCGAGCTTGAAAAAGGAAACGGGAGACATAGACTGGTCGCTTTCCGCCGAAAGGATTATAAATCTTATCCGCGGCACGAAGGCTTGGCCCGGGGCGTATTCAAAACTGGCGACGGGTAGATGGGCGGGCAAAACAATAAAGATACGCAACGCCAGGATTTATGAGACGGCCGGCCGCCATCAGCCGGGCGAGATTATCGCTATCGTAAAGAACGAGGGCTTCGCGGTGGCCTGCGGCGCCGGCGCGCTGCTTGTGGACGAGGTGCATCCCGAGAGTAAAAAGCCCATGCCCGCCTGGCCTTTCCTGCAGGGCGGCGCCATAACGTCCGGCGACAAATTTGCTATAATATAAGCCGCGCAGTTTATTATGCGTGCGGAGGGAAGAAATGAATACATTTAAGACGTTTGCGTTGATGGTTGGCCTGACGCTTTTGCTTGTGGCAATCGGCCAGATGCTTGGCGGCCAGCAGGGGATGATTTACGCCCTGGTTTTCGCCGGAGTCATGAACTTTGTATCTTACTGGTTCTCGGATAAGATCGTGCTTATGATGTACAGGGCAAAACCGGTTACGGAACAGGAATCGCCGGAACTTTATAATATGGTGCGAAGACTGACCGTACAGGCGGGGTTGCCGATGCCGAAACTATATGTGATGAATACGCCCATGGCCAACGCATTTGCAACGGGGCGCGACCCGCAGCACGCAGCCGTGGCGGTTACCACCGGCATACTGAGCCTTTTAAATGATACGGAACTTTCGGGCGTTATCGCGCACGAGCTTTCACACGTAAAAAACCGCGATATACTTATCTCCACCATTGCCGCGACGGTGGCAGGCGCGATTTTCATGCTGGCGCGCATAGCACAGTGGGGCGCCATGTTCGGCGGCGGCTCGCACCGCGACGGCGATAACAACAACAACGGCATCGCGCTTCTTGTCATCGCTATTTTAGCGCCGGTAGCCGCCATGATTATCCAGATGGCCATCTCTCGTGCGCGGGAATACGAAGCCGACGCAACCGGCGCGCGTATTTCCGGCAAACCGCTTGCGCTTGCAGATGCGCTTCGCAAGCTTGTGCAGAGCGCGCAGCGCCGCCCCGTGCAGGTGAACCCCACCACGGCGCACATGTTCATCGTAAACCCGTTGAGCGGCAAATCGCTGCTGAGCATTTTCTCGACGCACCCGCCGCTTGAAGAGCGTATAAAGAGGCTTGAAAAAATGGCTTCCGAGATGAGCAGCTTCAAAGTCCCGAAAATAGTGTACTAACGTTGAAACATATATATGATTTAACACCGGCGGAATTGGCGGAGTTTTGCGAGAAAAACGGCATCGAGCGGTACCGTTCCGGGCAGATACTCCGGTGGATGTACCGGCGCAAGGCCGACGGTTTCGACGATTTTAACGATCTTCCCCAAAAGGTACGCGGGGCGCTGAAGGGCGCGTTCCAATTCCATACGCTTAAATTTTCCGGCGCGCAACGTTCCGCGCTTGACGGAACGATTCGCTACAGCTTTACAGCCGGCGACGGCGCAAGCGTGCAGGCGGTTTTTCTCCCGCAGGGCGGCCGTAATTCCGTCTGTATTTCCACGCAGGTGGGCTGCCCGGTGGGCTGTTATTTCTGCGCTTCAGGGCGCGTTAAGTTTGCGCGCAACCTTACGCGCGGCGAAATGCTGGAGCAGATAATACAGGCGGCAAACCGCTCGTCGAAGAAAATATCCGGCGTTCTTTTAATGGGAATGGGCGAGCCGCTGCTTAATTACGACAACGTCTCAAGTGCGCTTTCCGCAATTGTAAACGAAGACGAACTTGGCATCGGCAGAAGGCATGTTACGGTTTCGACCGCGGGTTTTGTGCCGCAGATAAATAAGCTTGCGTCTTCGGGCGCCGGCGCGCGGCTTGCTATTTCGCTTCATGCGCCCGACGACGCGACGCGCAAAAAACTTGTGCCGGCGGCGGTGCCTTACACGGTGGCCGAAATAGTGTCCGCGGGGCTTGGCTATGCGCGCGCCACGGGCAGCCGGCTGACAATAGAATACATTCTTGCCGCGGGGGTAAACGATACTTTACAATCCGCTCAGGAATTGGTTAAATTATTGCAGGGCTGCATGAAGAAGAACGAAGACGTGCAAATCAACCTGATCGCCTGCAATTCCGTCGAGAAATCGGCGTTCGCAAGCCCGTCAAAAAAATCCGCCGATATATTCCGCAACCTGCTTTCCCGCCACGGGCTTGTGGCGATCGTCAGGCAGCCGCGCGGCAAGGACATCCGCGCCGCCTGCGGACAACTGGGAGTGTAGGCTCATTTCCTCTCCCCATCGGGGAGAGGATTAAGGTGAGGGGGAGCTAAAGGTTCTGTTCCCGGCGGGGAGAAGGAACCTGATAGGAGCTTGATATGAATGTTAATAAAAAGTTACTGTGTGCCGCTTTGTTTATTGTTTCTGTAACAACTTTCGCCCATGGCGCGCCTAATAGGCCGTTCGCCGCGGGCATTGTTATCGGAAGTCCAACCGGGATTAACGGTAAATACTGGATTGATTCCAATAACGCGATTGACGCTGTTATCTCGGTCGTGGAAAAAAACGAAGCCTATCTGCACGCCGATTACCTCTGGCACGACTACAAGGCTTTCCCTGAGCCCGAGGAAGGAAAACTGCCGCTTTATTACGGCGCGGGCGTGCGCGTTCAATCTACTTCCGGTATCGGCCTGCGCGGCGTTATCGGCATCAATTACCTTTTTGCCGATTACCCGTTCGATATATTTCTTGAACTTGCGCCGGTGCTTACGTTTAATGACGGCGCCGGCCTGCATTTCTCCGGCGGCCTCGGCGGCCGCTACTATTTCGGCCAGTAAATAAAAGGAAAAATGTCGTGAGAAAAATCGGCCTTGCTCTCGGCGGGGGAGGGGCGCGGGGGCTTGCACACCTGGGGGTGCTGCGCGTGCTGGAACACGGGCGCATTCCCGTTTCCTGTATCGCCGGCACATCAATGGGCGCCATAGTCGGCGCCTGTTACGCTTTAAACCCTTCCGTCGCAACCGTCGAGAAATCAATCCGTACCGCGCTTAAGCATTCCGCTTTTGCAAGCATGAAAATCAATCTTCTAAGCAGGAATGAAGAGGTGCTGAAAAACCACAAGCTCTCGTTTCTGGAACGCGCCAGGCACTTCGCAAAAAGCGGTTATCTGGCCTACATCAGCACAACAAAGCCCGCCTTTGTGGAACTGGAAAAACTCGAACAACTTATCGCCGTATTGCTTCCCGATATATCAATCCGGGACACCACCATTCCGTTTTGTTGCGTGGCCGCAAATCTTACCGACGGCACTGAAAAAGTGTTTACCAGGGGAAGCCTGCGCCGGGCAGTGCTTGCGTCCTCTTCCATACCGGGCGTTTTTCCGCCGGTGCAGATTGACGGCCGCTATTTCAACGACGGCGCCGCCGTCAACGTTACGCCGGTGCGCGCCGCAAAGGGCATGGGCGCAGACATTGTGGTGGCTTCCAACGTGAAGGGCGCCATCAGCCGCTGGTACAAGCCGGAGACCGCCTCCGAAGTCGTGGCGCGCTCATACTACATCACCGGAATATTTTTAAACCGGCTCCAGTTGAAGGAAGCCGACGTAGTAATCATCCCCGCCATAGGCCATATGCACTGGACTGATTTCGCAAAAATGGATTTTATGATAGCCCGCGGCGAAAAAGCGGCGCACCACAAACTGCTGGAACTGCGCCTGAAAGCCGGCACCAAAGGCCTTGCCGCCCGCCTGAAAGAAACCCTAACCACCTGGCTAACCACCCCCCGAAAATTAGGGGACGGAGTTAGGTGATTAGGTATTGAGCTGGTGCATTGCAATACTCCGAACATATGATATTGGCGTTGAATACGAATACCTAATCACCTAACTCCGTCCCCCTTATCATTTGGAATCACGGTTGATTTTTGATATAATGGCTTTTGGAAACGGTAGTTATTCCAGCTTCTCGTCGATCACTTTTATTTCATCATGAATTTTTTGAGCAAAAAGCGAGAATATGTCCATTGAGGATTTAACAAAATAAATTATGGCTAATGGCTTCGCTAAAAATTTAGTTGCTTACAACAATGAAGCGGTGCTAAACATAGAACGCGCGGCCACATTTTTAGGTATTTCAACCGCCACAGTTAGAAATTGGGTTAAATGCGGATATTTGCAAACACTAGGGGAAAGCACAAAATATTTTTTTCATAAAAATGATGTTGAAGATATTAAGTCTAAAATTTTAAATGGCGGTCTGGGAAAATTAAATAAAAGAGCGAACAAAGCAAAAGCTGATAGAACTTTTATACCGGATGAATACATAGAAAATGGAGCCGGACTTGAAAAACTAAATGCAATTGTTGAATTTGTAAAAAGCCATGACGTTGATTTATTTTCCGCCCTTTTGCTGGTTAGTTTAAATTTATTAAAAAAAGAGAAAATAATTTCTTCAATAAGTACCGCCGATATCGTTCAAAGAAAAGATTTATCTATTACAAACAGGCAAATTAAGGAAGAAATAAAAGCATGGATTTCGGAAATAAGCATAAATTCTATAAAAGAAAATTATTCTTTTTTGCTTGATTGCGATATTCCCAGGCAACGAGACATTTTAGGATTTCTATACCAATCTTTTTTGATTGAGGGGCAAAAATCTCAAATCGGTTCATATTATACACCGTCAGGCATAGTTGATAAGATTATTGCTGAATATGCAAAAAAAGATTCAAAAATTCTTGATCCTTGTTGCGGGGCAGGGCAGTTTTTATTGGCCGCTTCCGATGTTATTGAAAACCCTTTAAATATTTATGGGATAGACTTTGACCAAATTGCTGTCAGGATTGCCCGCCTCAATATTTTAATAAGATTTAAAAATAAAGATTTTACCCCAAATATTGTTTGCAAAAATACACTTTTTGATATTGGAAATTATGATTTATTTAGTTTAAATGATGAAAATATAAGATGTTTTGATGCAATTGCGACAAATCCGCCATGGGGTGTTCATTTTTCAAAAACAGATTCCAGGAAATTAAAAAAGCTATATCCGACAATCTCATCTTTTGAATCATTTTCTTATTTCTTAAAAAAGAGCATTGATTTACTCCGCGATGATGGGATAATCTCGTTTATTTTGCCCGAATCAATTTTGAATGTAAGAACGCATAAAGATATCAGGGAAATTATTTTAAAAAATACTCAAATTAAGAAAATCGTTTGTCTTAATCGTATCTTTAAAAATGTATTCACGCCGGTTATAAGACTGGACTTAAAAAAAGGCCAGAGTAAAAACAACAAGGTAAAAATTGAAAAAGGAAATGAAAGTTATGAAGTAGAACAAAATCGCTGGTTAAGTAATAAAGATTTTATTTTTGATATTCACGCGAGTGGTTTTGACGCGGAAATTATTGACAAGGTTTACAGGATGAAAAATATAACGCTGGAAAATAAAGCCGATTGGGCGTTGGGGATAGTAACGGGGAATAATAAACAATTCATTTCAAGCGAGCCAGGAAAAGGTTTCGAGCCTGTTTATAAGGGCAAAGAAGTGGAGAAATTTATTTTGGATAGCCCGTCAAGTTTTATACAATTTACGCCCGGAAAATTTCAGCAAGTGGCACCAACGGAAAAGTATCGCGCAAAAGAAAAGCTGATCTATCGTTTCATTTCGAAGTATTTAGTTTTTGCTTATGACGATAAACAGCAATTGACTTTGAATAGCGCGAATATTGTAACTCCAAGAATTCCGAATTACCCAATAAAAGTTATTGCGGCCTTGTTGAATTCTTCCCTCTACCAATTTATATTTCAAAAAAAGTTTTCAAGCATAAAGGTTTTGCGAAGCCATATCGAACAAATGCCGTTGCCCCTTTGGAATAAAGAAACTTTTTCCGAAATTATTAAGATGGTTGTTGAAATTATTGAAGGTAAATGCTGTTTTGAAGAATTAGATAATTATATTATGGAAAAATTTAATCTCTCGTCGAAAGAGAGAAATTACATCAGGGAATTCGGCAAATAATTTTATGGAAATGCTAAAGAAAAATTTAGAAAAAATGATTGACTCCCTGTCTGCCGAAGATAGAAATAAATTAAAAAACCGTCTGGAAGATTTGATTTCTGTCTACCCTTTCAATGAATACGAATATATCATTTCAAGTCTCCTGGGTCTTGGAAAAATTGCATTTGATGATTATTTAGAGATTAGAGATGAGTATATCGCAAGAAATATGTATCTCTATATTTTTGAGATTTCCGCGCCGAGAGGATTCGGCGAACAATGGGCACAAGGACACTTAAAGGAACTTGTCCCCGAAGTAATAAAACCGACAAGGAAATTAGAGAAAAATTATTCAGGGGAATATGATTTCCTGTATCAAATGCCGAATAAAAAAATAATCAAAATCGAGGTAAAAGCGTCGCGCGCCGTTGATTTCAAAAATAATGAACCGCTTTATGTAAAAGCTCTTGCCTGGGAATCGAAAAAACCGTTTGACATGAATTTTCAACAGGTAAAACCAAAGTGTTGTGATGTTTTTGTTTGGGTCGGCGTTTGGCGGGATGTGATTAAGTATTGGGTGCTTTCTTCGAAAGAAGTTGAAAACAACAAATATTATTCAAAAGGCCAACATAGGGGCAATACTGGCGAGGGACAACTACATTTGAAACGTGACAATATAAGGGAGTTTGGAAAATACGAAGTTCAGCCAAACGATTTGCTAAATAAAATTATCAAAGCTTACAAGAGGCAAAATTCAAAATGATATGAATAGTCTGGCCCCCTTACGAAATTGATAAATAGTTTTTAAATATATACAATGTAAACTGTTGCAAATAAAATAAAGGATAAGCGAATGTTCCGGGGCGGGATAGCGATTTTCCTCTAAAGAACCATGCCGATAGCACGCCGGCGTGGTTTTTTATTTTTTTAGCCTGGCAAATTCCGTATCCACAGGAGACTGACAATGCAAACTGCTGCAACCGCGCGCGCAAAACTTTCCGAGTTCATGTTCTACCTGGCCGTATTCTTCGGCCTGATTCATTTTGCAGCCGTAATTTTCGACGTTGCCGGCCAGTTTGCTCAGCAGTCGCTCGGCAAAACGCTTGCCTTCCCGCTTAAATCCTCCATGCTTATGGGTAACACCTACCTTGCCATGCTCGCGGCCTACGTCGGCGAAAAGGAGTTCCGCCGCTGGATGAGCGCGCCCGAAGGCGACGCCCTGACGCCCGCCATGGAAAGAAAAATATCGCGCGGGCTGGTAATCGTGGGCGCTTGGGCGGCTCTGTTCGGCGTCGTGGTTCTCCTGCGCGACATGGGCCGCATCGGCTACGCGCCCGAGCCGCTTATCTACACCTTCGGCGAAGTGGTGGCGATATACTTTGGCACAAACGTATCCAAATACCTGCAAGGCAAAAGCCTGGCGCGCGCCAAAGAAGCCGACGCCCGCGCCGCCGATTATTCCGACAGAGCGCTTGCGCTTGCCAGGGCAACCGGCTCAATCACCAACGAAACCTGCCAGCGGGAATTTAATTTAAGCCGCGATCAAGCCTACCGCCTGCTTGAAAAATTGGAAAAGCAGGGCATGATAAAATGCGAGGGCTCCGGCCCCGCAACGAAATACGTCCCGGCTGCCAACGCAACAGAATCGCGCGCCCCAAACGCGCGCCCAACACCCGCGCCATAACCGCGCGATCCCCCGCGCGATTTTACATCTTGATTTTTCAACAACTTTTTCAATAACGCGCACCCCCGCGCAATTAAAAATCGCTCGGGCAATGCGCGGGGGAAAGGAAAAAAGAGTGACCATGAAGATAGAGAAAGCAACACCAGCAATACCTAAGAATAAAAAGCCCAAATGCATGCACGATTACAAGAATGCCATTCCTGTTGATCGAATATATTACATGTGTCCACTATGCGAAGAACTACTCGATCCGTTAGAATGGTTTTTCATGAACAGTTTTGAATTTGTTGACGTTACACCCAGGAAATGATGGACTTTGAAAATATGAATAAAATTGGAATCCTGTGGGCCATGATATTAGTAAGCTTGCTCCGGATTCCAGGGTATTTTCTGGAGTGATTATTCAAGATGATTCTAAACAATCTCGCACCCTCCCCAAGTAATATAAAATAGTGCGAAAATGCACGAAGTAAGAAATTTTATAGATAGATACAATTTGTACCATTTTTAATAATCTGTAAAAGCGGAGGTGTTATGGGAAAATATGATATTTCAATGGAAATATCAGGATTAACTGCAATGTGGACGAGGCCTGATACTGGTGATTGTCCAGTAAGTTATCCTGTTCCGACGTATTCGGCGGTTAGAGGTATTTTTGAATCTATCTTATGGGGGCCAGCAATACAGATTATTCCAACGAAAGTTACCATTTGTTCACCTCTACAATATCATAATTATAAAACTAATTATGGTGGACCGTTACGAAAACCGCGGGTTATATCAAGTGGCGGCGGATTTCAACTTCTTGCAACAGTCCTCATTAATGTTCATTATCAACTTTATGCAGAAGTTATTCCTCTCTCTCAAGAACAAAAAAACATCATGCCTTTGTCCGCCAAAATGTGGGATGATAGAACCACTTCGCCAGGACATGCTTATAAAGATATTTTCGAGCGTCGGCTTAAGCGTGGCCAATGCTATTCTATCCCATTCTTGGGGTGGAAAGAGTTTGGACCGACATATTTTGGTCCGATACGGGATAATAGTATAAAACAGACTGATATTAATATGGTGATTCCTTCAATGCTTCGTGAAGTATTTTCAAGAGGGTATTCATCCGACGTAGATTTCAGTTTTGATCAAAACCTTTCAATACTTAACGGAGTACTCATTTTTCCACGAAGGGAGAAATGTAATGCTAAATGAACTGTATCAATTGGCAGATGCGCTTGAAAAAGCTGGTATTAAGGCAGATGATTGGCATCCGCAACTGAAAAAATTACCCAAAGTATCGAATAAAAAGCCTTGTTATCGTATTTCGGTATCACATGACGGAGAGATTGCTTCAATTGATACAATAAGCATTGATATGTCATTAGTGCTTCGCAAATGGGAGCCGAGTAATGGCACTTCTTTTCCGGGATTTAATATTCAGCCGCTTTATCGTATAACCGAAGACGAACAAAAAAAACGAATTAAAGCATGGCGTGATGGTAAAGAAGCATTTGATGTTATGCTTCTTAGAAGTTGGTGTACGGAATCAAATAATAATTGGGATAAAAACATAGAAACAAAACTTTATAAATGTCTCAATGAGTTGCCGCATAAATTATTAACTATTGTTGATAAAAACAATAATTCTAATTTTTCAGCTATACATCTTTTACTCGAGCGTGTTATACGATATTCGCATTCATTGGATAGGACAGAATCAATAAAAGATTCCCATTTGCAAGAATTTCGCTATATATTGGACAAATATATTTGGGCAGCCCTAGTACGGAAGGATGCCATAAATACAATTCTGCCTATACTGATACACGAAGGCAATAGCAAAAAAAGCCCCAAAAATGACCGTGGCACGATTTCCATTTTTCTTGACATACCTGATTGGAAGGAGTATAGGGTTTCGTGTTATGAAATGGTTGAACATTTAAACCTTTGTTTAGCCTCTTCAGATTTGCCGAAAGCTGAAACAGTTTCTCCCGATGCTTTTGGAACAGCAGCGATTGATATTGATAGTAAACTTCCTAGTGTGAAACTCCCGGTGATCGGAGATGTAAAGCTCCGCGCTATGAATAGTGAATCACCTTGTCAATATCGCTATGGTACCATAGATGCGTTATCTTTTCCTATCGGACAGCATAGCCGTAAGCGTATAAAACGTGCGCTCGAATGGTTAAGTGATAAATCCAGGGAAGGCGAAACTTGGGGAATATCAGATTCAAACGAGTTGCTTTTCGCATATCCTGTTACCTTGCCGAAAGTATCAGTTAAACTTGCTTCTTGTTTTGGCATGAAGAAAAGGAGTGATGATAATAATGTCGAGGATGCAAGATTTGCAAATGCTGCCAAGAACGTTATCCACTGTCTGCGCGGGATTACAAATGATTTAACAACACTTGAGTTGCGGGTGTTTGCTTTGAAAAAAATGGATAAAGCGAGAACAAAGGTTGTATTCTACCGTAATTATACGGCCCAGCGTCTTACTGAGGGTGCCGATGAATGGGAAAAAGGATGTACCAATATTCCTGATATTTCTATTCGCACCTGGGGTGAGAAGAAAGGAGAGTATAATTTTTTGGCACCGGTTATTCCGTATCCAATGGAAGTTTCCGAATGTCTTAATCGCATATGGAGGCAAGATGGAATAACAATAAGCCAAGCTTCTGTTGTTGCTAGAGTGCAGGGAATAGAATTATTACTTGATGAGCAATCCGAACGCTTTGTTCCTCATTTGCTTGCTATATCTATCCAGCACGGAAAAGGATTGCTTATGATGCTTGGGCATACTCATAGTAGAAATGAAATAGTATCTATCAAAGGTTGTAATTACCACAAATTATTGGTGCCGTCAATAATTGGACTTCTACTTTATAAGGTAGGCATCAGAAAGGATGAATACATGACTAGCTACCCATTTCTTGTTGGGAGAATGCTCAAACTGGCGGATGAACTTCATGCATTGTATTGCAAGGAAGTGCGCGATAACCATCTTCCGCCGCAATTGATAGGCAATAGCCTTATGGTTACTGCGCTCGATAGTCCAATACAGGCCATTGCTCAACTCGCATTGCGTCTTAAGCCGTATTATGGTTGGGCACAGACATTCAGTGTAAATGATACGAGTGGACAGTGCAGTTACTTTGTCCGTTTGTATGGTGAAGTAGCGGCAGAACTTGCAAGTCTTGAGCTTCCAGCGAATTTTAACGATGCCGAAAGAGCGCAGCTCTTTCTTGGCTATTTAGCATCACATCCTAAGAGTACTGGGAAGTAAGCATTATTATATTTTTCGTGTGCAATTGATCTGAAAGGAGAATAAATATGGATAAAGAAATCAAACGTGCCACAGGACTTCTGGTTGTTGAGGTTGTAAATTCAAATCCCAATGGAGACCCGGACAGGGAAAGTGATCCGCGCCAGCGCCCAAATGGACTTGGCGAAATTTCTCCGGTTTCATTTAAGCGTAAACTTCGTGATTTGGTTGAAGATTCGGAAGGGCCTGTGTTTAAACAAATATGCGAAAAATTAAAAATTGATCCTGCTGCATTTCGCATTCTCGAATCACGTGGTAGGGATAGAAATCAAATAACAAAGGAAATGGGAAAAGACATTGCCAAGTTTGATTACAATGAATTCATAAAAAGTGAATTTGTAAAAAAATACTGGGATGGAAGATTATTTGGTAATACCTTCTTGGAAGAAGGCGCCAATAAAGGGTATATTAAAACGGGTGTTGCTCAATTCGTCATGGGTATTTCTATAGCTCGTATTCAGATTGGCCGTCATACAAATACAAACAAACCAGGTGTGCAGGAAGGAAAAAACCAGGGCATGGCGCCTCTTGCTTATCGCTTTGTTGAACATGGAGTTTATTGCATGCCATTCTATGTGAATCCTAGCAATGCGCATAAATCCGGGTGCAGCATGACTGACATTGAATTGCTTAAAGAGCTTATACCTTACGCATATTCACATACATGCTCAGCCATTCGTCCTGATGTACGCATACGTCATGCCTGGTATATAGAACACAAAAATATTCTTGGTAGTTGTGCGGATTACCTACTCATCGAGGCACTGACACCAAAACGCAAAGGAAGCGATCCCATGGCGCCATCAACATCCTGGAATGACTATGACACGCCTTCTCTACTCCCACAGCATTTGCGCGACAAAATTCAAAGCATTGAAGATCTTGTGGGTAACGTATGATGTTGCTTGCGCATAGTGCAGACCCTAAAAAAAATATTCCAGCCCAAAGTTACGCCGCACATATTAAGGGAACGCTTAATTTCGCTCTAGAAGCTGCTACACAAACCGCTTCTTTTGCTGAAGTTGATGGCAACGTTTTACTTGCTACTGTGCGGCAGGCAGTTGAATACCATGATTTAGGTAAACTCGCTTCTGACAACCAGTCCGTCCTTGCTGGCGAAAGAAGATCAAAGCGTTTACCAGTTCAACATACTGATGCTGGAACGGCATATTTACTGAATAAACTGTATGATGCGCCCAGTGCAGTACTAGTTCGTTCTCATCATATTGGATTGCCCGATTTTGTCCAAGAGAGTAATAGAGAGGATATTTCTCTATTTCGGGACGACGATGTGCGGGCGCATGTGGATGAAACGTTAGATGAGCTGATTAAATTACATAGACATGATGTTCATGGGCTAAAGTGCAGTAATGATGCAAAGCTGAAAATTAATGGTGAATCTTCGTTATTCTTTCGCATAGCACTTTCCTGTCTAGCCGATGGCGACCATTTTGATACGGCAACACATTATGGTCAGCATTATAAATACGAAAAGCCCATCAAACTGCGGGCAGAAGAACGACTTGAAGCTTTGGATAAGTATATTTCCGGCCTTGACAAAAATGATGACGATCGCTCACGGTTACGTGATGAAATGTATTTTGCTTGTAGGAATGCAGTGCCGGATGCCAATATTTCTTCTTGTGATAGTCCCGTAGGAAGCGGTAAAACTACAGCACTAATGGCGCACTTGCTGACACAGGCAAACAAGAGAAAGCTTAGAAGAATTATTATTGTTCTACCTTACACCAACATCATCACCCAATCTGTTGAGATTTATCGTAAGGCTCTAGTTCTACCTGGTGAAAATCCAAAAGATGTTGTAGCTGAACTGCATCATCGTGCTGACTTTGAAGATCTTGAGACAAGACATTTTACAGCCTTATGGATGTCTCCTATCATAGTAACAACTGCTGTTGCATTTTTTGAAACCCTTGCGTCCAATAAACCTGCTACATTACGAAGATTGCACAATCTGCCTGGTTGCGCTATTTTTATTGATGAGTCTCATGCAGCATTGCCTGCAAAGTTATTACCGCTTGCATGGCATTGGATTAAAGTGCTGGCGAATGAATGGCAATGTTACTGGGTTCTTGCATCGGGATCGCTTAACCGATTTTGGGAAATCCCTGAAATTGATAAAAATACGACATATATTCCTGAAATATTGCCTTCAATTCTACGTTATAAATTGCAATATTTCGAAAAAAATAGAATAAATTATTGCTATAAGAGAGAAGTTCAAAATATAGAAGAACTAGTTCCCTGGCTAGATTCCTTGCCAGGGCCACGTATTGTAATACTTAATACTGTTCAAAGTGCTGCGGTTTTGGCATACGAATACAGTAAGAGGTTTGGCAGGAAATCGGTTGAACATATATCTACAGCCTTGACACCAAGAGATAGAGCATCTAGTATGATGCGAATTAAATCGCGCCTTAAAAATTCTACATCCATGAAAGATGAGAATTGGACACTTTTTGCCACTTCTTGTGTAGAGGCTGGTATGGATATTTCATTTCGTACCGGTGTGCGTGAACTTGGCACGTTTGTTTCGCTTCTCCAGACAGCCGGTCGTGTCAATCGGCAAGGTCAGAATTCTGATGCGCATGTTTGGACGGTCAAACTTTCCGAAAATGGATTGTTAAAACATAATCCAGCAGTAAGGGATGCCGCAAAGGTGTTACAGGAAATATATGATTCAGGTATGAGCATTATGCCATCTCTTTGTACAGAGGCGCTAAAAAGAGAAATCCGTGCCGCAGGTAATTTTAAGGATATGCTTTTAGCTGATGAGGTTGAAATGCGATTCCCTCAAATTGATGAAAAATTTAAAGTGATTGCCTCTGATACTCGATTAACTGTTGTTGACAAGGAACTCGCAAATCGTGTAGAGAACTGTGAGTTTGTTAGCTGGCGTGACATTCAACAAGGCTCTGTCCAGATATGGGGATATCGTTTAGAACAGCTTTCTATCCCGGAAATTTGTGGACGCGAGCGTATTTATAAATGGATTTATGAATACAACGAATTCCTTGGATACATGGCGGGAATACTCCCCGTTCTTCAAATGGGAAAATTTGGTGGTGCCATAATATAATGTATGATGATTTGCTATCCATTTCAGCGCTTTCGCATTATATATTCTGCAAACGTAGATGCGCGCTTATCCATATCGAGCAGTTATGGATAGAAAACATGTTTACCGCCGAGGGCAGGGTTATGCATGATAATGCGCACGATCAACGCATTGAAAACAGGAAAAACGTGCGAATCGAGCGCGGAATTCCGCTTCGTTCGTTTGCGCTGGGCTTAACCGGCAAGGCCGACGTCGTCGAATTTCACAAGGAAGGCAGG
>Ga0156557_1110_pt2 | contig 17447 bp, 1 predicted proteins | sample RifOxyB2_FD_111952 | JGI IMG/M metagenome (GOLD analysis project Ga0156557, IMG submission 111952) | Elusimicrobia bacterium RIFOXYB2_FULL_50_12
ACCAAAAACGGAGGCGTAGACCGCGAGGCTGAGGAGATAGTCAAGAGCGGCGCCGCAGTTCCCCTGGTTGCCACTAACGCCGCCCCGCGCACAATAGGCAGCGCCGATGCATTCCGCGCACGCATGGGTCTTAAGGCGAACGATGCCCGCTGGAGCGGCCTTGTCGGCGCCATGCAATCGTACGGTTATTTCGGCGATACCGAGCTGACGGCTTCCGGGCAGTACGTCGCGCATGACCTTGCGCTTCTGTCCAATGCATTTAATGCCGATTCATCAATGGATGAGACAATAAGAACCTCGGTTGTTGACGGCCTCAAGTCCATGGGCGTTGATACTAATTACCTGCACAATACTACGCCGGTTGCCTTACTGGGCGTTTTGAGTTCATTGAATAACTCTAAATTGATAAATTACGGTTCCAGCGCGTTGACGCTTGACGAAGCGTTGAGCGTTGCTGCAATGGTTAAGTCAGGCGCAGTTATCGGTTTCACTGGTGAAAGCGGGAAACCGGAGTTCTTCCGTCCTGAGAATGCGCAACTATTCTCAGCAGCCATTGAGAGCTACAGGCTGCGCGGCGCCGGCGCTCTTGTGTACTCGGACGCGGCCCGCAAGGTGCAGGACAGGGTAAATGCCGTTGTCAGCGCACGCAAGCAGAGAGATGCGGTCCGGAAAAGCATGGCCGATGGCAAGGTAACGTTTGCCGGCATGGTTAGCAATGGCATCGCTACTTTCAAATACAATCGCGCCGTCGCGGCCGCCGGTGAAGAAAACGGAGAATTGTTTACAGAAGTTACCCGTAATAAGCAGGTGGCTTCGCCCGACCTGCTAAATGGAATCATGACGTCGCAGTTCTTCAACGGGATGGGTAATGACAAGTATTTCAACGGCATTCAAAGCTTCGAGCAGCCATTGCGTGCCGTATCGGTTTTGAAGGCCATGGAAAAGGAGCGTAACGTTTCGTTTGACTGGGATAACGTTTCGCCCGCCCAGCTTGCAAACGCTGCTAAAACCGGAAATTACCAGGATGTTCTACGCGCATTAACCTCATATTCCGACAAGCCGCTCTATTACCTTGTCAACACAGCGGCGCGCAAAATGAAAATGTCCGGCAAGCCTGGCCTTGATGGCGCCGAGATAGCCGCACTGGCTGAGGAGACCGGTGCCCGTGAAGATCAGATCGCGCTTGTGATGAATCCCGCTATCAGCGACAGTGCGCTTGAATCGCTGATGTCCGATACCGATCTTTACTACACTTTGGAAGCCAGCGTTGCCGAGGATGGCGATATGTTCACAACTGTAAATATGATAAAGGACGGCATGGACGAAGCTGAACTGGCAAAAGCGTCGAAGGCTCTTCTCATACTGGCAGGTGTTGTTAAAAACAATGCCGCCGACCGGCACTTAACAGGAAGGGTATTAACGGCGGCCGGTGTCATAAAACTACGGATAGAAGCAACTAAAACCGGCGATAAGCTCGATAACCCCGCCGCCGCTATTTTCGCAGCTCTTGTCGGCGCCATAGACAGCGGGTACGTGGAACAGCGCCCGGCCGAGGCAATAGAATACCTTGCCAAAGTTATGCGCCTTAACCCCGCCGCGGCTGTGCATGTTAATAAAGAGGTTGCAAACGTGATAAAGCGGTTTGTACTTCTTTCAAACCCCCACAACACAACTGCCAGGGAAGTTCTTACATGGATAAGCTTCGCCACGGACAACAAGGACGAAGTCATAGAATTGATAGCCGGTATATGGGATGAAATAAATAAAGGCACAGCCAGCGAGGTTAACGCCGAATTTGCGGCGATGGTGAAGGAAAAGGTAACAAGCGCCGACGTAAGAAACGTCGTGGAGAATATGAAGACGGAAGTCGTAGGTGATGCCGTCTTGTTTGAGAATACGCGCGGCCTGATCATGGAGAAGCTTGTTGCCGGTGACTATTTCGCCATCGCCAACATGATTGGAAGTGGCACAGCAAGATTACCGCACCAAAGTGCCGTAAGGACGCTCATGACGCTTGAGCGCATAGTGGCCGACAACGGTGCCGACAGGGATCTGCTAAAGCGCGTACTGCAGGCGATGGTAATTATAAGGTTTCAGGTGGGTGCTTCCGGCATAGCGCCCATGCTTGGCAAGCATATTAACGCTGTGTATGCCAGGCTTGCCGGGAGCGTTGACGATAAGCTTATGAAGAAGCGCCCCGCGGAAGCCATAGAGTTCCTTGCTTCTGTGCTTCGCGCTAATTCTGCCGTCGCATCCGCTGTCAGTGAAAAGAACGTCGCTGCAATTAAATCGTTTATTGATTTCAATGTATACGACACCACCGCCCGGGAAGTACTCGTATCGGTACATCTTGCTGCAAACAATAAAGACAAGGCCATTGAACTGATTGCGGATGTAGCTGATGACATTAACAAAGGCAAGTCCAGCAAGATTGATACTGCTTTTGCCGCCATGCTTCGCAATCGCTTGACAATGAAAGACATGCGCGCCATCGTTGCGTCCATGGTTACGAAATCCACCGAAGCCGAGCTGCTCGCAAACATTTTCGGCCTTGACGCGGCAGGAGTTGCGCTGGTAAATAGTAATGCCCGTATCAATTCCGAATCATCAGCCATAGCTTTGTTAAGTTCCGAGCAACAGCCTGTAGAGACACGCATGGAATACGTAATGGATAATTCCGGCGAATACGCTCAAAGCGCCGCACAAACGGAAGGCGCTTACGGTAAAGTCATTGGCGGTGAAATTGACGCCGGGGCTTCCGAGAGGGTGGTTGCGTTCTCATGGGATAATGTATTTAAGCTTATGACTGAAAATCTCGAAGCCATGGCAGCCACACCTTCCGATGCGGCCATTCACTCTATCCCCGAAGAAGTTCTAAAAACGCTTCTCGACTCCGTTTATGGCATTGCGCGCCCCCGGGAGCAGATTACCGGCAGCCTTAGGCAGGTGCTGGTTGCCTACGATAGCGCCGCGGATTTGTTCAACGCGCTTGGCCTCGAGGTTGTGCCGGAGGGTGCGGGCTATAACGAAAAGGTGGCGGAAGCCTACCTGTTAAAGTGCAAAGCATTGCTTGAAGGATTAAAGGCCGGCGAGATAGCGCTGGCTGATGGCAGGATGCAGTTGGGTATGCTTTCAACCATCCGCGACATATTGATGGTGCGTTATAACGATGAAAGCGGCACCCAGCTTTTTGAAAAGGTAGTCGAGCAGATAAAAACAAACGATGCAGGCGTGGTTGTGCCGGTTGAAATATCGCTTGAAGGCCAACTGTCTGATGTAACGCGCCTGCAAAGAGCGTTATACATATTCGAAGCCGCGGAAGGATATGAGAAGCTTGCCAAAGAACAAATCGAAAAGGAGATAATCACCGCTAAATTCGTTAAAGACTTTGCCGCAAACAAGCTTCCCGAGCTTGCCCGCGCAAGGATTGAGGAAAGCCTCAAGGAACAAGCCGCCAATCCCATTGCGTTTGCCGCCAGAGTCGCCGCCGGCGTAGTGCCGGCCGTCGCGGTTATGCCGATGCGCATGGCCACAGCCATGACTCGTTCCCGTACCCCCGAACCCGACAGGCTGTTCAACGACGCTTTGGAAGAAATATTCGACGCCGAGCGCGTAACTTCGAATGACAAGAAAGCCATAAACATGCTGAAAGCAATAAAAGTAAAATCCGCCGCATAAATTGTATTTTCAGAACAAAAAGAAGGTGCGTCCAGGATGGAAGAACGCACCTTCTTTTATTAGTGTCTCTTTAGCGTTTTTAAGTTGTCGTCGTCATTGCGAGCCCAAAGGGCGCGGCAATCTTGCTTTTCATCAGAAGCAACGTCGAGATTGCTTCTCTGCGCTCGCAATGACCTCAAACTGCTAAACAGACACCTCATTTATGACGCTCTAAATTAAGAATTTTCACATTTCACAATAATTTTGCAAATTCTGCGAAATTATTTTACATGAATACACTATTATTATATTGAAAATATTGGGTGAAACCGTTCGGGGAGACTTGTAGTTCCAGGATAATTAAAGGCGTTGACAGTCGGCTTAAGGTTTCCTATACTATGTATAGGTGTTTATGACGCTGCTGCGCTGAACGCGACTCCCATGAAAAAATACACTACCTGCATCACGATGATCTGTATGGCCGTAAACTTCCTGATACCCCGGTTTTCCGTCGGGCAGGAAACCTTTAATAACCTTTCAACCCTCCTCAAGAATCAATCTCCGCTTATTTCATTTTTCACGTTAAGCTCAATTCCCATCAAGTTGGTCAGCGAACTGCTTGCAAAAGATATTTCCGCTTCTGCTCACGGTAAAAGCCGGCCGCAAAAGGATGACTCCCGCAGCGCCAATACATCAGCTGATTATTCACTGCTGAGCGCAAACGCAGTTTCTTACGTGAAAAATGTCTTTGTTAAGATACCTGCGCACATAGCAACTTTTGCCATGCAGTCGGCGGTAAACAGGTGCGAGTCTCCACGGTGCTGCGCCGGGGTGCCAGGCCAGGGGGTATTGCTTTTATTCACGCTCATGTTTTTTTTCCTTCGCCCGAGAAGCGCGATAGATGATTTGATTATTTTTTCCTATACACGCAATAAAACCCGGTGTTGAACTACCGGGTTTTTTCTTTTTACGTGTCATTGCGAGGAGCCTTCGCGACGAAGCAATCTCGTCGTTTTGATACGAAACAGCAAGATTACTTCGCTTCGCAGACTGTGTCGTAATTACGTTTTATAGTCAAAAGTCCCTGTTTTCGTCACTCCGGCGAAAGCCGGAGTCCAGATCTTTCGTCGAGGCTGGATACCGGATTAAGGCATTCCGGTATGACGGACGGAGCAAAAGACAATTGCGAAACAGTCTGTCGCTCGCAATGACAGCAACTTTGACATTTCTTGCGTAACACCAGTATTTAACGAAGAACGGAGATTTTGAATGAATGTAAAAAACCTCGTACAATGGCGATTATTGGCGGCGGAAGATTTTGTTCTGCGCCATGCCCTGTCGGCGATGGCGGACTACTTTACGTATATCCGCAGTGTTGCCATTGTTACGGTGTTGTGCTTTGTGTTAACTTCCATAATCGGCCCAACCGTGGCGCAGGCGGTTGAGACGGCGCGCGAAAATAGGGAGTACGGCCAGGTATTCGACGATTTCGTGCTTCCCTATACCGTCGGAAGGATTACGGACGGCCGGTTCTTCGACAGCTCCCGCGTGGTCATAAACATCCAGGATCTGCACTGTCATGCCGAAGTACAGAAAAATATCAACCGCATATTGACGCTTATTGACGAAAAAAACGGGATTTCCAGGGTTTTCCTGGAAGGCGCGATAGGGCCGGTAGATACGTCGTGGGCGAAATCAATTAAAGAGCCGAAGCTAAAAGATGCCGTTATAACTTCTCTAGTAGACGCGGGAAAGCTTACGGGCGTAGAATATTATTCCATAGCCAATGAAAAAGACGACCTTATATACGGCCTTGAAGACAGCGAAATTTACACGGAAAACATATCGCGGCTCAATAAAATACTTGAAAATAAATTAAAAGTTGACGACGTCCTCGACGGTATCAAGGCTGATATAGAAACTATAAAGCGCCGTTATTACAACCCGCGCCAGCGCGCGTTCGACAAGATGCAGGCAAATCACAATAACGGCAAGATTGATTCGCACAAATACTACGAAACGCTTGTCAAATACGCCGGTGAAAACGACATTGACGTTTACGGTTACCGTAATGTCATGGATTTTATTGGCCTGATGGAGCAGGAGAAAAAACTTAATTACAAAAGAGTTACCGCACAGTTGCGCGAGTTTATCGTTTCGTTGAAGCAGCGCCTGCCGTACGATACTTACCGCACGCTGCTCGGAAAATTGGAAGATTTTTCGCGGCTCGACGAGATTTACGTTTACCTTATAAAGCTCGACCGCGAGCATAACCTCAACCTTGCGCAGCAGTTCCCGCAGCTAAGCTCGTTTTTCAGCTACATTGACACAAGCCAGCGCGTGAACCCCGTCAACCTTATCGCCGAGGTGCGCAAGCTGGAACGCGAAGTGCAGAACAAATTAGCTTCAAACCAGAGCCAGCGCGACATGGTGTTCATGGCGGATTTTGCGCTTGTTCTGCAGGATTTTTACGGCAACAGGGTTTCCGCCGCGGATTATGCCTATTTCATGGAAAACCGCGCCAGGTTCGAGAATTTATGGGCGAAATACCTTTCGAAATCAACGCTTGAGCGCTTAACGCAGTGGTACCCGTTATTTTCCGAATACTACCTCGCCAACATAGAAAGGAATCGCCGCTTTTTAAATAACATAAATCAGCCCGAATCCCCTTCTTTTGTAAAGAGAGGGCAAGGGGGAGTTTCTCAGTCTCCCTACATAGACAACGTAGCCGAAACCCTGAAATCCCTTGAAAACGCCGATGAAATTGACATTGTAGTTACCGGCGGATTCCACACCGACGGGCTTTCGGAGTTGCTTGCAAAAGAGAAGGTTTCCTACCTCGTAATAACCCCTAACGTTACCCAGGACACAAAGCTGGCCGATTCGGTTTATAACACGCTCGCCAGGCGGCAAAGCTCCATCCTTTTCCAGACCCTGGCGCTGCTGGCGCTCTCCGAGCATCCGCAGGTGTATATACTGCAAAACATCGCGGGCGGGGTTATGTCGCGTATGCTGGCGGAAGGAAAATCGGTTACGACCGTCGAGGCGACTTTGCGCGAGATACTAAAAGGCAAGGCAGCTTTCAGCCTGCGTAAAACGGAAAACGGTTTTAATTATTCCATAGAATGCGACGGAAAACAATCCGAATTTAATTGCGACGCCGCCGGCCGCGTGCTTGGCGACCCCGTAACCACGGTTGCGGTTGAAGCTAAAAAGCAATTAACCAAAGATGCCTACGATACCATAGTTGACAGCCTCAAGAAAACCAACATTGCCGCAGCCGCCGCCGACAACCTTGATGAATTTACGGCCTTAGCCGCGCATCTTAAAGTGTTGATATTCGGTGGAACCATAGACACCCCGTTCGGCGAAATTTCCGTAATATCGAGAGCCGAACTCGATAGCCTGTCCTTAAGCGCAAAAGCGCATTTCCTTTCATTAGAGCTTGCAAATCATGCTCCGTCCCTGGGCGATGTAGATGTAATAGTAACTGAAAAAATGCCGGACAACGCCCCGGCTCACGGCACCCTGGTGCGGCTTAACAACGAGCATAAGCTGATAGTAACCCGGCAATTCCTGGAGCAATACGAACTGTCCGCTATCTTCGCAGCCATCTCGCCGTCCGAAAACATAATAACTCCGGTAAACACCGCCATAGCCAACGCAAAATTAAAAACGCCCGCAGCCCCCTCGCCGGAAAACACAGCCGGCGCTAAAGCTAATAAACTAACTCCGTCCCCTAAAGGTTTTCATCTGGATGGTGAAAAAGGCATTGGTATGGTGGGGGCGATTATGGCGGTGGCAGGGATTGCAACTACTATTGTGATTGGGCTGGCTGTTTCACCGCTTGCAGCCTCGCCAGTTGCCGCTGTATTTATCGGTCTTTTCTATTACACGGAAAGAGCGGGAAGATCAAGTGAAATTGAATTATTAGGCAAAATAAAAGCAGAAGATAATGAAAAAGGATATTGGAGTAACCAGGATTTAGATGATAAGATAATTATCCTGGCGACATCTTTTATCGGAATTGCCATGTTTGTAACTAGTGTTGCAGGGTTGTCAGGGTTTTTATCAAATATAAGTCCATCGCTTAGTAATAATGACGAATTCTATTTTACATTATTATTTATGGGTGCCGGCCTCTCTGGATTTGTTTTTACAGATGGATTCAAACGGTTTTTTTTAGGCGAGGATATGCCCGATTATATTTGGGAAAGCCCATTGGGGGAAGAAGATATTAGTGACTTAAACGACTTTAGTGATACAGGATATAATAGTGGAGATTATGATGATTCTGGAAGAGCTTATAATGCCAAAGGAGCTATAAATAGAAATTTTGGTGAAGCCGAGGCACGGCAAATACTTGGTATCGGAGAGGATACTGAGATAACCCGGCGAATTCTTAACAAGGCGCTGTTGTCAAGAATAAGTTCAGTGCAACCGCGTACAGTGAAAGGTAGTGAAAAAGAAAAAAAACTGGCAAGTGACGAGATGGAAAGATTACAGAGGGCGTATGAACTTATAAAGAGAAAGGTCGAGTCTGAAAAACGCAGCGCGGCAAGTAAGATAATTTCATTGGTATTTGTTGGTGGTGGAACCTTTTTGCTTTCCATGTTGTCTGCTGTGGCGGCCAGGGCGGATGAGGTGGTTAGCTTTGTTACGCACACGGTGGCAAGTGGCGATTCGCTTTGGAAGATTGCGAAGATTGTGGGGATTTCGTTTGATAAGATTAAGGAGTTGAACCCCGGTGTGGGGAATTTGATTCATCCCGGGCAGAAGATTGTCGTCGGCATAGAGAAAGCGGCCGAAACGGTGGCGCAGGCTGTTACGCAGGCGCCGGTGCAGCCTGATACCGGGATTTATCAACAGGCGGTGGATACCATTTACGGCGTTGGCGCCGCGGCGCAGAATATCCAGGCTTCGATAGAACCGGTTATCAGTGGGCCGACGTTCCTGGAGCGGCTTTCCAACGGTTTCGACGCGCTGTTTGCCAACGCGCACGCATTCATAGCTTCCGGCGATATTATGCAGGTTGCGGTATGGGTCGGTGCGGTTGTGCTTGCTATCTCCGGCGTTATGGCATATATGCATTTTGCGTCCAGGGCAACTCCATCATCCACCTCTTTGACCAAAGAGGAGAGTTTGAAATTATCCCACGAAAAAAAATATCGCCGGTTGCTGGAAGAAATAAAACAAAAAAACACGGAAAGATTCGGCCACATCAATGCGGTAAACGCATTCTTCGATTTATTCCACGCCAATAAACTAAAAGAGTTTACCACCACTGCAATGATTGATGCCGCCGACGTAGAAAGCTATATCGTCGAACTGGAAAAATTGTATGCCCAGTATAATGCGCTTCCCGAAAATATAAAAAATGTAATGCACTGGGCGGTGCGCCTGCATGATTCTGGATATAAGCAACTTTCTCTCGATGGCCACGAGGTGGCCGGCGCGGAGATTTCGGCTGAATTCCTGAAGGATTTTACCGAATTTAACGATAGCGAAAAGCAGTTAATAGTAAATATCTTCAACTGGCACAGCCAGATGGGCTGGGTGCGCCTTGGCGAGATGCGCCCTAAAAAATTCCTGGCGGATTTCAAGGGGTCTGAAGAGGAAAAAGCGCAGCTTACTCTGATGCTCAAGGTGATGAACCTGATGGACGTTGCCGGCGCGCGCCCGGGACACAATGCATCATCGCTTGAACAGTTGAGCGAAATAAACGTATTTGAACAAAGGCTTGAGGAATGGAACAAGGACTATGCCACGCACCGCCTTGAAAAAATGGCAAAGGAAAGCATATACGAGAAGGAATTGTCAGCTTCCGAGAAGGAAAAACTTCATGCCAGGCTTAAAGCTGAGTTCGGCGTTGAATATAATGACTTGATGAAAGTTCTGGCTGACGGTTTTGACGTTACCAATGGCACGATATTCATGATTTGCGAGACGGCGCGCCTGGACAAATCGTATGCCAGCTATGCCAAATTCATGAAGTTTATCGCGCAGGTAGCCGGCGCCGGCGGCCAGGCCGGGGCGGAAATAACAAGCGACCTCGGCGCCATCGTCATGCGCAACAACATTCCCCGCCAGCAAATAGTGCAGCAATTAGCCGCAACCCTTCAAGGCCTGCTAAACAATATCCCGCCCAATGCAACCACCGCCGACATACTAAACGAACTAAAACGAACCAACTGGCAGTCCGCCTACGGCATCCCCCTGGAACGCAAAAACGGTCGCATAACCATTAAGGTCAGCGAACTTTATAAACCGGGCGGCGCCCCTGCTTCGGTTAAAGCTAAAAAAATAGCTCCTGCGGCTAAACTTTCATCCAGCGATGAAAGAACGTTGAAGAAGTTTGCTGCAGGCGCTCTCAGCGGATTTTCCAAAAAGCAAACATCCAGGCTCACATGGAAACACCGCCTTTTATACGGCATGGTATTTATTTCCATGTTAATGGGCGTTTCAAAGGATGCCATGCGCGGCTTTCAGTCGGAAGCCGCCTCTCCGACGGTTTCGCAGGTTTCGGCCGTTACGTATACTCAAAAACTTCTTGCCCTCCAGACGCAGCTTGCGGTAAAGAAAAAAGCTATGCCGGCATGGCTCCAAACAGCCGTTAATGAGGGGGATACAGCGCCCCGCCAGCGCGAAGCACGGCCATTGCCTGCTCGCCAGCCGACAGTTAAGATTGCCGGCGAACCTGCCGATGTTTCGTCAGTTACAGGTGCGCCCGCGGTTAAAAAACCAGCGGTTCAGGAAGATTACTCGTTATATGAAAAAGCTTTGGCCGAAAAATACAGCCCGCCTGCCGCAAATGCTGATGCTGCGCTTATTTCCCCTGAAGAGGCATTGCGCAGGGTATCTCAGACAATAGATTCCAGGATAGCGGAACAGGAAATAGTAAAATCAGACTTGCTTCTTGATATAGCGCAGAACATACTGTTTTTGAATCTCGGCGTTGAATACCGTCTTGCGCCAGGCCAAAAGCCAATCGGTATGCAGGACTGGACGGCTAAATCCGAATATCGCTACATTGATTTTTTCAATTTTTACTCGCCGCATCAAACCATGGGAATACTGGCGCTGGATACCGGCGATTTCGGAAGGTTCCCTTCGAGGGTTAACGGCATTACGAATTTCTGGAGTTATGACGAAGTTATTGACGAAAAATATAGAGAGTATATATGGAATGAGCTTGAATACGCGGCATTAAGCGAGCATGGCGCGCAAAATGCTTTAAACCTTGCCCAGGTTATCGCTTCAATCTGCGATACGCAGCTTGTGGCAACCGGAGATGCCTTCAAGCCTTTCATGGATGAAAACAAGGACAATTTGACCACGGAAGCGATCAGGCGCGCAATTGACAACGGCGGCAAACTTGAGCTAACGGGTATGGATAAATTTGCTTACAGTGTTGTTTACCCCGACGGCAGGCAGGAGACTGTGTCGTTATTTCATCCCGAGTGGTTTGAGCAACTTATCAAACCCTATGCAGACGTAACTACCCCGCAGTTCATGCAGTTGATGGGGCTTAACAATGTTACCCGCGGCGAGTTGCTTACCTCAAATGACCCTGCTCTCATGAATGCGCGCAACGTTGCGCTGCTCATGGTTCATAACCGCGCCGACATGGAAAAAGAGCTGGGCATGGACATAAATACCGCAATTTCCCGCATGAACAAGGCTCGGCCGGATTTTGAAAGGTATGTTAAGGAAATGTACGGCCGTCCCGTTGATATGGCCGGTAAAGACTTTGCCTTCATGCTGTACCTGCTTAAAACCGCAAAGGAACGCGGCATAGACAATGAGGATATAAGCAAGTTGCTTTATGAACCTAACCTTCGCATTACCGCGCAGGCCGGGATTATACTATATGATTCCGACAAACAGACGAACCTGCACACACAAACATGGAGAAATGAGCTTGTAAAAAACATTTACGAGCAGGAGATGATGGCGCAAAAAATGATGATGGCAAGGGCGTTCAGGAATGTTAACGCCATCGAGCGGGAAATCGAGGTTATCGTCAATGCGCTTGAAGAACAGAAAGCGCTGCTTGCCGTGGCCATAAGCCGGGAAAAGCAAAATATCGAAACCGGCATAAAAGACGACATACTTTATAATATCACCCGGCTTGGGGCGGAGCTGACAGATGCCAACAACCGGCTCCTTCGTGAGAAAAACACACTTAAGCTTATTATCGAGCCGACCCTGACGGACGAGGAAAAGCAGAAAGGCATTGCCTTCGACACGCAAAACATGGCATCGGTCAACGAACTGTTTGCCGGCTCCGGCGTTGAAAATTACGCCGCGACCGTTAAAAAGAACGCCGAGATACTCACGGAAATCGCGTTTGCCGAAGTACCAGAGAAATACCGTGTTAATATTAACCTTGAAACCCTTATAGACATAGCGCGAATGGCGGCTATTAAATATATCGGCCCCCAGGCGGCGGTTAACCTGGTAATGTCCGCGCAAATTTTCGATGAAGAACGCGGCGCGGGCGTTCAGTCCGCCATAGCCAGGGCTGTCGGCAGGTTTTTCAGCGAGGTTGAGGTTGTATCCAATCTTGCCTACAACCATGATTTGTTGATAATCGAGCTTAATAAATACGCCAAGGCATTTGAACTTGTAAATGAAAGCATAGCCGAACATGACGCGGGCATAGGAAAAGAGCGCGAGCTTGTTCTTATGGGGAAAAATTCCGCCGACCTTGTCAATAATGTAAATACCCGAAACGGCCTTCTTAAAGAAAGAATTCGCCTCAGCGCGCTTATCTCAGATATTGAACAGGAGCTTTTAAGGTTCAATAATTTGGAAGGTTCCGCGCGCGTCGCGGCTCCGGAGCCTGGCGTTGGCGGGAAAATGTTTGCCTTTGTGCAGGACGGCATATCGTTCCCGCTCACCCTGCCCGGCAGGATAATAGACCTTTTACGCGGCAACGAAACACCAACCCCTGACGAGATAAAAGCCGCTCTTATAAAAGCGCAGGCCGGCGATGCCGCGCAGGCTCAGGTTTCGCAAGGCTCCACATATACATGGGGCTGGCTGTTAAAAGAACACGAAACAAATAATCCGCGAATAAAGGCCATGCAGGCCGAGAGGGAAGCGGCGGCGCAGAGATTAGCCCGGAACGATATGCGCGGCTTGCCTAAATTTTTTCTTAAGCTTAATTACGGCGGCTCAATCGAGGACGGCGAAACCTCAGAGCTGAGCCTTGTAGGCGCGCTTAATTTGCAGTGGGAGTTGTACAACCCCGGCAAGGCCGTTGAATCGCTTATGCAGCTTAAGGAGATAGATCAAAAGAATCTTGAACTCTGCAAAGACGAGCGCGATGCCGCCCTTGCCCTTGCACGCTATATGTCGGAGTACAACAGCCTTGGCAGGCAGATGTCAACGGTGCGCGAAGAGCTTGCCAATGCACGGGAATTGAAATCCGTGCTTGCGGAACTGGCTAAAACAGATGACGTAAGCGCCAGAATCACCGGAAATGACCAGAATATCAGAAGGCTGACAAATTCGCTCTCCATCCTTGAAGCGCAAAGGGCGCGGTATGAAATTGAGATAAAGCGAATCACGAGCCTGCCTTCCGGCAGCGCCTTGAGAATTGACGCCTCATTCGACCTTTCTGACGCACAGCAGTTTATTGACGCTGAAAATTATCCGTTGCTGGTGGAAACCGATGCTGACGGGAATATAATTCTGGATGGCTACGGTCAGGCTTACATGGCTACGGTAAAAGACGGCCTGCAAAAGATGCATCCTGCGCTTGCCGAGCTTGCGCAAGGCCTTGGAGATAATCCCGGCCAGCTTTCGTTAATAAAATTGATTGCTGCCAGGATAACTGCAATCGAGGCCGCTATTGACGACAACTCAACGCCTGCGCCTCAGATGCTTGCGGCAGTTTCCGAGATGATCTGGCAGGTGCAGGGATTGTTTTACAAGCTTAGCCCCGATATCAAGTGGAAAAACCCGGGCGGCGTAAAGCTTGAACAGCAGATTGTCGCGCTTGATAAATTGATGATGGGGCGTTTCGATAACCACATTGACGAGCGCATAAAATTAAAAGAATCCGAGAAAAACCAGCTGCTCGCCATGCTGCACGGCGGGATGGAAGCTGTAACCATCAACCTTGACTTCCTGAGGCTGAATGCCGACGGCACCTACACCTTTATCAGCGATCTTTCGCCTGACTGGATGTCGCTTGTTCAAATTCCGCCCAAGCTTATTGAAACAGCCGGTATGCCGATTGTGTATGCTGACAAAGGCATTCAAAAGGTTCCTTTAATTGGCCGGGGCATATCCACCGTCATAAAGGAAATATTGCCATTTGTTAAATCCGCCGAGAAGCGGCGGCAGGCTGTAGAGCAGGCACACCTGCGCGCGGAGTTAAACAACGTCGAATACCAAAAAATGATAGCCGAGTTTAAGGCGCTGAGCGAGGCCGCCGGGCAGTTGTATCAGCTTGCAGCGCAAAAGGCGCGGCTCATCGAGCAGCAGCTTGAAAGATACAGGGCTGACGGCGCCTCCGTATACGATGAAAATGAGACTCTTGAAAGCAGGCGCGCCGCGCTTGAAACCCGTGCCGATTACCTGGCGCTCTTGACGCAAAAAACGGCGGCCGATGCCCTGCTGCGCGATGCGCGGCTTACGCTTGAAGTCCTTGAACTTTCGCCGGACGGAGAAGGCGCGGCCGGCGAGGCTGCCATTGCATCCGACGGTGTTACTGAAAAACAACAATGGGAAAATATAATTGCGCAAATTAACCGCAGGATAGCCGAAACCAACGCACGGTTCGTGGCGGCTTCAAGTAACCTCGGCAATATGAAGGTTTTAGTGGGCGAAAACCGTATCCGCCTTGCGCTTGACGGCGCGGAAATGGTAACCCCGCTTGGTGTTGAGGCCGCCGAACACCGCGCCGCAGCCGCCGGCTACGAAACCACCCGGGTTGCCCAGGATGCGGCGCAACGCCTGGCAGACATTTACTCCCGGCTTTACCAGAGCGCCATGACAATTGAGATGTTTCAGAATATGCTTGACGCCGAGGCGGGCAAGTTCGGCGATAATGCAAAGTTCGGCTTCATGAAGGATGAAAGGCACGCCGATGAAGTGTTTATTCATTCCATGAGGGCGCAGAACATAGAGGCAAAGGAAGAGCGTGTTCGCCAACTGAGAGCGCTTAAGGCCGGGATGGACGCGGAAAGCTTTAACGTTTTATTGCTTTCGCTCCCCGACCCGTCCGTTTTGGAAGGGTTTATGGAAACAACCGTGGCGGAAGCAGGCGCGGCCGCCGCCTCTGCCGGAGACGGGATGGCGCCCGAGGCTAAAAAATACGAACAGCTTGCAAAAGCCGCACATATGGAGACGTTGGAAGCCTTTATAAAAAAGACGTTTTCGAACATTTACCTTGATGTAAGCTGGGATAAAGCCCTTAAGCAGGTTGACGCCTTCATAGGAATAAATATAGCTCTTATAGGCAGCGGCGCATGGGAAAGCGCGAAGGTTTCCGAGGCCGAACGCCAGCAGCAGATTTTGCGAATGCAGAAGGCGTATGAATATGTAAAAGCGGAGGTGGAGCTTCGCCGGCAGATTATGCAAAACAATATCGCCGCGCTCAATGACAACACCGCCGAGCTTGATGCTTTGCCTTCCTTTGCGCGCATTATGGAAGGCCTGCGTACCGGTGAAAAGCACCGGGGCCAGGTTAAGGACAACATAAGCCAGCGCTCTGTCCTGCTTTCGGAAAGAACCAGGCTTGTAAGCGCGCTTATTGCCGATTATGAGTACGTCCGTTCCATCGTCGCTTCCAACGGATTGCCGGACGTCCCCGCGCTTGAAACGGCCAAAGCCATGGATATTGACGCAATTTCAAAAGAGGCTCAGCAAGCGCGCAAGATGTTTGCCGACACGGACATCCCGCAGGAGTACCGTGATGCGGCCACTCTTCCGCAATCCCGCGATGAGCTTTTGCCCGCGGGCGATACGATTCCCGGGGGCGGGGTAAACGTTTATAATTCGCCGGTTTATAACGGCGAGGAAATCCGCGGCGCAGCGAAAGGCCGGTATGTGTATAACGGCGAGGGTTACGTAAAAGAGGGCGTTGAGTCAATTTTAAAAGCCGGCCAAATTGAAGCGGGCGATGAGCGGGCATTAAATTCCGGCGAACTGGCCGGCATATTTGCGGAAATGCTTTCAGTTTTCGGACCGTCCGACGGCATCAGCCGCCAGCAGATAATGAACAACGCCGCGCGCGTGGCGCCAAAGGTTTTCGCCGCGCTTAAAGACGTGCGCGATCCCGCGCACATGAATTTTATATTCTCAATGCGTATTCAGCCGATAGTAAACCGCATTGCGCCGATGTACGGCAGGGTATTGTCGGATCAGAATTTCGGCGAGCAGGCTGACAAAAATTTCATGGCGAAACTCGGCCTTATTTACGCTTATGCATCCGACCAGGCGTTAATGGAAAAGCTGGATGAGGATTTACAGATTATCGCCTCAGGCACGGCGGAGCGCCGGGGCGAGAATGTATCGCTTCAGAATTTTGCTTCATATCTTGAGCGCATCTCATTGCGCGCCCGCGCCTTCGACCGCAGCATGAAGCCCGCCATGAGCGATGCCGAGCGTTTCGGCTACGATAACGGCGCCTACGGAATTATAAACGTTTTGTTCGAGAACGAGCTTCCTCTCTTCGAGATGATGCAGAACGGCAAAGACGCCGCCGTCTCGCGTTTCGGCAACCTTACCGTTGAATGCATGAACGACTCCCTTATAGTATTTGCCCGCGCAAACGGCATTTCGCCAACCGAAATGGCCGGCTATGGCGAGATACTGGGCGCCTTCGCGCCCGAAGCGCGTAAACTTGTTGAAAACGTTACCGTAACGGATCTTGCCGAATTGCCGGGCGCTGACGTGCTTCGTTACCTTCTGCGCCAGCTTGACGCCGGCAGCCTGTCAACCGGCGAATACGGAGAGCTTATGCGCCAGATAGAGGTTGAAGCCCTAAAGGTAAAGACCAACGTTATCCTCGGCACGGCCATGTACTGGACTGAAAGCTGGATGCGCGACTCCGGCCACGTTACCGCCGATGGAAGCCTGAACGTTTCAGCCGGTTTTAAAAATCTTGCAGCTATGCAAGCCGGCTATTCGCAGTTTAACTCAAAGATTCTGCATCTAATGCAGATGCCGCAATTCCAGCAGCTTGTGCGGATGCAGCAGCGTATGGGGGACGGCGCGCACATAAACTGGCTTTTAACAGACATGCAGGGTACGCTTTCCACCTTCGCCATGGAGTGGATGCGCGAAGGCTGGACGGAAAAACAGGCGCAGGCGCATCTCGGCAATATCGTTGCCGCCGCAAAGCGCGCAGGCGAGGTCAACACGTATTACTCGCTTGCCGGCGACCCGCAAAAACTGGATTTATCCGGCAATAATAAAATGGCGCGCGCGCTTTCCTGGGGAAAAATAAGCGGCCTTGTCGCCGGCATAGAAGACGCGCACGGCACAACCGTGCTTACCGAACAACAAATAACCAATGCCGTAAACCAGCTTGTTGTTATACGCCAGAAGGCTGCAATTGCCAACATTCCGCTTGAAACCGGCGAGGATATGTTCCACTACAAATCAATAGCGCGCCTTGCCGCGGATGGCATAGCGGTTACGCATGATCAGATAATCACGCTTATTATAAACGGCTATAACGGAAAAATCTCGGACAGGTTCTCAGGCTATGTCCGCGCCTTTGGCCCTGGCGAGGACGCTTCCGCCATGAAGCAAGCCTCGATTGACTCAGG
>Ga0156557_1020_pt3 | contig 16798 bp, 14 predicted proteins | sample RifOxyB2_FD_111952 | JGI IMG/M metagenome (GOLD analysis project Ga0156557, IMG submission 111952) | Elusimicrobia bacterium RIFOXYB2_FULL_50_12
GCCATACCGGTAACGCCCGGCCAGTAACAGCAGTTTCATCGCTAGTTTTAATTCGATGCTGGGGTGGCGGAATCGGCATACGCGCACGTTTGAGGGGCGTGTCCCGAAAGGGATGCGGGTTCAAGTCCCGCCCCCAGCATTAAGACAGTACATAGTACATGGTACATAGTAGATAGTACATAGAATAGGGCGTTTTTTTGCGGGCGTAGTTCAGTGGTAGAACGTCTCGTTGCCAACGAGAAGGTCGTGGGTTCAAGTCCCATCGCCCGCTTTTAAATTCTTTATAAACCGAATCATTAAGAATCACTCCTACCGACAGCTTCTTTACCCCAATCACATGCATTCAAGGAGATATAATCTATGAAGCGTGACCTCTTCGACTTAAACCAGGAAAAATTTCTTGCCAGGAACGCGCGCCAGTACGTTGTAATTCCGTCGCTGCCGGAGCAGCTTAAAGGATTACTTGACATAGCGTACAACCTCTGGTGGGTATGGAACAGCGAAGCGGTTGAATTATTCCGCCGCATAGACCGCGATCTATGGGAAGAAAGTTATCATAATCCAATACGTTTACTGGGCGCCATAGGCCAGAACAGGCTCCAGGAGCTTGCCGCAGATAACAGCTTTATATCCCACATGGAGCGCATCCAGGAAGATCTTGCCCGTTACCTTAAACTTCAAACCTGGTACAACAAGGAATGCGCGGATCATAAAAACTGCAAGATTGCCTATTTTTCAACTGAGTTCGGCCTGCACGAGAGCCTCCCGATTTATTCCGGCGGGCTTGGAGTGCTGTCTGGCGACCACCTTAAATCCGCATCGGACATGGGCCTTCCGCTGGCAGGCGTAGGGCTTTTATACCGTTTCGGATATTTCAAGCAATACCTTAACTTTGACGGCTGGCAGCAGGAAGAATACGTGGAAAATCATTTTTTCCGTATGCCGGTGCAGCGCGTAAAGGATAGCAACGGCAAAGTGCTTAAAGTGGCCGTTGAGCTTGATAAAAGCACAATTTATGCGCGCGTCTGGAAAATACAAATGGGGCGCGTAACGCTGTTTTTGCTTGATACGGACATTGATGAAAATACACCCAAAGACAGGGAAATAACCGGGCAACTGTACGGCGGCGACCGCGAAATGCGCATAAGGCAGGAAATAGTTCTGGGCATAGGCGGCATACGCGCGCTGAAAGCCATGGGCATAGAGCCTTCGGTCGTCCACATCAATGAAGGCCATTCCGCATTCCTTATTCTTGAACGCATCCGCATGTTCATGGAAGAAAAAAAACTTACTTTCGCCGAGGCGCGGGAACTTGTGCAGGCATCCAGCGTATTTACCACGCATACGCCTGTTCCGGCGGGCAACGAGGTGTTTGTTCCCGAACTAATCGAAAAATACCTTGAACCCCTTTACAAAAGCCTGGGGCTTACAAAAGATGAATTCCTCGCGCTGGGCAGGGAAAACAAGGAAGACACCAAAGAAAATTTCTGCATGACGATACTTGCCCTGAAGATGAGTAGTTATGCCAACGGCGTAAGCAAGCTGCACGGCACTATTTCCCGCGGTATGTGGAAAGGCCTCTGGCCCGAACTTCCGCAAAGCGAAGCGCCCATAACATCCATAACCAACGGCGTCCATACCAATACCTGGATCTCCTACGAGATGGCCGGCTTGTTCGACCGCTACCTGGGAACCACATGGAAGGATGAGCCGGCAGACCAAAGCATCTGGGAAGCCATAACACACATACCGGATGCCGAGTTGTGGCGAAGCCACGAACGCCGCAGGGAACGGCTGGTATCTTTTGCGCGCGAACGCCTTAAAGCACAGCTATTGCGCCGCGGCGCTTCGCCGAACGAGGTGGAGATGGCCGAGGAAGTGCTTGACCCTGAGGCGCTGACAATCGGTTTCGCGCGCCGTTTTGCCAGCTACAAGCGCGGAACTTTGATTTTCAGGGATATCGCACGCCTCAAACAGTTGCTCGTCGCAAAAAATATGCCTGTACAGATTATCATAGCCGGCAAGGCCCACCCGAACGATAACATCGGCAAGGAAATGATTAAGCACATCGTGCATATGGGGCGCGACATAGACATGCGCCACCGCATAGTTTTTCTTGAAGATTACGACATGAATGTGGCGCACTATATGGTGCAGGGAACGGATATATGGTTAAATAACCCGCGCCGCCCGCTTGAGGCATCCGGAACAAGCGGCATGAAGGCGGCCGCAAACGGCGTGTTAAACGTCAGCGTGCTCGACGGCTGGTGGTGCGAGGGTTACAACGGCCAGAACGGCTGGGTCATAGGCTCAGGGGAAGAATACGACAACCCCGACTACCAGGATGAAGTGGAAAGCAAGGCATTGTACGATATTTTGGAGAAAGACATCGTCCCGCTATTCTACCACCGCGGCCATGACGGGCTTTCGCGGGAATGGATCGCCAAGATGAAGCTTTCCATGCAGACAAACTGCCCCGCCTTCAATACCAACCGCATGATAGAGGAATACACCAGGAAATTCTATAACCCGTCGGATTTCAAATACGAAGCGCTGGCCAGGAATAACTTCGAAGCCGCGAAAAAGCTTGCCAGATGGAAAAAATTCATGGAAGACAACTGGGCAACCGTTAAAATCAGCGGCGTTGAAGACAATATCTCGGGCGACATAAACCTGGGCAACACCTTTACCGTTCGCAGCAGCATAACGCTGGGAACAATAAAGCCCGACGACGTCAGCGTTCAGATATACTGGGGATACATGGATTCAAAACACAGGATTACCATACCCAACGTTCACCGGATGAAACAAATTGAACAAAAGCCCGGCGGCAATTACGTTTACGAAGGGACTATCACCGGCGACCGGGTAGGCCATTGCGGTTATATAATACGCATACTTCCCCAGTATGAAGGCGATTCGCTGGTCATGCCGGAATTAATAACGTGGCAATCGGCGTAAATGCCTACGATCTTTTTATATTTGACCTCGACGGCACGCTTGTAGATTCGCAGCAGGATCTCACGGCCGCGGCTAACCAGGTGCGGATTGGCCAAAAACTGCCCGCGCTTACGCTTAGCACCATACGGTCGTTCGTCGGCAACGGGGTAAGAATACTTATTGAAAGAACGCTGCCCGGCGCGGCCGCAAAAACTGTTGACGAGGCCGTGCGCCGGTTTAAAACATATTACGCCGACCATCTTCTTGACAACACAACCCTTTACCCCGGAATCGAAAAAGTAATAAAGGGCTTAAAAGGCGCGCGCCTTGCGGTTCTTACAAACAAGCCGGAACAATTCGCACGCAACATATTGCGCGGCCTTTCGATAGATTCATATTTTTCAGTTGTCTACGGCGGAGATACCGGGCCGAAGCGCAAGCCGGACCCCGCACCACTGATTGCAATACTGAACGCGCTCAATGTACGGTCGGAATCTGCCATAATGATAGGCGACGGTATAAACGATATACTCGCCGCCAAAGCAGCCGGCATACCCTGTGCCGCCGTCGGATACGGTTATACCGAAAAGGAAGAACTTGTTAAACACCGTCCCGACTACTTTTTCGACGCCCCCGAGGATATTCTTTCACTAATCGAGTAGTTGAAGTTACACAAGAAATGCAAAAGTTGCTGTCATTGCGAGCGAACAGACTGTGTCGTAATTGTCTTTTGGTCCGTCATACCGGAATGCCTAAATCCGGTATCCAGTCTCGACGGAAGATCTGGACTCCGGCTTTCGCCGGAGTGACGAAAACAGGAACTTTTGACTATAAAATGTAATTATGCCACAGCCTGGAAGCGAAGCAATCTTGTTGTTTTGTATCAAAACTAAACGAGATTGCTTCGTCGCCAAGGCTCCTCGCAATGACATGTTGCGTAACATCAGTGAGTAATTATTATGCTCTGGATTAAGTTCGTTAAATCACTCATCAAGCTTCTTCACTCCGAAATTTCACCTGGCGAGATCGCGGGCGGTGTTGCGCTGGGCGCGATGATCGGGCTTACGCCGGTTTTTACCATACAGAAAATCGTCCTGTTTTTACTGGTGCTTATTCTTAAGGTAAACATAGGCGCCGCGCTGTTTTCCGTCGCCATCTTTGCGCTTGCGGGGTTGTTGCTGGACCCGCTTGCCCATCAACTCGGCTACCTGCTGCTTGTAAAGTTTCAGCCGCTTACATCGGCGTGGACGGCCATGTATAATATGCCGATAGTGCCGTTTACCAGGTTCTACAACACGGTGGTTCTCGGCAATTTTGTGTTATCACTCATCCTTTTAGTTCCCGTGTTCCTGCTTTCAAAAAAACTTATCATCAAATACAGGCGGGATTACCGCCAGCATGTCGAGAAGTGGAAAGTGGTGAAATTACTTAAGTTAACGTCAATATATTCCATTTACGATAAGTACAAAGAGTAACTTCAAAAAACATGCGCTGGAAATTCGTCATACCATCTTTCATAATTGTTGCGGCCATGATCGCCGTTACCGTGTTATTCCTCGATACGTTCATAAGGAAAGCCCTGGTAGCGGGCGGGGAAAAGGCATTCGGGGCGAAGGTTGAGATAGCCGGCGTTAAAACGCGGTTGCGCAATATGTCGGTAAGCATAAGCGGCGTTGCCGTGGCCGACAAGGATAACGAGTGGCGCAACGTTTTTGAGGCGGAATCATTGCGTTTTTCAATGGAACCGCTGCCGCTTTTATCCAAAAAGGTAATAATAAATGAAATGTCGGTTGCAGGAATCCGCTGGGGTACGCAACGCGCAACTTCAGGCGCTCTACCGCCGCGAAAACTGAAAAAAATCGCAGCCGCAGGCAGGAAAGAAGATGAAAACAGCGCCACGGCGCGCTTGCTAAACCGCCTGAAAGAAAAAGGCAAAGAGGAATTGGCTTCACTGCCGGCTCTGCAAACGATACAAAACGCGCAAAGCGGCATTAAAGATCTTTCCGTCGGCAAAGTGGTCGCTTCGCTTGATCTTCAGTCACCCGCCGAGATCGAAAAAATTAAGAGCGATATTTCCGCGCGTTCAGAACAGTTTTCCAAGACACTGGAAGGGTTGCAGGTAAACGAAAAAGCGGCAAAGGCCGGCGCACTGCTCAACGAGTTAAAAGACGTGCGCATCCAGAATTTATCCGATATTGAACGTACAAGATCAAAAATTGACGAGCTGAACCGGACAAAGAACGAACTTGAGCAATCCTACAAAGACATTCAATCGCTGCAATCGCAAGTTTCATCCGCCTTTTCCGACTCAAAAAACATCCTTGCCAGGCTTGAGGAAGCGAAAGACAGGGATTTTCAGTCGCTGATGGCGAAGATGCAGCTTCCTTCCTTTTCATACAGCAATATCGCGCAGGGAATTTTCGGGCCGATGTGGATCAATCGCGCCAATTCCGTAATACACTACATTCATATCGCCCGCAAATACATGCCGGCGCGAAGCAAAAAAGATAAAAAAGCAACCAGGCCGCGGCTGCGCGGGATTGACGTCAGCTTCCCACGGGAAAACGCCCTTCCAAGTTTCCTTATACGCACAGTATCATTAAGCGGCAGCACCGGCGGCCCCGGCAAAACCGGCGAAGCGCTCGATTTCAAGGGCATTGCGGGCAATATTACATCAGACCCCGTTCTTCTGGGGAAACCGTTAACGGCAACTATTGACGGAATACAAGGCTCAAAAAGGCTGGCGCTGTCAGCTGAACTGGACCACACGACAATTGACACGACAGACCGCATTGACATTTCCTATTCAGGGCTACCTGTAAAGGACTTCAACCTTCCTTCATCCGAATACCTGCCTGCCTTTAACGAAGGAACCGTAGCCATTGAAAGCAGTTTTACACTTAAAAGTTCAGCCACGGTTGACTGTTACATGGACGCCGTTTTATCCGGCATAGGGGTTTACAGCGGCAGCGCTTCAAACGAGATAAACAAAATTGTCGCACAATTATGGGAAGGCGTAACCGAGATACGAATTCATTCAGGGCTTGCCGGTTCGATGGATAACCCGGCGCTGTCCGTTTCCTCAAATCTCGACGATATTCTCTCCTCTAAAATAAAAAATCTGTACGGGGAAAAACTTGCGGAAGTCCAGAACGAGGCACGGACTGAAATTGACCGCCTGACCGCTGAAAAGAAACAGGAATTGCTTGCGCAAGCCGCCGCGACAAAAGAAACAATCTTAAATCAAGTTATGGCAAACCAGAAAGAAATACGCTATACTATGGACGCCCTGGCCAATAAGAAGGAAGAAATCGAAAATCAAATCCGCTCCAGGGCGGACGAAGAAAAGAAAAAAGCTGAAGAAGAATTAAAGAAAAAAGCCGTTGACCAGTTACAGAATCTGTTCAAGTAACGCAGTGCATAGCGGGGGGAGGGCGAGGGCATGAATGAATTTGACGGGCGCAGCGAAGCTTTGGCTGATTGCAGCGGTTCTCCCGGCGTTTTTTTGGACGACAGTATCCGCCGCTGATTTCTCCGGCGAGATCAGCGACGTAAAAGGCACAGTCGAGATTTTGAAAGAAGGAAGCGATGCCTGGGCAAATGCAGTTGAAGGTATGCCGGCGCAGCCCAAGGATCGCATAAAAACCTGGCGCAGTTCATCCTGCTGCCTTGAATTTGACGACGGTTCGCTGATATATGTAAGCGAAAATTCGCAAGCCTCGATAGAATTCCTGGAACTCTCCGAAGAAAAACACTCCTCAAAGATTTCCCTCTGGGTAGGGAAACTCCTTGCAAAAATAGCAAAATCAAAAGAAACAAAGATGGAAATACACACGCCTGTCTCTGTTAACTCGGTGCGCGGAACTGAATTTGCCGTTGAAACAACCGGCGAAAAATCGGAGATCGGCGTATTCGAAGGTAAGGTATCCGTAAAAGGCTCGGATGATCTTAGCGGCGAGGAGATTGACCTTCTGGCAGACCAGCAGACATCCGTTCCCAAAGGCATGAAGCCGGAGCGTCCGCAGGCGCTGCAGGAAGCCATGCTGCGCAACCGCGAACGCATGACGGAAATAAGGGCGCGTGTTGCCCGGCTTAAGGAACGACTCAAGCGCCTGCCGCCGGAAGAGCGTATGAAAGCGCGCAGGGTTGCCCTTGAAAAGTACAGCGCATACAGGGAGAAGATACGGGACCGGAATATTGACATAAAAAAACGCCGCCAGCAGCTTCGCGAACACAGGCATCACCAGGAGAATAAATGAATCACGTAAGATCCATTGTTTCATCCATCTGTATTATGGCAGCAACCGCAGCCTGCTCTTTTTCTGAGACCACCATACAGCCGGGGCCGACTAACGGGATGGATACATATTTCGGCTCCGTTCTTAACAGCATGGGCGTCCCCAACGACCAGTTTATCGTGTGTGGCGGCAATATCAGCGGCGACTATTACCAGTCACTTATACAATTTACCGACCTGATGACGGGGCCGGTGGCGGCAAATACGTCGAAAGCGGAGCTATGGCTATATTGCGCAAGCACCAATTACGACCCTAACATTCAAGTATTCAAAGTTACCATGCCGTGGACAGAGGCGGGTGTAAATTATAGCAACTATCCCATGGGCATTTATTACACTTATTTCGCGCCTGTTACAAGCACGGGCTGGCACAGGGTAGACATCACAAGCCTCTACAGGGAGTGGAAGAATAATTCGGCCACTAATTACGGTATGCGGCTTTATCCTTCCAACAGCAGCATATCTAACCCCTCATATTTTTACAGTTCCAACTACATTGATGATCCGACCAAAAGGCCAAAACTTGTAATAACATCATATACCGATTCAACAACTATAATACAGCCGGATCTCAATATAAGCGACGTGCAAACGGATGCATGGTCAAGGACGGTATCTCCAGGCTCAAGCTTTAATGTTACCCTGACGATAAACAATAACGGCAGCCTCGGCGTTTTGTCGCCGTATTCCATACGCATCTATTTTACATATACCAGAGACACCAACCTGACAACCATATCAACGCTTCCTTACGTAGACCTTGCGGGTCCGACGCTGGGTGTAAATGAAATCAACAAATATCACACCGCAGCCATAACCGTTCCTTCAATGCTTGCTCAAGGGTTTTACTACCTGGTTGCCTGCATTGACTATACAGTGATAATCCCGGAAAGCAACGAAACCAACAACGTTACTGCGTCGAACTCAACCCTGCCTGTCGGGGTAGAGGCAAGCACCAGCCAGCTTGATAACGCTTACGCCTACCCATCGCCTGCCTACCTTTCCCGCGGGCATAAAATTAAAATCTCCGGCAGCCTGCCTAACTCTTACGCAAGGGTACTGACATCGTCCGGCCAGTTAATTAGAACCATAAGCCCCACCAATGCGGGATCCGGGCCGGAATGGGACGGAAAAACAGACATGGGCGAAATGGTTTCAACCGGACTTTATTACATACATGTAACCGATGAGAGAAACAAGACAAGGATATTCACTATATTCGTATACCGCTAACCTGAAACGGAGGACGTATTTGAAAAGAATCATAGCATTTCTTGCCTGCCTGTCATCCGCACTTAATTCAACCTCGCTCAACGCGGCAATGCCCACAGCACAGTTTCTGTTGCTGGGACAAGGCGCGCGTTCGGAAGCCATGGGAGAATCCGTAGTATCCAACGCGTTCGACAATTCCGCCTCATACTGGAACCCGGCGGCCGCGGTTTACCTGAAACATCCCGAACTAGGCTTTAACGGAACCATGTTGCCCGGGGAAGTTTCTAATAGCTTTTTTTCATTTATCTACCCGCTCAAGGCGCTTAGTTTCGGCATATCGGTATTGACTGAAAGAGTCTCTATTGATACTGCGGACACCAATGCTGTAAGGATAGGCGACGCGAATATAGTGAACGAGAACGTTTGTTTCCTTGCGGCGCTTAAGATTTTCAAAAAGCTGTCTATCGGTGCGACCGCGGGATCAGTCTCGATGCCCAGCGGTGATAACGCTAACGCCAGTGCAGCAACCGTAAGGATCGGAGGGCTTTACCGTGGCGACAAATACAACTTTGGCGCATCCCTGTCGAATATAGGCCCGGGACTTCGTTTCTATGATGGCGGTACCAATGAGCCGCAGCCCGTGGTGCTGCGCGCCGGCGCATCGCGCTCATACTTCAAGAATAACAACCTGATGCTCTCGGCATCTATCGAAAAGGTGGTAAACGATAAGACTGACGCGGCTCTTGGCCTTGGAACGGAATACTACGTAGGCGATAATTTTGCCATTCGCGGCGGGTTGAAAATACAGGATGAGAACACCCGGCCTTCCCTCGGGCTTGGGGTTAATTACGGATGGTTTTTCATTGACCTGGCACACACGTTCCCGGTAAGCAACCTGGAAGGCACTAACATGACACGCATCAGTTTGTCGGTAAAAATAGGCCGTGGCCGTGAGGAAGGCGACACATCCGGGCGCGCGGCCGTGAAACGCAACGAAGCCGTAGCGCGCAAGCCGGGGGAAACAATCAATCTCGCCATAGCGGATTTCTCGGGCAAAAACGTATCGCAGGCAGACGCTTCGATATTAACCGATTTCATCCGCACCGAGCTGGTAACGATGGGATCGTATAATGTCGTCGAAAAAGCCAACATGGATAAAATCCTTGCCGAAGCCGCTTTCCAGCAGACGGGCTGCACCACATCCGATTGCGCAGTCAAGATCGGCAAAATACTCAACGTGCAACAAATGCTCGTCGGTTCGCTGTCGAAGCTGATGGATACATATTACATTACGATTAACATAGTGGACGTGGAAACGGGAAAGATTATCGCTTCCTTTGACCAGGAGGCCGGATCGGCAAAAGAATTAAAGAACGCATCCCGTATTCTCGCCGAGAAGATAGGCGGAGCGCGTTGATGAAAATGCGACTGCTTTTGGCGGCTTTTCTCTCGGTTGCCATGCTGCCCGGCGCAAATGCCGGTGAAAAGGCGCCCGGCTTCATGCTCCCGGACATAAATGGAAACAAGGTTTCATTGCAATCCATTCTGTCAGCCAACAAACCCGTGGTGCTTTCGTTCTTTGCCACGTGGTGCAAGCCCTGCATAAAGGAACTGCCGCAACTAGCTGCCATATCCAGGAACACACCTGCAAAAGTATACCTGTTGAGCATAGATAATATGGAGCCGGCGGAGGTTGCCAAATTCCTGGCCGGGCAGGGCATCTCGTTGCCGACGCTGCTTGACCCTGATGCAAGTTTTACCGGCGAACGATACGGCATCCTTGAAAATGGGATGGCCCGCATACCAAAGCTGTTTCTCATTACGCCGCAGGGAGAAATAGCGTACGCCTCAAAAGGGTATGATGAAAACCTCGAAAGCGTTTTGACCGAAAAAATAGCGTCCATTCAAAATGCAAAGCCTGACGAAAACAAAAAGCTTACCCTGTTTTACACAAACTCAACTAACGGTTACATGGAATCATGCGATTGCCCCACGCATCCATACGGCGGGCTTGTGCGCAGGGCAACTTACCTTAAGGAGCAGCGCCTGAAAAATCCCAACAACCTGCTGTTCGATACAGGCGACATTTTTCCTCCGTACGTCTCACCGCAACAGGCTCACTATCTTCTTGCCATGTTCGATGCGCTTAAATACGATGCCGTAGCCATCGGCGACCAGGAGTTCTCGCTTGATAACTTCGTCGAGAAGATAAAGAATTACTCCATACCATTCCTGTCATCCAATGTCAATTACTGCGAAGGCGATGTATGCAGTTTTATTACCCCGCACGAGCTTGTGTTCGATAAAGGCGGTATAAAAGTGGCGGTTATCTCGACCCTGCATCCCGACGTCTTCGCATTGTACCCGGACAAAATAGTAAAAAAGCTCAGTATCATATCATACAAAGACACCATAGCCCGCTTTATAAAAAAACACCGCGCCATTGCCGACGTTCTTGTGCTTTTGTCGCATAGCGGTTTCGACGAAGACAAGCTGATAGCCCAGGAATTTCCGGAGCTTGACGTCATCATCGGCGGCCACTCGCAAACACTCCTCGGCGCTCCTCACAAATCGGGACAAACACTCATCGTCCAGTCCGGGGAAAATGCCCAGAACGCAGGCATTCTTACGCTTACATTTGATAAAAACAACAAGATTGCCTCGCATACAGGCGAAATCGTTCCCCTGACTAAAGACATAGCCGACGACCCGGCATTGCGCGCCATGATAACCGAGTTCAGGGCAAAACCTGATAAATGAACCATCAACACATTTTACATATATACACCAGGGCAATGCTGCTGAGCTCTATTCTTTTTGTTCTTTGGAAACCGTTGTCCGGCCAGAACATAAGCATTGATAAGGACTCGCTTGATTTTGGCAATGTTGCGCAAGGCACTGTAGCAGCGTTCACATTGACGGTTACGAACGATTCAGACGGTATCTTAAGAGCCGGGTTTCGCCCGTCGTGTGATTGTATATCCGTAAAACCGGAGCGCGTAAGCATTGAACCGCGGCAGCATACGATAGTCAATGTTACGGTAGACACAAAAGGCTACATGGATGCGTTCTCAGGCACGATATACGTGCAATCCAACGATGCCGATAACCCGTATTTCACGGTAACCGTAAAAGGCGCCATCACGGCGCCGGAAGTTCCGCGGGAGAAATCTGAACCTGAAAAAAAACCGCAAATCCCGTTGCCACAGCTTGAACGGCAGGCCGCCCTGATAAATGTGGCGATATTTGCATCCGCCTCATGCAGCTATTGCATTACTTTAAAGCAATCCATTATACCCGCGCTTGAAAAAAAATACGGGGTGCAAATAGCGATTGATTCTTTCGACCTCGACCTGCCGCGCAACTTTGAGATACTCTCGGCCATTGAAAAATCGCGCAACATGCCATTCAACAAGGTGCCCGTCGTCTTTGTGGGCAGCGACATACTGGCCGGGAAAAATGAGATCAACGCAAGTATCGGCGCGCTTGTGGAAAAATACGGGCAACGCGGCGGCGCAAAAAAAATTGAACTCCCGGCCATCGAAAACAGGGGAACAGGCGAAACGGCAGTTGAAAAACTGACAATAATGCCGGTCATAGCCGCGGGACTCATTGACAGCATAAATCCGTGCGCCTTTGCAACGCTTATATTCTTTATTTCATACCTCGGCCTTGTGCTGAAAAAAAACCGGTTTGAAATCGCCGCTGCCGGCTTTGTTTTTATATCCGGAGTCTTTACAACTTATTTTTTAATAGGGCTGGGCATTTTCGGAACGCTTAGAACGTTAACCGGGTTTACGTTTGTATCAAAGATCGTATACGCGCTAACCGGCCTGTTCGCCCTGGCGCTTGGCCTGCGGCACGGCTATGAGGCTGTTCTCATCAAGAAAACCGGCGACATCGAAAACAGCATACGCCTGAAACTGCCCGGCGTTATCCGCACACGCCTTTACGATACGATAAAAAAGTTTTCTTCGTTCCGTTACCTTGTTCCAATCGCTTTTGCGCTGGCGTCCGTCGTAACTCTTCTTGAGCTGTTTTGCACCGGGCAGGTGTATTTGCCGACTATAATGTATCTGTTGTCCCTGCGGCAGTACCGCTCAACCGCAACGGCCTACCTTGCGCTGTACTGCCTGTTGTTTGTCGTGCCGCTTATAGCCGTATTCACGTTATATTATTTCGGCATGACGACGGAGCAATTAAAGCGCTTTTTTAAAAATCACATTGTAACGGGCAAAGTAATCACCGCCGCTTTCTTTATTACGCTTGCGCTCGCAATGTTTATACAGTTGTAGTACTCTGTCAAGTTAATTGGTAGATACAGAGCGGTTAGTAGCCGCTAAAAGGAGATGCCATGTTTTCCAAAAAGCTGGTTGCAGTCATGTTGATGGCAGTGGCAATGTATGGATGCGCTTCAAGCCCGGACCGCGGCACCGTGTCAAAAGCCGGCGAAATTGAAAGGGAATGGGTGGAAGAGGGAATAACCGACAACTTCGTTTTTGCCCGGGGCATCGGCGCGGCAGACCAGGCGCTGGAAAATAAAACCCAGAAAATGGCCACATCCCGCAACTCGGCAATAGTCAACGGCCAGTACAACATGCTTTCGCTTATAAAAGGCGTAAACCTTGAGGGCGGCATCACCGTTGAAAAAGCGATGGAAACGGATTCCCTGCTTGCCACCAACATCAACGCGGCCATCAAGGGCGCCCAGATAGTGCGCTCGGAATGGACGGCCGACGACGGTTGTGTTATCGTCCTGCGGCTCGGCAAGAAAGCGCTTAAAGACATGGGATTGAAAATGTTGAGCAAATAACCGTTCCCTTGAGGTAACCCATGCAAAAAACTTATTTAATCGCTTGTTCGTTTGCGCTGGCAATCGCTTTAACCGCCGGGTGCGCGGGCGGCCGCCACTCCATAAAGGCAATATCGCCGGACACCGAACTGGTTGAGGCCGAGGGCATGGCGCCCATCGTCAATAGCGACATTACAGGCGCAAAGAATACATCGCTCTCCGAGGCCATGAAAAACGCGCTGGGGCTTGTAATCGGCATATATGTTTCCCAGGAGGCTCTGGTTTCAAAAGCGGTGCTTATTGAAGACAACATAACATCCCAGACCGAGGGCTACATTGAAAAATACGACGTGCTCAAGGAATGGAAAGAAGGGGATTTCTACAAAACCAGGATCAAGGCGCTGGTGCGCAAGGAAGACCTTTCAGCCAGGCTGAAGTTGCTTGATCTTGAGCCGAAAAAACTGGGCAACCCCGTTGTGAAGTTTTCGATAGAGGAAACCATTGACGGCAATTCCGCAGGCACCCGCATGGCTGAAAACGAACTAAAGAAAAAATTCGTTGACGACGGATTCGTGGTTTCGGATGCCAGTGAGCCGGATATACTCGTCTCCGGCAATGCCGAGAGCAACTTTAACACGGACCAGGGGCTGGGAGGGCTTGTATCATACCGGGCAAGCATTGCGCTTAAAGTTACAAAAGCCGCTTCCGGCGACGTGATAACGACGGACGAGCAAACCCAGGGAGGCGTGGACGTTACCCGGGCCGCCGCGGCAAAAACGGCCATATTAAACGGCGCAAAAAAGATAGCGCAGGATCTTCCGGCTACAGTGTTGAAATTTCTTAAGGAACGTTCCGTGATGCAACTATCCATATCCAATGTCGGCGACATGAACGCCTTGAATGATTTCACGCGGGCATTGCGCGCGCTTGTGGAAGTGCGCGACTGCTGGGTTCGCAATTACACGAACGGCTCGGCTCTCCTTGACATGGACATCAAGCGCGGCACCTCGCAGGATATAGCAAAGCGGCTTGAACAAATGTCTTCAGCGCGCGTCAAAGTAAAGAAAATCAACGCCTACGGCCTGGAAGCCGAATTGCTTAAGTAGTTTTGTTTAGCAGTTTGAGGTCATTGCGAGCATAGCGAAGCAATCTCGACGTTGCTTCTGATGAAAAGCGAGATTGCCGCGCCCTTCGGGCTCGCAATGACGACGATAACTTCGAAACACTAAAGAGACACGTTTAGGTTTAATCAAGGATGGAAATGGAAAGTGGGGGGCGTTCGATCTTTGCGAATTCTATTCGCGCTTCCTTGAATAGTTCGCGGAACGACGGGTCGGCATAATCGGTGCAGGTTACGAAACGCGTAATCTTTGAATTGACAAGCATCTTGGCGCATAGAATACAAGGGGAATGGGTGCAATATATCATGGCGCCCTCTATGTTGACACCATGAAGGCCCGCCTGTATTATCGCGTTCTGCTCGGCATGGATGGCACGGCATATCTCGTGGCGGTGGCCTGAAGGTATGTTCAGCTCGTTGCGCAGGCAGCCAAGCTCAAGACAGTCTTTTGTGCCTGCCGCGGCGCCGTTGTAACCGGTGGTGAGTATTCTTTTATTACGCACTATAACCGCGCCTACGTGATGGCGGCGACAGGTTGAACGCTCCGCTGTCAGGAGCGCCAGTTTCATAAAATATTCATCCCAGCCGGGACGGCCAGTTTTGGTATTCATATTGAAATGACTCTAACAAATAATAATTTTCTTGTCAAATCATTCCGATTATTCTATAATACTCTCTGATTATGCCAAAAATAAAAATCGTAAAAAAACCGTGGGGGCACGAAGAATGGTTTGCCTGCACGGCAAAATATGCCGGCAAAATCCTTTTCATACGCAAAGGATGCCGCCTCAGCCTGCAGTATCACAGCAAAAAAGAGGAAACGCTTTACCTTGATAAGGGTAAACTCAAAATTCACCGCGGAAAAATAAACGGCAAACTCTCCACAATCGTGGTCAAAGCCGGTTATGCGTTTCACGTTCCTCCAAAAACCGTGCATCGCACCGAAGCGCTGGAAGATTGCCGCATAATAGAAGTTTCCACACCGCATCTAGACGATGTAATACGGCTGCAAGACGATTATAACCGCGCAACGCCAATTTCCACCGGAAAAACTTAATAATGCAACCTGAAAAAAACTGCATACATTTTGGAACTGACGGGTGGCGGGCGGTTATTGCCGAGGGCTTCACGTTTGACAACGTCAAAAAAGTCGCCGTTGCCCTGGCCACCCTCCTGACAAAGAAATCAAACCATGCGCCGCGTATTGTTATCGGCTACGACACGCGCTTTCATTCCGAAGCTTTTGCGCGCACCGCGGCCCAGGCAGCCGCAGCCACGGGCTGCAACGTAACCCTTTCCAAAACAGTAGTTTCAACGCCGGCTGTTTCCGCCGCCACGGTTTCCCTTGGCGCTGACGCCGGTATCGTTATCTCCGCAAGCCATAACCCGCCGCATTTTAACGGATTTAAAATAAAAACACACCAGGGCGCGTCCGCTCCCGAGGAAATTACACGGGAAGTAGAACGGCTTATTTCCTCCGGAGTTGTGCCGGCAACCCGCGCAGGAATGATTACAGTCAAAGACATTACGCCTCTTTACTTTGACAGGCTTAAAAAAACCGTGGATATTCCTCTTATTAAACGCTCCCGGCTTACCGTGGTTATAGATCCGCTCTATGGCGCGGCGCTGGGATACATCAATTCATTATTGAAAAACGGCAAGTGCAAACTTGTAAACATCCATGACAAGGCCGACCCGCTCTTCGGCGGCCTGCACCCCGAACCCATAGAAGAAAACCTGCCCGAACTTATAACGGCGGTAAAACAAAACTGCGCATCGGCCGGCCTTGCCACCGACGGCGACGGTGACCGCATAGGAGTTGTTGATGACAAAGGCCGCTATCTTTCGCCGCACCGGGTGTTTCCATTATTGTTGTATTACCTGTGCAAATATAAGAAGATGAGCGGCAAGGTAGTACAAACAATTTCACTCGGTTACGTCAGCGAACGCATAGCGCGCGATTTCGGCATCACCTTCGAAGAAGTGCCTATCGGTTTCAAATACATAGCCAGCCGGATACTTAACGAGAAGATTCTTATAGGCGGCGAGGAAAGCGGCGGTTACGGATACGGCAACTTTCTGCCCGAACGCGACGGTGTTCTTAATTCCCTGTTTCTGATGGAACTTCTTGCATCCACGGGATCATCTCTTTCGGCAATGCTCGGAGAAATAGAAAAAAAATACGGAACAAGCGCCTTTTTGCGCACGGATTTCGTAAATCCCGGAATTGAAAAAGATGATTTCGTGGCACTGATAAAAAAACATGCTCCATCCAGGATCGCGGGGCTTAAAGTTAAAAATATAAAGGATTACGACGGCGTTGAGTTCGTCCTTGAGGACGATTCGTGGCTTCTATTGCGGCCGTCCGGAACGGAACCCATAATACGGGTGTATTGCGAATCACCGGACATCGCAAACACAAGAAGAATAATCAGTT
>Ga0156557_1011_pt1 | contig 16466 bp, 18 predicted proteins | sample RifOxyB2_FD_111952 | JGI IMG/M metagenome (GOLD analysis project Ga0156557, IMG submission 111952) | Elusimicrobia bacterium RIFOXYB2_FULL_50_12
TTTGTTACCCACCGCCAAGGCAATTATCTTTTTATCTTCCTGCTTGCCATAAGTATTCTGCTTCTAACCACCCATGTTACCGAATATGTCCGCGGGATAAAGAACTTCCTTTTTTATATCCTTATGCCGGCGCCTTCGTCGGCCGCGCGATTGGTCAACGCCAACCAGAAAATCAGTGCAACTATCGGAGAGCTTGTAAGCGTTCACAGGCAGAACGTTGAGTTGACGCGGCAACTGGAGCGTTTTTCTTCCCTTGAAAACGATTACCGCCAGGTTATTGCGGAAAATGCGCGGTTGCGCGCCCTTGTTTCGTTTACGCCGCCGGCTCAAAAAAAGACGCTGGCCGCGCAGGTGGTTTTGCGAGAGCCGGGAAGCTGGTTTCAGTGGCTTGTTATAAATCGCGGCAAAAGCGACGGGGTCATTATTGATTCGCCGGTGATTGTATGGACGGATGACGGCCCTGCCGTATTGGGGAGGGTAGGCGAATTGTTTGAGCATTCCGCCAAGGTAGTGCTTATTTCAAGCGTTCTTTCCGCGCTGCCCGCCATGTCCGCGGATTCGCAGGACGATGGACTCCTTGAAGGGCAAAATGGCGGGACTATGAAATTAAGTTACCTTGCCGCAAACGGGAAAATAGCAGTGGGAGACAAAATAGTTACCAGCCCATTAAGCGCGATATTTCCGGCAGGCATAGCCGTAGGAAAGGTGTTAAGGATAACCCCTTCGAGTGACGCGCATTTCCAATCGGCCCATGTAGAACCCCGTGTAAATTTCAATGCCTTGCGAGAGGTTACGGTGCTGGTTACGGACTAGACGATGCGAAGGATGATATATTACGGCATTATTTTTTTAGTGGGTATTATACTCCAGTTCGGTTGGAGCCAGTTTCTCTCATTTGCGGGGCTTGTTCCGAATGTCATAATAATACTGTTGATGTTCGTGGGGCTCACGTGCGGGCCGGTGCCGGCGCAAGTGCTGGGGTTCCTTTGGGGATTGTCATGGGATGCGTTATCCCTTGACCTGTTTGGAACCCACGCGTTGCTTTTTACCATCCTCGGCTATCTCTCGGGACAGTTAAGCCATAAGTGGAACGAGGGCAAGGTAATAAATCAGATGGCGCTTACATTGTTTGCAAATTCTTTTTTCTGGGTGGGCACATTTGTGATATACCAGGTGTTTGCGCCGGGTGAATTTAAATTCAAGGTGAACTATATTATGGTGGTACAACCTTTTTATACCATGCTGGTTGCGCCGGTGTTATTTAAAATAGGCGAGGAGTTTATGATTTACGCACAAAGAAACGGGTCGTTGGATTAATAATATATGGTTTGGCAACAGGAACATCGCCTTTCATACCAGGATTATCTTGAGAAGTACCGGGCGATAGTTTATTTATTCATAGGGCTTTTTTTGTTTTTGTCGTTGCGGTTGTTTCATCTGCAAGTCATACGCGGCAAACATTATCGCACAGTCTCAGAGCAGCAGCGCACGCAGATAATACTCGAGCGCGCGCCGCGCGGCGTAATTTATGATTACAAGGGCAAGGTTATTGTCGGGAATAAAACGTCGTTCGTAGCCCTGTTCTACCCGTTCAGCCAGGAGATGTCGCCTCCGCAGGAGACGATAAAATGCCTTAAAAACATCCTGCCCGATAAGAACCTGGCGGCACGCCTTACGCAAGGATGGCGCAGCGGGCAGGTTGTGCGCCTCGCGCAGGACCTCGGGCGCGAAGAGATGTTCCGCTTGCAGGAGCAGCGGCTGATGCTGCCCGGCATCTCCGTTATACGCGAGGCTCGCAGGGATTATCGTTCGCCGGAAGTAAACGCTCACCTGGTGGGATACCTCAGTGAAATATCCAAAAAAGAGCTTGAGAGAATGGGCCACGACGGTTATAGATCCGGCGATTGGGTCGGCCGCACCGGCCTTGAACAGCTTTATGACAGCGCTTTACGCGGCCAGGACGGCGGTTGGCAGATAGAGGTGGATGCCTACGGCCGCCAGACGCGGCTTGTTCGCCATATAAGCTCTACAATAGGCAACAGCCTTCATACTACGATAGATGCGCGCTTGCAGGAAGTCGCCGCCCGGGCGTTAAAAGAGTCGCCGACGGGGCGGGGAGCGGTGGTTGGTATTGATCCGCGTTCGGGTGCGATACGGGTGCTTGTTTCCATGCCCGGCTTCGACCCTAACGTTTCCTTCCAGCCGGAATTTGCCGGTTACATGAATGATAACAGCCTGCCTATGTTTAATCGCGCGGTGCAGGCGCTTTACCCACCCGGCTCAACGTTCAAGATTATTACTTTCGCCGGAGCGCTTTCCGAAAATAAGGTAAACATCAAACATTCCTATACATGCAACGGCAAGTATACTTTCGGCAATAAGACCTTCAAATGCTGGGAGAAGAAGGGGCATGGAACGGTATCATTATCTCAGGCGCTGGCAAGGTCGTGCAACGTTTATTTTTACCAGCTTGGTTTGCGCACGGGGCCGGATATTTTGCAGCAGCTTGCCCGTAAATTTCAACTGGGCCAGATCACCGGGCTTGACGTGTTGTCGGAAAAGGCGGGCCTTGTACCGGACACTGAATGGAAACAAAAGAAGATGCACGAGTCCTGGCATCCCGGCGATACCATAAACATGGCTATTGGCCAGGGGCCGCTGTGGGTAACGCCGCTGCAAATGGCGTCTTTGATCAGTGCGGTGGCAAACCGCGGCACAATGTACCAGCTTCATATAGTGGATTCTATAGTATCGCCGGCCGGTGAGACGGTATATTCTTTCCAGACCCGCAAGAAGGCGGAGGTCAAGTTGTCCGAATATGTGTGGCAGGCGCTGGCATCGGCCATGGAAGATGCAGTATGCAGCGGCACGGCACGCGCCTGTTATTTTCCCGATTTGCAGGTAGCGGGCAAGACCGGCACGGCACAGAACCCGCATGGCCGCGACCATGCATGGTTTGTATCCTATGCGCCTGCCGTCAACCCGGAGCTTGCGCTTGCCGTGATAGTGGAAAACGGCGGAAGCGGCGGCGGCGTGGCGGTGCCGATAGCGCGTCGGATTTATGAGGCGGCTTTCAACATTAACACCGGTGGCGCCATAAAAGCGGATGCCGGCGCCTGGGAAGAAGGCGTCGAAAAACCATTGGCAGGCGATAACGTCGAAGTTTCAACAACCCCGGCCGCGGCCGGTAAAAGGCAACAATAATGCAGAGGCAGGGCGAAGAAAAAACATTATTGCACAGGTTTGCGGAGAATCTCGACTGGCTTCTTATGTTGTCGTTTGCATTCCTGCTTGCCACGGGAATAATGGCTATATATTCCGCGACGTTGCATTACGGCAACCCGGGCAAATTTTTTGCCACGCAACTTGCCGCGGTTGCAATCGGCATTGCGGGGCTGGTGTTTTTTACGAGCTTAAATTACCAGATTTTCCGGCCGCCGACATACATTATCTATGGATTCTCAAGCGCTATTCTTATGTCGGTTCTATTGTTCGGTTCCACCGTTCGCGGCACAAAGGGGTGGTTCAATCTCGGGTATTTTTCTTTCCAGCCCGTCGAGATAGCAAAACTGCTTTTCATACTTGCGCTGGCGGGTTACCTGGACAAGCACTGGCGCGACATAAGGCGCTGGACAAAACTTGTTGCGCCGCTTGCGCTTCTGCTGGGGCAGGTAGGCCTTATACTGATGCAGCCGGATTTTTCGTCAACCCTTGTTTATTTTCCGGTTACGCTTATACTATTATATGTTATAGGCGCGGAATCGTTATACCTGCTTGCGCTGGTATTTTTTGGCGCAATTGCGGTGGGAATACCGTTGCTTGCCACTTTTTTTAAACTCCAGCCCGCGCTTCTTACGGCACACCCGGTGCTAAAGTACCTGGTGGCGGCAACGCACGGCGGCCTGCCGGCGGTTCTAATCCTGGCCGGGATAGTGGCGGCGCTGTTTATTCTGTGGTGGTTCCTGCGCCAGATGCGCATTCATGTGCCGTTTGTAACGTTTGCGGTGGTGGCAGGCATAATCGTGGCGGGTAGCGCATCGTCTGCGGTCGTGCAGAAATCACTTAAGGATTACCAGCGTAAGCGGCTGATAGTTTTTTTAAATCCGGACATAGACCCGCTTGGCTCGGGGTATAATATAATCCAGTCCAAGATAGCAATTGGTTCAGGGCGCTTTCTGGGCAAGGGATTATTTTCCGGCACCCAATCACAGTTGGGTTTTTTGCCCGAGCAGCATACGGATTTCGTGTTCTCGGTTATCGGCGAGGAGACCGGTTTTTTCTTTACCGAGCTTGCGATAATGGCATATTTCATACTTGTCTGGCGGGCAATGGTGGTGGCGCGCGAGGCCCGCGACAGGTTCGGCTCGCTTGTGGCCACAGGGATAGCCGCCATGTTTGCATTTTATGCCGTGATAAACATAGGCATGGTAATGGGTTTGATGCCCGCCACCGGCCTGCCGCTTCCGCTTTTGTCCTACGGGGGATCGAATATGACCTCATCGCTCTGGGCGATCGGAATACTTCTGTCAGTCCATATCAGGAGATTCACTCATTAGATCCGTTGCAATAAAGTAAGTGTCCCTTTAGAAGTTTGAGGTCATTGCGAGCTAAGCAATCTCGACGTTGCTTCTGATGAAAAGGGAAGGTTGCTGGAAAACAGCTTTAATTTATTCTACTGGCAGTACGAAAAAAATGAGAGAAAAGGACTTATGAATATTGAGAATATTTTGCCGTTGGTGCAAAGGCCGGGGCGCTATATTGATGGTGAGTGGAATGCGGTAAAAAAGGATTTGGCCGGCGGGGTTTCGCTTTGCCTTTGTTTTCCGGATCTCTACGAGATAGGGGCGTCAAATCTTGGCCTTGAGATACTTTATCACATTGTTAACGCCCGCGCGGATGCGGTGGCCGAGCGGTGTTATACGCCCGCGCAGGACATGGAAAATGAGTTGCGCGCCAGCGGCCTGCCGCTGTTCTCGCTTGAGACGAACAGGCCGTTGAATTCATTCGACATCGTGGGTTTCACTTTGCAGTACGAGTTATGCGCTACGAATGTAATAAACATGCTTGACATGGCCGGGCTTGCGCCCGAGTCCGCCGCGCGCAGGGAAACGTTTCCGCTTGTTATCGGCGGCGGGCCTGCTACCGCCAACCCTGAGCCATATGCCGCGTTTTTTGATTGCTTCGTACTGGGCGACGGCGAGGATGTGACAGGCGAAATAATAGAGACGGTTAAAAAGTTCAAGGCGCAACGTTCCGATAAAAAGGAGCTGCTGCTTGCGCTTGCTAAAATTCCCGGCGTGTACGTGCCGTCGCTCTATGACGTTACCTATAATGCCGACGGCACGGTAGCCGCGGTAAAACCCGTTTCGCCGGACGTCCCTGAAAAAATCTCAAAGCGCACGGTAAAACTTGAAGAGGCGCCCTTCCCTGCCGCCCAGATAGTTCCGCTTGTTCAGACGGTGCACAACCGGCTTAACGTCGAGATTGCGCGCGGTTGCGCCCGGCGTTGCCGCTTCTGCCAGGCCACCAGGTACTACGGCCCCTGGCGGTTGCGCTCCGGGGAGAACGTTCTTGACATAGTCGAGAAAGGGCTTGCTTCCACGGGTTATGAGGAGGTGGCGTTCTCCTCGCTTTCCTGCACCGATTACGGCGGGCTTGACGAACTGCTTGCGACGGTTTCTTCGCGCTACAGCGCGCAGCGGATAAGTTTGTCGGTGCCGTCGCTTCGTTGCGACCTGTTCTCGCTTAAAATCGCCGACAGTCTAAGCCACAACAAGCGCTCAAGCCTTACCTTCGCGCCGGAGGCGGCCACGGAGCGGCTAAGAAACGTTATCGGCAAGGAGCTGACCGGCCAACAGATACATGATACGCTTGCGCTTGCCTGGCGCATGGGCTGGCGGCTGATAAAGCTGTATTTCATGGTTGGCTTGCCGACGGAAACGGATGCGGACATCGGCGGTATCGGCGGGCTGCTGCGCGCGGTGCGCCGCAATGCGCCCCGGTTAAATTTCAATGTTACCGTGTCGCCGTTTGTGCCCAAGGCGCATACCCCGTTCCAGTGGGTTGCGATGGCGCAGGCGGAAACGCTTAAGGCGCGCATGGCGCATCTTGCAAAAACATTGCCTGCTTCCGTGAAATGCCATCCGTTGGAAGGAAGCCTTTTGGAAGGCGTGTTCGCCCGCGGCGACCGGCGGCTTTCCGCGGCAATACTTGCGGCCTGGCGAATGGGTTGCCGCTTTGACCAGTGGCGCGAGAAGTTGCGCTTTGACCTGTGGCAGAATGCGTTTAAGGAAACAGGCATTGATCCCGCTTTTTATCTTTACCGCGAGAGAGGCAGGGAAGAAACGTTGCCATGGGATCACCTGCAGTTTGCAGCCTCGCGCCAGGAGCTGCTTGCGGATTATGATAAGGGGCTGGAGTTCGCGGCTTCCGAAGAGCCGGCTGCCGTCTATGCGCCGGTTGGCGAGCCGCCTGCGGCAGTTGCCGCGGCGCCTTCGCCGTCGCCCGGCACGGCGGTGCTTAAGCTAAGGCTCCGTTTTGCGCGCCACGGCATGGCAAGATTCACATCGCATCTCGAGCAGATAGAAATGTTCCGGCGCGCGCTCCGCCGGGCGGGACTGCCGCTTGTGTACACATCGGGCTTTCACCCGCAGCCGAAGATTTCGTTCGGGCCCGCGATTTCCGTGGGTTACGAGAGCAACTCGGAATACGTGGAGGCGGAACTGTCCCGGCGCATCGAGCAGAAAACGCTCGAGGCCGCCATCGCCGCCTCGCTGCCCGCGGGCTTTGCGCTTGTCGGCGCAAAACGGATACCGGTGTTTTTCCCGTCGCTGGATTCGCTTGTCAATGTCGCCGTTTACTCGGTGGCATGCAATGCCACGCGCGAACGGGTGGAGTCATTCATGTCGGCCGGCGAGATTATCGTCGAAAAAGTAAAAAACGGCCGGGTAGAACGCATTGACGCAAAACCGCTTATAAGGCGGCTTGAAATCGTGAACGGAGGGGTGGAACTGGAGCTTCGCTTCGGGCCGAAGAAAAACATAAAGCCCGAACGGATTATCGCGCTTCTGTGCGATACCGGCGAGCAAGAGGCAAAAATTTTACGCATTAACCGCACGGGACTGTTCATAGAAAAGAAAGACGGCTCCATATCGGAACCGTAACCGCGCGGCAAAAAAGGAATTTATCATGAAGAAAGAGATTATTGTAAATCGCGCACCGGAAGAAACAAGGGTGGCGATTTTTGAAGGCGGCCAGATGACGGATTTGTTCATCGAGCGCCGCGAGTCGGAAAAGATTGTCGGAAACATTTACAAGGGCCGGGTTGAAAACATACTTCCCGGCATATCGAGCGCCTTTGTCGAGGCGGGGCTGGAAAAAAACGCCTACCTTTTCGTGGACGACGTTATCTCCGAGGACACAAAGGAAAGAAAGATAGAGAAAATGCTTTCGCGCGGCCACGAGATAATGCTACAGGTTGACAAGGAGCCGATAAGCACCAAGGGCGCCAAGGCGACCATGGACATCTCGCTTCCCGGGCGGCTGCTTGTGTACATGCCTTTTTCCGAGCATGGCGGGGTATCCAAGAACATCGAATCGCAGGAAGAGCGCAACAGGCTAAAGCGCATAATCTCCGAGATAAAACCGGAAAAAGGCGGGGTCATAGTGCGCACCGAGGCCGAAGAAGCCACGGACAAGGAACTCCGGCGCGAGATGCGCTACCTCCAGCGGCTCTGGGATTCGATAAACGAGCGCTTCCAGAAACTGAAAGCCCCCGCCCTGGTGCATAGGGACGTCGGCATAGTTTTCCAGACGGTGCGCGATTATTTAAACGAGGACGTGGAGCTGATGTTCATAGATTCCTTCCAGGAATACCGCGAGGTGCTTGAGTTCGTGCGCATCGTGTCGCCGGAGCTTGTTGACCGCGTAAAACATTACCACGGGAAAACCCCGATATTCAAGGCTTACAATATTGACGAGGAAATAAAGCGCCTGCGCTCAAACCGCGTTAATCTCCCGTCGGGCGGCTCCATAATAATACAGGAAGCCGAATCGCTTTGCGCCATTGACGTAAACACAGGCCGTTTCACGGGCAAAAAATCGCAGGAAGAGACGGTAACGATTACCAATCTTGAGGCCGCAAAAGAAGTTGCGCGCCAGATAAGGCTGCGCAACATCGGCGGAATCATAGTAATAGATTTCATAGACATGAAGCGGGCGCGCAACCGCCAGCGGGTGCTGGAGGCGCTTAACGCAGCCGTCAAGGGCGACAAGGCTAAAACCAAGATGTGGCCGATAACGAAACTGGGACTTGTCGAAATGACGCGCGAGCGCAGGCGGGAATCATTGTTTGCGCTCCTGGGCGAGGCGTGCCCCCACTGCCACGGATCCGGAGCGGTGTTATCGCGCGAGACGCTGTTTATAAACATATCCAACGAGCTTCAGCAGCTTAAGCTCAAACACCACGCCGGTAAGGTGCGCCTGCGGGTAAACCCGAAGGTGGCCGGCTACTTCAAGGAACGCCTCGCGCGCCTGGCACACATCGCCGGCGAAAAAATAGAAATCCAACCCGCCCCCGACGTAGAATGGGAAGACTACCATATTATTGTGGAGTAGCGTGCGAAACGATCTGAAAAAAATATCAGCCCCAGATTTTATGTCCCCTGGTTTTAATTTCTTGTTCGATGAAGGTATTCCCTGTGGCAACTAAATCGCGAGTATTAAATAGTAGCGGCTGTATATCAAGATGATATTTGAATATTGATTTAATGCACATTTTCGTGTAGTCGTGCCGATTCTTGATGTTTATGGTGTTCGAAAAAATAGCAATATCAATATCACTGGCAAGCGGGTCGTAATGTTTGTTCATATATGATCCGAACACATAGGCATACTTTATTGGTAGCAAAGAATTGATCTCCTTAAGATATTGCTTTATTTTTCTATTAATTTTTTTAGACATTTAAATAAACCCTTTGTTTCTGCCAATAGGTTATGAGTTTTTTTCTTGTTTACCATTTTCGATACCATTTGTTTATAATCGGGGTATCTGCTTTCGATATAATATGAAGTCAATTCCGCGCACAATTCTCCATATTTCTCGCCAGGGTCGAATGAAATTAACGATATAAGATAGGTCAGGTTGTGAGTGCGAGGCGCTTCGTTATTGAATTGTGCGATATAGCAGGCCTTTATGGCCTTCTCTATAGCTTGCTGACACATGAATACAGAATAAACGTATCGTGATGTTCGAAACATTGCTTCCGCTGTCTTTAAGTCATACATAGCTCGATCAATCCAATATGCTACCTTTTCCGATTTTTCCATGGTTTAATTATACCTTTTTTTAAATAGCATTTGCCAGGCGGTCAAGGCCTTTGGCGATGTTGGTGAGCGATGTGGCGTATGAGAGGCGCAGAAATCCCTGTGCGCCGAAGGGCTCGCCCGGGACGACCGCGATTTTGGCTTTTTCAAGCAGGTAGGCGGCGAACTCCATCGAAGTGTTAATTTTTACGCCGTCGTAAACTTTGCCGAGCAGGCCTTTTATGTTCGGGAAAACGTAGAATGCGCCTTCCGGCAGGAAGCAACTAATCCCGGGAATTTCATTTAGCCGTTTAACGATAAAATCGCGGCGGGATTCAAATTCGGCGCGCATCCGCTCAACAGCGCCCTGCGGGCCGTTCAATGCTTCGACGGCGGCCTTCATTGCGATTGACGTGGGGTTTGATGTGGACTGGCTCTGTATTTTCCCCATCGCGGCGATGATTTCGCTGTTTCCGGCGGCGTAGCCTATGCGCCAGCCGGTCATGGCATAGGCCTTGGATACGCCGTTAACGACGATACACAGTTCCTTCGCCTCTTTTGACGTTGCGGCGATGGAGCCGAAAGTAAAATCATCGTACACCAGTTTTTCATAAATCTCGTCTGAAATAATAAGTATTTTATGGCGCACGCACACTGCGGCTATTGCGGAAAGCTCTTCCACCGTATAGGTGCAGCCGGTGGGGTTTGAAGGGGAGTTGATTACCAGCGCCCTTGTTTTGGGGGTTATCGCTTTTTCAAGCATGTCCGCCGTCATCTTGAAACCGGCGGCTTCGGTCGTCTGCACTATGACGGGTTTCGCGCCCGCAAGCATGGCCATGTCCGGGTACGACACCCAGTAAGGCGCGGGGATGATAAGCTCATCGCCCTCGTTGAATACCGCCTGGAACAGGTTGTAAAGCGAATGTTTCGCCCCGCAGGAAACTATTATTTCCTCCGGTTTGTATTCCAGGTTGTTTTCTATCCTGAATTTATGTATAATAGCTGACTTCAAATCCGGGGTTCCGGTAACGGGGCAGTACTTGGTAAAGCCGGAGTCTATCGCACTTTTTGCGGCCTCTTTAATGTTTGCAGGAGTGTCAAAATCCGGTTCACCCGCGCCGAAGCTGATAATATCAATGCCTTGCGCCTTCAGGCTCTGGGCTTTCGCCTCGATGGCAAGCGTGGCGGATGGTTGTACATTCTGGACCCGTTTTGAAAGATACATGGATAACCTCATAGAAAAATCTCCTTTTCACCGGCAGGTGTGAGGAGATCGAAATAATGTAGAATTGACACGGCTTGTTTTTTGTGCTATTATTATACTCAATTAGAAAGGAGTAAGTCAATGTACGCAGTAGTCCAGACCGGCGGTAAACAATACCGCGTTGAAGAAGGAAGCAGCATAGTAATCGAAAAATTAGAGGACAAAATCGGCGCGGAAGTCGTGCTCGATAAAGTCCTTCTTGTCGGTAATGACGATAAAGTTACGATCGGCCGTCCCGTGGTGGATGGCGCGAAAGTCATAGCCGAGGTTGTGCGCCAGGCGCGCGGCCCTAAAATTATCGTATTCAAGAAGCGCTCCAAAAAAGGATACAAAAAGACCCAGGGGCACAGGCAGTTTCTGACCGAAGTAAAAATAAAAGAAATAAAAGTTGCGTAACAGCCGGTTTTTACCGGCTTTCCGGCAGCTCATTGGCCGTACGGCGATGAGCTTGAATTTTTTCGGAGGACTCACATGGCACATACAAAAGCTCAAGGTTCATCCAGTAATGGGCGCGATTCAGCGGGCCAACGGCTTGGCGTAAAGGCTTACGGCGACCAGCTGATTCATGCAGGCTCGATCATCGTTCGTCAGCGCGGCACGAAGATAATGCCGGGCAAGAACGTAGGCATGGGATCGGACAACACGCTGTTCGCAAAAGTTACCGGCAAGGTCAAGTTTGCAAGAAAGTCCGGCAACAAGTCCTACGTAAGCGTTTTTCCCGTCGAAGCGAAAGCCTGAATAAAAGCGTCGGCAGGGGTTGGTTATGTTTATAGATAAAGCCCGTATTTTTGTTACAGCCGGATCAGGTGGAGCCGGCTGTGTTTCATTTAGGAGGGAGAAGTTTATTCCCATGGGCGGGCCGGACGGCGGGGCCGGCGGCCGGGGCGGGGACGTTTTTCTCCTGGCAGACCCTCATTACACTACACTTCTCGATTTAACCTACAGGCCGCACCACCGCGCGTTTAGCGGTTCTGCCGGCGGCAGCGCAAACAAATACGGTAAAAGCGCCGATGATCTTACAATAAAAGTGCCGGTCGGCACCGTTGTTTATAAAGACGGCGAAGTCCTGGTGGATTTAACACAGGCCGGCCAGATAATCCTGGTGGCAAAAGGCGGCCGGGGCGGCCGGGGAAACTCTGCATTTAAAACAAGCCGCAATACGGCTCCAAGGCTTGCGGAAAAGGGTGAGCCGGGGCAAACCGTAACGCTGGACCTCGAACTTAAACTCATCGCCGATATAGGCCTGGCCGGTTTTCCAAATGCCGGCAAATCCACCTTTCTTTCACGCATCAGCGCAGCGCGGCCAAAAATTGCGGATTACCCGTTTACTACGCTTTCGCCAAACCTGGGCGTTATAAAATTCGGCGATAAAAGCTATGTCGTAGCGGACATACCCGGCCTCATAGAGGGCGCGCACGAGGGGAAAGGGCTTGGCGACGAATTCCTGCGACACGTTCAGCGGACAAAAATTTTGATTCATATAGTGGATGTTTCCGGTTTCGAAAACCGCACCGCCTGCCAGAATTATAAAATCGTCAACGGCGAGCTTTCCAAATACTCCAAAACACTTGCAAAAAAACCCATGATCGTGGCCGTCAATAAAATGGACGTTACCGGCGCCGATTCACTTCTTGCCGCGTTTAAAAAGCGCGTAAAAGGCAGGAAAATTTATCCCATTTCGGCGGTTACGGGAGAGGGAATAAAAGGGCTTATAGCTGGAACTGTAAAACTGCTTTCATCCGTCAAGGAAGAGAATGGCATAGAGACGGATAAGGGCGTTAAAAAATACGTTTATGCGCCGGAATTTACCGTTACCGTCGAGGACGGCGTGTTCGTTGTCCGCGGCGAAAAGGCGGAGACGCTTGCCGCCATGACGGACACTTCGCGCGAAGAGGCGCTTTTACGTTTTCACAACATTTTAAAGAAGATCGGCGTTGACGCCGCGCTGCGCGAGAAGGGCATACTGCCCGGCGATACCGTGCGTATCGGCTTGCTGGAACTGGTTTATGAAAGGTAAATTTTTGTCTTACTGGCTGCCGGTGGCCGCGTGGTGCTTTATAATATTTTATCTCTCCGGCGTTCCGCACCTTAAAACTGAGCTGGGCGCCATGGACATGGTTTTGCGCAAACTGGCGCACCTGACGGAATATGCCGTGCTGTTTTTGCTCAGCCGGCGGGCAATGGCGGGGACATACCCGCAGGCGCAGCCGCAACCCGTGTTTTCAGCCGCCATAATTTTTTCGATATTTTATGCGGCTACCGATGAGTTTCACCAGTCGTTCGTGCCGGGGCGCGGGCCGTCGGTAATTGACGTCGGAATAGATACCGCAGGCGTTTTTGCCGGTTTCTTTATTTACCGTTTTTTGCAGTTACGGAAGCAGAATTATGAATCGTTGGCGTAATGCTTTGGTCGTTATTTTATTGCCGGCGCTTGCGCTTATTTCGGCGTGCGGGCCTTCATACAAGTTTGGCCGGGCGCAGGAGCTTGAGAAAAAAGGTTTTTTTGTGGAAGCGGCTGTTGAGTATGAAAAAATCTATAAGAAACACACGGGATCCGAACGCGCCGCCGAATCGCTCTACCGCCTCGGCCGCATCTACCAGAAGAAACTTAAAATTTATTCGCACGCGAACCGCTTTTTCCGGGAACTGGCCGATAAGTATCCTTCCGTCGAGCCGTGGTACAGCCGTGCGCGCGAGGGAATTCTTAATTCGCCGGATTATTATCCGCTTACGCCGGGCAGCTTCTGGATTGAAGGGGATTCCGCCACGGGCGGCCGCAACATGCGCGCGGAGTGGAATTGTTCAAGCGTTTCGTCGGGCACATTCAAGATAGAACGCAAAGTATATGCCGGCGCGTCGCTGGTTACGAAGATAGTCCGCTATTTTCGCAAAAAAGACATGCAACTGCAGGAGGGCGCCTCGGCTTCGTTTGCGAATTCTTCCGTAGTTCTGCAATACCCGTTTGCCACGGGCAAATCCTGGAAAAGCATTCGTGACGGCAGGCCAACCATCCACACGGTAGTTGAAGAAAATGTCGCGCTTAAAGTGGGTGCCGGCGAATTCGAGCATTGCATAAAAATAAGCGAAGAATATCCCGATCTTCCCGGCACGCGCAAGTATAACTATTATGCCGCGGAAGTAGGCTGGGTGCTGACCACCATTTCCGGCGCCGGCCGGGAACACCGCAACACGGAACTCCTCTCATATAAAATAAACCCCGAAGAATAAATGCAGTTAACCTCAATGCCGTTTAGTTAAAGTTTTTGCTCTGGGAATAAGATTCATTTTTTTAGCTCACGTTCCTTCTCCCCGTCGGGGAGAAGGGCAGGATGAGGGGGAAATCGTCCAAATATTGAACCACCCCTCACCTTAACCCTCTCCCCTGAGGGGAGAGGAAACTGGTTTGACGAAGATAAAAACCTTAACAAAAGGTCAATAACTGTAAAAACCGGAGGCGCGATATGGATTGGAAAACTTTTATAAGCACGTTCGGCCTTATTTTTCTTGCGGAACTGGGCGATAAAACACAGCTTGCCTCGATAAGCATGGTTGTTTCGACGAAAAAACCCTGGCAGGTGTTCCTGGGTGCAACGCTTGCGCTTGCCGCGGTTACCGGTATCGGTGTGCTGTTCGGTCAGGCGATAATGAACGTTATTCCTAAAAATGTCATGCACACGGTTTCCGGCGCATTATTCATAATTATCGGCATATTGATGATACTTGGAAAATTTTAATCTTTCGTCGGTAAACTTGACAAGTTGATTCTTTGTTCGTAAACTATGTCATGTAAGTTGCGTGGGGGCGGGGGCGAATTTTAGTTCATCCGGCTATCCGTCTTAAAAATTAAATTTAAAAATTGATTTTACGCAAGAAATGCCAAAGTTGCCGTCATTGCGAGAGAAGCGAAGCAATCTTGCTGTTTCGTATCAAAACGACGAGATTGCTTCGTCGCGAAGGCTCCTCGCAATGACATGTAAACATACAGTCGCAGTGATAAATGTAAAGGTGTTCAACCTTAACTGATCACTGTTTACTGATTACTGTTCACTGAAAAAAACGGGGGGGGAAATGTCAGAAAATGATTTAGAATTTGTGGAGCGCAGGGAAGCGTCGCGGTTGAATCTCGCATGTCAGGTAATCATACGTGATCCGATGGAGGAATACCGCGAAAAGATCCGTAACATAAGCGCCGACGGGTTAAAGTTGCAGACAAACACCCGCCTGGCCGTTAACGGGAAATATGGTTTCGAGTTTATCCTGCCCAGGGGCCCGCAAATACAGCTTGAAGGCGAGGTGCGCTGGAAAAAGCCGAAGGGAGATTCGGCGCTTTACGGTATTTACTTTAGCAATATAGGCGTGCTTGCGCGCCTCAGGCTTACGTTTTTCCTTCATAGAACGATCGTCAACATTAAAAAGAACATGAGAGGGAAAGGACATGAAGACGCTTGACCAGTTGATTGCCGGGCGGCGCAGCGTGCGCAACTACAGGCCGCAGGAAGTTGAAAAAGATAAGATGACCCGGGTTTTAGAGGCGGCCAGGCTCGCGCCTTCCGCGTGCAACGCGCAGCCCTGGCGGTTTGCGGCCGTCACAAAGCCCGAAGCGCGAAAGAAGCTTATTGAAGAAGGGCTTGGCGGCGTTATGGTTCCCAACAACTGGGCTAAGACGGCGCCCGCGTTTATCGTGGTGTGCAGCGACACGAAGTTTATCACGCATACGCTGGCCGAGAAAGTGCAGGGCGTGCAGTACCATCTTATAGATATAGGCATAGCCTGCGAACACCTGGTGCTGAAAGCCGCGGAGCTTGGCCTTGGAACGTGCTACATAGGTTGGTTCAACGCGAAAAATGTCAGCCGCTGCCTGAATCTGCCCGGCTCATGGAAGCCGGAGTGCCTGATAACCCTGGGTTATCCCGCCGAACCAGAATCTCCGTCAACACCCCGCAAGCCTTTAGATGAGATAACAAAATTTATTGACTGATGTTACGCAAGAAATGCCAAAGCTGCTGTCATTGCGAGCGAAGCGAAGCAATCTCGCTGTTTCGTAGATTGCTGAGTCGCCAAGCTCCTCGCAATGACACGCTGCATAACATAAGTTATTCAGAGAGCCTTAAGATCATGCCGGTTTTGCGGGCGCGTTTAAAGGCGTGCGCCAGTAGGCGGAACAGCAATACGGCGTAAACCGCGCTTAGTCCGAAGCCCCACCACAGCGATGAGTGGAATACCGGAGCAAAACCGTAAAACGAGCGGTAGTATTCCAGAAAATGCGTCAACGGTATGGCGAACGCTATGCCTGTAAACGGCCGCGGCAGGAAATTAACGGGGTAATAAATTCCGCATGCCAGCATAATAAGCGTCGAAAGCGACCATGCGGTTACCTCCACGCGCTGGCCATAGAGCAATATAAGAAGACAGACCATCATTCCTATTACGAGCGCAGTGATGAAAATCCCCGCGAGTAATATCACCGTCGGTACGACACCTGCCATTGAAAAATTGAAAACCTTTTGAGAGAAAACGGCAAGCATAATAAATACCACGGCCCCGCGCAATATGCCTATTATCCACGAGCCGATTATATAATCGTATTGTGATACAGGCGCCATAAAAGTATGCTTGATGCTTTTAGACCAGATGTCGTATAATAAGCTGTATGATACGTCAAGCTGGGTTACCTGCAAAACGCCGGCGGTGATCGCGCCGGTAAGTATGAATGCAAGCATATTCCCACCTCTACCGAAAGGCTCCACGGGAAATTCGGGCTGCCGGAACACATATTTATACGCGCCTTCAATTCATTGGGTACGCGTCCGGAAAGATCGTAGCCCAGTACGGAAGCCCTGCCGCTGTCCGGCAGCAACTGGCAGGAAAAAATGTTGAGCAATGTCGTTTTACCCGCCCC
>Ga0156557_1007_pt1 | contig 16430 bp, 13 predicted proteins | sample RifOxyB2_FD_111952 | JGI IMG/M metagenome (GOLD analysis project Ga0156557, IMG submission 111952) | Elusimicrobia bacterium RIFOXYB2_FULL_50_12
TGATCACGTTATATATTTCCAGGGCGGCACGGATAACGTTGACGTGGGCTGGAATTATATTCATGACAATGATATAGCCGTCGGCCCCGTGTTCTCATGGAACCTTGGCTCCGCGTCGTCAAATAATACCAGGATTCACGACAATATCATAGACTGCCGAAATTCATCGGACGCTTTGCGGCTTGCCGGCATATGGTCGGGCGGCGGGGGGAGCATTTATTTTTACAACAACGAGGTTATAGAGGCTGGCGCTTCATTGAATAACGATAATGCATACAACGCGATTTATGTAGGATTCGGGACGGCTTACATTTATAACAACACGTTTTTCCGTTCGCGCGGCGCGGGATCAAGCTATGTAATTAATGTTTACGCGGGCGCCGCCGCACAGGTGAAAAACAATATATTCTACAACCAGAGCAATTGCAGGTATGTAAATCTTGCTTCCGGCAGCCTGACGATTGACTCTAACGCTTATTATGGCGGAGCGGGCAGCCTGCCGTCCGGCGATGCCCATCCCGTTACGGCGGCGCCGGAGTTTGTGTCCGCTTCGACTACGGATCGCAACCTGCGCTTGAAGGCCACATCGCCCTGCATTGACAAGGGCGTAGATACGCTGGCCGTGGCGCCTAAGGATATTGAGGGCATAGCGCGGCTTGCAGGCAAAATTGACCTCGGCGCTTACGAGTACTACACACCCGGTTCCGAGCCGGTTGTCGTAGAAAATCCAGATCCGGCAGATACAACTCCCCCGGCCGGCGACCCTGGCAGCGGAACCGTCTCAACCGGTACGGGAGCCGGCAGTGAAACAACTGAAACGCCGCAGGATCCTGTAGCTGTTGACCCCGCGGTAGAGTCATCGCTGACAGTAATAGGTTCGTCGCAGGGCAGGGGAAGCATAAACCCCGACCGCGGCGAAACCGTTCTGATAAGGTTTGCATCCCCGGAAAGCGGAGTTTTTGGTTGCCGGATTTATGCATCCTCGGGCGAGCTTGTGTGGGAAAAACAAATTTCCGGCGTAGCGGCCGGCGATTTCGAATGGTTCCCCCGAAATATGGCAAGCGGCATCTACACCGCCCACGTCAAAGGTCCATCCCTTTCCCTGAAAAAGAAAATCGCCATCCTTCGTTAAGATTACAACATCAAGTACCTTGACATTTGATTTTCTATTCCTTATAATGTATATAAATTATATACATATATACATAATTTATATACAACAACGAGGAACTTGCCATGTTAGAGCCTCTTTTGGGGAATAGTGTCGTAGAAAAGATACTATTTTATCTTCTGGTATATGAGAACGGTTATATCAGGGGCATTGCGAATACGTTCGGCATCAATGTCAACGGTATTGCGCAGCAATTAAAGCGGCTTGAGGATGGCGGGGTTGTTGTCAGTCAGTCGAAGGGTAAAATACGGCTTTATACCTTCAATCCTCGGTATCCGTTCCTGCCTGAATTGAAAAACTTGCTGCAAAGAGCCATGGATGTTCTCCCCGATGAAGAAGTTGATAAGTATTACATGATGCGCACCAGGCCCCGGAGAAAAGGAAAGCCATCGTGAAAAACATTGATTGGGGAAACATTGATATAAAAGGCCTGGCCTTGCTGGTAAGTGCGGAGTTAAAAAAGAATAATATCAGTGCCGTATTGGTAGGCGGGGCATGTGTATCAATCTATTCTCATAATAAGTACGTCTCCATGGATCTTGACTATGTTTCTTACTCTACCCTTAACGAATTGAGACATGCTATGGAAAAAATCGGGTTTCATCAGAAAAGCAGCAGACATTTTGAACGTACAGGATGCAGGTTTTTCGTAGAGTTTCCACCCCCGCCGATAGCGATCGGCAAAGAAGTGCCGATACGGGAATTTGAGGAAATAAAAGCGCTGACTCTCTTAACCCCCACCGACTGCGTGAAAGACAGACTGGCTGCTTATTATCATTGGAACGATCCTCAATCCCTGGAACAAGCATTGATGGTTGCCCGCTCGCAGCCGGTTGATTTACGAAATGTAGAAAAGTGGTCGAAGAAAGAAGGGTCGTTAGATAAATTTCACCGGTTTGAATCTCTACTTGAAACCAATGTACATCAGGCTATCAAACGCTTATGATACGGGTAAATAATCTTTGTAAATATTATGGGGATGTTGCGGCGGTGGATCATCTCTCCTTTACCATCGAAAAGGGGAGGATACTTGGTTTTCTCGGGCCTAACGGAGCGGGAAAAACTACCACCATGCGCATGATGAGCTGCTTTATGCCGCCAAGCTCCGGGTCTGTGAGCATAAACGGGATGGACATTGCGACCCAGAGCATAATGGTTCGCAAATTTATCGGCTACCTGCCGGAGAATCCGCCGCTTTATACCGACATGCGCGTGGATGAGTATCTTGAGTTTGTCGCAGGCATAAAAGGCGTGCAGCAGGACAGGATACCGAAGCAGGCCGCATCCGTAAAGGCCAGGTGCGGGCTTGATGACGTTTCCCGCAAGCTGATCGGCACGCTTTCAAAAGGGTACCGGCAGCGCGTCGGCATAGCGCAAAGCATTATAAACGACCCCGAGGTTTTGATTCTCGATGAACCGACCATCGGGCTTGACCCGAAACAGATCGCCGAGATTCGCACGCTCATTAAATCCCTTGCCGGCGAGCGGACGGTAATTTTAAGCACCCACATACTCCCCGAAGTTTCCCTGATATGCGACGACATTCTTATCATAAACAAGGGGAAGATGATGTTCATGGATTCCATGGACAACATACGCGGCAAGCACGACCTGGAACAACTGTTCCTGAAATACACATACGGCGGTAACGCGGGATGAAGAATATTTGGAAGATAGCGCTTAAAGAACTGAAGAGTTATTTTGTTTCGCCGATCGGCTACGTTGTACTTTCGCTTTTCAGCGTTCTCTCGGGCTGGTTTTTCTTTAATCATGCGCAACGGTTCAATTCGCTTGTAACTTTTTACATGATGTCCCGCCAGCCGGAAACATTAAACCAGCTTAATCTTAATACATTCGTCATTGTGCCGATGTTTCAGGAACTTTTGATGTTGTTAAACGTATTCCTGCCCGCCGTAACGATGCGGCTTATCGCCGAGGAAAAGCGGCAGAAAACCATCGAGCTGCTTTTCACCTCTCCTTTATATACTTCCGAGATTATACTGGGGAAATATTTGTCGGTGCTGCTGTTTCTTGCCATGATGCTGGGACTTACGGCGGCCTACCCCGTAATACTTTTCGTATACGGAAGGCCGGGGCCTGAAATTATTCCCATAATTACGGGTTACGCGGGATTGTTCATGGTCGGCGCCTGCATAGCAAGCGTGGGATTGTTCGCCTCAAGCATCACTGAAAACCAGATCGTCGCCTTTGCCGTCGGCCTTTCGCTGTCGCTGCTGTTTTACATCATCAGTATGCCGGCGCCCGCGGTAGGCGGAATTATGGGCGATATACTAAACTATCTCAGCCTTAAAGGCCAGTTCAACGGGCTTGCCAACGCATTTATTGACACGCGCGTGATTGTTTATTATGCATCGTTTTCTTTCACGTGGCTGTTTATAACCCACCGTGTAATGGAAGGTTTCAGGGTCAGATGAAATTTCATAAACGGCACTACCAGGTAACAGGTTTTTCAGGGGCGGTGTGTTTTCTTTTCGGCGCGGCGTACATGCTCGTCAAAAGGGAATTTTCATTATATGTCCTTCTCAATATGCTGCTCGGCGCGGCGATGGGGGGATTTTATCTCTATTCCAACGTCAAAGAGGTTTCAAAATTATTCGTCTCATCCGGCAGGCGCGGGGCAAAAAATATCGCCATAACCACGGCGCTTGTAATCGGAATTGTAATTGCCGTAAATCTCTTGTCCAACCGCCTGTATTTCGGCAGGGATCTTACGCGCGACAAGGTTTCCAGCATTTCCGATTATTCACAGAAGGCCGTGCAGTGGATAAAGCAACCCATAGAAATACTGGTATTCAGCACGGATAAAGACAATAGCGTCGAAAAATATCTGCTGGACAGTTACGGGTTTTATAACCGGCGCATAAGCTACCGCTTCGTTGACCCGGAGCGTAATCCGCAGCTTGCGCAACGATATGGCGTAACTAAGACGGGGCAGGCCGTTGTAACGTACAAGGACGGTTTCCTGCTTCTGGAAACCGTAACAGAAGAAAAGCTTACCAACGCCATTACGCGCATTACGCAGAGCGTAAAGAATTTTGTCTATTTCCTGCAGGGACACGGCGAACATATCGTTGATGATTTTAACACCAACCAGGGATACGGGCTTTTATGGAACGAGTTGAAAAGCGAGAATTACTTTGTGTTCAAGCTCAAGTTCGAGCCTCCGAATTATTATATACCCGGCAACTGCACCATTCTTATCGTTGCCGGACCCAGGCGCATGTTCACGGCCATGGAAGTCAAGGCGGTGCGGGAATTCCTGGAAAACGGCGGCAGGGTGATTTTCCTGCTTGACCCCGACGTAAAAACAGGCCTCGAAGAGCTGGTAACGGATTGGGGAATCGCGCTTGAAAACGATTGCCTTCTGGACGTTGTCTTCCCGTCTCTTATAGAACGCGCAATTGCGGGCATGAGCGGCCGAAAGGCGCAGCCGCGTCCCATATTCCAGGTAATGGTAAACGATTTTCCCGATCACGAGATTACCGCAGCCATGAAGGAAAAAGCGGTGTTCATGTCGGTAGCGCGCAGTATGAAGCCGGTGGAGCAGAAGGAAGTCAATCTAAATTTACGTGTCGAGCCTCTTGCAAAAAGCACGAACAAAGGCTGGAGCGAAACTCACCTGGACGGCTTGTTTACAAACGCAAAAATTTCAAGCGACGTGTTTTCCCGGCGCGGGCCATTGAACGTAGCGCTGTTATCAACCAGGGGAACGCCGGAGTCAAACAGCAGGATGATCGTTATCGGCGACTCGGATTTTGTAAATAACGAATACTTCAATCAGCTTTACAACAGGGACTTCTTCATGAACTGCCTGGCATTTATAAGCGCGCAGGCCTCGCACATTTCCGTGCGCCCGCGCAACCTGTTTGCTTCCCGGCTTGATTATGACCCTGTGGCAATGAGCCGGATTTTCACATTGTCGGTTCTGGTTTTCCCGCAACTGTTTCTTATAGCCGGTATAGCCATCTGGTGGTTACGCCGCTAAGCAACGCAAGCTGCTGTATGTATGGTGCGTCCTATCGCAAATTCCGGGTTAAGCAAGTAATATGACAGCGAAAAATATTGTTTTAGTATCGGTTTTAGCCCTCCTTGTCGCAGCTTACCTCTTTTCCAGTGCAATAATAACGGCACGAAAGAAAAAGGATGCGGCCATCATCCCGTTTGAGTCCGCAAAGATTCAATCCTTCACTCTCTACAATGGCGAGAATTACATGACTGTCAGGCGGGAGCCGGATAGCTTTGTTTTTGCCAGGCCTTTCGACGGTATCGCGGCCAGGAAAGAAACAGTTGAAATGTATTTTAAAGTGCTTGATAAGCTTTCGCCCATACGCAGGCTTGGCGTAATAAAGGAGTCGGAATTGGAAGATTTCGGCATTTTGACAAAATCACCGGCGCTGGCCGTTACCGTCGGCGATAAAACGGCTGAATTCGTGCTTGGCGCGCGCAACCCGGTGGCGCAAAGTTATTACCTCTACCGCAAGGATACGGGTGAGCTTATGCTGGTAGCCGAGGCCGCCGCGCGGCTTTTCCGGCAGCGTCCAGAAGATTTCCGGGACAAGAAATTATTTAAGTTTGACGCAAAAGATATTAAATCCATGGAAATTGTTATCAAGGGAAGCCCCGTCGGCATGGTTGAATTAAGATCTCATTTCAAAAAGGCACTCGGTAGCGAAAACTCGGATTTCGAGCCGAGCCGAAGCCAAATTGGGCGAGCATACTTGACGAAGTATGTAAGCCGAATTTGGCAATGGCGTAGGCCGAAAGACGAGTTTGCAGCCCGAAAGGCCTTTTTGAAACGAGATCTAGTACAAAAGGATTGGTATTTAACGGAGATGCGCAGCGGCAGGTTATACTTGTGCGAAATGGCACGGGTGGGGCAGTTTATTGAAATGATGCTTGCGGCCGAAGTAAACGATTTTGCCGCTGCCGACGATAATTATTCAATCGCTGCCTGCGGGCTTGTTTCGCCCAGGTTTACATTACGTGTGTCAACGGGCGGCGCGGCTACGACACTCTCTCTGGGCAGGCGCTACAACGGCAACATGGTTTATGCCGCGGTTGACGGCATGGTAAGAGGCGGCGTAAGCGCGCTCCTCGAAGACGTGCTGTCGGAGCCGGCCTCTTCCTTCGCCCGCGAACGACTGCTGGATTTTAACATCTCATCCATCGTGTCGTTTACCGTCAAGGAAAGCGACATGCTTTACAAGTACGGCAAAAAAAGGGGGCGCTGGTACCGCACAGGCAAAAAAACGCGCGAAGCAGACCAGGATGCCGTCAGGGAATTTCTGCAAACGCTTTCCGGCCTGAAAATTGAAAAACACTATTTTGACGGGCTGCCGGGTGAGATTGTCAGGGAATACATGTTTTACAACAGGAAAAATGAATTGCTTGCAGGCATATACACAGGCGACACTTCCGACGGCATCACCCGCGTGAAGTTTAAAGATAAGGAAGGCACGTTCGGCGTTTCCGGCGATATACGCCAATTATTGGGCATGTAAATAAGCGGAGGTTTAATGATAAAGGTTGACAGGGTTACCAGGAAATACGGGGCATTTACGGCGGTGGACAGGGTCAGCTTCGAATTGCAGCCCGGCGAGATAGTGGGTTTCCTGGGGCCTAACGGTTCGGGCAAGACTACGCTTATGCGCGTTATGTCCACCTATCTATTGCCAACCGAAGGCACGGTGTACGTGGGCGGCCTCGACGTTACGAAACATGAGCTTGACGTGCGCAGGCGCATCGGCTACCTGCCGGAAAGCAATATACTTTACCCGCAGATGCGGGTGGACGATTACCTGTCTTTCGTCGGGAAAATGCGCGGCCTTTCCGGCGGCCGGCTCAAGGAAAGGCTCGACTGGTGCGTAGAGGCGATGAAACTTTCCACCGTGATGGGCAAGAAAAACATGGAATGCTCTAAAGGGTTCAAACAGCGAATCTCGCTTGCGGCAACGCTTATACACGACCCCGAATATATTATTCTTGACGAGCCTACCGTCGGGCTTGATCCGTTGCAGATATTCATGGTGCGCGATTTTTTAAGGCTTATATCGAAGGAAAAGATAGTGTTGTTCTCGTCGCATATACTCCAGGAAGTCGCCGCAATGACCCAGCGCGTGATTATAATTCATGACGGTAAAATCATAGGCGACGTAACGTTTGACGCCAAAGACAACCGCACCGAGAAGCTTGAAGCTATTTTTGCCGCCGCGGTGCGCGGGGAATCGAAACCGGAGGCCGTGGCATGAAAATCGTTCTCGTAATTTTCGAACGCGAACTCAAAGCATATTTCAACTCCGCAATAGCATATATTTTTGCCGTGGTGTTCCTGCTCCTGACATGCGGCATTTATATGAACGAGTTCTTTCTTCTCTCCCGCGCGGATATGGATGCATATTTCTCGCCGCTGCCTTACCTTATGATATTGTTTTTGCCGGCCATCTCCATGCGCCTCTGGGCCGAGGAACGAAAAGACAACACATACGAGCTTCTCTCTACCCTGCCGGTGAAAAAGAGCATGTTGATACTTGGCAAGTACGCCGCTTCCGTCGTCTTTTTTCTTATAACGTTCGCCGGCACCCTGCCCATTGTGGTAATGCTTTTTGCGTTGGGACAGCCTGACGCCGGCAAGATCGTATCAAGCTATGCCGGCGCCGTGCTGCTTGGCGCAATGTATCTTGCCATAAGCCATCTTCTTTCCAGCGTTACGCGCGACCAGATAGTTGCCTACCTTGTAAGCGTTCTGGTTTTAAGCGCCTATTATGTAAGCGGCAACGAGATGGTGGCAAGCGTTATGGACGGGTTGTGGCCAAGGCTCCAGGTTGGAAGTTACCTTCGTGAAACGTTCTCGGCCGTGCCTCACTACGAAAATTTCACCCGCGGCATTATCGCCGCACAGAGCGTATTATATTTCCTGGTAATTACCGCCCTCTCACTGTGGATGACGGATTTAGTGATTAAGCGGGACCGCGCCTGATGAAAAAAGCATCTTCGACGATTCTTATAGCCGTCCTTGCGGCGGCTTGCGTGTTTTCAGGGGTTGCGCTTAATGCGCTTATGCGCAGGGGTGAGCTTGCGCGGCTTGATCTCAGCAAGGGCGCGATAACGACGCTTGACACAAAGACAATTGAAACTCTTTCCGGCCTCGCCTCCCCGGTTAAAATCACTTATTACACGACCGAACGCAAACGGATGCCGACCGCGATGCGCACCGTGGAATCGGACGCCCGCGCACTTTTAGGCGAGATGGCGCGCCGCGCGGGAAAGAATTTTACGTTCGAGGTAATGTATCCTGAAGACAATCCCCAGGTTTCCCGCTCCCTGGGACGTTTCGGCATAACATCCTTCCAGTTTAAATCAATCCTTAAAGACGAATACAGCGTCGCCACAATATGGTCTGGTATTCTTATAGAATACAAGGGAAAACCGCGGAGCATAACTTACATTACCCGCGGGCATCTTCGCCACCTCGAGGACAGGATCATTACTTATATTCACCAGATAGACACCGGTTATCGCCCGTTTGCGGCGGTGCATGCATCAGCTGATTACACGGGGCTTAGAAGCATGATAAACTCCATGGTTGGCGACGTCAAGGATTTTGGGTTTAAAGACGGCGGTATGCCGCTTGAGGCGGATGTCTGCTTCATAATGCAGCCGGAAGAGATGCGCGGCAGGGACGTAAACGATATTAAAACATTTCTCGGCGACGGGAAAGACGTTTTTTTGTGTTTTTCCAATTATATGCTAAACGATGACGGTGGCGGCAACGTGCGTGTGCGCGCGCACCGCAGCGGGCTTGAAGAGTTTTTGTCGGATATAGGCGTTCGTTTTGAAAAAAGCGTCGTAGTTGAAAACAAACAGTACAAAAACCGCCCCTGGCTTATAGACGTGCAGGGAACGCAGGTCGTGCTTGACGGTTTTAAGCTTTTGCGTTGCGGCACCATGTCATTGCCGTTTGTCTCGCCCATATCGGCTGATATTCCAAAATTGAAGAAAAACGGCTATTCCGCCGATACACTTATTTTCAGTTCAAAAGATTCGTGGCCTTTGGCAATCGCAGACAAAGAAACGCTTATACCGGCGGCGGAGTTTTCACGGGCGTCATCGCATAATACAAAGCCGGAGGCCATTGCGGTTGTTCTTACCAGCGACAAACCGTGGGAAGGCCGCCTTTTTCTTTTCGGCAGCGGCTACATGTTCAGCGACCAGGCAAGTGCGCGCGGGGCAAGCCAGTTATATTTGAAAAATATTCTGATGACTTTTGTTTCGCCGGATAAACTCGGCTCCATACATGCAAGCCAGGAAAAGATACCGCTTATCGGCGAGCAATCCGCCGCCGCGCGCCTGTTCTGGAGGTTTACGGTTATTTTTCTTCTGCCGCTTGCCGGCATTGTGGTTTTAGTGTTCCGTGTGATCAGGGTTCGTAATATGCTCGCGGGGTTGGATGCGAGGCCTGCGGCGCTGCTGTTCGGCGGGTTTGCCGTAATTATTTTGTTCCTGGTGACTATTAAAGCAGTGCCCGGCTTTTACATTGACGTTACCCGTGAGAAGGTTAATACGCTTAATCCCGTTACCGTTCGCTGGCTTCAACAGTTGCGAGAGGATGTAACGATTACCTACGTTTCTTCACCGGCGCAGGATATGCCCGTGCGCTACAAGAGCATGGTAAATGAAGTCGTCCAAAAACTGCGCCGCATGGCTGCCGCGGGAAACGGGAAAATAAAACTTTTCGTGCAGACTGTTTCGCCCGACGACACAGGCGCGCAAACGGCAAACAAAAAATGTGTCGAAAACGGCATTGAACCGTTTAAGATGCGCGTTATCGAAAACGATCGCTACGCAGAGAAGATGGTTTATTCCGGCCTCATTTTTGAAACTCGCGGAAACTCCGAATCCGTGCGCAGGCTGACGCTGCAAAATGCGGGGCGCCTTGAATTCGTGGCGGTATCCGCGCTTGAGCGTCTCGCCGGCGGCCGCAGGCCTTCGGTGGCCATGGTTGCAGACCTGCCGCACCTTACAGCCGGCGAGTTCTGGGAATTGCAACAACTGGAAGTGCAGGTAATGCCGCGTTCGGAGGATGTTTACAGTCGTCTCCTGGCCATACTGCGGAATGAAGGCTATCGCGTCAATATTTACGATTCAAAAGCCGATGTCTCATTTAAGGAAGACATGCTTTTATATATCCAGCCGTGGGTTGTAAGCGATTCCATGAAAAAGGAGTTTAACCGTCTTCTGTGCGCCGGCAGGCCCGTGCTGCTGGCCGGGCAGCATTACAAGATGCAGGCGCGCAAATACTCGGGACGCGCTTACGAGATAAGTTACTGGCCGCAGCCGCAGTTTTCCCGTATAGGCGAGCTGCTTTCACCTTACGGAATAGAACTTGTCAACGAGATATTTTTTGACCAGAGCAAGGCGCCGATAGATACCAGCGAGCAGATCCGCTGGGGGGCGTATAAAAAGATGGAAAAACGGGCGCCCGACGCGCAACCGTTTATCATACGCGCCATCCCGTCGAATTTCGATAAATCGTCGCCGATAACTTCCCGCCTTTCGGACGTTCTTTTTATATGGGGTAACCGCTGGAAAACGCTTAAAGACAAATTCCCCGGCGAGCTTTCCTGGCGGCCATTGATAAGTTCGACCGAAGATTGCTGGGCATTCAACTGGCAGGGCGGTTTTTTAACCGATGAAATTCTGCAAAAGGGCGATTATTTTGACGTCAATCAGCCGCTTGTTGCCATGGCGGAGGGAAAGTTTCCCGCCTTATACGGCAACGCTCCTGCCGCCGTTTCCTCGCGCCTGCTTCTGGTAGGTTCTTCGAAACTTTTTGAAAACGAGCAGATAGACACGACCCAATATGAAAACGAGAAATTTATTCTCAACGCGGTTGCAGACCTCTGTTACGGTAGCGCGCTTGCCCGCATCCAGTCCGGCAGCGCCCCCGCGCCCGGCGGGTTTCCGTACGTCCCGCCTTCCCAAAAACTGATGTGGCGGCTGATGATACTAGCCCTCTCCCCCGCCATATTCATAATCTACGCCTGCATATCCGCAAGGCGCTGAAATAAATTGACATATTGACATGAAATACTTATAATAATGCTACTTTTATAATATGGAGGTGTCCCTTTAGCGTTTTCAAGTTGTAGTCGTCATTGCGAGCCCAAAGGGCGCGGCAATCTCTCTTTTCATCAGAAACAACGTCGAGATTGCTTCGCTGTGCTCGCAATGACCTCAAACTGCTAAAGAGCCACATATGGAGTTAACTATGAAAATGATCGGGCATGGGATGAAAAAGGTTGTGGCGGCGGTGTTGTTGTCGGGAGTGGCGGTTAGTTGTGTTTTTGCGGCTTCCGGCAATTCGGTTGCGGCTAAGGAAGACAAGAACGTTTCCGTGCTGGTGGATGATTTCGAGGGGAAAACTTCCAGAAATTATCTTGGCGGGGAGCGCGGGGCATGGTCGCTTGATCCTGATGACATGAAGGCGTTGGCCGATGCAACCGTAGTTACGATGAAAAACGGCCCGGAAAACTCGACAAAATCCTTAAAAATCACATATAGCGTGGACTCTGAAAAACTGGCTATGAACGGCGTCTGGATAAAGCTTAATAATTTTGACGCAAGCCCGTACGACGTCCTCGAGTTCGACCTGAAGGGCGATGAGGCGAAAGGATTCACCGAGACGTTTAAAATTGAGATAAAGAAGTTCAAGGACGCAGGCAAGCTTACCGGCACGAAAACCGTCTCAAACGTTACCGGTTCCTGGCAGCGGGTTAGAATTCCGCTGACGTATTTTAACGGTATTTTTGACAAGAGCCAGCAATCCGTATGGAAGAATCCGCTTTCCTCTCTTAAAAATCTCGACGAGCTGGTCGTAGTATTTCACAAGCGCGCAGTCACAAAGAAGACCGGAGTAATATACCTTGACAATATCCGGTTTGTAAAAACAGGCGTTAAATACCCCAGCGTATTCGACCGCCCCGCCGTTCCGACGAAGGATAAGGCCTATATCGTCCTGGAAAACACGGCATTTAAACGCGAATTCCTGATTCCGAACGACGGTGAAGCTCCGGTGCGAAAGGCAGTTGGCATAACGGATCCCGTTGAGATAGAGGAATTCATGAAGGCGCATAAGAACTACGCGCTCTTGCTCAGCAGCGGTACGCTGGAATACAGGTTGCACATAAACGACTCCGGCAAGCTGGGTTTTGCCGGGCATGACGATTACATGAAATTCCTGGTAAACCGGCTGGGCGGCTTTCCTTCTAAAACCATAGTTCATAAGAAATTTCCCGGCAAAGACAGGGATTTTTTGATGGAGATAGCAAAAGACACATGGCGTTTCTTCGACCATATCGTTGACAAGGAGCATGGTATGCCGCTGGATACCATAATCCTGGGCAAGGATAAGCCGCTTGGCGAGGGCGGATCGGTCGGCGATTACACGAACGTTACCAATATAGGCGTTTATCTCTGCTGCGTTGTGGCGGCTTACGATCTTGGTTTCATCACAAGGGAAGATGCCGTTTCCCGCCTTACAACCACGTTAAATGCGTTGCAAAAGATAGAGTATTCCGAGTCGGGTTTCGTCTACAACTATTATGACACTACATGGGGCTGCCGTACCGAGTACTTTGTGTCGCTTGTTGACTGCGGTTGGCTGGCTGCCGGTTTGTACGTCGTCAAGAACGCGTTCGGGCCGGAAGTCGGCTCCATGTGCAAGCAGATACTTGATCGCGGGAATTTCAACTTTTTCTATGACCCCGTGGAACGGCAGATGTGGCACGGTTATTACGAAAACATGGACGATTACGTCAACTATCATTACGGCATTTTCTACGCCGAGCCTCGGCTTACCAGTTTTATAGCCATCGCGCGCGGCGATGTCGAAGAGGCTCACTGGTTTGGCATGACGCGCACCTTCCCCAGGGATTATACCTGGACCACCCAACCGCCAAAGGGGCGCGTGGAGAAAAAATACAAGGATATATCGTACTGGGGCGGATGGTATGAATACAAGAATTATAAATACGTGCCGTCGTGGGGCGGCTCCATGTTCGAGGCGCTTATGCCCACGCTCCTCATAGATGAGAAAAAATACGCGCCGCATAGTCTTGGATTAAATGACGCCATGCACGTGAAAGCGGCAATAGATTATACGCTGAATGAATTAAAGTACCCTGTCTGGGGCATGAGCCCTTCTTCCAACCCGGATGGCGGTTATCTTGAGTACGGCGTAAAGCCGCTGGGTACCATGGGCTACGGCTACGGCGCGATAACCCCGCACGCTTCATTCCTTGCGCTTGAGTTCGCGCCCCAGGAAGCCATAACCAATATTCGTAAAATGGCCACAGGTTGGGATGTCTACGGCGAATACGGTTTCTATGATGCCTTTGAGCCGAAAGAAGGTAAAGTCGCATACAAATACCTCGCCCTGGACCAGGGCATGATACTGATGGCGCTGGATAACTATCTAAACAAAGGCGCCCTGCGCAAGTATTTCGAAAGCGACCCCATCTTCGCCAAAGCCAAACACCTCCTCAGCTCAGAAAAGTTTTTCAGCATAAGAAGATAATCCTTCCCGGAGGTTTTTAAATGACTAATATTAAAGATAAGAATGGCAATGATTCGTGGGTAACGTACAGGCCGGAGATTAAGGTTGTGGATTGCACCGTGCGCGACGGCGGGTTGATGAACAGCCATAAATTCAGCGATGAACTCGTAAAAGCCGTTTACCAGGCGTGCGTTGCGGCGGGCGTTGACTACATGGAAGTCGGCTACAAGGCTTCTAAGAAAATAGCCTCGCGCGCCGATTTCGGCGACTGGAAGTTTTCGGATGAGGACGATATTCGCCGCATCGTCGGCGAGAATAAAACATCGTTGAAGCTTTGCGCCATGGCCGATGCCGAGCGCACCGACTATCATACGGACATACTTCCCAAGGACAAAAGCGTTCTCGACTGCATAAGGGTTGCCACCTATATTCACCAGATTCCCACTGCCATAGACATGATAAAGGATGCCAACGACAAGGGGTACGAGACAACCGTTAACCTCATGTCTATTTCCGTCGTAAACGAGACGGATCTGCAAAAGGCGCTGGAGGTTCTTGTAAAAACGCCGGTAGGCTCCATCTACCTTGTTGACAGCTTCGGTGCGCTGTATTCGGAGCAGATACGCAGCCTTACCTCAAAATTCCTTGCCGCCGTAGCGGGTACCGGCAAGCAGGTTGGCATTCATACGCATAATAACCAGCAGCTTGCCTATGCAAACACGATAGAAGCGCTGATACTAGGCGCAAACAGGCTTGACGCAACCATAGCCGGCCTTGGGCGCGGCGCGGGCAATTGCCCTATGGAACTGCTGATTGGGTTCCTTAAAAACCCCAAGTATGATTTGCGCCCGGTGCTTGGCTGCATAGAGAAGTATTTCGTTCCTCTTCGCAAGGAAATCGAGTGGGGATTTACCATACCTTACATGATTGCCGGCCAACTTAACCTTCACCCGCGCGAAGCCCTTAAAATGCGCGCCGGCAAAACACCCGACGAATACGTAGCCTTCTACGATAGAATGATAGAAGAAGAGTGATCTCCCAAAAAACACGTAGATAATCCAAACTCCCCTCTGAAACTTAAGCTTGCGATTATACATAAGTTCCTTCTCCCCGGCGGGGAGAAGGGCAGGATGAGGGGGAAGTCGTCGGGAACAGAGCATTTAGCTCCCCCTCACCTTAATCCTCTCCCCGTCGGGGAGAGGAAACGAGTTAGCAGAAAACTTAAGAAGGTAAATGGTGAAATTTTCATGCTTCGGTGCATAATATGAGCATATTTGAGATTGTTATGTTGGTTTGCTTCGGGGCGGCGTGGCCGTTTGCGTTGTATCAGTCTTATACTTCGCGCAGGACGGCCGGCAAAAGCGTTGCGTTTCTTTATATCGTACTTGCCGGTTATGCGGCGGGCATAATGCACAAGGTGTTATACAATCTGGATTTTGTTATATGGCTGTACATGGCAAACGGAATAATGGTATTGGCGGAGATAGCGCTTTACTACCGCAACCTCAATATTGAAAAATATGAACAAAGATAATGGAATTGATGTCATTGTAGTCGGCGGCGGCGCCTCGGGCTTGTTTGCGGCGGGCAGCGCGGCGGCGGCGGGGGCGCGCGTGGTGCTTATTGAAAAGGGAGAGCGGCTGGCGCGCAAACTTCTTATCACCGGCAAGGGGCGCTGTAACCTGACCAACGCCGAATGCCTGGAAGAGTTTATAACAAATTACGGCGATAACGGGAAATTTCTTTACCGCGCTTTTCATGAATTTTTCAATAACGACCTTATTGAATTTTTTAAAAGCTACGGAGTTGAGACAAAGGTTGAACGCGGCGGGCGTGTATTTCCCGTAAGTGACAGGGCCGAGACAATCGTGTCCGCGCTGGAACGGTATGCGCGCGATAACGGGGTGGAAATCTGGCTTTCAACGCGTGTTTCCGCGGTGGCCGTTGATGAAAAGGGGCGCATAAGGGGCGTAAAAGTATTTGCCGCGCAGAATGACGCTGCCGGGGTAAAATTGATAAAATCCCGCGCCGTCATCCTTGCCACAGGTGGGTTGTCATACCCCGTCACCGGTTCTACCGGAGACGGATATGCGATGGCAAGAAAAGTGGGGCATTCCATAGAGCCGCTGCTGCCCGCGCTGGTAGGGCTTGAGACAAGCGATAGTTTTGTAAAACGGTTACAGGGCTTGACGCTCAAAAATGTGCGCGTTACGGTTTTTTCAGGCGCTAAAGAGGCGGCCTCGGGATTCGGCGAAATGTTATTTACTCATTTCGGAGTTTCAGGGCCTGTTGTGCTGCGCCTTAGCGGCGAGGTCGCCGCCAGAATTTATAAGAACGAGAAGATGGAAATGTCCGTGGATTTGAAGCCGGCTCTTGGCAATGAACAATTGCACGCCCGGCTTATGCGGGAGTTCGATGCCCACGGCCTTAAATCGTTTTATAACGTGGTGAAACTTCTCCTGCCGGCCAGCATGGTGCCGGTTTTCGTGGAGCGTTCAGGGCTGCCTGCGGAACGCCAGTGCTGCCGCATAACCCGCAAGGAGCGCGAGAATGTTGTGCGCCTCCTGAAAGATTTCCGTTTTCATATTTCACGCACGCGCCCAATAGAGGAAGCGATTGTTACACGGGGGGGCGTAAACCTGCGGCAGATAAACCCCCGGACCATGGAATCGCTTATCGTAAAAG
>Ga0156557_1095_pt3 | contig 16170 bp, 14 predicted proteins | sample RifOxyB2_FD_111952 | JGI IMG/M metagenome (GOLD analysis project Ga0156557, IMG submission 111952) | Elusimicrobia bacterium RIFOXYB2_FULL_50_12
GAACCCTGCAACACATCATTTATCAGCACGCCCTTTTTGTCCGACAGGCCAAAGTTGCGCGCGATGACATCGTCAACCGGCCGCACCTCGACGCCCAGCCAGCCGCGCACAACCTTCCCCTTGTTTATCAAATCACTCAGGATTTCCCTGGCATTATTGGAAGGTATCGCAAATCCTATGCCGGAAAATACGCCGGTGGGCGCATATATGGCGGTATTTATGCCTATTACCTCACCCTCGATATTGCATAACGGGCCGCCGGAGTTGCCACGATTTATCGCCGCGTCCGTCTGAATAAGATCGCGGTATTCGCGCCCCTCTATGGGAAGGGACTGGCGAACCGCCGAGATTATGCCGGAGGTTACCGTCTCCTGCAAGCCGAATGGCGAACCTATGGCTATGGCCCAGTCGCCCACCCTTATGGCGTCTGAATTGCCGAGCTTGGCAGCCGGCAGTTTGCCCGCGCCTTTTATACGGATAACGGCAAGGTCGGTGCGAGCATCCTTGCCTACAACCTTGCCTGTATAAGTTTTATCATTGTATAGCGTTACTTTTATGTCGTCGGCGCCGCGAACTACGTGTTCATTTGTAAGTATGTACCCGTCGGGATCTATGATAACTCCGGAGCCGGTTCCCTCGAATTTGCGCTGCGGCTGGGCGCGCCTTTGCGGATTCTGGCGGGGACGGGACTCGCCGAAAAACTCGTTGAAGAAATCCTCGAAAGGTGAGCCGAAGTAAAACTCATATTGTTGCGGCGCATTTTTTTCCACGTATACCGCGGAGATGTTGACAACGGTCGGCTTCAACTCCTCGGCAACGCGCGCAAAATAATTTTGAATGTTTATAACTTCCGATTTCGCCCTTCCATCTTCGTCCTTCTGCGCCGCGACATCGCTCCGCAAGACGGGAGAAACAATAAATGTAACGGCCAATATCAGCCCTGCCGCCAATACGGAAGCAGGATGTTTACCATTATTGCAAGTCATAAAACCTCCTAATCAGCTTTAGTTTTAATGCCGTTTAGTTAAAGCTTTTGCCCTGTTTTTTAGCTCGCGTTCCTTCTCCCCTTCGGGGAGAAGGCCAGGATGAGGGGGAAGTCGTCGGTATATTGCCCCCTCACCTTAATCCGCTCCCCGGAGGGGAGCGGAAACTGATTTGGTGAAGATAAAAACCTTAACTAAACGGCATTGGCTTTAGTTTTATTTATCTTCAAGCCGGATAAAAGGCAATCTCATGTTTGTTGTGCGCCCTGCATTGCTTCGCAATTCTACGTCGGCAGATAGAAAATCCTTCACCAGCCATGTATCCGTTGCGCCGGAAGGCGAATTCAATACTATCGCCTGGTACGCCCACAACATCGGATTGCCACGGAGCAACGTGCGGGGCAGGTTTATCTCCCCGGCAACGACAGTTCTGAACGTGCGTATCGGTATCGGGCCGGCGCGCCCGTAACGGTAAAGAATCGCCTCATTCTTTTGAAGCCTTAAAGCGAATTCCCAGGCATCCTCCGGCCGCAACGACGCCGCTACCCCGGGAAGGAAAGAAGAAAAACCGGCGCCGCGTTTTCCATTAAGATCCATGTAAATATCCACCACGAAATCATTTTTGGACGCGCCGGTTGAAAGCGCCACCTTGTATAACACGGTCTCGGTGCTGACCGTAACGGCAAAACTTTTCAACGGCATCATTGAAGAGGTAACGTTGGAATTTGTAATTACAAACCCTGAATTCCCCACCTCTATAAACTGCGTGTATTCAGTGCCATCATTATCGCTTGGCGCGCTATCGGCAGGCGCATCATCGGCAGGCAAAGGCAGCCGCAACAGGTGGTACGCATTACGGACAGCCGTCTGGAAACGCCGCTCATCCTCGCCCTGCCCTGTATCCATAACGCGCGCAAGCGTATCAAAACGGTAAAGGGAATATATATTGTCACGCAAGGCATCCAGGGTTTTTAATTGCGCGCGGCCGGAATTTTTGTATTGTTCTATATCGCGGCGTAACCGCGACAGCTTGACAAGTATTTCAGGCCTCTTAATCCATGGCGCGAGGTCTGATTCTGCATGCGAATCACCAAGGTTTACCACAAGCTCGTGATGTTTTTTTATTAGTTGCGCCGGTGTAACGGGGATTATGGCCGGGTTTTCCTTTAGCCGCGCTCCCAGGAAACCGAGCATGGCGGGATTAAGCAGTACGCGTTCGCTGCCGCTTATCACAACAACACGGCCGGGCGAGGCTATTATACGATTCCAACAGTCAGCGGGAGATAATCCGTCCACCTGATCGTTTGCCATTATATATAAGCCATCCTTTACGTAAACTCCATTCTCAAGGCTGGATAGCTTTCCGCCAAGAACCCACCGGAACCCCAGTTTCCCCAGCGCCGGCACAAGTTTGGTAGAAAAAGCACCCGAACGCAAAAATAACCCTGCCGGGAACGTATCCCATGCGGAGTCAGTGAAAAAGTTCCATGCGCGGCGAAATTCATGCTGGTTGCGAAAAATTATGTCATTGATGTCCTGAGGCCAGGAAAAATCAACAGGCACAGGGGATGAAAGCCTTGTTTCAAATAACAATGGAAGAACCGGCTCATTATCAAGACGGAGCGCAATTTCAATGCGTTTATCGCGCACAAGACCCGTTATTTCCTTACCTGGCACGATCGAGGCGGGCCAGCCCATGGCAAACTTTATGCCTGGGTATTTCTTTAACAGGTCCATCGTTTCCTGGCTGGGATTAGCGTTTTGCGCGTCAACAACCATAACCAGGTACTTTTTCTCAGCAGCCCCGCAAACAGGCGCAACCCCTAAAACAAAAAACATAAAAATGGCTGACAAACAAACGTTTTTCATAATATTTTAATTATACAAAAATATGAGAATAGCTACAAATCAATTCCAATCCTTATGTCAACTAACTTTTATGTGTGCCTCTTTAGCGTTGTTAAGTTGTCGTTGCGAGCCCAAAGGGCGCGGCAATCTCGCTTTTCATCGGAAGCAACGTCGAGATTGCTTCGCTCGCTCGCAATGACCTCAAACTGCTGAAGAGACACTTTTATATTGACAAGCATTATCGTTCCTGTTATAGTTATATGGAATTCTATTGCATATGGCTTAGCGGAAACACATGAGAAAAAATACCCCCGGCTTCAGCATGATGGAACTGGTTATCGCCATGGCCATTATCGGAATATTTTTTACTTCCGTAACGCTTGTTTTTTATAAGCTGGGAAAGTCAATCCTTATAAACCGCACCCGCACCGTGGCAACCAACCTCGCGCAGGAAAAAATCGAAGCGCTGAAGAATCTCTCCTATACCCGCCTGAGGGCGACGAGTTTAAACGATTTATTAATCTATAGTTACGATAATACCTTTTATGCCCCTGAAGCCGGCATACTGGTAGGCGACATATCTTACAGGCGCGAAGTCCTTATTCAGCGCGTAGAAGAAAATGCCAGCGGCACCCTTATTGAAGTGCTTCCCGATGCCGGCGACACCGGCATAAAAAAAATTACCGCGACCGTTCGATGGAGCGAAGAAGGCGCTCCCAAAAGCTTCTCTCTTTCCAACCTTTTTAACGACCCAAACCGCAAACCGCTCGACGGCACGATTTCCGGCATAGTGCGCGATGATATCGGCGCGCTGCTGGCAGGCGTGCGTATAGCCGTAGTTGACAATATAAATTGGAACGCAATGACAGATGCGACAGGCAGTTACTCTATTAAGTTGCCTACCGGCACTTATGAGGTTACGGCTTCAAAAGACGGTTATTGGCCGCGGGAATCCGGCTCACTGAACGTAGCGCCCAGCGCTTCCTGGAATCCCGTATTGAGAGAGATGGCAACCGGCACGGCCACGGGATACGTTTATTTCAATGATCATCTTTTAATATCAAAAGTCTGTGCAAGCAGCGAAACAGTCTCCGGCGTGGATTGCGAATGGGTAGAGTTATACAACCCGACAACATCGACATGGGTTATAGACAACACCTTTTACATGGCAGAATACAACGATGGCGGCGCGTCATGCTGGTTTAACTCAAATTACGGCGACGCTCACTCATGGACGCATAAGTTAAACATTATTACCACTACGATAGAACCGTATCACTATTACCTCATAGCTAATACAACCAGTATAACCCTGGGCGGGTACACAATACCAGCCGACGCCTACTATACGTGCGCGGATCCTCTTGGCCACATAGAAGTAGACAAGCGCGGCTCGATCTTTGCAGGAATAATTGATCCTCTCAGCTGGGTGTGGAGAAAATATGACATACTGGGCTGGGCGCCATCAACCACAACTGCGCCGATTTGTGAGGGCCAGGCGCTAAAAGACAGCAACGGCCTTGATAAAGGTAAAACACATATTCGTTACTCGCGCGCGGACAGTTATTTCTCATCCGGGCAGGGCAATGCCTACGATTCCGGCAGCAACAATCACGATTTTGTGTCAAACCTTTTGCTTAATACAAGCAGCGATTATTATCCTAAAAATAGTTTATCCGCAGCGGCGGCGCCGGTTTCCGGAACGCCTGCCTATGGCGCCACGATTACATGTGATGACGGACTTTCCAATTTCACGAATTCATACCTGACGGTAAACCCGCATGGCCATTCCGTAGCATATTTCCAGCTTACTTCCATAGCTACCGGAACGTGGACAATATCGTCCTTTTACCAGGCCGGCGCCGCCTACTGCGAGATTGGGAACGTAACCATCATCAACGATAATGAAATAGTCGCCATTCCAAACGCAACCACAAACCCCGCCTGGCAGGTAACCAACGTGCATAACATTCTGCTAAGCTCACAGGCCACGTTCGGATACATAGCCGGCTCCGTGAGAAACGGCGCTACCGGAATTTCCAATATCAAAGTGGAAGCGGGTATCAGTAATACTTATACAAATGCCTCGGGCCATTACTTTTTGCAGCTTGACCCTAACCTGCTATACAATATAACTGCGAACCCGGGAAATTTAAACCCCAATTATACCGAACAGGTTCAAAGCGCAGGCCCGCTTAACGCAGGCCAGATATTAAGCGGAATAAATTTCGATATTTCCCCCGGGGGATCGCTTGCGGGGCGCGTTATTTCGAATTCTGGAGACATTCTACCGGACATTCTTGTTGTAGCCTACGATTCCGGCGGTAACGAGGTATCATCCGCGCTTACGGGCACGGATGGATCTTACAACATAGATAATCTTTCCACCGGCGGCAATAACTACATTGTACGGCCCGCGCTGGATGCCTCGGAAACAGCGGCACCCACCCAGCGTACCTTCACAGTAATCGCAGGACAGGAAAAATGGACCGACACTGCGGGAGTTTTCAGCACGTTTACGGTAACCTCTGCCATGGGCAAGTGTATAGGGACGGTTAGCCTTGGCGCCACGCCTATCAACACCGGCGTTCTCATAATGGCGTGCACGTCCACAATAGCCGCTGATCCACCGGTGATAAATGATGCTCTGCGCAACGGCGAATTGCTCTACTATGGCACAGTAAGCCAGTCGGATGGCTCCTACGAGTTGGAAGTCAGGGGCGGGCTTTCTTATAACATCTATGCCTGGTATTCAGCAATGGATAGCGCCGGAATTGTAACAACACACAGGAAATCCGAGCTGAACCGCCTGATAAACGCGGGAGCTTCCTCGGTTGTCAGTTTTACGTTTCCATGAGTTTCACCGGGTAATATAATTAATGATACGACTTCATCGTTTTTCGCGGGGTATTACGTTAACTGAACTATTAGTGTCAGTCGGCATACTGGGACTGCTGGTTTCAGTCGTGGGCGTCTTTTTGATAAACGGCATAAAGTTTTCCCGCCTCTCGACATCCCGCGGTGAAATACAGCGTGACGCCCGTTCATGCATTGACCTGATTAACCGCAGCCTGCGCCAGGGCCAGGCAGGCACGGTAACCATCTCGCGGTTTAACGGCTCCCAACCGGTATGTTCGATGATAGAGTTCACCGACATAGACAACAAGGAACACCGTTTCTACCAGAATAGCAAGTCATTTTACGCGGGATTTAGAAATGCGGGCGAACCCGATTGGCGCGATTCAAGAATGGCCGAGAGCATGCGCAACCTGTTCTTTACCTATCCCCGAATGGACGACGATACCATTGTATCCGTGTCGGTATGTTTTGAAAAAGCCACGTATGAGGGTTCTTCGAAAACATTGCAGCTTTCAGTTGAAAAAATACGCATAATGAATCCATGAAAGGAACGTTGATATATGTATAATAAACGCGGTAAAGGCCAGGCGCTGATAGTCATACTTGGCATACTTGTAATATTCCTGGTTTTTATCCCTTCCCTGGTATTCATGGTGCAAAATGAATCGAAGTGGACGGTTAAATCAAAGAAAACGACTTCGGCCTTCCATGCTGCGGAAGCCGGCCTGGACCGCGGCATATGGAAACTCAGCGAAAGCGGATCCAATTGGGATACTATAATCGGCGGCGGCTCCATATCCGGGTACACCGGAACAACGGTTTATAATATCTACCTGGATTCGCTAAACACTGTTATCGGAGGACAATACAAGGTAAATATTACCGCAGGCCCCACACCCGATGCGATAACGATCAGTTCCGTCGGGCGGGACGCTTCCAATAGCGAAGTCAGGGGCATAGAAGCCATCTACAGCCGGACATCACTGAATGCCTCATTAACGGTTAACGGCGGCATAAAATGGAAACCCAACCTGGTAATCCACTGGGGACCGGTCGTAACATATACTTCAATAACCATGTCGCCAAACCAGTTTTACCCGCGCAAATATTCCAAGGGAGCGATTACCGGCCGCGACACCTCGCCGACGGCGCCTAATTCCGACGGTAAGGAATACTGGGCTTTTGAAGACCTTGGAACGGCCCCGCAGGTTGATCTTGCGTATTATAAAAACCTTGCCCTGTCGTCAAGAATTCCGTCATCAGCCGGCGGAGGCGTTATCAGAAAAGCAACCGGAGGTGCGGCGGCAGTGGCCTCTCCGCCCGGCAGCGGTTTCTTTCGCGCCGCAGACAATAACGGGGGAATCCGTTTTTTCAGCAGCTATACGTTCAACAATTCGACTTCCGTCATATACTGCGACGGAACGGTTGATCTTACAAACACATGTTTTATACGCGCGCAGGCGGTGATAGGCGAAGGAAACGTTGATTTTAACGCAAAAAATACACTTTACCCGGCTAACGTCCCGACCAATGCCGGCGATGAATACGTTAAGGCAAAAGAGGTCAACCCCGCTTATACCTACCCGGGCGAAGGGCTCACAACCTATACCGTACCCGATTGCGGAATGCATGGCTTCCTCTATTGCGGCGGCGACATGAACAATGCCGGCGGCAACGCGGCAATGGTGGGGGTTGCGGACGTAATGGGAGATGTCAACATTAATGTATTTACCATATATTATGACGTAGCGATTTCCACCTCGTTAAGGTTATCCAACGCCACCTCCCGCCAGGTTTCCTGGAAAGAAGTCTCAGCCAGCTGGGATTGATTTCCGACATACCGCCCTTTTGACAGCATACCGTTTATTTGTTACAATTTATTCCGACGTTAAACTTTACATTTTATGAGAAAAAGTTTTTTTATTTCGCTTGAAGGGCCTGAGGGAAGCGGCAAAAGCACCCAGTGCGCCCTGCTTACCCGGCTACTTACGGACAATGGATATGGTGTAGTAGCCACCAGGGAACCGGGCGGCACTGCCGTGGCGGAGGCGCTTCGCCGCATACTGCTTGCGCCGGGCCGCGACATAGCGCCGCTGACGGAATTGTTTCTTTACGAGGCAAGCCGCGCGCAACATATGGCAGAGATTATACTGCCTGCATTACGGAACGGCAAGATCGTTATCTGCGATCGTTTCACCGATGCCACCATTGCTTACCAGGGCTACGGCAGGAAACTCGACAAGAACGTTATCCGCCAGCTAAACAACATTGCCACACAGCAACGCATTCCAAACCTTACCATCATACTGGATGTCCCCGTCGAAACCGGCCTGCGCCGCGCGCGCCGGCTGGCAAAGGATTCCGCGGCCGGCGGCGACCGCATCGAGCGGGAAAGCGCGGCCTTCCACCGCCGGGTGAGGCGCGGCTATGTTGAAATCGCCCGCGGCGAACCCGAACGCGTAAAAGTTGTGCGCGCCCGCGATACTATTGAAAAAACACATGCGGCCATAGTTAAAATAATCGGAACAGTTTTAAATTTAAATGTCATTTAAAGACATACTTCATCAACAAAAGGCCGTGGACATAATAACCGGACAGTTAATATCCGGCCATGTTCCCCATGCGTATCTTTTCCTGGGTCCCGACGGTGTAGGCAGGAAAAAGATGGCATTGGAACTTGCCAAATCGCTTAACTGCCGCGCAAACGACGGCAAACCGGCAGGCGCAGCCGGGGGATGCGATCACTGCATTTCCTGCAACAAGATAAACCGATCGCTGCACCCCGACGTGCAGTTAATAGATTTTCAGTGGCAGGCGCGACTGGAAAACAAGGATATTGAAAAACAGAAAACCATAAAAATAGACACTATACGCGCGCTCCAGCACGAGATCTCGCTAAAACCTTCCGAGGGCGCCTGGAAAATTTTTATTATTGATCCCGCTGAAAAGATTACCACTGAAGCGGCAAATTGTCTTCTTAAAACACTCGAGGAACCGCCGCGCTGGACCATAATCATCCTTCTCGCCAAACACAAGGAAAACCTTCCCTCTACAATAGTATCTCGGACGCAAACCATAGTGTTTTGCCCGCTCGATAGCGGAATTATAGAACGTTACCTGGTTGCAAACGCCGCAGTTGACAGCGCGCGGGCGCATGGTATCGCAGCCATTGCAGAGGGATCGCTTTCACAGGCGTTGGCGCTGGCGGCAGGCAGGGACGCCGACAGCGAAGAATTATGGAAAGAGCTTATCGCAGCTGCGGCCTCGTTGAGGAAACTTCTTTCCATCAGCCAGGCTCAGACAAAAAATGCGCCTGATTTTCTTGACGGGCTGATGCTTCAATCAAGCAACTGCATGCGCGCCGGGCGGCTTAACATGGCGCCCGTGCTTGAAGAGCTGTTGTCCGCACGCAAAATGCTTGAACGCAATGCAAACCCTCAAATACTTTTAGACGCGCTGATGATCAAACTTCAACGCCATTTATTAACCCTGAATTTGCAATAGGCGCGAGAACCGAGGCGAACAAGGCGGAGGCTTTTTCGACGAAAAAAGCGAAAGCGTAGCGTTGACTACGGCTTCAGCTTTTTTCGGAAGAAAAAGCCCCGCATTGTTCGACGAATTCCGCGTCCTATTGCAAAATCCGGGTTTAACAGGAGAACATACATGCCGATCGTAGTAGGTATAATTGTGCGACGAATGAAGGAAAAGATATGGGGCGACTCCGGCCACCTGGACCTGGTAGTGGGCGAAACTGTAGTAGTGGAATCAGACCATGGCCAGGAAATCGGGCTGGTTACGGAACGCGAGAAGATGATAGAGAAAACAAAGGAAAGCGTGGGCAAAGTTCTGCGCAAGATGACGCGTGAAGACGAACTGCGTGAGGCGGAAAATGAGAAGAAAAACTGCCAGGCATTCAAGATAGTGCAACAGAAAATAGAGGATCATGAGCTTGCAATGAAGCTGACGTGCGTTCAATACACGTTCGACCGCTCGAAACTGTTCGTATATTATACGGCGGAAACGCGCGTGGATTTCCGCGAGCTGATAAAGGACCTGGGGCATATACTCAAAACACGGATACAGATGGTGCAGATAGGCGTGCGCGACGAGGCAAAGATGATAGGCGGCATAGGCACGTGCGGCCGCAAACTCTGCTGCAAGGATTTCTTAAAAGAGTTCTCGTCAGTTACCATAGATATGGCCAAGGAGCAGGATTTATCCCTGAACACGGCCAAACTCTCCGGGCTGTGCGGGCGGCTGATGTGCTGCATCGCCTTCGAAAATGATTGTTACAGGCAGGCAAAAAAGAAACTGCCCAAGATAGGAAGCAAAGTTCACACGCCGCTTGGGCATGGGACAGTGGTTGCTCATAATTGCGTAAAGGAAACCGTATCTGTAGAGATGGCTGACAAGCACGTCAAAGTTTTCCCGGCGGAGCAGGTCTCCCATACGCTGCTCGATAAAATAGGATTATGAAATATTACATAACGACCCCTATCTATTACGTTAACGACACGCCGCATATCGGACACGCCTATACCACCGTGGCAGCGGATGTTATGGCGCGCTGGCAGCGGATACACGGGCGCGATGTCTATTTCCTTACAGGTACCGACGAACACGGAGCCAAAATTGCCCAGGCGGCCGCCAAAGCAGGGAAAACCCCTCTCGAATTCTGCAACGCCATATCCGGCGAATTTATGGCCGCGTGGAAGGCGCTTGACATAACGAACACCTCGTTTATACGCACGACCGATCCGCGCCACGAAAGCGCCGTGCGCCTGTTCCTGCAAAAATTGCACGATTCCGGCGCGATATACAAAAAAAAATACGAGGGACTCTATTGCGTGGCCTGCGAAAAATTTATTGCGCCGCAGGATCTAAACGAGGACCTCTGCTGCCCGGATCATCGCCAGAAACCGGTAACGCAATCGGAAGAAAATTATTTTTTCAGGCTTTCCGCCTACCGCGAACGGCTGCTTGAGTCCATAAAAAACGGGCATATTGAAATACTTCCCGCAGAACGTCGCAACGAGATAATCGGCAAACTGGATGCGCAACCGCTTGAAGATATAAGCATTTCGCGGGCGACTCTCGAATGGGGCATACCGCTGCCGTTTGATTCGTCGCAGACGGCATACGTATGGGTGGATGCGCTGCTAAATTACATAACAGCCCTCGGCTTCGAAACAGATTCTGAAGATTACAGGAAATTCTGGCCTGCGGACACACATTTGATGGCCAAGGACATACTCTGGTTCCATTGCGTTATATGGCCGGCGATGCTTCTCGCCGGCGGCATACCGCTCCCCGGGCGAATTTTTGCGCACGGTTTTTTTACCATAAACGGGCAAAAAATGTCCAAGTCCATCGGTAACGTCATACGGCCCGCGGACCTGACAACCAGGTTTGGAGTTGATGCGACGCGCTACCTCATCCTCTCGCTTTTCCCCTTCGGCGCGGATGGCGACATTTCCTGGGAAAATCTGACCGGCAGGTATAACTCAGACCTCGCCAACAATCTCGGCAACCTTGTAAACCGTACGCTTGACATGCTGGAAAAATTCTCGGCTAAAACTATCCCTGCGCCGGACCATGCAACTTATCCTTCCGAAACTTCCGGCCTTATGCTTTCGCAACTTGCCGGCGCCGAAGATGCTCTTGAACAATTTGAATTTCACCGCTACATCCAGCTTTTGCAAAGCGCAATAGATCTTGCAAACCGCCATATTCAAAATACCGCCCCCTGGAAAATGGCAAAGGAAAACAATCCGGCATTGCCGACGGTATTGTTTAATCTTGCCGCACACCTGCGGATTATCGCGCTTTACCTTTACCCCTTCATGCCGAAAACGGCCGCGGGTATCTGGCAACAGCTCGGTGCGCCGGAACCGCTGGAAACGGCCGCGACCGGCTTTTTCTGCGCCGGAACCGAAAAAGACAGCCTTGTATTGCCGGCTGCCGGAACAGCCACTTCGAAAGGCGGGATAATGTTCCCGCGAATAAAATAATGTACGTAGATACGCATTGCCATCTTACCGACGCGCGCTTCGATGCCGACCGCGCCGAAACGATAAGCCGCGCCTCGGCGGCAGGGGTGGAGCATATTATCGAGATAGCCTGCGAACCCGGCAAATGGCAAACGGCGCTTGAGCTTGCTAAAAGCACGCCAGCCATATCCTGCGTTATGGGGATTCACCCGCAGGATTCAAGCCTGATGTCGCCTGAAACCTTCAGCCGGCTCGCACAGTTGTGTGGCGCGCCCGAAGTCGTCGCCATAGGCGAAACGGGACTTGATTACTATCACGAGAATTCCCCCCGCAACGTTCAAAAAGAATCGTTCGCCGCTCATATCGGCCTTGCACGCCGCCTCGGCAAGCCGCTGGTAATCCATTGCCGCAACGCTTACGCCGACCTTTTCCCTGTTCTGGACGAAGAGTTTGCAAAACACGGCGTAATTTCCGGCGTCGTCCATTGTTTTTCAGGAACGCCCGCGGACGCCGAACGCATACTGTCGCTCGGGCTTTACATCGGCATTGACGGCCCCGTAACCTACCCCGGCGGCTCTTCGCTCCGTGAAACCGTAAAAATGACTCCCTTAACAAGGCTCCTGATTGAAACTGACGCCCCCTACCTGCCGCCGCAACAATACCGCGGCAAACGAAACGAGCCGGCTTACCTCGAACACATCGCGCACGGCATCGCCCTGGCAAAGGACGCCACACCCGAAGCAGTCGCGCTGGCAACCACAACAAACGCCAGAAAACTTTTTGGTTTATAAATGGCAATAGTTTACAAATACGATAACAGCCTCTATGTTAACCTCACTAACCGCTGCACGGCGGCCTGCACGTTTTGCATCAAGAATAAATGGCACGGGCACTTCCGCGGGCATAACCTCCGCCTGAAAAAAGAACCATCTCCGGAAGAGGTAATCGCCGCGATCAAAAAACCGTCAAAATACGACGCGATAGTTTTCTGCGGCTACGGCGAACCGCTGCTGAGGCTCGATGCCTTAAAACAAATCGCGGCCTGGGTGCATGAGCATGGTGGAAAAGTGCGCGTCAATACTTCCGGCCATGCCAACCTTGTATACAGGCGCGATATTACGCCGGAGCTGGCCGGGCTGGTGGATGCTATCTCGATAAGCTTAAACGCCACCTCTGCGCGCCGCTACACACTGCTGCACCGCCCCGTGTTCGGGCCAAAATCATTCAATGCCGTCATTGATTTTGCCCGGCGCTGCAAAAAACACGTGCCGGAAGTTACGCTTACCTGTATCTCTTTCAACGAAAAAGACCCCGCCGGCTGCCGCCGGATTGCGCGGCGCATCGGCGTAGCCTTCAGGGTGCGTCCTTACCTTGATGAATACGAAAACTCATAAATGGGTGCGACACTTCGTTTTCATAGCCGGCGCGGTGGTAATACTTTTCTCCGCTTTTGAATCATACCGTTACCTATGGTCTCGCACCTTCATAATCATAGACGGCAAAGAAATACTTTTGCACCGGCGGCTTGCCACTGCCGAAAGCATAACGTCCGCGCTTTTAGAAAAAGGAATAACACTCGGCGGTAAGGACCTGATAATACCGCCGGCAACGCGCGGCTTCTGGAAAAAAAATATCGTGCGGGTAATCCGCGTAGAGGAAAAAATTTCGACCGAGGAGGACACGCCTGAATTTAAAGTTTTGTGGAAGAAGAAAAACTTGCGCAACCTGCGGCCAGTGGAACTCCAGAAAGGCATACTGAGGCGCACTATAAAGAAAGTAAAACAGGTTTATCGCGACGGGATTGAGTACGAGAAACAACCGCTCAACCAGCGCAAGATAGCTAAAACCATTTATCGCCTCGCCCTGCTTGACAGTGAAGGCCGCGAGGAAAAGACTTACGACCTTTACCGGTGCAAAAAGCTGAAAATGATAGCGACGGCCTACTACCCCGGCGACCCGCTTGCATGGCGCGACGGAACTGTAACTTTCCTGGGACAGAAAATGCAACGCGGCATAGTTGCCGTTGACCCCCGAATAATCCCGTTGCGAACACGCGTGTACGTACCCGGCTACGGCTACGGATTTGCAGGCGACACGGGCTCCGCAATTAAAAACATGCGAATTGACCTTGGCGTCAACAACGCCCATGAAGAAAAAGAATGGATGCACCGCCGCGTAACCGTCTACATCCTGGAAAAATCCCCAACCTGGTAGCAGTAGGGTACATGATGTTACGCAGAGTGTCATTGCGAGGAGCCTTCGCGACGAAGCAATCTCGTTGTTTTGATACGAAACAGCAAGATTGCTTCGCTTCGCTCGCAATGACAGCAACTTTGGTATTTCTTGCGTAACATCAGTAATTAATTTAAGGGTTTTGCGGCGGGGAGAGTGAAGCTCATTTCGGTGCCGGTGCCGAACTCGCTTGAAATGCGCAGCTCGCTTTTATGCGCTTCCAGTATGCTTTTAACTATAACCATGCCGAGCCCCAGGCCGCTTTTCTTCGTTGTGAAGAAATTCGTGGCGACCTCTTTTAATTCCTTGGGGCGCATACCGACACCGTTGTCCCTGATAACCACGTTTACCACGCCCCCCATTTCCGTCAATTCTATTTCGATACAACCGTCATCGCGCATTTTTTTGACTTCAAGGATTGCCTCAAGCGAATTTTTTAACAGGTTAAAAAACACCTGTTGTATTTCCTCCCTGGAACCGTTCACCATAAAAACTTCCCTGTTATACTTTCGTTCAAAACGCACCAGCCGGTAATCGGCATCCATGGCCAGTATGCCTGTAACCGAATTTATTACCTCGCCCAGCGAAAAACCGGCGTGTTCGCCCGTCCCGGGTTTCATGAAATTCCGCAGCCGGTAGATAAGGTTATTGAGCCGTTCTATCTCGGCTTGCGCGTCAGACAAGTCGTTTTTTAAATTGTCATCTATGTTTTTGGACTGCGCGGCAAGCTTTATGAAACCGTAAATACAGGTAAGCGGATTGCATATCTCATGAACCACCTGCGAAACCATTATCCCGAGGTGATAAATGTTATTCATCTCGACGACCTGCTCGCGCAGCTTGTCCTTCTGGGCGCTTTCAAGCGTTATGCGCTCTTCAAGATTTCCTATGATTAGTTTCTCAAGGTAGCCGGTCATAATAAGAAAAATAACAGTGCCGAACAGGAATGCGGCCATGCCCGCCCAGTGGCTGTAAATATCTTGCGCCGAGAGAACCGGCTGGTTTATAACACCTGTAAATTCAAGTAAAATAACCGCGCAATATACAACTATTACCAGCGGCACGTCTAAACTTGTGCCCAACCCGAATGAAATATTGGATATAAGGATGGCGGCAAGCACAACTATGTACGGCGAAAGTATACCGCCGGTTGCGTGAATAATTATACCGGCAAATATCATGTTTGCAACCGTTAAAATAAAAAAATGGGAAAAGCGAAGCCTGGAGAAAAAAAGGAAACACAACAGATGTATAAGGAATGACGCGATAACCGCCGAAAAAAACGGCGGCGCGAAGGGGAGGTCAAAAACCTTGTAAACCGCGGCGCCGGCCAGGGCGGCCATGCTGGTAAGCAACAGCTGCTGGCGGATCTTTGCGGCAATGAAAGGCCGCGATACGATATTTTCAAAAAACGATTTACGGAATATATGAGGCATTCGTTATCGTCTCTCGAATCCGCGCTGCCAGTACCGCACAAACGTTGGCCCGGTCAGCATCAGAAGCCCATAGCCTATCAACGCCTCAAGCGGCATACCAAACACGGGAACAACTATCCCGCTCCAGTTCAGCAACTCGTAATGATAGTCCCATACTCCGGCCAACATTCCTGTTTTTTCAAGCGGGAGTCCCACCAGCGGAGCGGCCAGTAAATCTGTTATGAAAATGCGCTTGTCGTATTCAATTATTGAATTGCGGCGAAATATCAAGGTGTATAATTTCTCGGATACAAATACCGCAAGCGTGAAAAGCACTCCCCAGCCCAGCACGATTCCAGGCGGAATATCCTTATAAACCGTTACGACAAAATGGTAATCCCACAGCGGCTCGGTGGCAAACTCGATGTACATGCCGATGATAGTGCCCGCGATAAGATCACCGACGACATTGCGGCGCAGCAGTTTCCAAAACAACAGCGCCGTTAACGGCGCCTGCACATAAGACAAAACTTCCATAAATATCAGAAGCATATAGTATCCTCTTTTACGCAAAATCTGTAATATCTCTTTAGCGTTCCGAAGTTGTCATTGTCATTGCGAGCCCAAAGGGCGCGGCAATCTCGCTTTTCGTCAGGAGCCAACGTCGAGATTGCTTCGCTCTCGCTCGCAATGACCTCAGACACAATCTGTCAAACGTTGTAACGTTTCATCTGCTGCTTGAGTAACATCAGAAGTTATTACTCAAACGTTCCCTGCCAGTAGCGTACGAAAGTTGGGGCTATAAGCATCAGCAGGCAGTAGCCGATCATCACTTCGTATGGC
>Ga0156557_1013_pt1 | contig 15506 bp, 18 predicted proteins | sample RifOxyB2_FD_111952 | JGI IMG/M metagenome (GOLD analysis project Ga0156557, IMG submission 111952) | Elusimicrobia bacterium RIFOXYB2_FULL_50_12
TTCAATAACGCAAACCGCATGGGAATATGCGTTTGTTGAAGAAAGGTCATTCAGTAACGGAACAATTGAAGGATTAAAAAACGGTGATTTTGAGAAAGCGGGGAATGCTTTTTCATTAGGCAACGACATCGCTGGTTATGGTTCAATTGCTGCATTTTGGTCGGGTTCAATTTTTGGTGGTGCGGGACCTATTTCGGGATATGCTTGGGCAAAAATACCCGCCGCAGCGGGTATGGCTTCGGGTTTATTAGCTGCTGGTTGTTATAGTGTAGATTATGCATTCAATGGAAACTCAAGAACAGGTAAATTGGCAATGATGAATTCCGGTGCTGCAGCTCTGGATTATGGTTTAGGTAGAACACTTGGAAGCACTCCAAAAGCAATTCATTGGGCCAAGAGTTGGCTATATACAAGTGGTGAACTAACCTTGCATACAATGAAATCGTATGCAAGAATCGGGGCAACTCAAGCAATAAGTGCTTCGTACGGATGGATAGGGAAACAATATTTTATTAACGTGGGATGTAGCTGTGGAAAAAAGAAATAGGAAGAAGAAATTAAATGAATAGTTATCCCTCTTTAACAACAAAAGTAATAGATAAAGTATTTGGGCCAGCAATTGATTACGTAAATACATATAACATCAATGGTGGTTTTATATTTGTTATATTGTTTGGCCTTTATATATATTTCGCTATAATGAAAAAGGGTAATAGTTGGAAAAATTACAATTGGTACGATAAATTAGGTATAATTGGCTTTTTCACTATTTTAGTAATAAACATTTTTATACAAATTGGAATGTTTGGAATATTTAGAAAATAGGGCGTAGACCAGACTGAGTAGATTTGAGAAATATCGTCTGATAATGGAAAGGCTTAAAAATGAACCTGCATTCACAAATAGCTGACATTGCTTTTGAGGGATATATTGTCATCCTACTCCTTTTTGCTTTTGTCGGTTTTACCGTCGTATTTTTCTTGAGAAACTCCCAATGCCCGGCATGTAAATTGTATTTCGTGAAGAACTTTGGAGAAAGCAATGAAGTAAATCGCTCAAGAGGTTTTGACACGATTATGAGAACCGATGAGGTGCATAATTCAAATGAAGAGAAAATCGGAGAGATAAAACGGCAAGAACAAGTCAATGCTATCTGGTTAACTTATGAGAATCATTTTAACTGCAAAAGATGCGGCTATAAATGGCATGACGTGTCAATAAAACGCCTTACTGAATTCAGGGAATGAAAGTTGTTATGGAAATTGCAATACAAATAACAATGATAGAAAATGCATTAAAAGGAGGATGAACAATGAAAGAGAATATTTTACCGTTAACGCTGTCTGATTCAGAAGAAATAATAATTCCAGGATTTTGGAGAAGGATTCTGGCTTATTATTTGGATATGCTAATAATGGGTATTTTCAGTATACCTGCGATATTCTTATTTAAGTTAGGTAAGCCTGTATTGTATCTTTCATGGCTGTTTGGTTATATAACAATATTTTTCACCCAGGCTTATTGTGTCATAAAATGGGGAGCCTCGCCCGGTAAATTAATAATGAAAATATTTATTCTAAAGATAAATGGAGAACCAGTTGGATGGAGTGAAGCCCTTAAGCGTTATTCGATAGATTACATTTTTATGATAATTAACACTGTAATCGGGATAATACTTCTAACAAGAATTAGCAGTTCTGAATTTGTTGCCTTAAATATTAAAACATATGCTGCTAAAACGGCCGAAATAATGCCGGCATACTTATCCATTACTTCTTATTTACAAGTATGGTCACTAATCAATCTTTTAGTATTCTTTTTCAATAAGCGCAGACGAGTAATAGGTGATTTTATCGCCGGGACAGTTGTTGTGAAAAGAAAATTTGAAGATAGTATTAAAACTCATGTTGAAGAACAAAAAGCTTTATGGAAAATATAGAGGATGAATAGGGATTTGCGGGACGTCCTTAGGTATGAGTCTGTTGCCGAACTCATTTTTCCTGTCATACTCCGGCTTGACCGGAGTATCCAGAAAATTTTACCTACGACACTGGATTGCCCGATCGAGTCGGGCAATGACGAAAAAGGGCGAAAACGTAGTTCGGCAACAGACTCGTATTACGGTATTGATGGGTGGCGCATTGACGGCGGAGGAAATAAATGACAGGCAAAGTATGGTTATGGAAGATGCTTATCCAAATTCATACCAGAGCACGATGAAAGCAGGAATGGAGTATGGATTGTTTAAAGGCCACCTTTCTCTGCGCATGGGCATTAATTATAGCTTTGCGCATGATCACCCAAATACATCCCTATTGATGTTTGCCTGTTAGCCAATTAGGAATATTTAGTGAACCGGTGGGGGCGCCAGGGGACGGAGTCCACATAACTCTTGCAAATGTATAGGACATATGGTATAGTTATATTGCAATATATTATATGACATATGTCCTATGCGAGGTAAACCATGATTGCGCCGTTTTCAATATCTGACAGGGAGAAACTGGAAAAAATTATTGGGTCCACGGGCATCAGCCGTTCCGGGCTTGCCAGGAAATTGGAGGTGAGTTATAAAACGGTTTATCGCTGGCTGGACGGGGGCGTAAGGCCGCATCCCAGGCAATCGCGGGATATTGACCAGTTGTTCAAGGAATATGTTGATATACGAAGCATTATCATTGCGCTGCAAAAAAAGATAAAAAACCCCATCGCGCTGTTAAAATCCGACGTAACCGCGCGCAACAGGTTTTTCCTTGCTATGACTTATAATTCCAACGCCATAGAAGGAAGCAGGATGACGGTAAAGGAAACGCAGAAAGCATTTGACGGCAAAGTGGTGCGCGGCAAGGAATTATTCGAGGTTATGGAGGCTGTCAATCACAGGAATGCGCTTTTATTCGTGCTTGAAAACGTAAAAAAGAATTTTGTGATTACACGTGAATATATTTTGAAGCTTCATGCCATAGTCATGTATAACTTCAATAATAAACTTCCCGGCAAATACCGGACGGGGTATGTCAACCTGACCAACACGGAAAAGAAACTACCCTCGGCGCAGGAAGTGCCGCTGAAAATGGGGAAATTTATAGGCGCCATAAATAAGTACCCGGAAGACCGCTTGGGCAAGATAGCCCGCAACCATTATGAATTCGAGGCGATCCATCCCTTCTTTGACGGCAACGGTAGAGTGGGACGGATGTTAATGATGACGCAACTCCTGTCAAACGGTTTTGCCCCGGCAATTATTACGGTGGAAAACCGCCATCAATACTACATGGCGTTAAGTAAAGGCGACGCGGGCGATTTTAACAATATAACGCAAATGGTATGCGACGGCATAATCGAAGGGTATAAGAATTTGTTTGGATTTGGGGGATTAATGTGGTAACAAAATTGGCTCTGCAAAACGCAAAGAATAAGTCCTACAGAGTACTGGTCTCGGCTATCATTTCGATGGCAGCCGTAGTCTTGCCTTTATGTGATTCACTGTTGGCAGCCAATTACCCGCTTAACATTTTCAACATTGAAGGTACGGGGAATGACAATAGAATCAGATTTGCGTATCCTGGTATTGAATACCGTGTTCGTATAGGTGCGGAAGGCGGAACATATCCGTTTAGCTGGCAACTACAGCAGGCCCCTCCGGGCATGTCAATTGAGGCGGCTACTGGCAGAATAACATGGGTGCCTCCTGCGGCGTATGATACGGCGCATACTGTAACAGTCAGCGTAAGAGATAAGGAAGGCAATGTCAGTTCCAAATCATATTCCATACTGATTACAACAAGCACAGACAGGTTTTTATTTATTGATGCCGCCGCCACGGGGACTAAAACCGGATCAATTGCACAACCTTTTGCAAGTTTGTCCGAGATATGGGACTCCGACCACGGCGGTAAAATAATATATTTTCGTTCAGGCACGTACACCATACCGCACAAGAACAACATAATAAGGCATGCTTCAAAGACAAACATCTTTTCCACTAATCCTAAATCGTATCTTGGCTACCCGGGTGAAACGGTGATTATTGACGAAGAATGTGACCCGTCAATACCTGACGGAGGCGACGGAGCGGGGAATTATCCAGGATATTTATTAAATTTGTTCGGCGGGGTTCACGGTGTGTATTTTGAAAACCTTATATTTGACAATATTTATTATTACGGGCTAAGCTCGTACGGGAGTAACTATTTGACAGTGCTAAATTGCAGGTTTAGGAATGCTTATACTTCTGACTTGTCTGAAAATCAGTCTTATATAAATTATATGGTTGGAAGTTCAAGCGGGCATTTTATTGCTGACAATACCTTTGGCGGCGAGGAATCATCAATAAGCGGCGGGTCTAACTTTGCAGCTATCCTGACTTATACTTTCTACAACGGCGTAATTGAGGACAACATAATAACAGGCCTGCCCAATAGCGGGATATTCCTAAAAAGCGGTATAGCCTGCGTCTTCGTCCGTCACAACAGGCTCTTTTCAGTTCACGGTAGCGCAATAAACCTGTATGCCGGCGACCGCGGTGCAAATGGAGTAGAAGCATGTTTTAATCTTATGAAAGACTGCCCTGCTCCGATATATCTTTTAAATGACGTGGGCAATAACATTAACCAGTACATTTACCGCAATACGGTTGTAAACACTACTGCTGACGGGCCAATTATAAGAGGTATCAGCAGCGGTTATTTCAGTAATGTCATATTTAGCAACAACGTATTTCATAATGTGCTGGCTGATGTCGGAACAATAGGCACTAATTCTTTTTCACGTCACCGGTGCCTTTTCAGCTATATTTCAGTTGATGAGTATAATTCAGTCACTTTTTATGATAATTTGGAGGGTGATAACCTTGTTGATTCTAACGGGCACCTTTTAAATGCTGCAGACATAGGTAAATACGGTTGGCAAACAGGAACAGAGGAATATACGTCGGAATCAATGCCGCCGGCAAGCCCGGGAAATTTGATTGTAAAATAGCAGATGCCGGGGAACACACTCATTTGAGCATAACCAAACAGGCAATATCAGAATGAATCCGGGGCGACGAACAATTGGCAAACCGCATGAACCTTAAGTTGACAAATTGACTCCGTCCCCATAATCTAAAGAAAAAAGATGAAGGTTATGGCGAGGTAGAGGGGGATTAGAATGAGGGCTGAATATACCATGTAGCCGAAGAAGTGGGGAATCGGGAATTTATGCTCCTCGGCGATAATTTTTACCATGAAGTTAGGGCCGTTGCCAATGTAGGTATTGGCACCCATAAACACGGCGCCGCAGCTTATCGCGCGCAACAGGTGATCGCCGACGCCGGCCACCACCTCATGGGCGCCTGGCACCGTAACGCTCTGCGCAAGAGAGAAAAAGGCAAGATAGGTGGGAGCGTTGTCCAAAAATGAGCTTAAAATACCGGTAAGCCAGAAAAACTGCCAGGGGGACGCAATACCCAGCCGGCCACCGTACGCCTGTAAAAGCATCATGGCGGGAACAAGCGTAACGAATATGCCGGCAAAAAGAATGGCCACCTCGACAATCGGATTGAAGGTAAACCGGTTTTTCTCATGCAGCCGCCTCGGCGTCGTAAAAAAAGAGGCCGCGGCCATCGAGAGCATAACCGCTTCCCTGTAGCCGAAAGGCAATTGAAAAAATATCGCGCCCACCACGCCGGCCAGGAAAATAAAATTAAGCTTTCCATGAACCCTGAGCGGGGCAAGGTGCGTGCGGTCGAACTGCACGTCGCGTTTCGTTTCCCTTGAAAAATAATAGCGGTCCATGGCATAAAACACCGCAAGAAGCGTTGCCACGGCAAAAAGCCATGCAGGGAACAATCTAAACGTCCAGGAAAACGGCACACCCTTCAAATAGCCCAGGAAAAGCGGCGGGTCGGCCAGCGGGGTAAGGCAGCCGCCTATGTTCGATACTATGAAAATAAAAAACACGGGGATATGAACGGTCAATTTTCTCTCGCTGTTGGTGGACAACAACGGCCTGATGATCAGCATACTGGCACCCGTAGTGCCGATAAGATTCGCAACCAGCGCCCCGGCAAAAAGGAATAACGTGTTTATCGTCGGCGTGCCGCGCAAATCGCCGGTGATAAGAATCCCGCCTGAGATGACGAACAGGGCCGTCAACAGCGCTATAAATGAGAAATAATCCTTTGCCGTCAGGATAAGTTCGTGCGTGGAATGCAGCGCCAGAAACACGAGTATGGGCAGGGAGATGACAGCCGTTACCAATGCCTTACGGGAGTTCTTTTCCCAGAATTCCGGCAACGCCAACGGTAAAATCGCAATGGCAGCTATTAACAAAATAAAAGGCAAAATGGTATAATATGATAATAACATTGAAAGTATTATTCCTTTTTTAGCTGTCATTGTCAATCTTGACATGAATAAATTCAAAATGCTACAATCTGGACTCTGTTAAGTTGATTATTGATGTTTTGAATGCAGTTTGCTGTCATTGCGAGCGAGAGCGAAGCAATCTCAACGTTGCTTCTGATGAAAAGAGAGATTGCTTCGCTCTCGCTCGCAATGACGACGACAACTGCAAAACGCAAAGAATCAAACTGACAGAGTACTGGACTTTACAATAATCTATAAACGTGAGGAGGTGAAGAAAATGAAAAAAATTCTGTTCGCATCTTTGTTCGTGGCAGTATTATTTGCCGGCTGCAAAAAGCAGGAAGAAGCGCCCGTAGCACCGCCCGCCGCTCCTGAAACATCAGCCCCGGCAGCGCCGGAAGCAGTTCCGCCGGCCCCGGCAGATCAGGCAAACTAATCGTCATCATTCATACATTCTACGAAAAAAGCAGAGACAAGTTTCTTGTTTCTGCTTTTTTTTCTGCTCCAAAATAGATAGAATATGCCATGTTTCCAATCATAATTGCAGGGCCGACCGCCTCGGGAAAAACTGCCGTAAGCAGGGCGCTGGCACAACGGCTGAACGGCGAAATCATCTCCGCCGATTCACGCCAGGTGTACAAATACCTCGACATAGGAACTAACAAGGAAGGCGCCTGGGACCCGGGGAAAGGGTGCCGTGTTACCGGCGGCACCTGTCAGCATCTTACCGATATTATCGAACCTTCGGAAACGTTCAGCGCGGGCGAATTTGCACGCCGGGCGCGGGAGATAATTGCGCTGTTATCCGAAAGAGGCCGCACAAGCATTATAACGGGCGGCACAGGGTTGTACATCAAGGCGTTCGTTGACGGCCTGTCGCCTCTTCCCGCGAGCGACCCTGCCGTGCGAAGCGCCCTTATTTCCGAGCTTAAGACGCACGGCCTTGAATATCTTTACAATCAGCTTGCCGCGGTTGACCCGGAGGCCGCGCAAAAAAACAAGAGTAATCCGCAGCGGATTACAAGAGCGCTGGAAGTATACCGCCTTACGGGCATACCTATTTCACAGTGGCACCGCAACGTTGCGCCGCGCCGCGAAAATTGCCGGCAGTTCGGCATTCTGTGGCCGCGCGGCGAACTTAACGAAATCATTGCCGAACGCAGTAAAACCATGTTTGCATCCGGGATGATAGAGGAAACAAAAAACGCGCTTGCGCGCGGCTATGCAAAAGACTCCCCCGGATTGCAAGGCATTGGTTACCGCAGCATCATACGCTTTCTTGACGGAACAGCCACCCGCGAAGAGGCGCAAACCGGGCTTTCACTCGATACCCGGCACTATGCAAAACGACAGATGACCTGGTTTAAGAAAGATACGCGCATCCGCTGGATTGAAACCGCAAAACCGCAGTTCGACCCGGACATTATCGCCGATAAGATTGTTAAAGAACTGGGAATTTGATATACTGTCTTTGATTACAAATACAAATAATAATGGAAAAAGCTATTCTGGTGGGACTTCGACTTCCCGGCATTTCCAGGCACGAAGCGCAGGAATCTCTCAGGGAGCTTGCCCGCCTTGTAGAAACCGCCGGCGCCGTTGCCGTAGAAACTATCATACAGCAACGACAGGAAATTGACCCGGCGTATTTTATCGGCGCAGGCAAAGCCGCCGCCCTGGCGGAACACGCGGGGCGCGAAGGCATCCGCACGATCGTCTTCGACGAAGAATTGCACCCCGTCCAACAGAAGAATCTTGAAGAACTCACCCGCACGAAAATCATTGACCGTACGCGGCTGATACTTGACATATTCGCCAAACGGGCGCGTTCGCGCGAAGGCATCCTGCAGGTGGAACGCGCGCAACTGGCCTACTACCTGCCGCGCTTAAGCAATCAGGGCGCGGCGCTTGATAACCAGGTCGGAGGCATCGGCACGCGGCGAGGCCCGGGGGAAAAGGCGCTTGAAATAGGCCGGCGACGAGTGCGCGAACAGATCTCATCCCTTGACCGCGCCATCGAAAACATTCGCAGGCACAGGAATGTCCAGCGGCAAAAACGAACCGAGGCCGCATTCCCTCTCGTGGCTCTTGCCGGTTATACCAATGCCGGCAAATCCACGCTGCTAAATGCGCTGACTCACCGCAACGACGTATACGCCGACGACAAGCTCTTCGCCACGCTTGATCCCACGGTGCGCCAGGTGCGGCTGCCCGGCGGGCGCTATGCGCTGTTTGCCGACACCGTCGGTTTCATAAATAAATTGCCGCACCAGGTTGTGGCCGCATTCCGCTCGACGCTTGAAGAAATAAAACGCGCAAAAGTGATAGTTCACGTAATAGATATTTCGCACCCGAACCACGAGCAGCAGGCCGGGACGGCGCTGGAAGTTTTAAAGGAGCTGGGAGCCGGCGATATACCGGTTATAACCGCTTATAACAAAGCTGATACGCTTTCGGCAGCCCAGCGGAAAAAATTAACAAATGAAGAAGGCCTTGTCATCTCGGCGCGCACAGGGCAGGGCCTCGACAAATTGCTTGCACGGATTGAATCGGTGGCGACGCCCGGGCTTATCGCACACCGTATAAAGATACCGTATACGGGCAATAGCGTAATATCGAAGATACATCAATTGGCGGTTGTAAAAAAACGGCGTTATGGCGCCGACGCAATACACCTTGAAATAGGAAGCACACCCGAACAATGGAAAAGAATACAACACCTGATAAAACAATTACGCCCATACTGACGCTTGCCAACAAGGTTACGCTGGCAAGGATCGTGCTTATCCCCGTATTTATTATTATGCTGCTCCAGGGAATGCATCCGTGGCCCGCAATTATATTCACGTTCACCATCCTTACCGATGCGCTCGACGGCTTTATAGCGCGCGTGAAAAAACAGAAAACCGCTCTCGGATCATTCCTCGACCCGCTGGGGGATAAACTCCTGATGTTTTCTTCATACCTTACGCTGGCTTTCCTCGGAAAAATACCTTTATGGATGTTCGTGGTGATACTAAGCCGCGACATACTTATCGTGCTGGGATGGGTTGTGATGTACATACTTGTCGGCTCCATAGAAATTAAACCGCGTGTGCTGGGAAAGCTGACTACCATATTCCAGATGACGTCGGTATGGCTGCTTCTGCTCGGGCTTGCGCACGGGCCGGTGCAAGCGCTTCTCATAATAACCGTTATAATCACCGGAGCCTCGGGACTCGATTACATTATAGCCGGCACAAAAAAGCTCAACACACTCTATACATAGAAAGACATAAATGCTTCCTGAAAAAACTTATAAAACCGGGGGCGCGGGCGCCAATGTCGTTATCATCGGCCGTCCTAACGTCGGCAAATCCACTCTGTATAACCGCCTTTCCGGTTCGCGCAAGGCGCTGGTGCACCATGCGCCCGGCACGACAAGGGACAGAAACGAATCTCTTATAACCTGGGAAGGAAAGCATTTCACTATCGTAGACACGGGCGGGTGGGAGGAAGCAGGCTCATCCATCTCGGGCGCTGTACGAAAACAGATGCTTACCGCGCTTGAGGGGGCCACGATAGTACTGATGATTGTGGACGGAAAAAATGGATTCCATCCCATAGACGCCGAGATCGCCCTGCTACTTCGAAAAGAGCATAAAAAAACGCTTGTGGCGGTCAACAAAATTGACACGGTCAGGGATGAGCCGAAAGCAAATGATTTTTATCGCCTGGGGTTTGACACCGTCATCCCCGTATCCGGCACGCACGGGACCAATACCGGCGAATTACTCGACATAATAGCCGCGAACCTGCCGGACGAGGCCTCGGAGTTGCCTCAAATATATGACGATTCCATACGTGTAGTCCTGGTGGGAAAGCCCAATGTCGGGAAATCATCGCTTCTTAACGCTCTTGCAAAAGAAGAACGCGTCATAGTTAATGAAAAACCCGGCACCACCCGCGAAGCCGTGGACATAATACTGCAACGGCCGGATCAGAATTTCGTGCTTGTTGACACGCCCGGGCTGCACCGCAGGCATAAAATTACCGACGAAATGGAATACCTGGCTACCTTAAGCGCACATAATGCAATAGAACGCGCGGATGTCGGCGTGTTGATAATAGACGCCTTGCAGGGGATAGGCGAAACCGAGGCGCGCATCTCGGAGCTTATATTAAAAAATCACCGCGGCTGCCTGATCGCCGTAAACAAATGGGACGCGGTAGAGCAGCGGGAAGATGCCGTGCGCGCGATGCGCGAGCAGCTTGAGAATAAACTCCCCTTTTTGTGGTGGGCAAAACTTATATTCATCTCCGCAAAAACAGGCCAGCGCACCGAGCGAATACTTGACGAAGTCAAAGCCGTGTACGCGCAATACACGCGGATGGCGCCGCCGGACGAATTAACCGAACTCATAAGGACGGCGATCCACCGCCGGCCGCTTTCGCGGCGCGGAAAGACCCTGCGCCTGGTAAGCGTGCAGCAGACAGGCACACGGGCGCCGTATTTCGTATGTAACGTAAACCGTACCGATATAATTCATTTTTCATACCGTCGCTACCTGGAGAATATTATCAGGGAACGCTTCGGATTCGAAGGCACGCCCATAGTTCTGCGCTTTAAAAGCGGAAACCCGGCGGGAAAGAAAAAATGACACCGACACCCGCGCTTGCAGCATGGCTTATAGCGGCATACCTGGCTGGCGCTGCGCCTGCCGGTTACATCATAACAAAACTGCTGAAAGGTTTTGATATACGCAAGCACGGTTCGGGTAATCCCGGCGCGACAAACGTGTTCAGGGTAGTCGGCGCGGGCGCGGGCGCGGCAACGCTTCTATTCGATTTTTCCAAAGGGTTCCTGCCGGTGTTTCTCGCCGCAAAATTTTTCGACAACGTTACGCCGCTTTTTCTCATTCTTACGGGGCTTGCCGCTATCGCCGGCCACGTATGGACGGTTTTTCTACGCTTCCGCGGCGGCAAGGGCGTGGCTACCGGCGCGGGTGTTTTTGTCGCCCTCATGCCGCTGCCGGCATTGTATGCGGCCTGCGTATTCGCCGCCGTCCTGTTTGCGACACGCTACGTTTCAGTATCGTCAATGACAGCGGCTGCGACGCTGCCGTTATGGGCATTCCTGCACGGGGAACCCTTATCGCTCATACTATTCTGCGCCCTGGCCGCGATAATTATCATAGCCCGCCACCGCTCCAACATAACAAAACTTATTGCCGGCACCGAAGGTAAAATATAAGCTGAAAGGAAATCATTGAATGTCTAATTCTATCGGCGTACTGGGGGCGGGCTCGTGGGGATGCACACTGGCGGCGCTCCTGGCGGAAAAAGGGAATTCCGTAACCTTATGGGAATTTAACCATAAACAGGCTGAGGAACTTGACAGGTGGCGGTCACTTTCCTTTTTTCATTACGTCAATCTGCCCAAAGAAATTGTGATAACAAGCACGCTGAAAGAAGCGATTGAAAACAAGGATTTCATCATCTTTACGCTGCCTTCGCATACGGTGCGCGCCGTAGCGGGTGCGATTGCAGGGGAAGGCGTAAACCTGTCAAACACTATAATCATTACGGCATCCAAGGGGATAGAAAACGAGACGCTCAAACGCATGTCTGAAATTATTGCCGAGACCCTGCCCGCAACCCGCGATAAGATAGTCGCGCTATCCGGCCCGACGCATGCCGAAGAAGTAGCCCAGAAAATCGCCACCGCGGCAACTGTCGCATCGCTTAACAGTGACGCGGCGGCTAAATGCCAGGAACTGCTTTCAACCGCCCACCTGAGGGTTTACACGCATACCGATATTGCAGGCGTTGAAACGGGCGGCGCGTTAAAAAATATTTTCGCCATCGCCGCCGGCATTTGCGACGGCCTGGGACTTGGCGACAACACGAAAGCCGCGCTTGTTACGCGCGGAATGCGCGAGATGGTGCGCCTGGGGATGCAGTTGGGCGGCCAGCCTTCAACTTTTTTTGGGCTTACCGGCATGGGAGACCTTATTGTAACGTGTTTTTCCACGCACTCCCGCAACCGCGCGCTTGGTGAAAAAGTCGGCAAGGGCAAATCCCTGTCCCAGTCCGAACGCGAATTGATAATGATTGCCGAGGGCGTGCGCACAAGCCGAAGCGCCCGTGAGCTTGCACTTAAATACAACCTTGAGCTGCCGATCATCGAAAAAGTTTACCAGGTGCTCTACGAAGACAAATCGCCCCTGGTGGCCGTACAGGAACTGATGCAGCGCGAATCAAAACAGGAAACAGAACTTGTCGTCGGAACGATAACGATATGAACAAGAAGAATCTGATAAATTCGTTGGAAAAAATATTAAGTACAAAAAAAGAAGCCGGCGGCGTGATTGAATTGCTGCTTGAGGAAATGCGGCGCGCGCTGCGGCGCGGCGACAAGGTAGTCTTATCCGGTTTCGGCAGCTTTACGCCGTATGTTGCCCGCGCCAAGCGGGTGCGCAACCCCAAATCCGGACAAATCGTTTGCGTGCCGCCCCGCAAAAAAGTGCGCTTCCGGCCTTCCAACGGCCTTTTGTCAGTTATATCGTCGTAAACCTTGACTTTTGGCTCACTCTTTGGTTAAATGGAGCGAATTAGTATATGGAACTTCCGCCGATTCCCGATAAGGAATTTTTTTCGATAGGTGAGATAAGCGCCATCACGCAGTTGCAGGCATACGTGTTGCGCTACTGGGAAAGCGAGTTCAAATCGCTGCGGCCGGCGCGCCGCAACTCAGGCCAGCGCAAGTATTCACGGCAGGATATAGAACTGATTTTTCTCATAAAGGACCTGCTTTACAACAAAAAGTTCACCATAGCCGGCGCCAGAAAACACATTCTGGCCGGTAAAAGAAAAAACGAAACCGCCGAACCCGTGGCAACGCTTAACGTGGAGTTGCCGTCCGACCCGAAACAGGGACAGACAAAGAATATTTTATCAGAAACGAAAAAAGAGCTGGAAGATATTTTAAAGTTATTAAATAAATGATGTTATGCAAGAAATGCCAAAGTTGCTGTCATTGCGAGCGAAGCGAAGCAATCTTGCTGTTTCGTGTCAAAACGACGAGATTGCTTCGTCGCGAAGGCTCCTCGCAATGACACGCTGCGTAACATTAGTTAATACGTAAACGGGGCGTAGCGTAGTTGGCTAGCGCACTCCCTTGGGGTGGGAGAGGTCGCCAGTTCGAGTCTGGCCGCCCCGAATTTTTTTGGTGAGTATACAACTATGCGCTGGGTCCTGCGGTCAAAAATTCATAAGGCAACCGTTACGGAAGCCAATGTCAATTACATAGGCAGCATAACTATTGACCAGGATCTTATTGAGCGCAGCGGCCTGTGGCCCGGCGAGAAAGTGTTAATTGTCAGCAACACCACCGGCATGCGCCTTGAAACCTATGTTATGTCCGGGCCGCGCAACTCCGGCATAATCTGCATGAACGGCGCCGCCGCGCATTTAATAAAAAAGGGGGAAGAAATTATAATCATGGGGTTCGAACTTACCGACAAACCGCTCTCCCCGCTTAACATCCTCGTTGACGCCGCCAATTCCTTTAAAGAAAATCTCTGATTATGATTAATCTGTCATGGCACGCCGCTTTCTTTTTTTATATGCAACAAACGCATGTGGCCACCAGGTGGCCGCGCAGGCGATAAGAAACAACCTTCATGCCCTTGACCCGGCCATAGAAACCGCAGGCATTGATTTCTTCACTTCCCACTACCCCAACATCGCCCCCATTCTTTCCCGTCTTTACGTTGAACTTATGCAACACATGTCGGCAACATGGGATTATATTTACGACAGCCCTGAAATAGCCGCACGGACAAGTGAGTTCCGCCGTTTTTTCAATTTTATAAATAAAGCAAAGATACACGAAGACATCGCGCGCTTTAGACCGGACGCCATAGTATGCACCCAGGCAATACCGGCCGGTTTTGTAGCGCGTCAAAAACTTGACGGAAAAATTCCCGTCCCGCATTTCGTGGTTATCACGGATTTCGTGGCGCATCCATACTGGCCTGAATATGAGGTAGACAATTATTTCGTGCCGCACGACGAGATAAAACACCGGCTGGTGGAGCGCAGCATAGCGCAGGAACGCATAACGGTAACCGGTATTCCAATCAACAACGATTTTGGCAGGCGTCTGCCCAAAACGATTGCGCGCAAACGGCTTGGGCTTTCGCCGCATGTCCCGGCCGTATTGATAATGGGAGGAAGCCTGGGGCTTGGCCAGATCCCCGAAGCCATAAGCGAGCTTATTGCATGGCAAAGAGAGATTCAATTACTGGTACTGCCAGGCTATAACCAGCGACTTCATGACGCGCTTGCGGAAAGTTACGGCGGCAATCCTTGCGTGCGCATATTTCCGCATACCGATACCGTCCCGGCGCTGATGGATGCCGCCGATGTTTTGATAAGCAAACCCGGCGGGCTTACGTCTTCGGAAGCACTGGCTAAATCACTGCCTATGATAATTTTAAAACCCCTTCCCGGGCAGGAAGAGAGGAATACGTCCTTCCTTCTAAGGCACGCCGTGGCGGAACGGTGTTCGGACATACGCCGCCTGCCGGGTATCGTCGAACGATTACTGACCGAACCGCGCACCCTGAAAAAATATCAACGCAACTGTGCGGCGCTGAGCCGCCCGCGCGCCGGCCGCGCCATAGCGCGCCAACTGCTAAAAATGCTTTCTTGACATGATTCGATTCGTTCTATTGATGTTTGCCAATTGTTAATGTATAATTATTTCATTATGGATTTTGAATCAGTATTTCGTCTCATATTAGATAAATTTACACAAGAACGTATAACTTTCGGCCTTATTGGGGGGTTTGCCCTGCATTCTGCCGGTTACACCCGCGCTACAACAGATATAGATTTTTTGATTGCGCAGGAAGATGTGCCGAAGGTTAAATGCATCATGCTTTCTTACGGGTACGAATTGCTTGCCGAATCTGAAGATATTTCAAATTATCTTGGGACCATGTCTGAACTAGGCAAGGTTGACTTCTTGCACGCGCACCGCAAATACTCGCGCGCCATGTTGGTTCGTGCAATTGACAAGGATGTTCTGGATGGTAAATTTAAAGCTAAAATAGTTATTCCCGAAGATATTATCGGGCTTAAGCTGCAATCCGGCGTCAATGACCCCAG
>Ga0156557_1107_pt1 | contig 15311 bp, 16 predicted proteins | sample RifOxyB2_FD_111952 | JGI IMG/M metagenome (GOLD analysis project Ga0156557, IMG submission 111952) | Elusimicrobia bacterium RIFOXYB2_FULL_50_12
CTATGGTAATGACGGTGTTTTCGTTCTTAAATTCCCTGCTTGCAAGCTTGTAGGGTTTTTCGATCTCGCTTATATGGTCAACAGGCTCCAGGGATTCAAACATTTCACGGTAGCGTTCCGCCCGCTCGCCGATCATCCCGACGATAGTGCGGTCAACGCCGCGTGAAACGTGCGGCGTGTAGCCAAGCTTCCTTATCTTACCGATTACCGCATCAACCTCTTTTTTTGAAGCGCCGTTGCGCAGCGTTATTATCATTTAAGCACCTCTTGCAGGCATTTTATAAAAAACCGGTTTTCTTCCGGCAGGCCTATACTTACCCTGACATGATGCGGCAACTCGTATTCATCCATGGCGCGAACTATAACGCCACGGCGCAGAAGCGCATCGAACACATCTTTGCCGCGCATGGGGTTAACGTCAAACAGTATGAAATTAGCCGCCGTGGGAATGTGGCGCACACCCATGCGCTCCATCTCGCGGTAAAGATAAGCCTTCTGCTCGTTGACAAGCCTGAGGCTCTTCTCCACCTGGCCCCGGTCTTCTAACGACGCGGCGCAGGCGGCCTGTGCGACGGAACTTACGTTGAAAGGCGGACGGACGCGTTCCATGAAATCGGCAACCTCGGGCGATGTGAAACCATAACCGCAACGCAGGCCCGCAAGCCCGTAAACCTTGGAGAACGTGCGTAAAATTATAATACGCGGGTTTCGCTTCAAATACGAAAGCGTGTCGGGATAATCCCTGTTTGCGCGGGCAAATTCGTAATACGCCTCATCAACGACAATAAGCGGCGCGCAGCCTTTACCGGCGGCAAGCAAACGGAGAAAAGCCTCAAATTCCCGCCTGGTGTTATATGTGCCGGTTGGATTATTGGGATTTGCGATGAATACGGCCTTGGTTTTGGGCGTTACCGCCCGCGCCATCGCCGGCAGGTCGTGCGCATAATCTTTCATCGGCACCGATATGACACGGGCATTCATCAAGCGCCCGGCCATGGCATAACGTATAAACGCATGTTTGGATACCACGATATTATCGCCCGGGTTAAAGAATACTTTGGCAACCAGTTCTATAAGCTCGTCGGAACCCGCGCCGAGCAGCACTTGTTTCGGCGTAACATTATGTTTTTTTGCCAACGCGGAGCGCAACAGGAATGAATTTGAATCCGGATAAAAATACGCCCCGGCAGCCGCCTTGTTTATAGCCGAAACAGCGGCGCGCGAAGGGCCGAGAGGATTTTCGTTCGAAGCCAGCTTGACTATTTTCTTAAGTCCCAGCTCGCGCCTTATGGTTTCAACCGGACGTCCGGCCACGTAAGGCTCAAATCCCCTGCAACAAGGCCGCACCATTGATTCTATGGAACACTGTTTTTTCATTTTTATTCCGCTTTCGGGTAGGAACCGAGGACTTTTAGAAATATACACTGCCTGCCGAGTTCGGCAAGCGCCTTCTGCACGCCTTTTTCAGACACATGCCCCAGGAAATCTATGAAGAAAATATACTCCCATGCCTTCTTCCTCGTGGGGCGCGATTCGATTTTAGTCAGCGTTATGCCGTTCTTCTTGAAAGGCATAAGCATGTCGTGCAATGCGCCGACCTTGTCTTTTATCGAGAACATTACGGAGGTCTTATCCTGCCCGGAGTACTGCGCCGTTGTGGTTCCGATAACAAGGAAACGCGTGAAATTCTCCTTGCTGTCCTCTATACCTTCGCTTATGATCTCGAGGCCGTAAGCTTGCGCCGCCGCCTTTGAAGCGATGGCGGCCGCGGAAGCGTCTTTTGAAGCGCAACGCGCCGCCTCGGCGGTGGATGATGCCTCGACAACGGCTGCCGACGGAAGGTTGCGTTCTATCCAGTTGCGGCACTGCAAAAGCGGCTGCGTATGCGAGTATAGCTTCTTTATTTTAGACATGTCCCCGGAAAGGGAAAGCAGGCAATGCTCTATCGGCAAACTGACCTCGCTGCATATCACAAGATCCGAATCAACGAACATGTCGAGCGTATGGTTTATTATCCCCTCGGTGGAATTTTCTATCGGCACCACTCCATAATTGGCGCGGCCCTTTTCAACCTCGGTGAATACGTCGGCTATGGTGCGAACCGGCACGAATGCCGCGCCTGCGCCGAAGTTTTTCATGGCCGCCTGGTGCGTATAAGTGGCCTCCGGGCCGAAATAGGCGACGGTAAGCTTCTTTTCCAGCGACCGGCACGCGTTGACGATCTCCCTGAAAATGGATTCCACCGCGGGGGGCGCAAGAGGCCCCCTGTTTCTTTTAATGAGCCGGGAAACAATATTTTTCTCACGATGCGGCACGTAAACGTCGGCGCCCGCTTTTACTTTCAGCGCACCGATGGCTTTTACCAGTTTGGCGCGCTCGCTAATCTCACCGAGGATGCGCCTGTCAACCCGATCAATTTTTTTCCTGATTTCATTTACTTTCATAATTGGTTGTAACATGTCATTGCGAGGAGCCTTGGCGACGAAGCAATCTCGTCGTTTTGATACGAAACAGCGAGATTGCTTCGCTTCGCTCGCAATGACAGTAACTTTGGCATTCCTTGCTAATATCAGTGATTAAATCTACAACATAATTAACGACATCATTCGTTCCGCGGTTTTTTGGCGACGGTAAGAAAAGAACAAATCCGTTTCATGCCCGCTGCACCGGCCGCATGATGAAATTGCGTTCACACCGCATTCCTTTAACTGCCGCACCGCGACGGCATTCATGTCCAGGTGCGTCTCGGCAGGCGCCATCGAGAACGTGTTTCTCAACTCCGCGCCGACTTCGTAACAACATTTCTGTATATGAGGCCCGATGGCAGCCATCAGGTCACCGGGCATTATATTGAACCGCTGTTCAAACTTTAATACGGCAGTGCGTATGATTCCGCCAGCCAGTCCCCGCCAGCCCGCATGAACTACGCCGCAAGCAGCGCGATTTTTGGAGACAAAAAAAACAGGCACGCAATCCGCCGTATATATGGCAAGCGGCAGGTTATTTTCCGTGGTAATCAACCCGTCTGCGCCTGTTATACAACTACCGCGGTTTAAATCACCTGCCACCACAGTAAGCGTTCCATGCACCTGTTCGGCCGTTACCAGCCTGTCGGCATCAATTCCATGCGCGGCACAGAAAGCCGCGCGAGCGCGCCCGTCGCGCATGTTTCCCGCGGGAGCACCGCTCACCATGTGAACAGTGGGAAATTCGTCATCATACCAGAAACTTCTATGTTGTAACCACATTATTACTTTTCAAAAAAATGGGATGAGTCTTCGACGCCGGATTGAATTCCGCGCACCTGTAACATCAATTCCTCGGGATTGGATGCGGCATGAAGGGCATCCTCAAGTGTTACCTCGCCGGCCTGGTAAAGTTTAATCAATGCCTGGTTAAAAGTCTGCATACCGTAAAACTGTCCCTGTTTCATCAGGTTTATTACCTCGCCCATGCTTTTTTCCTCGATCATCTTTTTTATGAGCGGCGTAGCTATAAGCACCTCGACAGCCGGCACCCTCCCCTTGCCCGATGCCGCTATAAGAAGGCGCTGGGAAATGATTGCCTTTAGAGTATCGGCGAGCATGAAACGAATCTGGCTCTGCTGGTGCGGAGGAAACAAATCTATGATACGGTTTATCGTTTGAGAAGCATCAACCGTGTGAATCGTGGAAAGCACAAGATGTCCCGTCTGAGCCGCGGATATGGCCGTCGCCATTGTCTCAAGATCGCGCATCTCGCCCAGCAGTATCACGTTGGGATCCTGGCGCACGGCATGTTTTAGGGCATCCGCAAAACTAAGAGTATCGAATCCAAGCTCACGCTGGCTTATGATGGATTTATTGTCCTCGTGAAGGAACTCTATGGGATCTTCGATAGTTACGATATGCGCCGAGCGGCTGGTATTTATATGATTTATCATGGCTGCGAGCGTCGTGGATTTGCCCGACCCCGTGGTGCCGGTTACCAGCACCAATCCGCGGTAGTTATCGGCTATCTGCGATATTACCGGCGGCAATTTAAGTTCTTCTATCGTCGGGATCCTTGTAGGCACATGTCTGAATGCAAGGTTGATATAGCCGCGCTGCTTGTAAATGTTTATACGGAAACGCCCCAGCTCCTGGAAAGTATAAGACACATCCACTTCAAATTTCTCGGCAAACAATTTTTTCTGGTCTGCGTTCATAAGCGCCTGCGCAACTGTATCAGTGTCGCCGGCATGGCAAATCGTATTTGGTAGCGGCACGAGATTACCGTCAATACGGAAAACCACCGGCCCGTTCGCCCTTAGATGCATGTCCGACGCACCTTTTTGAAGCATATCGTTAAGCAGATCCTTCATATCCATGATGTTTATCCTTATTTTACTTAACTGATGTTACGCAAGGAATGCCAAAGTTGCTGTCATTGCGAGCGAAGCGAAGCAATCTTGCTGTTTCGTATCAAAACGACGAGATTGCTTCGTCGCCAAGGCTCCTCGCAATGACACGCTGCGTAACATCAGTTACTTAAGTTTCTGGGGCTTCCAATATGTGTATGCCGGACGGTTGAAATCTATAGACGTATTATCCGGCGCTTCCTTCGATTTCTGCTTTTTCGAAGCCGGAGCGCGGGTATGTATCGGGAAACCCGTTGCGATAACCGTAATCTTTATACGGTCGTCAATATTGGGATCTATAACCTGCCCGTAGAACACGTGAGCGTCCGAGGATACCGATTCCTTTATAAGCGTCATCGCCTCGCGCACTTCGAACATCGAGGTGCCCCTGTTACCCGTAATATTTACAAGCACGCCTCGCGCACCGTCTATGGAAATATCGTCGAGCAACGGGCTTTTTATCGCCTTGCGGGCCGCATCCACGGCACGGGTAGGCCCGGACGCCTCGCCTATGCCCATAAGCGCCTCGCCGGCCCCTTTCATTATGGTGCGCACATCCGCGAAATCCACGTTAATCTCGCCGGGAGTAGTTATGACATCCGCTATCGCCTGCACCGCCTGGCGCAACACGTCGTCTACAAGGCGGAAGGCATCCTCTATGGGCGTCTTGTCGTCAACTATTGTAAAAAGTTTTTCATTCGGTATGACTATCAGCGTGTCCGTATAATTCCTTAGATTTTTTATGCCTTCCTCGGCCTGGTGCAGCCGGATGCGGTTCTCAAACTCGAAGGGTTTTGTTACTACACCGACGGTAAGAATACCCATGGAACGAACTATGTCTGCGATAACTGGCGCGGCTCCCGTGCCTGTGCCGCCGCCCATGCCGGCGGTAATAAACACCATGTCCGCGCCGGCCAGCACTTCCTTTATGCGTTCCCTGCTTTCCTCGGCGGCCTGCTGGCCGATCGAAGGATTGCCGCCCACCCCAAGCCCGCGGGAGATCTGCTCGCCTATCTGCACCCGCGTAGGCGCAACCGAACGGCGCAATGCCTGCACATCGGTGTTAACCGTAATAAATTCAACGCCGTGAATGCCGGCCGTGATCATGCGGTTTACGGCATTGGAACCGCCGCCGCCGACGCCCACCACCTTTATTACCGCCAAACGTTCATTGTTATCTTCAGCTATGCGAATTCTCATGATTAAAAGACGTCGTCAGCCCAGGTTTTTATGCGCGACCACAGGGAATTTCCCCTTGAGGGTTTATGAGGCACCCATCCCGGCGATGCCATAACATCCGCGCGCAAAAGTCCGATGGCCGTTGCATACGTCTGATTTGTAATAATTTCCTCCGGCCCCGTAACATCCTGCGGCAGGCCGAGGCGCGCCGACGAGCTAAGCGCCTGCTCCGTGGCCTGCACTATTCCTTCAAGGCGCGACCCGCCGCCCGTGATGATAATACCGCCCGGCACCACCGTATCGCTTAAATTTGCATTACGCAGTTCCTGTTCTATTGCTACAAAAATCTGGTCAAGGCGCGGTTGTATGATTTCAACAATTTGCCGGCGCGAAGCGCTGCGCACGGTGCGGCCGTCCACGGCCGTGTAATCCACCTTCGAGTCATCTTTCAGGAGGCTACCCATCGCCACGCCATATTTTTCCTTTATTGATTGCGCCGTGCTAAGCGAGGTGCGCAGATTGTGCGAAATGTCCCGGGTTATGAAATCGGAACCGATTTGAAGTTCCTTGGAAAAACGGATGCTGCCTTCGCTGTAAACCGCAAGTCCGGTTGTAAGCCCGCCAAAGTCTATCAGCAGGCAGCCAAGCTCTTTTTCCTCCTGCGTTACTACCAGATCGCCGACAGCAAGAAGGCCGTAAACCGGATCAACCACCTCGAAACCGGCCTGTGCGATGGCCTTGTAAACGTTGCTGAGATGGCTGGATGAGCCTATCAGTATATGCACGTCCACCTCGAGAAAATTTCCTTCCATGCCCACGGGGTTTGGAACGCCGCGCTGGTGGTTTAATGAAAACTCCTGCGGTATGGTATGCAGTATTTCACGGTCCGGCGAAAGCCTTATCGTTTTTGCGTTCTCTATGGCGCCGGCAACATCGTCGGCCGTAATCTCCTTGTCGGTCCGGGAAATGTTTATGGCTCCCTGCGTGTTAACCGATTCGATGTGGCTGCCCCGCATACCGAGGTAAAGCTGGCGCACTGTTTCTTTGGATTGCTCTTCCACCTGCTCTATAACCTGCTGCACGGCATAGGCGGTCTCATGCAGATTTATGACAACTCCACCTTTTACGCCGCGGGATGGAAGCCTTGCTCCCGCGATAACCTCAATAACATTTGAATCTTCACCGCGCCGGCCTACGACACAGCATACCTGGCTGCTACCGACATCTACCCCGGCCAGAATCTCTGATTTCACCATTATTCTACCTCTGTTTTACCTGCTTTAGAGCCGGCCTTACCAATATCCGGCCACTATCGAAGTAACACAAGTTTACATATTCAAGGCCGGAAAACCGGCTGCCGGCATCATCGAACACCTGTTCAAGACGTTCAAGCTTCGCCTTGATTTTATTCTTCTCAACCGGCCCCCAGAAAATTTTAGATCCATCCGTCAGTTCCATTACTATATCGTTAAGCGATTCCATAGTGAACCGCTCAACCCTCGGGAAAAGGGACTTTGCCGCGGGCGCGAATTCACGGATGAACCGAAGCACCTCGCTGCGTTCCGATGCATCCGTTGCGGAAACTTCCGGCAACACAGCTTTAACCCACTGGCCGCGAAGCGGGAACGGGACGTTATCGTTATCAATTCCCATGCGCTTTCCGCCCGTAAACGTACAGGCGACCGGAATGCGTTCATCAATGCTTATAACAATTTTTTTCCAGCCGCGGCGCACGTTTAAGCGTTTAAGTTCCGGTTTGCAGCGCCTGAGGGCATTTTCCGTATGCGCCCGCCGGAAACTGAAAATGGAGTCGCCTTCGCGGACAGGCAGCATGGCAACAAGTTCGCTGCGCGTAACATTTTTGCAGCCGCGCACGTCAATGGCCGAAATTTTAAAAAGATCAGACCGGCTCAAAAAATTTCCCGCCGCATTCCATACCCACCAGCCGCCGCCAATACATGCGCATATAACCGCAAGGCCCAGGAACAGCCTGCCCATTTTACGACGGCGCTCGCTTTTGATTTTCGAACGCAGTTTTACAACCTTAAAGCGGCGCAAAGGGCGACGGGCACGTCGGTATTTCATGTGGTTAATATTATAACGAATGTTTTATTATCTGAAGTATAAGATCGCTAAACGAAATCCTGGCCGCGCGCGCCGCATCGGGAAGAAGCGAGGTCTCCGTCATGCCGGGCAGCGTATTTAATTCAAGAATCCATGGGTGCAGCTTTTTGTCCACTATCATATCAACACGCGCCACACCCCTGCACCCCAGCGCATTGAAGGCCTCAAGCGCAAGCATCTGAGCGTTCGCCACAACTCTTTCCGGCAGGCGGGGCGGTATGATATGCCTGGAACATCCGGGCGTATATTTCGACTTGAAATCGTAGAATTCGCCTTCGGCGTCTATTTCAATTACAGGTAGCGCTTTTTTTCCGAGAATCCCGACGGTTATTTCCGTGCCGATAACGTATTCTTCCGCCAATACAACGGCATCGAGAGCAAATGCTTTCTTCAACGCGGGGGCAACTTCTTTTTCAGTCCTTACAATTGATACGCCGATAGCAGACCCCTGCGTGGCCGGCTTTATAACAACCGGCAAACGCCCGACTCTTATTTCGTCTACGGGTTTTACGAGGCGCTGCCAGGCCGGCGTAGGCAAATCAGCAGACTCCAATATTTTTTTGGTATAGGCCTTATCCATGCACAATGCGCTGGAAAACACGCCGCAACCCGAATACGGTATCTGCATGGACTCAAGCAATCCCTGGACGGTACCATCCTCGCCGCCCGGGCCGTGCAATGCTATATAGGCAAAATCAATCTTTTTGCGGCTTAACTCAAACGGAAGCCGCGGGCTTGCGTCAATGCCCACGGCATTTACGCCTATATTTTTCAGCGCAGCCAGCACCGCTTTCCCGCTTAAAAGCGAGATTTCGCGCTCGGCGGAAAGGCCGCCGTAAAGAACGCCGACTGTTTTATCTTTAATCCATTTGCCGATATTCATTTATTATTCACCTATAAGCTCTATTTCAAGCTCCAATTGGATGCCGTATTTTTCCTTTACTTTCCCGTGTACGATTGCGATCAATGCGCGCACGTCGCGTGAACAGGCAGAACCGGTGTTTATGATAAAATTGGCGTGTATGTCGGAAATCTTCGCGCCACCAAGGGTAAGCCCTTTTAAGCCGCAGGATTCGATAAGACGGCCGGCGCTGTCGCCGGGAGGATTTTTGAAAATCGAACCGGCGCACCACTTTCCCGCCGGCTGGGTATCAGTGCGGCGGTTCATCAATGCGCCGACGTTCATAAGAATATCATTTTTTAGCCCTTTTTTCAATAGTAATTTTGCGCCGGTCAATATCATGTTTTCGCCGTTAAAACGGCGGTATGAAAATTCCAGCGCGGAACGCGGCAATATCTCACTTTTTGCTGCAAGAGTCATAACTTCAAGTTCTTCAACAAGTTCGCCTATCCACTTTTCGCGGGAACCCGCATTTCCCCTGATAGCCCCGCCCAGCGTACCTGGAATACCGCAAAGATGTTCCATACCGTAAAGCCCTTCCTGCGCCGAACGGTTCACAAGCATTCCCAGGCTCGCGCCCGCGCCGGAACGAAGATATTGGCCGTCGAACCTGAAATCCGTAAAAGAGCCGGCAAGGCGCAATACAACCCCGTCGAAGCCATGATCGCCTATAAGGACGTTCGAGCCGCTGCCAAGCACAAGCAGAGGCAGCTTATAGCGGTAACACAATTTAATCGCCGACTCAAGCTGGACGGCAGTGTCCACTTCGGCATAGTAACGCGCCGGCCCGCCGATATGAAAAGTGGTATGTTCATTTAAAGGTTCATCGGTTTTAAGGCGGGCCACGGCTGAGGAAAGGTGTGCGGCTATAGCAGCTTTAATATTTCTTCTCCTGTCTTCCAGACGTCGCCCGCGCCCAGCGTAAGCACAATATCACCCGACTTAAGGCTGCGTGAAAGAATTTCAGTTCCCGGGAAATGCCCCGCGTTTTCCCCGCTTTCGCGCACGGCTTCGACGATAAGCTGCGCGCTTACACCGGCAACTGGTTTTTCGCCCGCCGCATAAATCGGGAGAATATACAATTCATCGGCATCGCCGAAGGCGCCCCCGAATTCATGATGGAGATGGGAAGTGCGCGAATAACGATGCGGCTGGAACAGCACCACAAGCTTCCGGCGTGGCCATTTCATTTTCACGGCCGCAAGTGTTGCCTTTACTTCCGTGGGATGATGGCCGTAATCGTCTATCACCAGCACGCCTTTTTTTTCGCCTTTTATTTCCATGCGCCGGCCTACGCCGGCAAAGGCATCAAGCGCGCGAGCTATATCCCTGAAAGCTATCCCCAGCTCAACTCCGACGACAACGGCCGCAAGCGCGTTGGAAACCGCGTGCATCCCGGGAGTTTTAAGCATTATTGTTCCAAGGGGACGGCCGCGAAAACGCACGGTAAACCTGGTAGCCGAATCAAGCACCTTTATACCTGTGGCGGTAAAATCGGCCCCGGGCATAATCCCGTATGTAACGTAGCGCCGTTTTATCGAAGGCAACAGCGAAACAACGTTTGCATCGTCGGCGCAAAGTATGGCGCAGCCGTAAAACGGAACGCTGTTAATATGCTCTTTAAACGCTTCCTTTATGTTTTCAATGGTGCCGTAATAATCCAGGTGGTCGTTATCAATATTCGTAACCACGGTTATGGTTGGAGAGAGTTTCAAGAATGAGCCGTCGGATTCGTCGGCCTCGGCGACAAGGTAATCGCCATTGCCCAGCTTTGCGCCACTGCTGATATTTTTCAGGCGGCCGCCTATGACAACGGTCGGGTCGAGCCTGCCGTAACTCAAAACCAGGGAAGCCATTGAAGTCGTCGTGGTTTTGCCGTGCGTGCCGGCGATAGTTATGCTGTATTTAAGCCGCGCAAGTTCCGCCAGCATCTCGACGCGCGGTATAACCGGTATCTTGCGCCTGCGGGCGGACACTACCTCGGGATTGGCGGAGTCCACGGCCGTAGAAGTAACCACTACGTTTGCCGTTCCCAGATTTTTTGCGGCGTGGCCGATGAACACCCTGGCGCCCAGCGCCTTTAAATGTTCCGTAAAATCGCTTGCCTTTATGTCCGAACCCGAAACCTTGTAACCAAGGCTCAGCAAAACCTCGGCTATGCCGGACATGCCGACGCCGCCGATACCCACAAAATGTATGTTCTGTATTTTCTTAAACATTGTATTGCGCCTTCACCGTCGTAGTAATGCCGCCGCGCACGTTAAAGACAAGCTCAACAATCATGCTTTTTGGCCGGCAGGCCTTCACGAGATCGTCTAATAACCGGTTGACTGCGCTCTCGTGAACTATGCCGACCATGCGGTATGACTGTAAATAATATTTCAGCGATTTAAGCTCTATTACCGTCCTGCCCGGGACGTAACGAATGCTAAGCCCTGCGAAATCAGGCAGCCCGGACCACGGGCAAAGGCAACTGAACTCCGGCGTTTGAACCGTTACTTCTATTTTTTTACCCGTGAACTCGTACGGCATTGTAACAAGCAGCTCAGGGCTGATACGATCAAAAACCGGCATGGAACTTTTAGATTTGTTTTTCACCTGGCACAGACCTCGAAGTATTTTACCGCGTGGTTAAGCAGGACGCCTTCTATCACGCCCGTGCGCCCGTTTATGTCGTAACCCGCGTAATCCGCCGACAGTTTTTGGATGTTCTCAACCCGCGCAGGCATTTTAAAATCCATGACGCGGTAATCGTTTACGCTGCGCGCAAGCGTTACAACCGCCGGCACGCTTATTTCCGTGCCGCGCCTGACATTGCCATCATCCATGTAATACTCCTGGCAGACAACCCAGATGTAATTCTTCGAAAGCGCGCCATCCTCTTCTTTTTTTACAACGTCATATCCGGCGAACACAACGCCTCCGAACCCGGCGGCGCCCGCGTAATGCGCCAGGTACTCGTTCAATGCGCCGCGCAAACCGTCGGCTTCAGGGGCAATAGCGGCCTCTTTCAATGGGCAGCACACACAACCACCCAGCATAAGCGCCATCATCAGGCCACCGGCCAGTTTAATTACATTAAGCATACCATCGTTTCCTTTCTACTGATAATAATTTTTCCGTCAATTACCTGAAAGGTAAATCATTAAGCCTTTACGCACCATCATCACCGCTATGGCCGCAAGCAGCAGGCTGGCCAGTTTTGATATTGTTTTTGAGCCGGCCTTGCCCAGTATGCGGTTTATCGTTTCCGCCATGGAAAATACCCCGCCGGCAAGCAACACGTTTATGGCTATAGCGGCTGCCGTCGCGCCATAACCGTACTGGTTACTCAATAGAATCGCCGTGGTAAGAACCGCAGGCCCCACTATCAGCGGCACGCCCAGCGGCACCGCCCCCAAACTTTCAGGGTCAATAATAATTTTTGTTTTCTCGAAGGAGAGCATGTCGTTTAGCGATATTACAAACAGTAAAACGCCACCGGCGATCATGAAATCGGCGACTGTGATCCCGAGAAGCCCGAGAAAAAATCTGCCTATCGCCAGGAACACCAGCGCCACTACCATCGCAGTCAGGGTTGATTGCAGTATTATTCGCCGCACCACCGCGCGATCCAGCCCGGCGGTAAGATTCATGAACATAGGCAGCACGCCTATGGCATCAACGGCTATAAACAACGGGACGAACGCCAAAAGAAATAATTTCACATGACCTCTAGTACTCTGTTAAGTTGATTATTGATGTTTTGCAGCGCCAATTTTGTCCGGATTCAAGGCGCGAGGCGCGCCGCGTACCCTCTGCGGTACGATAGCGCCGCAGCAACGCAGAAGCCGGGCAAAAGGGGCGCTGCCCTTCGGGAATGGCCATATTTGGCCATTCAAAACATCAATAATCAGCTTAACAGAGTACTAAGTATGGCAAACTTCAAATATTCCGTTTCCGGCATGGACACAAGCACGGGATGGTCGCGCCCCTGCGAACGCTGTTCAACAAGCCGAACCATTTTACGCGCCTTACCCGCGGCCTGCATAAGCATTACCCTGAAATCGGCAGGGCTCAGGTGATGCGAGCATGAACTTGTCGCAAGCAATCCGCCCGGGGAAAGCCGTGAAAGCGCCGCGGCGTTAAGTTTTACATAAGCGCGAAAACCGGCCTGTAAATGCTTCTTGTTTTTTACCAGCGCCGGCGGATCGAGGACAATTATATCATATTTTTCACCGGACGCTTTCTCGTTTTCATCTGAAAAAAAATCGAAGCAATCGGCCTTGACGGCCGAAAACCTGTCTGCCACGCCGTTTAAGCGCGCATTACAAGAGGCCGCTTCAAGCGCCTGCTCTGAAGAGTCCACGGCAACGGCTTTTGCGGCGCCGTTTTTCAACGCATACATGGAAAATGAACCTGTGTAGCTGAAAACATCGAGAAGCGTTTTGCCAGCGCAATATTGCGCCAGCGCCCGGCGGTTCTCTCTCTGATCGAAGAAAAAACCCGTCTTCTGCCCCGCGGACGGATGCACATTAAAACGTATGCCGTCCTGTTCTATTTCAAGCTCCGCCGGAACATCACCCCACAGCACGCCGGACGTTTGCTCCAGGCCCTCAAGCACGCGCAATGAGGAATCGTTACGCGCAATTATTCCCGCCGGGTTAAACACCCGGCGCAATGCGGCCACCACCGCATCGGAGTTAAGCTCCATGCCCGCCGATAAAAACTGAACGCTTAAAACATCCGCGTATTTATCCACGATAAGCCCGGGCAGGTTATCGGATTCGCCGAAGACAACGCGAAGCGACTTCTGCCCGCCCATGATTTTACTGCGATAATCGGCCGCGGAACGTATACGCTCCGTCCAGAACTCAGGCGTTATCACGTCCCGGGCGCGCGTCAAAAGGCGGAATATAATAAGCGAAGACGGGTTAAAAAAACCCTGCCCCAGGAACTGCCGTCCCGCGCTGTAAAGCTCGACAATATCGCCTTTAATCTGTTCCCCCTCGATACCTGCGATTTCGTTTGAGAAAATCCACAGGTGCCCCGAAAGAAGGCGGTGTTCCTCATTTTTACGCAAAATCAATTTGGTCGTCATAGTTTTATCCACCCTGTTACCTGCTGTTTTACATCTGTAAATTTATCACGGGAAAGCATAAGCATTGCGGTGTCCGGCATACGTTTAATTTCATCGGTAAACGGCTGAGCATTTAAACGGACTGTAGCAAGCACTTTTTTGGGAGACCTGATAACTTCCATCAATACAGCGCGAAACGAATCCGAGACAATGTCAATCGAACCTATCTCGTCAATTACTACAACATCTTTTTCCCGCAGTGCCGCGCACACCGCCGCAACGCCTACGGTGTCAAGCACAACCGGATCAATCCCATACTTATTGAGTTTAACCGCGCTCTTCATGCCTTTATGCGCCAGTATCCCTTCCCTTCCGTCAAAAGTTTTGATCCGGAAACCGCGCAAGCCGTTCGAGTCGCGTATCTCCTCCGTGTAAAACCCGCCCGCCCGTTCGCGAAACGGCATTACCACTTCGCGTATCAACGTGGTCTTCCCCACGCCGTGCTTACCAGCAATAAACAAATTCTTTGCAGTTATCATTTGCTTATGTTTATCAAACAGTTGTTCCGCCATTAAGCGGTTTCAATCTGCGGCCTGCAACTTCGGAAAACGCGGGCTTACGTAGCTACCGCTACGCCGCGCCCACCTTTTCCTGCGTTTCGACTCGCATATTGAAACCGAAAGACTTTATGTTCGAGTTTCTAAAGTCTGTAAGATAAACGGCCGGGAAGGTGTGGCTTTGAGTCCACCTCAAGCGGCGCGACTTTGAGACAAAAGACTTTTTGGGGACGTCAGCTTTGATTGTTTGAAGCTCATGCTTCCGACAGGAAGTATGAGCAAGTTTTCAAAGCTGCCAAAAAGTCTTTTGGCTCATGCCGCAGTGGACTCAAAGCCACACCTTCACGGCACAACAGCCGACGAAACGCTACCGAATTAGGAATTCGGGGGGGCGCGTTGGGCGAAGGTGGAAGTAGTGGCGGACGGCCTGCATTATGCGGGCGGCCGCTTTGCCGTCGCCGTACGGGTTGACCGCCTGCGACATTTTTTTGTACAGGCGTTTATCAATCAGCAGTTTTTCTATCGCGCCAAATACCTTTTCCTCGTTTGTGCCTAAGATTTTTACCGTGCCGGCTTTTACCGCTTCAGGGCGCTCGGTAACCTCGCGGAGCACAAGCACCGGTTTTCCCAGCGAAGGCGCCTCTTCCTGCAAGCCGCCGGAATCCGTCACAACGATATGCGAACGCTTCATAAGGTTCGCAAGATCCAGGTAGTCCAACGGCGGCAAGAGATGAACGTTGTCGATTCCGCCGAGTATCCTGTGCGCCGGCTCCTGCACCCGCGGGTTAAGATGCACGGGGTAGGCAAGATTCACCTGCGGGTAACGCAACGCTATGCGGCGCAGGGCGCGGAATATGTTTTCAAAGGGCGCGCCGAAATTTTCGCGGCGGTGGGCGGTTACAAGCACCACGGGGCCATCGCTCTTAAAAATTTCCCGCAGAGCGGGTTGGGAAAAGGAATGCTTCCGTGCAAGCGCCATGGCAAGAGCGTCGGTTACGGTGTTGCCCGTAACGAATATTTTTTCCGGCGCCACGTTTTCCCGCAACAGGGCGCGCCGGGCTGTGGCCGTCGGGGCAAAATATAAATCACATATACTGTCGGTTAACAACCTGT
>Ga0156557_1012_pt2 | contig 15199 bp, 13 predicted proteins | sample RifOxyB2_FD_111952 | JGI IMG/M metagenome (GOLD analysis project Ga0156557, IMG submission 111952) | Elusimicrobia bacterium RIFOXYB2_FULL_50_12
CAAAACCCTGTTGGCCGCCGCGCCCACCGCAACAAGCGATCCCGTTATGGATACAAACCAGATAAGCCCGGCCTGCCAGGAAAGGCCTGCCAATAGCCCGAGTATTATGCCAAGCTGAGCCGAACAGGGTATGGTAAGCGAAAGAAGCAAAAGCGCAAGCAGGCGTTCCTTCCTTGTCTCAAGTATACGTGTGCCAAGCGCCGCCATCGTGCCGCAGCCAAGGCCAAGCACCATGGGAAGAACCGCCTTACCGTTAAGGCCGAACGTGCGAAAAAGGCGGTCCAGCATAACGGACAGCCGCGGCAGGTAGCCCGAATCCTCGAGCAACCCGAAAAAAAGGAAGAACGCGGCAACCACCGGCAACACTATGGCGGCGGCATATGTTAACGCCATGGAAACAAGGCCGTAAGGCCCCATGAGAAACTCCCGTACTATTTCCGACGGGATCGCGCCATTTATCAATGTTCCGGCAAGCGGTATTACATAGCGGCCAAACAAATGATTTTCCAGCAGGTTAACCAATGTACCGGCCGCGAATACGCCGACAAACTCATACATTATAAACAACACCGCCAGAACTATAAGATAACCCGGGAAAGGGCGCATGCAAAGCGCCCCGAGCCGGGCCAGGCGGCTTTCTGCCGGCGTACCCTGGCTTGTTATAACCTCGCCGGTAATCTGCGCGGCGTACATATTTTTAGTTTCAAATATCAAAAGTCTTGGCGGCCTGACAAAATCCGCCACCTTCCGCTCAAGCCGCCCGATAAAGCCGTCCGGCAACGCGCCGGCAACATATCGAAATACTGTCCTATCTCCGGAAACAAGCATGGCGGCCGCTGCGCGCGCGCAAGGCGCCGGCGCGCCGAATCCGGCTGCGGTCTCCGTAAGCAGGCGCTCAATCTCCGGCGGGTAAGTCGCGTTAAAATTCCCGTGCCTCGCATGGGGCAGCCTTTTTTTAAGCTCCGGGATCCCCTCGCCTGTGATGCCAATCGTAGCTATGACCGGTACGCCCAGTATATTTTCAAGGCGCGGAGCGTCAATGCGTATGCCGCGGGAAACAGCCTCGTCGTGCATATTAAGCGCCAGAATCAGCGGAACGCCGCATTCAATAAGCTCAAAAGTAAGCAGCAACGCGCGCCGCAGATTTTTTGCATCAGCCACCTGTATGACGGCAGCCGGGCGAACACGCATGATAACGTCGCGCGTTACCTGCTCATCTTCAGACGACGGCAGAAGCGCGTCCGTGCCGGGCGTGTCAATAACCTCGTACCTGCGGCCGGCAAGCGTCATGGCGCCCCGGCTTATGTCCACCGTTGTGCCGGGATAGTTGGAAACAACCGCATACGTGCCGGTCAACCGGCCGAAAATAACGGACTTGCCCACATTGGGATTTCCAACCAGAACAATCGTTTCAACCATATTGAGTTTATATCCTATTTCCGTTCAATTGTCAAGCCGTTTCATGCTTGACAAAGCCTGCGCAAAGATTTATAATACACGTAATTATGAATAGTGATGTATTAGTCCTTAACCGCAGCTTTTATGCGATACAGGTTACCACCTGGCAAAGGGCTTTGACACTGGTGTATGCAGACCACGCATCCGTAGTAGACCAGCAGTACCGCACTTACTCCTTCGCAGACTGGCAAGAGCTCTCCCAGATGATCTCGTCGCATCCTGCGGGTTTTGTGCGCACCCCCAAATTCAGGATCGCAATCCCCGAAGTCATTGCCCTTAAACTATACGACCGCCTGCCGGCAACGGAAGTTAAATTTACGCGCCGCAACATCTACGAGCATTACAATTACCGCTGCTGCTACTGCGGCAACAAGTTCGCTTCAGCCGACCTTAACCTGGAACACGTCATACCGCGCAGCCGGGGCGGGAAAACCAACTGGTCAAACATCGTTACCGCCTGCATACCATGTAACCTCAAAAAAGCCGACAAGCTCCCCGACGAAGCTGGCATGAAACTGCTTATCTCCCCCTCAAAACCCAAATGGCGCCGCGGCCTGTCGCTGATGTTAAACTCCACCATAAAGATGCGCTCCTCATGGCAACGTTTCATTGACATCTCCTACTGGAACGAGGAACTTGAACGGGAATAATTCAGTTCGGACATGGTTCACGGGCAATATTTTCACGTTTGCCGGCCTTGCCGGGATACTGTTGATATACGGCCTCTCCTCCAATTACCTGGCCTTCGGCCACTACGACGACGACGTTAAATGGGTGCTTATGGCCAGGCAGTTCCTGCGTTTTTCATACGCATCCCCCTGGTCGTTCTTTCATACGCCGGAGCTTACTAACTGGGGCACCGCAATTATAATCGCCCCCATCGTGGCAGTTGCCGGCAACCATGTACTTCTGATTAAGCTTTTCATGAGTGGGCTGCTGCTGAGCGGAATAGTGTTGTTTTATTCCGTTACACGCCATTTCTTCGCAGATCACGAACTGCCTTTTTACCTGTTCGCTTTGACAGCAAACTCCTTTCTGCTATCGTTTTCCGGCGCCATAATAAGCGAATCCGCTTACATATTCATATTTTCCGCAATACTCTATCTTCTCTACAACCGCGATTGGCTAAATCAGTTGACACCCGTGCGCGCCCTGACCGTCGGAGCAATGTGCTCGCTGCTACTCCTGACGCGAACCGCGGGCCTTTTGCTTATCGCGTGTATCGGCCTGGAATTTTTGCTGAAACGCGAGTATAAAAACCTTTTTTTTGTAGCAGCCGCGACGGCCTTGTTCTCACTGCCGTATTTTATCGTATCGAAGACAGCAAGCGGGGAAGTGTCATTCTATAATAAGTACTGGACGCTTATGATGGCGCTGCCCGTTAAAACAATATTCGAATCCGCCGTCGCGAACGCTCTTTATTACTGGAAAGGGCTTACATGCCTTACACATATACAACTTGTATCCTTCTTCCCCCGCGCTGGTATTATTAAATATGCAGTGATGGCAGGCCTGGCCGCGCCATTTATACTCGGTATAATACGTATCCGCAGCAGGATTGAAAAAACACTGTTTATGTACACTGTTTCATACGGAGCATTATACGTATTGTGGTCTTACTGCGCGCCGCGATATGCGCTGCCATTCTACCCGCTATACATTTTTTGGGTTTTCCGCGGCATACAGCGGATAGCGCCCTCGAAAACATACGTTGCCTTCGCCATCATGGCGACGCTTACTGTTGTATCGGTTTTATCAAATGTTTCTTCCGTCAAAGAAATAATTTTTTCTTCACTGCGCAGCCCTGTCCTGATAAGCCATGAATCCTATGACTGGCTTGCGGCACACAGCAAAACCGATGACCTTATCGTATCAATGGACATTGCCCGCATACATTATTTTACGGGACGAAAGGGCGTTTCGTTCGTGCCGTCCGATTCCTCGTCCTCATTTGCCGCGCGCGCCAAAACGCTTAACGCCGCCTATTTTTTTATCAGGGACTCCGAATTTACAAACCCGGCGCCACATGTTAGAGACCCCATTGCCATGCAGTATAAAAAATTCATATCATTTGTAGCTGATAAGCGCTATTTCGCGCCGCTGTATATCAATGAATCGGAAGGAGTACGCATATTTACACTTCGATGAGTCCCTGCCCGCCATTCAGTTGTAACCTGTGCGGCAAAGGCCGTTACAGGATAATGCACGCATCGTCTAAAAAGACCGGCGTTCAAAAGTACGCCGCAATGACCACTGATTTTTATGGAATCGTCGCTCCTGTCGTCGCTTGTACCGAATGCGGGCTGGTAACTCAATACCCGCTGCCCGCCATATCCACCATAGAAAATGCGTACCGTCAGCTTGAAGATAACGAATACCTTCTTGAAGACGACTGCCGGAGCATGACTGCGCATCTTTCATTGATGACGATAAAACGACACGTAAAAAAGGGAACCTTGCTGGACGTGGGCTGCGCTACCGGTATTTTTATAAATGCCGCGGGAATAAATTTTGAAGTGTGCGGCATCGAACCGTCCGAGTGGTCGGCACGCGTAGCGCGAACAGCGCTGGGAGAAGAGGCGGTTATAACCGGAACCATAGAAACCGCGCCCGTCCGCAAGGCCGCTTTCGACGTTGTTACATTTATAGACGTTATAGAGCATCTGCATGACCCGAAGGCGGCCATTGCCAAAGCTAAAACGCTTCTTAAACCCGGCGGCCTGCTTTACCTTGTAACACCCAACGTCCGCAGCCTGTCGGCCATGCTGCTGGGGCGTTACTGGTGGGGCTACAGGCCCGCGCATCTCTATTACTTTTCAGTTTCCACCATGCAACGGTTGCTTGAAGAAAACGGATTCGTCGTTACCGGCGCGCGTTCGTTCGGCCGGATATTCACTTATGATTACTGGCTTAGCCGGCTTGCCGGCTATCCGCGCCCGCTGCGCGCGGCAGTATCTTCAATAATAAAATTGTTTGATATAAACAATAAGCCAGTCTATATAGATACGCGAGACTCCATGGAAATGTGTGCCGTAAAAAGAGATTGACAGCACTGTGATTTTCTGTATAATAGGTAAGAATGCCGCAAGACTACCAGGAGAAAAAGGCTTATGAAAAACAACAGCGACGGTATCGGTAAAGAGCTGGCAAAGGCAAAAAAGGATATCGCCGAGCGCGATAACATCCTTAATGCGCTTGAGCTTATTCACGGGGCCAACAATCTCGACGATATTTTAGATTACCTGACGGATCTTGCAACCGGTATAACAAACGCGGAAGGCGCAAGCGTCCTGCTGCTGGAAAACGACCAGTTGTATTTCGCGGCGGCTTCCGGCATAAAAAGTTCCGTGGTCAAGAGGATGAAATTAGATAAAAACGAGGGCGTGGCGGGCTGGGTGCTGCAAAACGGCCGGGCAATTATCGTTCCCGACGTTGAGGCCGACGAACGGTTCAGCAAAAAGGTTGATAACGTAAGCGGATTTACAACCCACTCGCTTCTTGCCATCCCGTTAATAATAGAGCAGGATGTCATAGGAGTCGTAGAAACGCTTAACAAGAAAGACGGGACGGTATTCAATGAAACGGACAGCCGCCTCCTGTCTCACCTGGCAATGTTCGCGGCGCTATCCATCAGCAAGGCTCGCGCCCGTTCCAGGATGAACGACCTGCTTTTGTCAATTATAAGGGCGATATCCAATGCCATAGAGGCAAAAGATCCGTTTTCACGCGGCCATAACGAGCGTATCCGCAGATTTTCGCTTGTAATCGCGCGCGAACTTGGGCTATCCGAAAAGCACATGCAACAACTTGAAATAGCCGCGCTGCTCCACGACATCGGCAAGCTCGGCGTATCGGAAAGCATACTCTGCAAGAAAGGGCGGCTTACGCTTGAGGAGATGCAGGAGATGCGCAAGCACCCGTCAATCGCGGCAGGAATACTGAACACTTCCCCCCAGATGGACGAGATCGTGCCGGCGGTGCGCCACCACCAGGAACGTTTCGACGGCAAGGGATACCCGGACGGGCTTTCCGGCAGCACCATACCGCTGCTTGCGCGTATACTTGCGGCTGCCGATGCCTTCGACGCCATGACATCCGACCGCGCCTACCGCGTAGCAATGCCGGACTCGCAGGCCGTGGTGGAGCTTGAATGCTGCGCAGGAACGCAGTTCGACCCGGATTGCGTTGCGGCGCTGGTACGCGGCTACAAAAAGGGGCAGGTAATAACCGCAAGCGGGGAAAAGAACGCCGGGAAGTAAAGCCTTCTTCCACAACAACCATGTATAAAATTATAACAAAAACACGTCTGGCGGCTTCGATAAACCGGCTCGACGTTCAGGCTCCGGAAATAGCCGGTCGCGCGCGGCCCGGGCAGTTTGTAGTTTTACGCGTCAACGACACGGGCGAGCGTATACCGCTGACCGTTGCCGGCCAGGATCCGGCAGGCGGCACGATTTCCCTTATTTTCCAGGAAACAGGGAAAACAACGAGAGCGCTGGCGCAACTTTCCGCCGGGGATTCGATCCGCGACATACTCGGCCCTCTTGGCACGCCTACTAAAATTGAGCATATCGGCAATGTAGTAGTTATCGGCGGTGGCGTCGGCGCGGCCGAGGTGCTGCCCGTGGCAAAAGCTTTCAAGGCCGCCGGCAATACCGTTACCGGCATAGTGGGAGCGCGGAGCCGGGAACTTATCATACTTGAGAACGAGCTTAAAGCCGCCTGCGATAAGCTTTACATAACAACCGACGACGGCTCCTCGGGAAGAAAAGGATTCGTGTCGGACGTTTTAAAAGAAATCATCGCCGGCAATGCCGCCATCGGCCTCGTATACGCGGTTGGGCCTGTGCCAATGATGCGGGTGGTCGCAAACATAACGCGCGAAGCGGGCATAAAAACGACAGTGTCTTTGAATCCCATAATGCTCGACGGCACAGGCATGTGCGGCGTCTGCCGCGTCAGAGTCGGAGACATGGTAAAATTCGCCTGCGTTGACGGTCCTGAGTTTGATGCCCACCAGGTGCAATGGGACGAGCTTATAAGCAGGCTCGCAGGCTTTCGGCAGGAAGAAAAAATTTCACTTGAACAACACGCACCGGGATGCACATGCAAAAAAGAATAAAAATAAACGAGCGCCCCGCAAGCGAGCGCATAAAAGATTTTAAATCCGTAGTGCTGGGCTACAATCCCGAACAGGCCAGGCAGGAGGCGCTGCGCTGCCTGCAATGTAAAAATCCGACCTGCGTAGCGGGTTGCCCGGTTGAAATAAATATCCCGGGTTTCATAAAAGCGCTTGCCGAGGACGATCCCGCCGCGGCTATAGCGATACTGAAAGACAAAAACAATCTGCCTTCGGTTTGCGGCCGGGTCTGTCCCCAGGAAGAGCAGTGCGAATTAAAATGCGTTCTGCAAAAAAAAGGCGAACCGGTTGCCATCGGCAACCTTGAACGTTACGCGGCGGATTGGGAAAAAAATAAGAGCAATCCCGGCATAAACGTAGCGGCCACATCCAATAACGGCATTAAGGTCGCGGTGGTAGGCTCAGGGCCGGCGGGGCTTACTTGCGCGGGAGATCTGGCTAAAAAAGGGTTCGCGGTTACGGTGTTCGAGTCGCTTCACCGTGCCGGTGGCGTGCTTCGCTACGGCATACCGGAGTTCCGGCTGCCGGCGGCCATACTCGATGACGAGTTGCGCTATCTTGAAAGTATCGGCGTACGTTTTGTGGTTAACGCGCTTATAGGCCGCACGAAAACCGTAGCAGAGCTTTTTAATGAAGGATTTAGGGCGGTATTTATCGGCACCGGCGCGGGGCTGCCGGCATTTCCAGGGGTTCCCGGCGAAAATCTTAATCACATATATTCCGCCAACGAATTTCTTGTGCGCGTCAACCTTATGCGCGCATTTGAATTTCCCCGCTACGACACGCCGGTCTATGTAGGAAAAAAGGTTGCGGTTATCGGCGGCGGCAACACGGCGATGGACGCTGCGCGCACCGCACGCCGCATGGGCGCAGGTAACGTTACAATAATTTACCGCCGCTCGGAAAACGAGATGCCCGCCCGGCGCGAGGAAATCGCCCATGCGCGTGAAGAGGGCATAGAGTTTCTGATGCTTACAAACCCGGTGAGCTTCCACGGCGATGATAAAGGTTTCGTGCAACAAGTTGAATGCGTAAAAATGGAACTCGGCGCGCCGGACGCCTCCGGCCGCCGCAGCCCGGCCGCCATAGCCGGCTCAAATTTTACGCTTGCCATTGATACCGCGATAATTGCAATAGGCATGAGCCCCAACCCGCTTTTGATTTCACTTACCCCCGGCATATCAACCGACAACCGAGGGCGACTGATAGTTGATGATAATTTAATGACAACCATGCCCGGCGTCTTTGCCGGCGGCGACATCACAGGCGGCGAAACCGTCATCCAGGCAATGGGCATGGGCAAAAAAGCCGCCCGCGCCATAGAAAATTTTTTGCGTTAGGGCGCGATGCTACACAGCGTGTCATTGCGAGGAGCATTGGCGACGAAGCAATCTCGTCGTTTTGATACGAAACAGCAAGATTGCTTCGCTTCGCTCGCAATGACAGTAACTTTAGCATCTCCTGCGTAAGACCAGTTAGTAACATGCGCGGATTAATTGCATTTTCTTTCCAGGAGCATCAATGCGGTCAGCCGGTTTCTTATGTCAACTTCCGTGCCGGCAAAACATCCCCTCGCATACGTTATCCTGTAAATATTTTCGCCGCTTGCATTTTTTCCCATACATACCGCCTCGATAACTTCGTATCGGCTGATAAGCTGGAAAATATAACTTAACCCGTCCATCGGCTGATTTCTCCTTAAAAGACTTGAAAATTGTATTGTAAAATGCTAAAAGTATAAGCACGGAAGATAGTTTTATGCAGCCCCGTTCCCCAACGGTTTTTTGCCATCTTCCGTGCTTGTTTTGTGTATGATAATATATTTTTAGTTTAGCGCTAATAATATAGCACACAATAAATTGTTTGTCAAGGATTATTTATGAATTTAACACTCGGTTTGCGCATCATTCTTGCCCGCAAGGAAATCGGAATCACGCAGGAGAACCTGGCCAGGAAAATCGGCACTACTCCGTCGGTAGTTAACCACTGGGAAAAAGATAAATTCGTCCCCAGCCCGGCAAACATGGACAAGCTCGTCCGCATCCTGGGCAAACCCAACTCGTATTTTGACAAGAAAGATATGACAATGCAGATACTGGAAGAACCGGCGGTATACGGCGTGGAGACGAATTCCGTAAGGCTTCCTGTCGCGGGCGTTATCCCGTCGAGCACCGCAGAAATCAGGCAGGAAGACATACAAGGCTACATATCGCTGCCCCGCCATCTTTTTCCCGGTGCCGCATTCGTAATCCAGGCTAAGAAAGAAATACTGCACACTAAAAAAATCACGGAAAAAGATTACTGTATAATATGTATCAAGCCGTCCCGCGCAGGCAGCGTAGCGCTTGCCAGGCAGGCCGGCGGCTTCACCATCACCGACAAGTTCCCCCGCAAAGGCCTTGAAATCATAGGCCAGGTATCAGGCATACTCAAAAAAATATAACCAACCCTACACGTTAAACAAAAACTCCACTATATCGCCGTCGCGCATTACGTATTCGCGGCCTTCCTGGCGCAGGAGGCCTTTTTCCTTTACGCCCTTCAAGCCGCCGAAAGCCACAAAATCGTCGTAAGACACCACGTTTGCGCGGATGAAGCCGCGTTCGAAATCCGAATGAATTACGCCGGCGGCCTGCGGCGCCGTATCGCCCTTATGGATGGTCCAGGCGCGGGTTTCCTTCTCGCCGGTGGTAAGGTATGTCTGCAACCCGAGCAGCGTAAAACATTTTCTTGCGATGACATCAAGCCCTGATTCGGTAATTTTCAGATCGCGCATGAACTCCGCTTTCTCCGCCGGATCAAGTTTTGCTATCTCGTCTTCGATTTTTGCGCATATAACGGCAAACTCGTCACCGTTTTTGAGCGCGTACTCTTTAACCGCCTCGACCGCGGGACTGTCTTTGCCAAGCATATCTTCGTTTACATTGGCGACGTAAATAACTTTCTTGGCCGTCAGAAAGCCGTATGTTTTGAGCAGTTGCTGCTCGTCGGCATTAAAAGAAATGCCGCGCACCGGCAGATTTTTTTCAAGCGCCTCGATTATGCGCGCAAGCAACGCAAGCCTGTCCTTTGATTCCTGCTCGCCGCCGCTTTTCAACTGCTTTACAAGATTTGAATGCATCTTGCCGGCCGCATCAAGGTCGGCGAATATCAGTTCCATGTTTATTATTTCAATATCATCCAGCGGATCAATTTTTCCGCTGACATGCACGATATTGGAATCCTCGAAACAGCGCACCACGTGCGCAATCACCGACACCTCGCGTATATGCGACAGGAATTTATTTCCCAACCCCTCGCCTTTTGAAGCGCCCTTTACAAGGCCGGCGATATCCACGAACGTTATAGCGGCCGGGACTGTTTTCTGCGAGTTGGACATCCGCGAAAGCACCGCAAGCCGGGGATCGGCAAGCGGCACAATGCCCGTATTCGGTTCGATAGTGCAGAACGGATAGTTCTGCGCCTCCGCGCCCGCATTTGTAATAGCATTAAAAAAAGTTGACTTGCCGACGTTTGGCAGTCCGACAATACCTACAGAAAGTCCCATGATTACCGCCTTTATTGCAAAATTACCGTGTCTCTTCAGCGTTTTGAAGTTGTTGTCGTCATTGCGAGCCCAAAGGGCGCGGCAATCTCGCTTTTTATCAGAAGCAACGTCGAGATTGCTTCGCTCTCGCTCGCAATGACCTCAAACTACTAAAGAGACACAAATTACCAAACTGCCATTCATTATACCCCATATTAGTTTGAAAAATCAATCGTGTTGTGGTACAATTACCATAGTGAACAGGGAAAAGAAGCTGCTTATCATTCTTTTATTTAACGCGGCGCTTATGGTGATTGAAGCCGCCGGCGGCATTTTCAGCCACAGCCTTGCGCTTTTGAGCGATGCCGGCCATATGCTGACCGATTCGCTGGCGCTGCTGTTAAGCTACCTTGCGCTTCAATGGAGCAGGAAACCCGCCACAATACGTAAAACATTCGGCTATCATCGTTTCGAAATACTGGCGGCGCTTGTCAACGGCATGGTATTGCTGGGCGTGGCCGGCTATATCGTGTACGAGGCGATTGTCCGGTTTTTCCATCCCGTGCCGGTTAATATCGGCGTATTGCTTGCCATCGGAAGCCTGGGGCTTGCCGGCAATCTTTTTGGCGTGATTATACTCAGGCGCGAAAGCCATGATAATCTAAACGTGCGCAGCGCCTTCCTGCACCTTGTGGGCGATACACTTTCATCCGTCGGGGTGATAGCCGGCGGCATCGTCATGCTCATTACCGGCTGGAGCGGCATAGACTCGCTTATCGGCATACTTATAGCCGGCATAATATTGCGAAGCGCCGCGAGCCTGGTACAGGAATCAAGCGAGGTGCTGCTCGAGGCGACCCCGCGCGATATTGACCTTGCCGCGCTGCGCGAATCAGTGGAAAAAATCGAAGGCATAAAGGAGTTTCACGAGATCCACGCATGGACGATAACGTCCGGGCGCAGGGCGTTAAGCGGCCATATACTGACGGAAAATATTTCAACGCGCGAAAGCCAGGCGATAATATGCCGCGTGCGGGAGCTTCTTCGGGAACAATTTTCCATTACGCATACGACGCTGGAAGTGGAGTGCGAACGCTGCGAAGAAAACAGTTGCGAATTCATAGTATGAACTTTTAAGGGGTTAGAATTATGACATTTACCGAGGTATTCGTTTTTTCCATGCTGGCAGGGCTTTCGATGTTTGGCGGAACGGCGCTTGTGCTGTTTTACAGGCAATGGGTGCGGGAACATTCCGTATTTTTAATCAGCTTCGCGGCGGGCGTAATGCTTACTATCGCATTTGCGAACCTGATCCCCCAGGCCGATGAAATAGTTCCCAATGCCTGGCGCTGGGTTTTCACGGGATTCCTGGCTTTGTACGTGATACAAAACATGTTTACATTCCATCCCTGCCACGGGGAAGGCTGCGAGATTCATCAAAACCAGCTTGGCGTGTTTTCGATAGTCGGGCTGTCCGTCCACTCGCTGCTCGACGGCGCCATTATAGCCGTGGGGTTTGAGGCTGGCCATGCGCTCGGCATACTTACAACCGTTGCCGTTCTCCTGCACAAGATGCCCGACGGCATTACAATCACGTCCGTGCTGCTTCACACGAAAATGACGACCTTAAAAGTTATCAAATATTCGGCGGTCGTCGCCGCAGCTACCCCGGTAGGCGCAATGGTCGCATTCTTCTTCCTGCGCGGCATTCACCCCCACACGCTGGGATGGCTGTTATCCGTTACGGCGGGATTTTTTATTTACCTGGCCGGCGCCGACCTCCTGCCGGAAACCCACAAGGTAAGGCATCGCGCCAACACATTCTTTTTCTTTTCCGGCATAGCCGTCATCCTGGCCGTAGCCCGCGTTATTCATTGACATAAACCGCAAAACCGTTTATACTTTACTCACCATTCATTTACAAGGAGGACGCTAATGCCAGTGAGGCTTGTTACCTGTTGCCTGTTACTGATGGGAATAGCAGCAAGTTTTTCCCGTGCGGCGGAGACATTCAGCAAGGTTCCCGTATGGGGAGGCGAAATCTCCGCGGCGGAGATGTGCGTTTCGGACCCCAACGTAATATACGCAACGTCCTGGTACGCGGGGCTTTTTGTCACGAAAGACGCCGCCGCAACGTGGACGGCGATAAGCAACGAAGGCGCCAATGCGGTAGCGGTACACCCGTCTCTTCCCAACGTGGTGATAAGCGCGGCTTTCGGCACTATTGACGGGAGCCATATAATGCGCTCCGAAGATTACGGCCAGACATGGGCCGAGGTCGGCAGAAGCGCAATATACGACGCCAAAGTCAACGCGGTGCGGATAGTTCCTTCCACGAAAAATGAAGGCACATTTTATCTGCTGGGGCATGACCTTAACACGTTTGACGGTGTTCTGTATAAATCCGCCGACGCCGGCGTAACGTGGACGAAAACCTCGTTTACCAGCGGCAACAAGCTTATAGCCGACGTATGCGTGGACAGGGACGAAAACCTTTTTGTTACCGCGGCGAACGCAACCCCGTCTACAAACGGGCCGCCGCCCTGGGACAACGAAATGAGCGGCTGGCTTTTCAAAAGCACCGACGGCGCCACGTGGACAACCTTAAAAAGTTTTGATTCGGCCCCCCGGTATCTTTCCGTATCGTCGGCAACTTTGGCCGTTGTAACGATGACATACGGCGACGACAGCGGGATATACATAAGCTCGAACGCGGGACATAGTTTTACCTGCATAAACTCGGCAGGCAACGGTTACGGCAGACAGGCGATCTCGCCCGACGGCACAAAGATTTACAGCTTTGCGCCGGACGGGCTGCGCGTAATCAGCTCATCATCTCCGGAAACAGGCCAGTGGAATAGCCCGACGCTGGTATCTTCGGGGTCATACATGAGCGGCGGATACGTTCTTATAAACAGGCTTGACCCGTCCATCATGTACGCCGTCGGCAACAACAGCGTAGGCGGCGGCAATGATGACGGTATCCTTAAAAGCACTGACACGGCGCTTTCCTGGAGGCCGGCAAACTCAGGGCTGGCGGGCTTGATTGCCTACACCGGCGCCAAGGACCCCGACGGGAACATGTACGTGGTAGGCGCCATGAGCGTATACAAGGGAAGCTCCGACGGGACAACGTGGAACAAGGTATTCAGCCCCGACCTGGGACAGCCTTACGACCCTTCGAACAAGCAGCACAAGTTCGAATCCGGCAGCGTGATGGCCGCCCCGGCTACGGACAACGTGTTCGTGGGAACGGCCGGCGACCTGTGGCGCAGCACCGACGGCGGCCAGAGCTGGACGCTTGTATTTTCCAGCACCGTTTACAGCGGCTATGCCAACAACGTGGATTTCTCGGCGCTTGTGTTTAACAGTAACAACCCCGCGACAGGTTACTTTGCGCTGCGCCAGAGCAACTACGGAACGACCGCCGTTTCCTGGACGCGGCTTTTTAAAACCACGGACGGCGGCGCCACATGGACTCAAGTTTCCTTAAGCGGAGAAACCATCCAATCGCTGGCCATAGACCCCGCTGACCCTACCGTTATTTACGCCGGTACGGGCGACGCGCCTATTTACAGCGCAAGTTTCATCTACGGCGGATTGTGGAAAATAATTGATAACGGCTCGACGGTTTCATGGAGCAAGCTGAGCCTCGACAACAAGATACCCTACAGGGTCGTCATTAGCAGCAACGGCGTAATGATGGCCGCCTGCATAGAGCCGAACAATACAAGTACGGACAACTCGCACGGTCCGGCATACTATTCCACGGATGGCGGGTTAACATGGGCTTCGATAAGCGCGGAGTCCGACTTAATCGGCATAGTTGACCTTAAATTCTCTAACGGGGCATGGTACGTTACCGACTCGATGACCATTTACGCCAGCGGCTCGCCGCAACGGCCTTTTTTCCAGGTGGCCAGCAAAGACGACCTTGGGACGATCCGCTGCCTGATAGTCGGCTCCATGTATTCCGGCGCAAACAAGGGGCTGTTCAAGCTAAGCTGGAGCCCGTCAACGCCGCTGACTTCGGTGATAGAACAACCGAAGGCTTACTGCTATCCCAATCCGTTTAACGCCGCAACCGGCAGCACAATTTTAAAATACTTCGTCCCCCAGGGAAGAAGCGTGGATTCGCTAAAAATCAGCGTCTACACCATGTCGGGCGAACTTGTTGACGAATTGCCGGAGGACAACAACCTCGACGACGGAAACGCATACTATTATTTCTGGAACGGCAAAAACGACAGCGGCAGGCTGTGCGCCCGCGGCGTTTACATCATAGTGTTCAAGTCCAATCTCGAAACCGTGAGGACAAAAGTAGTTTTAACAAAATAACCGATGTTACTCAGCGTGTCATTGCGAGGAGCCTTGTCGACGAAGCAATCTCGTCGTTTTGATACGAAACAGCCGAGATTGCTTCGCTTCCAGGCTGTGTCGCAATTGTCTTTTGCTCCGTCCGTCATACCGGAATGCCTTAATCCGGTATCCAGTCTCAACGGAAGATCTGGACTCCGGCTTTCGCCGGAGTGACGGCAAGAAGAATTTTTGACGCAGTCTGTTCGCTCGCAATGACGACAACTTTGGCATTTCTTGCGTAACATCAGTAAATAAGGAGGAGACGTTTACATGGTAAAGATATTTTCAGCGTTGTTTTTGTGCCTTCTTTCCTCCGGCGTTTATGCCGCTTCCATTACCGGCACGGCCGGGACCGCGGCGTTCGATTTCCTTAAAATCAGCCAGGGCGCGCGCGCGGTGGCGATGGGCGACAGCTACACGGGCGTAAGCGACGACATAAGCGCGCTTTACTGGAACCAGGCCGGCATTGCGCAAAACACCGCGCACACGCTGGCCGCAAGCCACGCGCTGTGGTTCGACGGCATTTCGCGCTATTACGTCGGTTACGCGATGCCCTCGTCGCGCCTGGGCGCGTTCGGCGCAAGCGTAAACTACGTTTCCGTCGGCGGCATAGAAAAGCGCACCGGAGACACCGACACGTATTCCGCCGCGTCGGTATGGAACATGGCCGCCGCGCTCGCGTGGGCAAAAAGTTTTTCGGACAGGCTTTCCCTCGG
>Ga0156557_1010_pt4 | contig 14772 bp, 15 predicted proteins | sample RifOxyB2_FD_111952 | JGI IMG/M metagenome (GOLD analysis project Ga0156557, IMG submission 111952) | Elusimicrobia bacterium RIFOXYB2_FULL_50_12
GAGAATAACCAAAATAATTCCGACCAAGGTGCATGACGGCATAGATAAAGGCCGAATCGTGATAGTCGCCGGGTTCCAGGGAATTAATCCCAACGAAGACATCACCACCCTCGGGCGGGGCGGCTCCGACCTTACCGCCGTTGCGCTGGCCGCGGCGCTGAAAGCCGATACGTGCGAGATTTACACGGACGTCGAAGGCGTTTATACAACCGATCCGCGTGTGGTGAAAAAAGCGCGCAAGATAGAGCGAATTTCATACGACGAAATGCTGGAGATGGCCGGTTCCGGCGCGCAGGTGATGCAGGCGCGCAGCATCGAGGTTGCCAAAAAATACGGTGTTGACATTCACGTGCGTTCGACGTTTACGAAAAACAGCGGCACGTTGATAACCGGCGAAGAAAAACTCAGGAGGCGCGAGATGGAAGACGTAGTGGTTTCGGCGGTAACATTCGACAGGAAGCAGGCAAAACTTTCCATAGTAGACGTTGCAGACCGTCCCGGTATAGCGGCGCGCGTATTCGGCGCTCTTGCAAAAGGCGGCGTTAACGTTGATATGATTATCCAGTCGGCTGCCCGCGACCGTTCAAACGACATTTCGTTTACCATTTCCCGCGGGGATGTAAAAAAGGCGCTGGCGTTACTGGAAAAAGTAAAGCACGATCTTCACGCCAACGACATTATTTCCGACGACAAGGTGGCCAAGGTTTCCATCGTGGGAGTCGGTATGCGCAGCCATCCTGGTGTTGCCGCGAAAATGTTCGAAACGCTGTCTAAAAACGGCATAAACATAGAGATGATCTCAACAAGTGAAATAATAATATCGTGCGCCATCCGCGAATCCGAAGTGGACAAGGCCGTTACGGTTCTGCACAAGGCGTTCGGATTAAATAAACGGTAAATAATAATATGAAAAAAATACAGTTGTTCGATACGACGTTGCGCGACGGCTCACAGGGCGCCGGGATCTCGTTTACAGTCGAGGACATGGTAAAAATAGCCAGGGCGCTTGACGAGTTCGGCATACATTACATAGAAGGCGGCTGGCCGGGGTCGAACCCCAAGCACGAGCTGTTTTTTAAGGAAGTTTCAAAGCTTAAATTTAAGAACGCGCGCCTGGTGGCATTCAGCTCAACGCGCCATAAAAGCAACCGCGCGCATAATGACCCAAACCTTAAGGCTCTCATCCGCTCAAAGGTGAAGACCGCCTGCATCTTCGGTAAAACCTGGAACCTGCATGTGGAACATGCGCTCAGGGTTACGCTTGACGATAACCTTGCGATGATACGCGACAGCGTCGCTTTTTTGCGGTCCCGCGGGCTTGAGGTTATCTATGACGCCGAGCATTTTTTCGACGGTTTCAGGGCAGACAGTGAATATGCCCTGGCCACGCTGAAAGCAGCGGCGGACGCCGGCGCCGTTAATATCACGCTGTGTGAAACAAACGGCGGTATGCTGCCGGGTGATATACAGCAGATAGTGCGTTGCGTCCGCGAGCGGCTGCCCGGGGCGGATCTGGGGATACATGCGCATAACGATTCCGATTGCGCGGTAGCCAATTCCGTCGTGGCCGTGCAGGAAGGTTGCACTCTCGTGCAGGGGACGATTAACGGTTATGGCGAGCGGTGCGGCAATGCAAATCTTTGCTCCATAATACCCGCTTTGCAGCTTAAATTAAAATATCAATGCGTTGTGCCGTCGAAAATGAAAGAGCTTACCGAACTTTCGCGCTATGTTGACGAGATCGCCAATATCGTGCCGAACGAACGTCAGTCATACGTCGGAAGGAATGCGTTTGCGCACAAGGCGGGAATCCATGTTTCCGCGCTGGCCAGGCATTCGGCCACCTATGAGCACCTGGTGCCTGAGGCCGTCGGCAATGAGCGCAGGATTTTAATCAGCGAATTGTCCGGGCGCAGCAACATATCATTCAAGTTCAAGGAATTGTCCATAGACCTTGAGAAGGACCCCAAGGCCGCGGCGTGTATAACGGACATGGTAAAGGAATACGAAAATAAGGGATACCAGTTCGAAGATGCCGACGGTTCATTCACACTTCTTGCCAGCAAGGCCGCGGGGCGCTACACGCCGTTTTTCGAGTTGAAAAACTTCAGGGTGAGCGTGGAGAAAAACAGCGCGGGACAGATGATTTCCGAGGCTACGATAAAACTGGTGGTCAACGGCACCGAGGAGCATACGGTGGCCGAGGGCGACGGCCCGGTCAATGCGCTTGACGGTTGTCTGCGCAAGGCGCTGGAAAAGTTTTATCCCGATATACGCGGGGTGGCGCTAAGTGATTTCAAGGTGCGCGTAATAAATGCGGGCGCAGGCACCGCCGCCAAGGTTCGGGTGCTTATCGAATCGAAGGATGCTCATTCAGCCTGGGGAACGATCGGCGTTTCCGAAAATATTATAGACGCCTCGTGGAAAGCCCTGGCCGACGCGATGGAGTATAAACTGCTCAAATCATCGGCCATGAAACGGAAAAAATAATTTCACCTGTATTACAGGAGGACGTATGCGAAGCAATGAGATAAAAAAAGGTGTGGTTCGCGCGCCGAACCGCTGCCTGATATATGCCACAGGAATAAGTTCCAGCCAGATGGGCAAGCCGTTTATAGGCATAGCTTCGTCATATTCTGATCTTGTGCCGGGCCACATCGGGATGCGCGACATCGAGCGCCACGCGGAGCGCGGAATAGCAGCCGGCGGCGGCGTCCCGTTCGTGTTCGGGCTGCCGGCCATTTGTGACGGCATAGCGATGGGCCATGCGGGTATGCATTATTCGCTGGCTTCGCGCGAGCTTATCGCGGATTCCATAGAGTGTGTTGCGCGCGCGCATTGCCTCGACGGATTGATACTTCTTACAAATTGCGACAAGATAACCCCCGGAATGCTTATGGCCGTTGCGCGGCTTAATATACCGGCGATAGTTGTAACCGCAGGCCCGATGTATACCGGCACATACCAGAACAAGCGGCGCTCCCTCGTGCGCGACACTTTTGAGGCGGTGGGACGCTTTCAGGCCGGGAAAATGTCGGAGAGCGAGTTGACCGGGCTTGAGATGGCGGCCTGTCCGGGCGCAGGCTCATGCCAGGGGCTTTACACCGCCAATACCATGGCCTGCCTTACCGAGGCGATGGGTATGTCCCTGCCCGGTTGCGCAACCGCGCTTGCGGTTTCGGCCAATAAGCGGCGCATTGCATATGATTCCGGAGTAAGTGTCGTGGAGCTGGTGCGCAAGAACATTCCCGCGCGCCGCATAATGACGCTAAACGCGTTTAAGAACGCCATAGTCGTTGACATGGCGCTTGGAGGCTCATCGAATACGATATTGCATTTACCCGCTATTGCAAACGAGGCCGGTATCGAGTTGCCCCTGGAATTATTTGATAAAATATCGCGCACAACGCCACATATTACGCTTCTTGAACCCGCGGGCGACCATTTCATGGAAGATCTTGACAGGGCCGGCGGTATAGGTGCGGTGCTTTCCGCGTTGAAAACCAGGCTTGTTCCGTCTATTACGGTTGGCGGCGGCAATATTATTGAAATAGCAAAACAGGGCGTTATACTGGATAAAGATGTTATACGCGCTCACAAGCCATACCACAAGGAGGGCGGGATAGCGATACTTAGCGGCAATCTCGCTCCGGACGGCTGCGTGGTAAAACAGGCTGCGGTAAAAGAGAACATGAAAGTATTTACCGGCCGCGCGCGCGTGTTCGATTCCGAGGAAGAGGCCATGAAGGCCATAATGGATAAAAAAATAAAGAAAGGCGATGTTATCATAATCCGTTATGAAGGGCCTAAGGGCGGCCCGGGAATGAGGGAGATGCTTTCGCCGACGAGCGCCCTGCAGGGTATGGGGCTTTCGGATTCCGTAGCGCTTATTACCGACGGGCGCTTTTCCGGCGGGACGCGCGGCCCGTGCATAGGACATGTATCGCCCGAAGCGGCTGTAGGAGGGCCGATCGCTGCGCTGCGCGACGGAGACGTAATAACGATAGACATACCCGCGCGCAAGCTCAACGTTCGGCTGACCCAGACGGATATACAAATGCGGCTTTCAAAGTGGACCGCGCCGCAGCCAAAGATAAAAACCGGCTACCTGAGCCGTTATGCAAAGCTGGTAACTTCGGCCAATACTGGCGCTATAGTGAAATAAGTGTCTCTTTAGCAGTTTGAGGTCATTGCGAGCGAGAGCGAAGCAATCTCGACATTGCTTCTGATGAAAAGCGAGATTGCCGCGCCCTTTGGGCTCGCAATGACGACGACTGAAATAAAAGCAGTTTCGGAGGATTTTTCAATGATTAAAACCGGCAGTGAAATATTCGTGGAATGTCTTGTTCGTGAGAAGGTGGATATTTTGTTCGGTATCCCCGGCGGACAGTTAATACCTATTTTTGACAAGATTTACGGTTCTCCCCTGAACCTTGTGCTTACGCGCCACGAGCAGGGCGCGGCGCACATGGCCGACGGTTACGCCCGTTCGACCGGCAAGGTTGGCGTTTGCATCGCGACCTCAGGCCCCGGCGCCACAAATCTTGTTACCGGCCTTGCCACGGCCTACATGGATTCCATACCCATGGTTGCCTTTACCGGCCAGGTTCCTACGACGCTCATAGGAAACGACGCGTTCCAGGAGGCCGACATAACCGGTATTACGCGCCCGGTAACAAAGCATAATTACCTTGTCAAGGACGTGCAGGATCTTGCCCGCGTTATACGCGAGGCTTTCCATATAGCCTCTACCGGCAGGCCGGGGCCGGTGCTTGTTGACATACCGTCCGACGTTCAGCGCGCATCCACCGAGTTCGTCTGGCCGGAAAAAGTCGAGATACGCTCATATAAACCCACATACCAGGGACACCCCGGGCAGATAAAAAAAGCCGCGCAGGCTATAAACGAAAGCGAGCAGCCTGTGCTATACGTCGGCGGAGGCGTCATAACTTCAAACGCTTCGCACGAGATTCTCTCGCTTGCAAAAAAGGCCGACATACCGGTTACCACAACCCTTCTTGCCATGGGCGCTTTTCCGCCGGATGACGAGTTGTTCCTGGGTATGCTCGGGATGCACGGCACCTACTATGCCAACATGGCCATGCAAAACGCAGACCTCATTATTTCCGTCGGCTCGCGTTTCGACGACCGGTGTACCGGCAAGGTTTCCGCGTTTGCGCCGAAGGCGAAGATTGTTCATATAGATATTGACCCTACGTCAATATCAAAAAACATTCCCGTGCATATACCGGTTGTGGGCGACGCCAAGTTGATACTGATCGAAATGCTCAAAGACATAAAAGAGAAAACACGCCCCGCGTGGCGCTCCGCCGTCAGCGGCTGGAAAAAGGAAAACCCGCTTGAATACGAGCGCGACAACAAGCTGAGGCCCCAATACGTGATAGAAACAATTTCCAATATCACCAAAGGCAACGCGATAGTCGTAACGGAAGTCGGCCAGCACCAGATGTGGGCAGCCCAGTTCTACAAGGCCACGAAGCCGCGCACTTTCTTAAGTTCCGGCGGCCTGGGGACCATGGGTTTCGGCTTTCCTGCGGCGATAGGTGCGCAGATGGCCAACCCGGGTGCGCTCGTCATTGATATTTCCGGCGACGGATCGTTCCAGATGAATCTTCAGGAGCTTGCCACGGCGGTGCTTAATAAAGTAAACGTCAAGGTGATAATATTAAATAACCATTACCTCGGCATGGTGCGCCAGTGGCAGGAGATGTTTTACGGTAAGCGTTATTCAGCCACCTGCCTGCACAGGACTACCAAGTGCCCGCCGGAATGCAGCACGCCCGGGCAGAAGGGTTGTCCCGTCTATGTGCCTGATTTCGTCGCGCTGGCCCAGAGTTACGGGGCAGTGGGCCTGAGGGCTTCCGAGAAAAAAGACGTTGTGCCCGTGCTTGAGAAAGCGTTTTCGACGGACAATACCGTGGTTGTCGAGTTTATCGTCGAAAAAGAAGAAAACGTGTTGCCCATGGTGCCGGCCGGCGCAGCGCTGCATGAGATAATCACGAAATTGGCGTAGGAGGATATATGAGACATGCTATTTCAGTTCTTGTTGAAAATAAATTCGGTGTGCTTGCGCGCATAGCCACGCTTTTTGCGGCGCGCGGTTTTAACATAGATTCCCTGTCTGTAGGCGAGACGGAGGATCCCGAGGTTTCGCGCATGACGATAATCGTGCGCGGCGACGACCGGATACTTGAACAGGTGGAAAAGCAGCTCAATAAGCTCGTGGATATTATCAAGGTTCTGGATTTCAAATCTACGCGCCACGTCGAGCGAGACCTTGCCCTTATAAAGGTCAATGCCGACAAAACCAACCGTTCGGAAATCCTGCAGATAACCAGCACCTTCCGTTCTAAAATTATTGATGTCTCTTCGGATTCGGTAATTATAGAGATAACCGGCAGCGAGGAAAAGATAGAGGCGTTCATAAACATGCTGCGCCCCTTCGGCATAAAAGAAATGAGCCGCACCGGAATAATAGCCATGGCGCGCGGCTGATGCTACAATAATTATTCAGGAACAAACACTTAATAGGAGGAGATTACGATGTCTGTAACAATGTACTATGACAAAGATGCTGACCTTGGGTTGCTTAAGGGTAAAAAGATCGCGGTGATAGGTTATGGCAGCCAGGGGCATGCCCAGGCTCTGAACTTAAGAGATTCCGGCTTGAACGTTGTGGTGGCGCAACGCGAAGGTTCCGACAATTATAAGAAGGCTGTGGAGCAGGGCTGGAAACCGGTAAGCGCGGCGGAAGCGGTTAAAGGCGCCGATTTCATTCAGCTGCTTGTGCCGGATGAGGTTCAGTCAAAAGTATGGCAGGAAGATATTCTCCCCAATTTGAAAAAGGGAGCCGCGCTTTCTTTTTCGCACGGATTTAACATTCGCTTTAACCAGATAGAGCCGCCCAAGGATATTGACGTCGTCATGATTGCGCCCAAAGGCCCGGGGCATTTGGTTCGCCGCCAGTATGAAGAAGGCAAGGGCGTTCCCGCGCTGATAGCCGTGCAGCAGGACGCCACCGGGAATGCAAAACAGATCGCGCTTGCCTACGCCAAAGGCATAGGCGGCACGCGCGCGGGAGTGCTTGAAACCACTTTTTCCGAGGAAACGGAGACCGATCTTTTCGGCGAGCAGGCTGTCCTGTGCGGAGGGCTTGTCGAGTTGATAAAGGCTGGCTTCCAGACGCTTGTTGATGCGGGTTACAAACCTGAAATAGCGTATTTCGAATGCCTGCACGAGACGAAACTGATAGTTGACCTTATTTTCGAGGGCGGTTTCTCGAAAATGAATTATTCCATATCGGACACTGCCGAGTACGGCGAATACGTCAGCGGCCCGCGGGTTATAAACGAGGAAAGCAAAAAGCAAATGAAAAAAGTGCTTGCCGAGATTCGTTCCGGCGAGTTCGCAAAGCAGTGGCTGCTTGAAAATCGCCTCAACCGCCCCATGTTCAAAAACGCCCGCAAGGAATGCAACGAGCTTCAGATAGAAGAAGTCGGCAAGCGCCTGCGCGCAATGATGTCATGGCTTAAGAAGTAAGGTTGTAAACCCTCTCTCCGACGGGTAGTTTGCGGTTATGCATAAATCTGGGATTATCGTCGGTGCCTCGTTTCCTCTCCCCGCCGGGGAGAGGATTAAGGTGAGGGGGAGCTAAAGATTCTGCTCCCGACGATTTCCCCCTCATCCTGACCTTCTCCCCGCTGGGGAGAAGGAACTTATGTATAATCGCAAGCCGACGGGTAGAGGGCAGGGTGAGGGGGAAGGTCGCATGGTAAGAGGATATAAAGCAAGTGATTATCAGTTGGTTGAAAAAGCACAAAAAATACGTAGTAACAGCGTCTCTTTCCCTGGCCGGTCTTATTTTGTTGTATGTTCTGTTTAACTGGGTTATGGGCGCCGCCCTGCATTCGCGTAAAGAGGTGATGGTCCCTGATTTAAGGGGAAAATCCCTCGATGAAGCGATGAGCATAGTCGCGCCGCTCAACGTCGGCCTCAAAAAAGAAGGCGAAGAGTTTGATCGCAGCGTTCCGGCCGGCACCATACTGCGGCAAAACCCCCTGCCCGGGATGACGGTGCGCGAAGGTAAGATTGTACGCATCACTTTAAGCCAGGGCGGAGAAGTGGTTTTTGTGCCGGACGTTACGGGGCAGCCTGTGCGTACCGCGGAGATTTCTATCCGTTCGATGGGTTTTGCGTTGGGAGAAGAATCAGCCCGTTTCTCCGTCGTGATGGAGAGGGGGCGCGTAGTGGCGCAGGATCCGGCGCCGGGCAGTTTTGCGGAAAAGGATTCCATAGTTAACCTTGTTATTTCCGCCGGGCCGCCGGCGGAAGGTGTTTTGTTAATGCCGAGGCTGGTTGGCAAAAACATTGACGAGGCGCGCAGCTGGGCGCAAGTATCTTATGTGGCGCTTGAGGTTATCGAGGAAAATAACGGCGGCGTGGATAGCGGATCAATATTGCGGCAGGATCCGGCGCCTGACACCGACATTACCGAACAGAAAAAAGCCGTAATTTACGTCGCAGGTACGCATGAGAATAATCTGCCGGCCGGCGCCGGGAAGATGTTTTACTATGAAGTTCCCCAGGGCGACGCCAACCGCCAGATTCGCCTTACATTGATTGACGAAACAGGCGAACACGAGATTTTTAAAGGCGAACGCACTCCCGGCAGCAAGCTGGAAATACCGATCAATCCCTCAGGCAATGCCCGCGTGCGCGTATTCATCAACAATATTCTTGTCGAACAACGGGAAGTGAAATAAACAAATGAAAGTTCTTATCGCGCCGTCCATATTATCGGCAGATTTTTCGCGCCTGGGCAGGGATATAGCCGTTGTCGAAAAAGCCGGCGCGGACTGGCTGCATATTGACGTCATGGACGGCCATTTCGTGCCGAACCTTACGATAGGGCCGGCTGTTATAAAAAGCATCAGGCCGCATTCAAAATTGTTGTTTGACGTTCACCTTATGATCGGACGTCCCGATCTTTACTGGCAGAGCTTTGCCAGGGCCGGCGCAGACCTTATTACATTCCATGTGGAGGCTGCCGTATCTGTACGTAAGTTAATTAAGCAGATTAAAGAGGCGGGTTTGAAGATTGGCGTTTCCGTGCGGCCTAAAACCAAAGTTGAAACATTGTTTCCCCTGATTCCCATGCTGGACGTGGCGCTGGTGATGAGCGTTGAACCGGGCTTCGGCGGACAGGAGTTCCAGAGGTCAAGCCTGGGTAAGATAAAAGCTGTGCGGGACTATATAAATAAAAAGAAACTCAAATGCCGGCTTCAGGTAGACGGTGGCATACAAGCGTCAACGGCGCTGGATGCCGTGGGCGCCGGGGCCGATGTTCTGGTCGCCGGGCAGGCAGTCTATGGTTCCGGCAACGCCGCCGCAGCCTTACGCGGCCTTCGTCGGCTAATTGACAATTATGATTTTTCAAGCTATAATAGATAATTGTAAGCATTTAAAAGTTGTTAATAAGTTCGGAGGTGAATTACTTAAATGACAGTGCGTGTACGTATGCAACGGCAAGGACGTCCCAACAGGCCGTATTACCGGGTAGTAGCTATTGACAGGCGTTCCAGAAGGGACGGCAAGCCGATAGAAATACTTGGGCAGTATGACCCGTTGGCAGAAAAAAACAAGATTACGATAAAGCAGGAGCGTGTTGATTACTGGGTTAAACAGGGCGCTCAGCTTTCCAGAACAGTTGCTTCGTTATTGAAAAACGCTCCCAAAGCGGTTTAATAACGGAACATAACGTCTGATATAGCGGGGGGGTGCAGGCCATATAAAGTAGCTTGCAGCGGATATCTGATACCTCAATTCCACAACAGAATATGAGTTGTTGGACAATCGCGAACCCCCATTGTTTGTTAGAGGTTTTTGTCAGGTTAAACATGGGTTTTGTGACTTTAATTCGCTGTTTTGTCCGGTGGCCATGGTTCTATTTTGTGGCATCAGGCGATTGCCGGTTTATCAGCGGCGAGCGGTGTTGAGGAGGGCGACTAATGAAAGAACTAGTTCTTTTTATTGCCAAGGCGTTGGTGGATCATCCAGATAAGGTTGAAGTTAACGAGATTAAAGGCGAAAAAGCCACGGTTATAGAATTGAAGGTTGCCGAAGGCGACCGCGGAAAAGTGATCGGCAAGGAAGGCCGCATCATCAAGTCAATCCGCGTAATCGTAAATTCGGCCTCGGCCAAGATGGACAAGCGTGCTACCGTCGAGATTGTCGAGTAGCAACAGGCCATTGGGAGGCCGCTGCCGTGAGCAGTTCATGGAAGACAGCAGAAATCGTAGGCAGCGAGGTGTTTACCGTCTCCGGAGAAAAACTGGGGACGCTTTTTGACGTTCTTCCCACTGGCACGAATGACGTATGGATAGTGCGTTCTTCTTCCAGAGAGATATTAATCCCCGCTTTGAAAAGCGTGGTCGTTTCGGTAGACGTGGAAAAAAAGACGATCACCGTTGAGCTGCCCAGGGGATTAAAAGAGATATATGAGCCTGTCGCATAATCCCGTTTCCGACTCGAAAATTATGCGGATTGACGTCCTCACGATTTTCCCGGACATGTTTTCGGGGCCTTTAACCGAAAGCCTGGTAAAAAAGGCGCGGGAAAAAAATATCATTGATATCCGGTTATCGGATATACGCTCCTTTACTACGGATAAGCATCACTCGGTTGATGACCGGCCGTTTGGCGGAGGGCCGGGAATGTTAATGAAGCCCGAGCCGATATACCGTGCGCTTAAAAACTCCGGCGTGCGGATAAAAAAGAATATGCCGGCCTGGCCTGGGACTACCGTGCCGCTGGCCATATATCTTTCGCCGCAAGGTACGCAGCTAAGCCAGGATATTGTCCGTAAACTTGCGCGTTACAGGCACCTGGTGCTTTTATGCGGCCACTACGAAGGCATTGACGAACGGGCGCTTTCGTGGCTGAACCAGGAAATATCTATCGGTGATTATGTTTTAACCGGCGGCGAGTTGCCGGCCATGGTGTTGATTGACAGCGTGGTGAGGATGCTTCCCGGCGTGGTGAAGGAAGCCGGATCCGTTGAACGGGACTCATTTTATGACGGGTTGCTGGATTACCCGCATTATACGAGGCCTGCAAAGTATCGCGGGCGCGGAGTGCCGGAAATGTTGTTTTCGGGGCATCATGCCATGGTTGAACAGTGGCGCCGCGAGCAGTCCCTGCGTGCAACGTTATTAAAAAGGCCGGATCTTCTTAAAAAGGCCGCGTTAAGCGATAAAGACAGAGAGATACTTGCAAAATACAAGAAACAGAGAAAGGTAAGGTAAGAGCTAATGTCAATTATTTCAGAGATCGAGGCAGCGCAGAAAAAAACACTCCCGGCATTCCGTTCGGGCGACCAGGTGCGGGTATTTTTCAAAGTTATCGAAGGCGAGAATGAGCGTATACAGCCGTTCGAAGGTATTGTAATAAGGCACCGCGGCGCCGGCATGGGAGAGACCTTTACCGTGCGAAAAGTATCTTATGGTATAGGCATAGAACGCATTTTTCCGATCAACTCGCCCCGTATAGAAAAGATGGAAGTGTTGCGCCGCGGCCGTGTGCGCCGTTCCAAGCTTTATTACCTGCGTCAGCTTTCCGGAAAAGCCGCCCGTATTGCAGAAGCACAATAATCGCTTAGCGACAAAACATTAGTATCTCTTTAACAGTTTGAGGTCATTGCGAGCGAGAGCGAAGCAATCTCGATGTTGCTTCTGATAAAAAGCGAGATTGCCGCGCCCTTTGGGCTCGCAATGACGGCAACTAAAGAGACACAAACATTAGCGCTTGCTTGTCATGTTGCGCATAATATGCTCCTGTACGATTTCGACGATCACTACCGGTCAAAAGGTTATGCGGTCGTTGCCGGTGTTGATGAAGCCGGCCGCGGCCCGTGGGCGGGGCCGGTAGTGGCTGCCGCCGTAATCCTTCCTGAAATCCCGCACATCAGCGGGTTAAACGATTCCAAAAAACTCTCTCCATTACAGCGCGAAAAAGCATTCCTGGAAATTACTTCCCATGCTATCGCCATTGGCGTGGAAATTATAAATCATGATGTTATTGATGCCGTAAACATAGGCGTGGCCACATACCGCGCCATGCAGGGCGCCGTCGCGCGGATTGGCCGTTGCCCGGATATGGTGCTTATAGACGGCCTGCCTGTCCCGTCTATTGCCGGTTGCCAGGAATCTATAGTCGCCGGCGATGGGAAAAGCGCCTGCATAGCGGCCGCTTCCATTATTGCCAAGGTTACGAGAGATCGCATAATGATGGACATGGGCGAGAAGTACCCGTGTTATAACTTCCAGAAACATAAAGGATACGGGACAAAAGAGCATCGTAGCGCGCTGGAAAAATACGGGCCATGCCCGATTCATAGAAAAAGTTTTGAACCCATAAAAAGCTGGGGCGATGCGGGTAACGAGTAACTCGGAACTGGGGCAGAGGGGTGAAGATGCGGCGGCGCAGTTGCTGCTCAAGAAAGGCTATCGCCTCGTCGCGCGCAATTACCGCACGCGTTACGGTGAAATAGACATCATTGCGCGCAAGGGCGGGTTTCTGGTATTCGTTGAAGTAAAGTTCCGTCGTTCGTCCAAATTCGGAACGCCGCAGGAAGCCGTTAACGCACGAAAGCAACAGCATATGATTCGCAGCGCTCTATCCTACGTTAAGCAGCACAGCTTATTTAATGAAAGTATTCGTTTCGACGTCCTTTCCATCGGCCCGGATACGTCAGAAATTATAGAATCCGCATTTATCGCGGACAGCAGGTATACGTATTAACCTGTCCTCTCCCCATCGGGGAGAGGATTAAGGTGAGGGGAAATACAGTAACTCACTATATGATTACCTTTATGTTACGCAGGAAATACCAAAGTTGCTGTCATTGCGAGCGAAGCGAAGCAATCTTGCCGTTTCGTATCAAAACTACGAGATTGCTTCGTCGCGAAGGCTCCTCGCAATGACACGCTGCTTAACATCAGTGATCACTTTATTCTCACCTATGGCGAAAGGTGTAAAGCTGATGCGCCAGGAACGCATCAATGACGCTATTTCCTTTTTCAACGGTTTGATAGCAAGAAAAAAAAGCTTGCCGGATGCATACTATAATTTGGGCAAGTGCTATTTTAAAACCGGCATGTTACGAAAAGCGAAGGAAGCATTTCTTGCATTACTTTCGTATCCTGTAACGGATGAAACCGTGCGCGGTATTCTTGAGATAACGAACTGGCGCATGCTGGCATCCAACCGCTATTGCAATAACTGGCCTTCCTTTTCTTGCGACGGCAGCAAGGTGGCCTTTGTTTCCGCCCGGCGGGACACTAACGGAAATGGGAAGCTGGATCCCGACGATTGTTGCGGTATTTATATATACGACCTTGAAAGCGACACTGAAATCGCGATAGTTGACGATGATTTCCACAATATGATGCCAGTGTTTTCGCCCGATGGGGGGCGGCTTGCTTATCTTTCCGCGCGCAAGGAGCGCGTGTCCGACCCTATGCCAGGCCAGGGAAGCGCTCACGGGCTTTACATAATGAATCTCGATGCCGGCACGGAAGAAAAATTACTTGACAGCTCATTTAAAGTTAAGCACGTAACTTTCTCAAACAACGGTGAAAACCTGATCTTTTCCTGCTGGCGTCCCGGGCATGACACAAGCGCCATATATTCCATGAACCTGGCCAATCGTACAATGGAGATACTTGTGCCGGGCGTACATGAAAGCACATTTCCTTCGGTTGCCGCATCGGGAAACAAGCTGGTTTATTCCTCATGGCGGCGCGATACAAATGATGATGGTGTTATCAATATAAGGGATAACTCCGGCATATACCTGAGGGATATGCGCTTAAGTACTGAACAAAACATTGCGCCGGACATATACAATAATACATTCCCCGTATTTTCGCCGAATGGCTATGATGTGCTGTTCCTGTCCGCAAGGCGCGACACGGATGGCGACGGGCGGATAACGTCCCAGGACAATTCCGGGATATATCTTTGGGATTCCGTTCTTAAACAGGAAAGATGCATAGTTTCCGACCGGTTTTACAATAAATTTGCCGGCTTTACGCCTGATGGCAAGGAGATAGTTTTTCTCAGCCACTGGTGCACGCGCAAATGCAAGGCGGAGGCCGTGGATTATTTTCAAAACAAGGGCATATATCTTTGCAATCTTTACGGAAAAGGCGTGCGCCAGATAGTTTCGGATAAATTTTACGGTTGTCGTTGCCCGGCAATCTCGCCCAAAGGCGATTTCGTCGTTTACGTTTCCTGGCGAAACGATACCAACCGCGGTTTGTATTGCGCCTGCCTCAAACGTCTGCCTTCAAAGAAAGAGCTGCGGGAGTGGATTGACAGCCTGCAATGAAGAATAAAAAAAAGATTACTCCTGAAATGATACGCGCGATCAAGGCGCGCCGGATAATTGCATTAAAAAGGAAGTTGCTTGTTTCAAGGCGGCGGGAGCAGTTGCAAAAGAAAAAGCAGGACGCGCCGTACATAGCGTTTAAGTACATAACAGATAAAAACCTTCGGCAGCTTATATATTTAATCCGGCGGGAGAAGCCGCGCAACATAGCGCTTGTTGTCAGCTACCTGAAGCCCGAGTATGTTACGCAGGTATTAAGTTCGCTGCCGCCTGAGTTGCAGGCGCAGGTTGCCGTTGAGATGGCGACCGTGAGGTTGATGACGCAGGAAGAGCTGATGAGCTACGACGCGGACTTGAAGAAC
>Ga0156557_1045_pt2 | contig 14139 bp, 14 predicted proteins | sample RifOxyB2_FD_111952 | JGI IMG/M metagenome (GOLD analysis project Ga0156557, IMG submission 111952) | Elusimicrobia bacterium RIFOXYB2_FULL_50_12
GATTTCCAGCTCTTTAAGCTGGCGGGAGTTGACGGCGCCGGGTGCGCCGGTCATAAGGCAGGCGGCCTTCTGTGTCTTTGGAAACGCGATAACGTCGCGGATTGACTCTTCTCCCAAAATAAGCGCGCAAAGGCGGTCAAGCCCCAGCGCAAGCCCGCCATGCGGCGGTGCTCCGTAAGTAAGCGCTTCCAGAAGAAATCCGAAACGTTCGCGCGCATCCCGGGATGAGATTTTGAGCAGCGAAAACATTTTTTCCTGCAGCTCTTCGCGGTGGATACGTATGGAACCTCCGCCGATTTCAACGCCATTTAGAACGATGTCATAGGCGCGGGCGCGCACTGCGCCGGCGTCTTCCGGCCTGTCAAGAAGCGGTATATCTTCCTGCCGCGGCGACGTAAACGGATGGTGCATCGCGCTCCAGCGTTTTTCTTCCTTGTCCCATTCCAGCAGCGGAAAATCCACCACCCAGAGAAAATTGAAAGCGCCTTCGGCAATTAAATTTATTTCTTTGGCAAGTTTTAAGCGCAACGCGCCAAGCCCCTGCGCCACAACGGCAGGCGTATCGGCGAGAAACAGCAAGAGATCGCCGGCTTTTGCGCCAAGCTTCCCCTGTATGCCTTCAAGCTCGCCGGCGCTGAAAAATTTTACGATATTGGATTCCGGGCCGTTTGCCGTAACCTTCATCCATGCAAGCCCGCGCGCGCCATAGGCGGCCACAAATGAGGTGAGGCCGTCAATCTCGGAACGCGAAAACTTCTCGCCGCCCGGCACGCAGATTCCGCGCACGACGCCTCCGCCGGAAATAGCCTGGGCAAACACCTTAAACTGGCAGTTTTTCAACTCGCCGCAAAGATCTGCTATCTCCATACCGAAACGGGTGTCCGGCTTGTCGCTGCCGTAACGGAGCATGGCCTCGTCATAAGAAAGGCGGGCAAAGGGAAGCTCAAGATCCTTTCCCAGCGCCTCTTTAAATATCGCGGCAAGCAGCCCCTCGGTGGCCTGCATAACGTCGTTCTCGTCTACGAAAGACATTTCCAGGTCAACCTGGGTAAACTCCGGCTGGCGATCGGCACGCAGGTCTTCGTCGCGGAAACACTTGGCGATTTGGAAATACCTGTCGAAGCCGGAAACCATCAGTATCTGTTTGAAAAGCTGGGGCGATTGCGGCAGCGCATAGAACGCGCCCGGGCTCATCCGCGAAGGAACGAGAAAATCGCGCGCGCCCTCGGGCGTGGATTTTGTCAGCATGGGCGTATCTATCTCAAGGAAACCGGCCGCGGAAAGAAATGCGCGCACATTCTGTAATATTTTATGACGGAATATAAAGTTTTTCTGAACGGCCGGGCGGCGCAGGTCCAGGAACCGGTACCTTAGCCGCAATTCCTCGGAAGCTTCGGTATAATCGGAAATTTCAAACGGCAGCGCCGGGCAGGCGTTGATTATGATAAGCGCCTCGGCCACAACCTCAACCTCGCCAGTCGGGATATTTGCATTTAACGTGCCTTCGGGGCGCCTGCGCACAAGCCCTTCAACCCGCAACACGAACTCGCTGCGCAGCTTCTCAGCCGAGGCAAAAATATCGCTTTTCTCCGGCTGAAACACAACCTGCGCTATCCCTTCGCGGTCGCGCAAATCAATAAAAATAACGCCGCCATGGTCGCGCCGCGAATGCACCCACCCGCAAAGCACAACCCGCCGCTCAACATCCCGCGCCCTCAAAGCCCCGCAATAACATGTTCTATCCATAGCAGTCGATTATAATAAATTACATCCCCAATGTCAAAACCAAAAATTAGGGGACGGTCTTAAGTAAGAGTCTGTTGCCGAAGTCCGTTTCCGCCCTTTTTCGTCATTGCCCGACTCGATCGGGCAATCCAGCGTCGTAGGTAAAATTTTCTGGATACTCCTCCAAGCCGGAGTATGACAGGAAAAATGAGTTCGGCAACAGACTCCAAATTGACTCCATCCCCTAAATTCTTTATTTTACCATCAGGCCGGAAGGCGGAGAGGGCGTGTCGTCATGTCCAAGCAGGCTTCCGCCGAATGTTATAGGGTAGCCGACGGCGTTTGACACGCCGGCTGAATCAACAACATATAAATATGCAGTGGACCCGTCAGCAAGACTTCCCTGGTTTATATTAACTGCGATAGAAGATGCGGACCACGATACAGGTATCTGGATCTCGCTCTGCCCCTTGTCGGACCATAAAGCATTACTGCATATTTCAACTCTTGCGAACGTATTGTCTATATAGGCATCATCAATATAAAAATGGTTCGAACCGTCGTTGTTTGTCGCGTGATGCGAATCATAAAACCCTACGATTCTCGGCCTCTTGAACGATGTATATGTAGTGTTCCTGGTCAGCACATTCGTCTTGTCAACAATGAGCTTTCCATTGAACCACCACCTGAACACACCGTTTGGCGTACTTATATCGCTGTCGCTGTATTCAAACTGAAACAGGTGCCATACACCCGTGCTTATATCATTCTCGTAGTGCTGCCACCCGAAATAGCTATTGTCAACATACGCCGGCTTATCATACCCCATAACCTCGTCCACCCACGTGTATCCTCCGACAACCGGGCTCCAATCAGTACCCTGATTAACAAGCGCTACCACGGCATTGGTATCGTACCTGCACAACGCCTGCACATAAAAGTTATCGCTTGCCGAGGATGTAGACCACATTCTTAGAATCTTGATATTGCCAAGACTGTTATTGATATTGCCATCAAATTCGAAATCCGAATCCAGGTAGAACCAGTATTGAACATACCATGTCCGGCTGTCAGTTCCTCCCCGGAACGCCGCCTCGTCATTAACCGCACCCCATGGCGAAATATCTCCATCAAAATTCCGGAAGGCATTAAAGTTGGAAAACTGGTTGCGGTTGTGGTTATCGTTTATACCGAGCGTGCCGGTGGCCGTCCAGGAACCGACAGTGGCTATATTATCGCAAACACCGGATTCCAGGTTATCCCATGCGATGGGCGCGGCCTGCGCTTTGATTCCGAAACCACTCCCCGAAACGGTAACGGTACTGCCGTGCATAATCGTGCCGGATATGCCGCTTATCACCGGCGCAGCGACAGGCATATAAAATGAGTGCATGGAAACCAGGACGACCAGGGCAAGGACAAAACTGTAAAGGTACCCTGTTTTATGATTCATTGATGGCATACATTCCTTGTACATTTATTTTAGTCGGGTTAGTGGCCTTAAACAAGAGCCTGTTGCCGAACTCATTTTCAATTTCCTTCATTCTCCGTTGAGGCTTAGTGTGATTTGGAATTTCTGCTGGTAGTCCAGGACTACGGTTCCGGTTGCGGTGTTGATGGAGATTATGGCGCAATCGGCTATCGTTTCGCCTTGTTTAAGAGACAGCGTTTTGTCGTTGTCAGCCCTGTTTTTAATGAAGGCGAGCGTGTTTTGTCCGTCGTTAACTATTCCGGTAATAATAAGCGTGGATTCGATTTCACGTTTTTTGGCGTCCTGCCGGCGGGCATCTTCCTGGTTGCGCAATTCTTCCAGTTGTTTTTGCTGTTCCACCCTTGCGGACTCCGATGCCGCTTTACGCTCCGCTTCCAAATCCCGGATAGACGGTTGCGCGCTTTGCCAGAGAGGCTTGAAAAGATTACGTTCGGTTAATGCGCGGTAACGCGACAACTCCGGCGCGGCATAAACGCGTCCGGCAGGCAAAAGCGCTACGGCAGCGAAAATAAAAACCAGCTTTTTCATCTTCCTCCCCCGTCAATCCATAAAAGCGTTATTACAAACTGGCCGCGAATCATGCGCGGGTCTGCATCATCGGCGCTTAAGTTCATTTTATTGACATGCACCGCCACGGGCAGCGAAGCGACGCGATGCAAAAATCCCGTCAATGCGGAAGCCGTGCATTTCATATCTATCTGCAACGGTAGTTCCCGCGCTCCGGCAGCGGCAACCGGTTCCATGGGGCGAAGCGTAAGCACTTCCGTAACGCCGCAGGAGCGGGCTGTTTTTTCGACGATTTCCTGGAAATGAACCTGCTGCTCCTCGGGCGAATTTTTATAGTAGGCGGGCGAGAACAGTAAACCATGACGGCGAACAATATCGTCCTTTTGCTCCAGCAAAAGCAGGCGGGCTGATTGACGGTTATCGCCTTCGATGGACGGCAGTATACGCCCCATTTGCACGGGTATGAACATATAAACGGCAGCCGCGGCGGCCACAGCCACGGTTATGATAAGCAGGGTTTGTTCCCTTTTATTTAACGCCATGTGATGTATCCGTCCTTACCGCAGCCTCAATCTCGAAATCAACAAGGTTTTTATCCTCTACTTTAATAAGGCGGGCGCCCTTGCCCGCAACATGTGAAAAATAGGGCGAACGCACCATCCGCCCGGTTATAAGCGAAACCGCCGCGTAGGAATTTGTGCGTCCCCTGATCAGCAATGTTGACTGCTCTCGTTCGTAGCGTAGCTGCAGCAAATAAGCGTTTGAAGGTATAATCGAGTTGAGTTCCCTCAATATCTCAAGCGGTAAAAATGCATCTGCTGAAAATTTATCGGCAACGGCAAGCTGGCCGGATTTCTTTTGCAGCATGGCGAACTCATGCCTGGCCGCGTCCAACCGCCGGGTAACTTTCCGGTTTTTTTGCAACGCGGCAAAGTTTGTCGTAAAATAAAAAACGGCTGCGCCGGCAATAATTGCGCCGGCAATCGCCGCGGCGCGTAAAATTGTGCGCCTTTCCTTACGCCGCGCAAGCGCCGCTTTTTCAGCGTCCGGCAGGAGGTTGACCGAACTTGCATCCGTAAACGTTTCGCCGGCCAGCGGAAGAAAACGTCCGTCTGCGGCGGCTCCATCCGGAAAAACCGGCAACGGCGCCGCCTTTAAAATAGAAACCTCGTAACCGGCATGTCCGGCAAGAGAGGCGACGGCTTCGTCGCGGTAACGCCCGGCGACAAAAATGTGTTTATCGAAAGTCCCCGGATACGTTACCGCAAACGCGGCCAGGGACTGCGATATTTCATTGGCCAATTCTTTTTTCCAGTCTTCGCCTGGTAATTGTGAGCGATACCTCAGGCTGCGGCTGAATACCACTACGCCGCGCACAAAAAAATCTATTTCCCAGGCATCGTCGCCGGCAAAGAAAAACGCGAACGTTTCGGCCGGCGACGCGTTTTGCGAAAATAATTTCTGAAAAGCAGTTGATGTTACGCTGATGCGTTCAAGCGTAGCGCCGGCAAAACGAAGGATTTCATCGTAACGGCGCAGCATTTCAGTGCGGGCCGCCAGCAGCATGACGGCGCCCGCAGAAACAGCATTGGCGGCGCCTGTTGAATAATAGCCCAGTGTCGCTTCTTCCGCCGGGAACATGATATATTTTTCAAGCTCGAAACGCAGCATACATTCAAGTTCCCGCTCGTCTGCCGGCGGCAGAGTTACGGCGCGCATAAAAACCCGGTGCCGCGGCGCTATCAACGTAACCGGGTACTTTTGTATGCCGAAACCGGCCGGCAATGACCCGAGAGCCGAAGCTACCTGTTTGCGTTCTTCTTCATCCGAAGAAAATGTGAGCGGCTTTTCGACAAGATCGGTGATGACGGCTCCGGATTTTTGACGGCGGCAGCGCGCAATACGAATAGCGACGCTGTTCCATTCGATTATGATAAAATAATTATTAACTGTCATAATTCCCGCCAGTAACGGATGTGTATGACGCTTCCGATTTTCTCAAGCATGGCTTCCACGGTTTTGGCCGCGCCGCCAGTGTTCCCGACGGAACGAACCTTAAAAAATGACGAACGCACGGTAATTTGCGAAGCGATACGGCCAAAGAGCTCTCCGCCGGCCAGGGATTTCAGCATATCCTCTTTTTTAAACGGCGTATCGTCGGCTGTGCCGTCAATCCCGTCGGGGCCGCTGCGGGCAGCGATTACCGCCTGCGCCAGGGGATAATTGCCTTCTAACAGCGCGGCAAGAACATCCGTGGAAGCGGTATTGATGTTAATTTTTCCCCCGGAGTAAACTGTTACCGTGTTTAAAATGGCGCCTGGCATATTCTGCCCGTCATTGCCGCGTATAAGCGCAAGCTCTTCCACTGAATCCAGGGGCGCGTCTTTGCAGTGGCGCGGCGGCTCGCATGCCTGGTAATACAATTCCTCTGCGCCCGACGGCCGCAAGACAGTATCGGCATCCTGCCAGTCCCGAAGCGAGTCAATAAATTGCCCGCGGTTTGCGTAATTTAACATCATCAGCAGGCGATTAAGCAGTTCATCCCCGGCGCTGGAAAGATTCAGCTTGCCGTCCTCGTCTTCCACCGATATAACCAGCGTGCCGGCTGTCTCCAGCGACTGCGCATACGCCCCGGCCGCGCGTTTCCACGGCTGCGATAGCGCGATAAAATCATTGTTTTCCTGCTGTAATTCGGCAATTACGCATTGAACGCCCGCCGCCGCGATTCCCAACGCCTGCATTTCATGCAACGGATAATGGGCGCGCCGCAATTCAAGCCGGGTTGCATAAGCGCACGCAAGCACCGTGCTGACCAGCGCAACGGCAATCCACAACAACGCAACCAGAGCCGCGCCGCTAGAATTTCCTGGTTTTCGGCAAGTCGCTTGCGAAAACAGGGACAACCGTGCTGATTGTTTCATGAGATGGATCCGTTTCATTTTCATCGAATTTCAGCGTAATCCTTACAAGCAGCGGCAACTGATTGCGGTATTGCGCATACTGATTTGTTCCGCCTGCCGCCCATTCGTCCGCCCATGTTTTGCCGTCGAAATACTCAAGTTTCAGCGACTGCGCAAGCGGCGCGACTACGGACAGCTCCGCTTCAAAGGGTTTTGTCCTCGGCGACGGAAATCCCAATACCTTTCTTACCAGCCCGCGCTCCGGCGTAGCGGCGTCGGCATCAACGTAGTATTCGACGCGCACAAGCCCCATGAGGTTGCCATGCCTGCGCCAGGTGACGAATTCGACGCGGCTTGATTCGCTGCCCGGATGTGTTCGGGCATATCCCCTGAAAGCCATCGCATCGCCCGATTGCGAGACGAAAGCGCAGCGAAGATCGCACGATATCTCGCGCCATGCCCGGCGCAGGTTTTGATTAACCCACGCGCGCTCCTGCACGGTTCTGGATGCGCGTATGATAGCGCGAAACGACTGGTAAACCACGGCGCTTACCGTCGCAAGTATTGTAACCGCAACCAGCAATTCCAATAGCGTCAGGCCGTTTTTTTTCATCCCGGATTCTGCGTGGCGACAAGAGTCATTATCCCGGCTTCTTTCTGCATCTGCGCCTGCCGCCACTGTATGGTTATAAAGTATCGCTTGACATATTTTGAAAGCTCTTCGGACACAGCATTATACTTATATTGCGCACGTTCATCGCCCTGCGGCGACGCATCCCATTGCCGTAGAAAAATTCCGGCAAGAGCCTCCTGCCCGGCGGCGGCGGCCGAACAAACGCTGCGCGCCGTTTTGCCGGCGCCAAGGCAGGCGGTTACCGCCTGTAACGAGGCGCCGAGTATAACGGCAAGCACCGCCAGCGCCACCATTACTTCGATAAGCGTAAAACCTGTCATTGCTTTTGAATGCCCCTTTAGCATTTTGAAGTTGTCGTCGTCATTGCGAGCCCAAAGGGCGCGGCAATCTCGCTTTTCATCAGAAGCAACTTCGAGATTGCTTCGCTTCGCTCGCAATGACCTAAAACTGCTCAAGAGACATGCTTTTGAATTATGCATTTTCCCATTATTCCGTCGAGTGACAGATGGATGCGGTTGCCGGCCGCGTTTCGCAGCTCGATTGCGAAATCGGCGGAGCTGCCATCCGGTTTAAAAACGATTGACCCGGGAGAAGCGACTGTTATTTCCATGCCGCGCGGCAATTTCCGGCGATGATGCAGGGAATCTTTTACCGGCGCGAAAACACCGGGTTCGTTTACGACGTCCTTTTCAAAAAGCAGGGAATACATTTTTGCGTCCGTGTCGAAATCAATGCGATAATTGCGGCCCTCGAAAACAGCCGTATCGCGCGCATAAGCGATTATCGCCTCAAGCGTTTGCGCCTGGCCTTCAAGCGCCGAAGCGGCCGCAAAAGAGCGCATGGCCGGCCAGCTTAACGCAAAGAAAATGCCGATACAGACTCCGACAAGGCATATCTCGATAATGGTAAACCCCCCGCGTTTTTTCATTATTCTTCCCAGTTCGCAATGTCGTCATTACCGCCTTCAATTTTGTTCGGGCCGAAGGAAGCAAGATCGTAATCGGAATTGTGTATGCCCGGGCGACGGTACAGGTAAGGCGTTCCCCACGGATCGCCGCCTATGCGCTTTTTCAGGTAAGGGCCTTTCCATTTTTCGATGGCAGCCGGCTTTTCAAAAAGCGCGTCCAGCCCCTCCTCCATGGCAGGGAAACGGCCGTTGTCCAGCTCGAAGGCGTCAAGCGCAAGCCCGAGGTTCTCTACCTGGAGCCGGGCCGCCGAAATGCGCGCTTCTTCGCTTCGGCCTGTAAGCCGCGGTATAACCACCGCCGCAAGGATGCCTATTATCGTTATCACCAGCATTATCTCAATAAGCGTAAAACCCGGCTTTTTATTTTTCATTTATTTCTCCTTGATGTCAATGCCGTTTAGCTAAGGTTTTTATCTCCACCAAATCAGTTTCCTCTCCCCTCCGGGGAGAGGATTAAGGTGAGGGGTGGTTCAATATTGCGGCGATTTCCCCCTCATCCTGCCCTTCTCCCCGCCGGGGAGAAGGAACCTCAATGTGTTCCCGAACTTATCTGGAACACGGGCAGCAGCAAGGCCATGGCCACAAAACCTATCAGAAGCCCTATCGCAAGTATAATCAGCGGCTCGACAAGCGAGGTGAGCGTTTTTAACGAATAGTCCACTTCCCGCTGGTACACGTCGGCCATGCGGTTTAACGCCCCTTCCAGATTTCCCGTTTCCTCGCCGATGGCTACAATATCGGCCGCAAGCGGCGGAAAGAAAACGCTGCGCCGTAACGGCGCGACAATTCCCCTGCCCTCGCGCACGCTTTCGCTTATCGAAGTTATCTCTTCGGAGACAAGCGCGTTGCCCGTGGAACTTTTAACCATCGCAAGCGCTTCGAGCAGCGGGACGCCGTTTGCAAGCAGCGCGGCCAGCATCCGCGCAAAGCGGGCGGCCAGCTCTTTGCTGAGAATACCGCCGATAAGCGGGATGCGCAAAAACAGGCGGCCGGACGCGCTTTTGCCGGCGTCGCTTTGCATGTACCGGCGCAAAAAGAAAGCGCCAGCCGCCGCGGCGGGAATATAAATGTACCAATAATTTTTTAAAATAAGGCCTGCCAGCACAAGAATGCGCGTGGGCAGGGGAAGCTGCTGGCCTATATCCGCAAACATTATCTCAAACCTCGGGATAACAAAGACGAGAAGAAAAATAATACTTACGAATCCCATCAGAAGCATGACCGCGGGGTAAGTAAGCGCCGATTGCAGCCTGTGTTTGAGTTCTTCTTCCTTTTCGCGAAACTCGGCCAGCCGCCGCAGCACCGCCTCCAGAAGCCCGGCGTATTCGCCTGCGCGCACCATGCCGGTGTAAATCTGCGGGAACAAATCCGGATATTTTTGCAGCGTTTCCGAAAACGCGCGGCCGCCCTGGATTTCGCCGCAACAGGCGGCTAAAATTTCCTTTAGCGCCGCGTTTTTCGTCTGGCGTTCAAGAACGCCGAGGGAACGCACAAGCGGCATACCGGCATGCAGCAAATCGGCCAGGCGACAGGTAAAAAGTGTTATTTCCCCTGAACGTATCCTGGCAAACCCCGGCAATGAAAACCTGCGAAAGCCCGTTTTATCTTCCGGCTCGCGTATAGTAACTGGATACAAACCCAGCGCTTGTATCTTTAAAGCGGCGGCCTTGGGCGTGTCGGCGTCAACAATATCTGAAACCGATGCGCCCGACACATTTTTTGCGGTGTAGCGGTATAATGTCATTCGGCGCCGTCGCCCTCCTGCGTTACGCGTATAATCTCTTCTATCGAAGTTCGCCCCGCCTGCACCTTGCTCCAACCATCATCGCGCAGCGTGCGCATACCGCGCGTCACGGCTTCCTCTTTTATGGCTCCTGCGGATGTTTTATTTAGCACAAGCTGTTTCATGTGATCGTCCATGCGCAACAGCTCGTAAATGCCCGTGCGGCCTTTGTAGCCGGTATGGCGGCAGGCCTCGCAGCCCGGCCCCTGTGCATAAATTTTACCGCCAAATCCCGCGGGAAATCCGATGCGCGCAAGAAACTCGCGGCCGGGATTATCTTCCTTGCGGCAGGCGGGACACAGCAGCCGCACAAGCCGCTGGCCGATAACCGCTTCTATGGAAGATGACACAAGGTACGGCTCTATACCCATATCAACCAACCGCGTTATGGCGCCCGGCGCATCGTTCGTGTGAAGCGTGCTGAAAACCAGGTGGCCTGTCAGTGAGGAACGGATGGCAATTGCCGCTGTTTCCTGGTCGCGGATTTCGCCTACCATGATTACATCCGGGTCCTGCCGGAGGATGGAGCGCAGGCCGTTGGCGAACGTAAGCCCTATTTTACTATGCACCGAAACCTGGTTTATGCCTTTTAACTGGTATTCCACGGGGTCTTCTACGGTAATAATTTTTTTGTCGGGAGAATTGATGCGGTTTAGACATGCGTAAAGAGTGGTGGTTTTACCATGCCCCGTCGGGCCGGTAACAAGAATGATGCCGTGCGGCCGCTTTATCAATGCGGCTAATTGGCATAAATGATCCGGGGGAAGGCCGAGTTGTTCCAAACCAAGAAGCATCTGCGTGCGCGGAAGCAGACGGATATCAACGCTTTCCCCGTGCAAAATCGGCAGGGTTGAGACGCGCAGGTCAATATCGGCGCCGTCAATCCTGAAACGGATGCTGCCGTCCTGCGGCAGACGTTTTTCGGCGATGTCCATATTGGCCATTATCTTGATGCGCGAAATGATGGCAGACTGGAATTGTTTTACCGCAACAGGCGTCGGCGCTTTGTGCAGGATGCCGTCAATGCGATAACGCAGGAGAAGATCGTCTTCAAACGGTTCGATATGAATGTCGGTGGCGCGATCGGCGTACGCTTCGCGGATAATCTGGTCAACAAACCGCACTATGGCAAAATCCTCGTCGGTTTCAAGCACGCCGACGCCCGTATCCGCGCCGTCGTCGGCCATGGCCGCTTTGTCGCCGGAGGCCATCTGCTCTATCATTTCCGCGCCGACGCCATAAAGTTTTCGTAACGCTTTCAGTATTTCAGCTTCCGTGGCCAGCGTAACGGTAACATCGCAGCCCAGGAGCAGGCGAATATCGTCGAAGGTGTGAAGGTCAAGCGGGTCAGAGGCAGCTATGGTAAGAACGCGCCCTTCCTGCTTCAAAGGAATGATTTTATGGCGGTAGGCAAACTTTGCGGAAATTTTTGCGCCTAAGGCGGCGTCAATGGCCTGGCCGGATAATTCAACGACGGACAGGCCGAACTGAGCGGCGAGTGCGGCGGTTACATCGGTATCTTTTACCCACCCGCGGCGCAGCAGAATTTTTCCCAGGCGCTCTGCGGCATTTTTTTGCTCGGCCAGCGCCGCCTGCAATTTGAGATCGTCGATTAACCCGTTGCGAAGAAGAAGTTGCCCCAGTAACGTTTTTTTCATGTGGTTGTCTCCATCAAATAGTAGCAAAAATGTGCCGGTATTATCAAGATTGGCAGTTTGCGGTCATTGCGAGCGAAGCGAAGCAATCTCGACGTTAGTTCTGACAAAAAGCAAGATTGCCGCGCCCTTTGGGCTCGCAATGACGACGACAACTTCAAAACGCTGAAGAGACACGAAAGATACACCTTGCCTTGCAGGGTGTTTTATTGATATAATACCATTAAATTCACAGTGGGGTACGACATGAAAATCCAGATAATTCGGCCTCTTGTTCTAACCGCTCTTCTTACCGCGTTATGCTTTACCGCGCTTCGCGCGGAGTTTGCCGTCATGACCGAACAGGAGTGGGCTGCCGCGCTCGAAGACGTTAAACTTCCTTCCTCGCCGGGGCTTTTACAGAAATTTGTCAATGTGCAGCAAACCATAGCGCAAATTTCCCGTCAGACCAGGGGCAACCTGCGCCAGGATAACTGGATAGAGGTTTTCAAACAGCTTGGCCTTGAACCGAAAAAAGACATGCAGTTCCCAGAATGGATAGCGCTGTTTGAAAGGGTCGGCATAGAGGCGAGAGACATTTCGGCTCCGCCTTTGCAAGAAACCGGTTCGCCGACGGTTATCGAAAGCTCGGGCACTGCAAGCCCGGCGCCAGTTGAACCGTCCGGGCGCGCACAAACGCCTCTTTCGCCAATCCCATCCCCGGCCGCTGAAACGCGCCAACCCCCGGCGCAAACCAACGATTCATCTCCTGAGAAAAATCTTAAAACCGCCAGGATCTCGCTTGACCTGCGCGGGGCGGATATTTTCTCCGCGATCAAAATAATTTCCCAGAAAACCGGCTTGAGTATCGTAGCATCCAACAATGTGCGCGGTAACGTTACCATTTATTTGCAGGAAGTTGACGCGCTGGACGCATTTAAGATGATCCTCGAGATGAACGAGCTCGCATACGTGCGCGAGGGAAACGTGTTTAAGGTTATGACGTCCCAGGACTATGAACGGCTGTTCGGAAAACGATTTTACGATACGACGCGGGTTGAGTTTGTGCGGCTGAATTTTGCCAGGGCAACGGCCGTCGAAAAGATAATCACCCCCCTTCGCAGCAAGGTGGGCATGATCGTTACCGACTCCGGCACTAACTCGCTTCTTCTTATAGACACGGTGGAAAACATAGGTCTGATAAAGAATCTCATTTCCAGCCTGGACATACCTACGGAGACGAAGATTTTCAGGCTGGATTACTCGCAGCCTAAGGATGTCGTCGAAAAACTGAAGAACGTTGTCAGCCCCGGCACCGGCGACGTGCAGATGGACGAGCGCTCCGGGCAGTTGATTGTTACCGATTTCCCGGCGAAAATAAAGGAAATTTCGTCGCTGGTGGCCTCGCTGGACCGTCGCCCGAAAGAAGTGCTGATAGAAGCCAAGATCATGCAGATCATGCTTAACGACGAGTTTAACATGGGCGTAAACTGGGAATACATATTCGACAAAGTAAACGATTATTCGATAGCGGGAAAAGTAAGCGGAAATCTTAGCGCATTAAATGTCGGCGCATCCGGCGTGCGGTTAAGCGTGGGGACGCTTGCGGTGGATAATTTCACAACGCTATATGACGTGCTCCAGAGCGTGGGAAAGACCAATCTTATTTCATCTCCTAAAATCGCAACGATTGAAAACAAGGAAGCGAAAATACTGGTAGGCAGGAAAGAGGCTTACGTTACCACCACCGTTACCACCCCCGGCACGGGCGTAAGCACCACCGCGGAATCCGTTACCTTTATTGACGTGGGCATAAAGCTGTTCGTAACGCCTTCCATAGGCGACGACGGATTCATCACCATGAAGATAAAGCCCGAGGTAAGCTCCGTGGACCGCAATCTTACGACGTCTCAAGGCAACACCATTCCCATTATCCGCACGTCGGAATCGGAAACCACGGTTATGGTAAAAGACGGGATTACAATCGTCATAGCCGGCCTTATGGAAGAACGCAAGGAAAAGCAGGTAAGCGGCATCCCCATTCTTTCGCGCATACCCCTGCTGGGACTTCCCTTCAGGCGCACCAGCGACGCGACCATAAAAACCGAGCTCGCCGTTTTCCTGACCCCCCGCCTTATCTCCGGCGACATCTCCAACATCACCAAAGAAGAAAAGAAACGCTACAAGCTAACCGAATAACCCGCGGATTACCGCGGTGGCACTTATTCTCTCTTCCTTTCTGGAAAGGACAGATAATGGTGAACCAATGAACCCCATTCGTGTCGGTATTTTTCAGTGAGCAGGATGGCAAAAAGCGGTTGAGCTTGTGTGCGCATTTCCAGTTTGTCGTGCAGTATTTTTGCCAGGGAAAAGATCGCCTTGGGATAATATGCGCTGCTGGGAAAGCGATTGGTAAAGTGTTGGTAGAGTTGGTGGGAGTGTTGCCACTGTTCCAGCCGTTCTGTCAGCGTTGAAAGTTGGAATAGCTCTCTCTCGG
>Ga0156557_1095_pt2 | contig 14132 bp, 12 predicted proteins | sample RifOxyB2_FD_111952 | JGI IMG/M metagenome (GOLD analysis project Ga0156557, IMG submission 111952) | Elusimicrobia bacterium RIFOXYB2_FULL_50_12
GCCTGGGCGCGCTTGCGCATCGCGTCCACTTCTTCAGGCGTGCAATAACAGGGGTATGCCTTGTCTTCGGCTATGAGCTGGTCGATGTATTTCTGATATATACCTAGTGCCTTACGTTCCATTTGAAAATAAGGGCCTTTTTTTCCGCTTTCAAATATCTCGATAATTTCAGAATCACATTTCCCTTCGATTTTTTCACCTTTGATCTCATCGGGACCTTCGTCCCAGTCGAGTCCCAGCCACTTCATGCTGTCCAGTATGGCACTTACTGATTCCTCCGTGGAACGCGCCTCGTCGGTATCTTCTATCCTTAAGATAAACGTGCCGCCCATTTTTTTTGCGAACAACCAGTTAAACAACGCGGTACGCGCGCCGCCAATATGCAAATATCCAGTGGGTGATGGAGCAAATCTTACTCTGACAGTCATATTGTTTACCTTTTATTTGAAATTAAGTTTCTTTTTAGACGCCTGAGAGCGGACTGCTCCAAGCATGGCTTTGTCTAAAGTCATCTGCCCTGTTGACGATTTTGCCAGTTTTTCCATATATTGGCGGCGCTCGGCGCTGAGGCCGCTAATTTTTGCCTCTAAATCCTTGCGATCCTTTATTTTCTTGTTAATGTATTCGTCGATCTCAGCCTTACTGAGTTTTCGCAGGTTTTCGGGAAGCTCATCCTTTTTAATATCATCGGTTTTTATTTTTCCATCGGCCACCTGCCCGGTTACATCCCATCGTGCTGACCGGCTATATTGCTTATTGGATTTAAAAATGGCGCGTTCAACCGACGATCCCGCCGATGCCGAATTAGTGGCTTCTTTGTCCACCCTGGCCTGGCGTTCGTAATTGACATTTCCTTCGGAGCCAAGAGGAATGTATGTGTCATTCATAAGCATTCCCAGCCGGGCGATTTCATCGTCGTACGGTGTTCTGACCGCCACTACATCCGTACGCGTATCTATACTCATGTAATCTCCGTTGCCTGCGGTAGCGCCTTCCAGCCAGCGGCCGTTGATGCCTTCATCAGAGGGGCCGCAATATATTGTGTTGACAACAATGCCTCTGGCAACCGCGGCATGCGCGGATTCAACGAAATTGACGGGACCCTGGTTAAAAGGCTCATTGCCCGCTATAAAAACAGCCTTGTAAACGCTATCGTCTTTTGCCCAGTTGAGGTTGTCGGTTGCATCCTTTATGGCCGCACCGCAGTATTCGCTGCCGCCCCTGGTGGTTAAACCGAACAGTTTTTCGGATACTATATCCAGGTCGGGAGAAAAAGGCAGCACCTGTCGTATATAGTTTTCACCCGCGCTCAGCCTGTTATTGCCGTATTCGTAAAGCGCCACTTCCACCGTGGGAGATTTGCCGTCGCGTTCAGAACCTGCCAGTTCATTAACCACTTTCCAAAGCTGCGATTTTGCCTGGGCTATCAAACCATCCATGCTGTTGCTGGTGTCAAGCAGGATAGCAAGCTGTACAAGCGGGTTATTTTCGGAAGGACGCGGTACCGGCTTAACAACGGGAGTTTGCCGGGGAACGTCCGTCCACGTTTTTTTGATGGATGCACGGCCGGCGGAAAGAATCTGCCCGGTTTCAACGAATATCATCCTCGCGTTTATTTCAGTTTTGTCGGCGCTAATATCGTTCAGCGTGCCGGTAACAAGAGCGCTTACACCCAGGACCTTTCCCAGTTGTTTCGCAGTTTCAGGAGCGATAAGGCCGGTGCCTCCCAGTTTCATCTCACCCAGCACCTTGTCAAGCAGGTTTCTTTCCACTACTTCCACCTTTTTCCCCTCGACAAGGAAGGTAGTGAGGCGCTCCTGCACTATCGTGGAACCTTTACTAACCGCGCCATCGTGGTATGGGAATCCGAGCACCGCCACTTTTTTGTTTTGCTGGCCGCTGATCCCTGCCTCAAGTTTCCTGCACAACTGGCCAAGTGGATCTGCATTCAGCGCGGACGTGGCAAAAAACATGAAAATGGACAGGAAAAATAATTTGGCAGCAATTTTCATATGCTCTCCCATCAGTAAATGATTTTGTTAAGCGGATACTCGATAATGCCTTCGGCGCCGGCGCGTTTGAGGCCGGGGATTATTTTTTTTACTATTTTTTCTTCGATTATCACTTCCAGCGCCACCCAGCCGCTGACGCTCAGGTGGGAAATCGTGGGTTTTTTGAGCGCCGGCAACACGCCGATGATGTTCTCAAGGTTTTTCTCGGCAACGTTCATTTTCAGCCCCACCATGCCCTCGGCCGCAAGGGCGCCTTTTAGCAGTATGGCAAGCCCTTCAATCTTTTCGCGCTTCCAGGAATCTTTCAGCGCGTCGTGATTTGCGATAAACCTCGTGGTGGAGGTAAGCACGTCTTCGACTATGCGCAGGTTGTTGGCGCGCAGGGACGAACCCGTTTCGGTAAGCTCTACAATGGCATCAACTAGCGCGGGCGCTTTTGCCTCGGTGGCTCCCCATGAAAACTCGACTTCCGCTTTCACCTTGTTTTTGGCAAGGTATTTTTTTACCACGTTCACGAGTTCCGTTGCGATGCGTTTTCCGCGCAAATCCCTGACGGAATTTATTTTTGAGTCCTTCGGCACCGCAAGCACCCAGCGCACGGGGCGGAAACCGGACTTGGCATATATCAACTCGCAAATCTCTTTTACCTTTGCGCCGGATTCGCTTATCCAGTCGAAACCTGTAAGCCCGGCATCGAACACGCCGTCGGCAACGTACTGCGCCATCTCCTGGGAACGCACCATCATTATTTCTATCTCGTCATCGTCGCACGACGGAAAATACGAGCGTTCGGACGCATGTATGCGTATGCCCGCCTTCTTAAAAAGTTCCTGCGTAGACTCCTGCAAGCTGCCCTTCGGAAAACCCAGTTTAAGTTTTTTCATAGTTCCTCTCGGCCAACACGTAAGCTCCCACTCGCCTTAATCCTATCCCCGTCGGAGAGAGGGCATGGCAAGGGTTGGTAAAGTTAAATTTTACTATTTTTGAGTTTCTTTATCAATCAACAGCTCGAGCGCCCGGCTTAAAATGAGGGTTTTGCCGCCGGATTTCAGGCGTTTAAATTTTTTCGCGCCGATACGCGCCACGGGCATAACGCCGAGCGTGCTTGAGGTTATGAAACATTCGTCGGCATTTATAACATCGTCCGGTTTCAACAGCGTTTCAGCCACTTCAATGCCATGCCGGCGTGCAAGGCGTATAACTGCGCGGCGGGTAACGCCGTCAAGAATGCCGGTTTCAAGAGAAGGGGTCAGCAGGCGATTATTTTTCACGATAAAAATATTGCTTATAGTACCCTCGGCCACAAAGCCGTCCGTATTGAGCAGTATCGCCTCGAAAGCATCGCGGCGTTTCGCATCCTGCGCGGCAAGTATCTGGTTAAGACAGTTTGCGGACTTTGAAGCAGGCGGAATACACAACGGATGATTGCGACGCACCACACTTATTATTATGCCGACGCCGTTTTCATATAACCCGCGCGGCCAACCGTTAAATTTCACCGCTGCTATCACCAGTGTAGGCCGCGCCGCAATTTTCCCGGTATAACCGACGGCTCCGCGGCCACGGCTTACGGTAACGCGAACGCGCGCACCGTCCAGGCTATTGGCCGCAACGGTTTTTTCCACAGCCGAATGGAAATACTTCTGAGTCCACGGCAAGGGCAAGGCGATCATGCGCGCCGAACGAAATAACCTGGCTATGTGTTCTTTAAGGAGAAAAACCCCGCCGTTACGGCAAAGCATGGTCTCGTAAACACCGTCCCCGTACAAAAATCCGCGGTCGAATACTGATATTTTCGCGCGGTTTTCAGTTACAATAGCGCCGTTAAGGAATACTTTCATGGATGTTTTTTTACTCCCAGCGCGCTAAAGAGGGCGCTTGCCTTGTGCAGCGTTTCGCGATATTCCCGCGAGGGGTCCGAATCAGCCACAATGCCCGCGCCGACTGAAAACAGCAGCCGGGAAGCGCTGCCCCGCACGGGGCGGGCAATTGCCGTTATGGAACGTATTAAGATATTCAAGTCCGCGTCCCCGTTATAACCTATCCATCCCGCGGAGCCGCAATAAGGGCCGCGGCGCACCGGCTCAAGCTCGTCTATAATCTCCATGGCGCGTATTTTGGGGCAACCGGTTATGGTTCCCCCGGGAAACACGGCGCGGAACGCATCGAATACGTCCCTTCCGGCGGCAAGTTTTCCGCGCACGTTGGAAACTATGTGAATCACATGCGAATACTTCTCGATAACCATTTTCTCGTTTACGCACACGCTTTTGGGGACGCATACGCGCCCCAAGTCGTTGCGTTCAAGGTCAACGAGCATAATGTGTTCCGCCCGCTCCTTGGGGTCGAGAAGAAGCCCGGCGGAAAGGCTCTCGTCCTCCAGCAGGTCGCTGCCCCGTTGGCGCGTGCCGGCAATCGGGCGCGTTTCAAGCCGCGCGCCGCGTTTACGCAACAATAATTCCGGCGAACAGGAAATAATTGAAAACCGTGGGAACCGTATGTAGCTGCCGTAAGGCGACGGGTTGACTACGCGAAGCTTTTCGTACAGCGCGGCCGTATCGCCATCGTATGCGGCCGAAAACCGCTGCGCAAGGTTGGCCTGGAATATATCGCCGCAGGCTATGTATTTTTTGGCACGCCGCACCGCGCCTTCAAACCGCGCGCGGGACATGCCCGCCGATATGCGCCCCACCGTAAAGTTATCCGGCGGGCAAGCTCCGGCAGAGGATAGTTGATCAACGTATTCCCGCGCCTTTGCCTGGCAGCGCCGGCCGCGCATTACGATATATGCCTGGTTCTTGCGCAAATCGTAGGCGCAAAAATCATCGCAAAACATGAAATAACTCCGGGGGAGACGAACGTCCTGCGCCGCACGCGAAGGCAACTTTTCAAAATGCCTGCCGAAATCGTAGGAAAAATAACCCACGCCGCCGCCGGTAAATGGAACCGGTATGCCCCGGGCATCAAGCCGGGGAAAAAGTTTTTTCAGTTCATCCAGGGGCGAAGGCGCATAAAATTTTTCAGGGGCGCGGCCATGGCCGGCAACGGTTACATTCTTGCCATGGGAAGAGAATACCGTGCGCGGCTCGGACAACGAAAAATAGCTCCACCTGCCGTTGGATGAACACCGGCCGCTGTCCAAAAAAAAGAAATAGCGCTTGCCGCTGCATGCGGCGCGCCATATCTTCTCTAACGGCGGAGGATTTTTCCACCGGTAAACAAATGGTATCATTATTTTTTTGCGGAAAAAGGATTTGTTTGACGGAAAGCCTGCCTGGCACGGGCAACATTGAGGTGTTGCACACGAAGCAAATTAAGTTCAATTTCAGGAATAATATGTGCGCCATACCATGAAGTGCGCATTGTTTTGCGTAAGGATGACGGAATGCGCGGCGAATCGCCCATCACGGCAAGCGATGCGATTAGCGCGGCAAGAAGTATTCCTATTAAAACGCCGGCCAAGCGGTCAATCATGCCAAGCACAAGCCCCTTGAATATCCGGCTTAGAATAAACCCGGCAAGGATCACCGCGCCGGCGCCTGCTACAAAAAAAAGAACGTATTTTACGCCCGGCGTGTGCGCAAACCGATGCGCCGTCCAGATACCGGCAAAACCGCTGCCCATGTAAAAAAGGCTGGCAGCGCCGCCAGTCTGAAATCCGAAGTAACCCCCGGCAATCATAAGCGCCGCAACTATGACGTCAAAATAGTTAAACATTAGATTTCTTTAGTGAATGGATTACCATGCCCGTGGCAACCTTGGGATAGAAATATGTTGATTTCTGGGGCATGGCCTGGCCGGCCAGGGCTATCTCCTTCATCGCCTCTATGGGCGTGGAAGGAACCATTATCGCGGCGTGATTTCTTTTATCCGCAAGCGAACGGGCTTCCTTTTCCGACTTGACGTAAGTAAATTGATCCGCCGCCAGGGCCGGGATTAACAGGGAATGCAGTATGCTTACACCCAGGTTGCGATAGGCGGCGCATTTATCCGGCATGGCCGCAGACAATAACTTTGAATTTTTCACCGTCAACGTCCGTGAGCGCCCTTTGTAATATACAAGCAGCGGCTGCGGAGACCCGTGCGAAAGCGTTGCGAATTTTTTAGCAGGCAGGACGTTAAAATACTGCGCGATACGCTCTTCAAAATCATCGGGTAACGCAACCACGCGGTGAGTCGGCCATATTGAAAGGCCGGGATCCTGCACGGGACATACAAATATCAATACGTAATTATACCCGGCGGCCTGCGAAAAATTTTTGTCTTTCTTCTTGCGCTCCAGCGAATAATTCCATGCTGTTTCGTAACGATGGTGGCCGTCGGCGATAAATATTTGCAGCTTATCGAGCATCCCGGCTATGGACGAAATAGTCCGGGCATCGTCCGCCTTCCAAAGCTTATGCGTTACGCCGTCTTTGTCTTTTGCAAATGAAAGCGGTTTTGTTTTTGATATGTTACCGGCCAGCTTTACCACCCGTTTAGCCGGGTCGTTGAACAATCCGAAGATGGGGCTTATATTGGCGCGCACCGCGCGTATAAGCTTCAACCGGTCTTCCTTGGGTTTTGAAAGCGTTTTTTCGTGCGGCTTTATGCTGCCCTTGTGAGGATTTTCCAGCCGCAGGGCCGCGAAAAAACCGCGGCGCGTCATTTTCCTTCCCTTGTCGGCAAACGCCTGCTCGTAAAAGTATAGCGCGGGCGTTTTGTCTTCGGTCAACACATTTTTGCCGCGCCAATCGTTGAACAGCCGCGCGGCGGACTGGTACTTGTTTGCGCCGCCAACCGCTTCGGGGAGTTCGATGCGCACAAGGTTCTCACGCGAAGCTTTCATTAAATTATCTTTTTCGGACGCCGATATTATGTCATACGGCGGACATATGAATTTGGATATATCGCCATCGTTGTACCTGATCCCGTGAAACGGTTTGATTTTTGCCATAGTGTTTTATCCTTCCCGATAAATGTATATGGCATTATTTTATCAAAACATAATATAGATTGTCAAAAAATAAAAAATCTGCTAAAATTACGAAGGAATTATAAAATTTTTTTAAGGTTTTTTAATGTACGTATACATATATATGTTTGCCGCGCTGCTTTTGATTTTGCCGGCATGTAAAAATGCCCCCCCGCAACAGGAAGCGCCCGCAAAACGAATAGTACTCTCATCCGGCGACACACTGGGTGAAAGCATGAAGGAAAACGGTTTTGACGCGGTAGCGGGCGTTGAAATAACGAAAGCCCTTTCCGGCGTCTTTAACCCCAGGTATTGCCGCCCGGGAGATTACTACGAAGTGCGCCTGGACACCGCCGGGCGTTGGCAATCATTCGATTATTATCCTTACGGCCTTGCATATTATACTGTAGAGCGCTCTTCCGCGGGCAAACCTGTGGCGCTTAAAAAAACACGCAACGGCTCAATAGTAGTTTCCACGGCAAAAGGCGCAATCCAGACCAGCCTGTGGGATGCCATGGTCGTTCAAAAAATTTCCCCCGAGCTGATCAACGATTTTACCGACAAATTCGCCTGGCAGATTGATTTTCTTACCGAGCCCCGGATCGGCGACACATACAAGCTTGTGTGGGAGAATTTCGTAACCGAAGACGGGCTGGAGCTGAAAGGAAAGATACTGGCAGCCCAGTACACGGCTTCGGGGCAGGTATACACAACGGTGTTATACAAGGACGCCGCCGGTCAGGAAAGCTATTACGCGCCGGACGGCAAATCCCTTAAACGGGCATTTTTAAAAGCGCCCCTGCAGTATGCGCGCATAAGCTCATTTTTTTCGCGGCGCAGGTTTCACCCGGTGCTGCGGTATTTCCGGCCGCACCTGGGCATTGATTACGCGGCGCCCAGCGGCACGCCTGTCTCGTCGGTTGCGGACGGCACGGTAACGTTTGCGGGCAGAAAAGGCGGTTTCGGCAACTACCTTGCGATACGCCACACAAACGGGTATTCATCATACTACGGCCACCTTAAGGGGTTTAAAAAAGGCGTAAGAAGGGGCGCGCGTGTCGGCCAGGGACAGGTGGTTGCATACGTAGGCTCGACGGGGCTTTCCACCGGGCCGCATCTTGATTTCCGGTTCTCCAAAGACGGGCGAATGATTAATTTCATGGCATTAAAATTCCCGGCAGCCCAAAGCATAGCCTTAAAGGAAAAAGATGCCTTCCGCGCCGCAACAAAAGATTACCTGACAAAACTTGCAGAAATACGCTAATAGTGTCTCTTTAGCGTTTTAAAATTGTCGTCGTCATTGCGAGCCCAAAGGGCGCGGCAATCTCGCTTTTCATCAGAAGCAACGACGAGATTGCTTCGCTGCACTCGCAATGACCTCAAACTGCTAAAAAGACACCACTAATATATGCGCCTTAAACTATTCCCGAAATTCCTACTTATACTGACTTTGCTTTCCGTGCTGCCGGCGCTTATAGTGGGCATACGCACGATCCGCATTAACAGGGAGGGGATGCAGGCCGCGATACTCGAGCTTCATACGCACCTTGCATCGTCGCTTGCCGAGAACGCGCAGGATTATCTGGGCGGAATAGAGAGAGAAATACAGTACGTCATAAAAATGATGGGCGCGCGCATGGACTGGACCGACCGCCAGTCCGTTATACAGTCTCTGCTGGACACCAACGAAAACCTGGCCTCGGTATCAATAGTAGACAAAGACGGCAGGGAATTGCTGAAAGCCTATAACCCCCAGCTTGAAAAAGATCCACGGCTTCTTTCGCGGAAAGGCGACGAAACTTTTGAAACGTTTACGCGGAACAGGTCGCGTTCCGCCATCAGCGGGGCATACTTCATTGAGGACGATCCGCGCATAAATATCATTTATCCGCTGGGCGAGGAACATTGCCTTTATGTAACCGTATCGCTAAAAACGCTGTGGAACAAGATAACACAGACCCGTATCGCTTCGACGGGCCACGCTTTCATGGTAAACGACAAGGGTGCGATAATCGCTCATCCGCAGGCGGAGCTGGCCGCAAAACATTCCATTGCCACGGATCTCCCCGTCGTTCAGCAGGTAATGAAAGCTGTAACAGTGGGATCAAGTGAATACGTGCATCCGAAAACAGGAGCAGCCATCGTCGGCGCGTATGCACCGGTAAAGGCGTTATCATGGGGCATAATCGTGCAGCAGGATAAAAAAGAAGCATACATGTCCGTCTATCAAATGCGCCGCCAGGCGACAATACTCATAGTTGCCAGCATCCTTGCAGCCTGCACGCTGGCCGTTATTATCGCCGGCGGGCTGACGCGCCCGTTGATGCGCCTTACCCAGGCCGCACGCCATATCGCCGACAGGGATTTTGCCGCGCGCGTAAACGTCCGCACCGGCGACGAACTACAGGACCTGGCCGAGACATTCAACGCCATGACAGCCGAGTTGCAGCGCTACGACCAGATGCAGGTGGATAAAATCGTAGAGGAAAAAACAAAAACGGAATCCATAATATTCTCTATCGCGGACGGCATACTTATGACGGACAGTGAAGGAAAGCTGCAACTGGCCAACACGCCGGCGAAATCAATCCTGTCACTTCCGGAAAACGGGTGGCAGAACATGCCGGTCTGGCAGTTTATAAACAACGATAGCCTGCGCCTTGCATTTGACGAAATCATTAAAGAACCCGGACAGGATATTTCACGCGAGGTTGATCTTTCACAGAACGAGCTGCTGCGCTATTATAAACTTTCCAGCCAGGAGGTCATTACACCGGAGAAAAAGGAAAAAATAGGAGTGGTTACGGTAATGCGCAACGTTACTCTTGAAAAAGAGCTGGAAAAAATGAAGGATGACTTCCTGCATTCGATAACCCACGACCTGCGCAACCCGATGACCTCGATACGCGGCTTCCTTAAATTTTTGCTTGATGGTGTCGGCGGCACGGTCAATGAGCAGCAGCATAAAATGCTCGAAACTATGGACCGGGCATCCAACCGGCTTATGGGGCTTATAAACGACATACTCGATATCGCAAAACTCGAATCCGGACGCATGGTGCTAAACCTGGGGCTTACCGACCTGCGCGCGGTCGCCAAAAGAACGCTTGAGCTTGCCGAGGGACAGGCATTAAAGAAGTCCATCCAGCTTGCCGTGGAAGCGCCGGAAAACCTTCCCAGTATTTTTTGCGATGCAGACCTTATGGATCGCGTTTTTACAAATCTAGTCGGCAACGCATTGAAATTCACGCCCGAGAACGGTAAAGTAAGCATTACTTTTGAAGATTCCCCGGACATGCTGCGCATGGCGGTGGTAGACACCGGCGAAGGCATACCGCCGGAGTACATAGACAAGGTATTCGATAAATTCCAGCAGGTAACCGGCCAGCGCAAGGGCGGCACGGGACTTGGGCTTACCATATGTCGCCACATAACGGAAGCGCACATGGGTAAAATCTGGGCGGAATCGGCTATCGGCCGCGGCACAAAAATGGTGTTTACAATCCCACGCAACCTTACACCGGATCTCATCCAGGTCAGGCTGCTTAAAACGACATCAAATGAAACAAAACCTTCGTAGAACGTTAGCTGCATTTATCATTTCCGTGGCGGCAATTTGCGCTCATGCGGAAGTGCTGCAGGAAATCGTAGTCAGGGACGGCGACACTCTCTGGAGTGTCGCCAACTATTATTTGAAAGATCCGAGGCTCTGGCCCGAAATATTAAAGTTTAACTCGCTGCCCTCGTCAGACCCCAACGTTATCCTGCCCGGCATGAAACTGCGCGTGCCGATTCTTCTTATCAAGGAAAACCTGCGCGCGGCCCACCTGGTTTATCTTTTAAACGACGTGCGTTACCGCCGGCGCACCGAGGCGGAATGGAAAGCGGCATGGGATAACATGGAGTTGAATAATGAGGATGGGCTGCGCACGCTACAGTTGTCGCGCGCAAGGGTAAAATTTTCGTCCGGCGAAATTCTTGCGCTTGAGGAAAATTCGTTCATAATACTGCGTCCCGACAAAAAGCGCGAGGAAATAGACTTGCTTTCCGGCGGGGTCCGGGCATCCAGAACAAAGGTGCTTGCCGCAGGTTCCATGGTTAATCCCAGGATAGAGCCGCGCGGCCCGGCGCCCGATTTCAGAACAAAGGTTAAAGAAGATAAAACCACCCTCGTAGAAGTTTACGAAGGTATCGTCGACGTCGAAGCCCAGGGCAAGACGGTTACCCTTACGCGCGGCTTCGGCACGGAAGTCAAATTCAGCCAGCCGCCTTCGCTGCCGCATGCGCTGCCGCCCCAACCGGACATGAAAATGGAAGATTTGAGCCAGATACCCGGCACCAATCTTACAACCTCCGGCAAAGTTACATCCTCAACGCTTCAGCTTTCAATTAAAGCGCCGGCATCAGCCGCGGCAAGCGGCAAGGGGCAGGACGAATCCCAAAGCCGCATGATAGGCCAGATAATAACGAAATACCACCTTCAGTTTTCCACAAGCAGCTCATTCGGCGCCATGGTACTGGACGAGGTTGACAGGCTTTCGGAACGCGTAAACATAGATTTCAAGAAATACAAGCTGCCCGACGGAACATATTATTACCGGTTCGCATACATGGATGAACTGGGTTTTGAAGGACAGTTTTCGGCTCCGATACAATTTATCATAGATTCCACACCGCCTGAACTGAATGTAACAACGCCTGAAAACGAACAAGAGGTCTACGACGAATTCGTAAGCCTGGAAGGCTTATCGGAACCACAAATAAACTTAAAAGTGAACGATAAAAAGGTGGAAGTTGATGCGGCTGGTAAATTTGCTACATCCATAATGCCCAAGGACGGCCCAAACCTTATAACCCTGATAGCCCAGGACAAGGCCGGCAATGTAACAAAAAGAGAATTGATTGTCAACAAGTCTAAATATTCAAGGAATGCGGCAGGGCGGGCATCTACGGTAAAAGAGAGGAGCCTGACACTTGCATCAATTGCGCTGGGAACGCTTACGGCGGCGGTAATTATCGGCGTGTTGATACTTATCGTACACTGACGCCGCTATTCCTTAACTATGCTGCTTTCCCTGACCATCTTTGCTTTTTCAAGCAATTGTTTAGCTTTTTCCACCACCTGTGAATAATGACGGAACTTGCCGGGATCAACTGTGGCCGCGGCCATGGAAAGCGTCATCAGTGGAAACTGCACTTCATGTCCCTGGCGATTTAACCCCCATAAATATCCTTTCTTGCGGATCTCCTCGTCATACTGGGCGGGAATAATGCTGTTAAAATTCCCGATAATATGTGTTGCCAACGGGTCAATTTTATCCGGTGTGGTAACGATTATAAAATCATCTCCGCCTATATGCCCCAGGAAATCGTTTTTGTTGCCAGCCTCGTTTACGCCACCACGCATTACAACCGACACCAGCCTTATTACCGCATCGCCGCGATCAAAACCGTACTTGTCGTTAAAAACCTTGAAATTATCTATGTCCGTATAAATTACGGCAAAAGGGGTATTGGCATCCAGGCGGCGTTTTATCTCGCTTTCCACGGAAGTATTACCGGGAAAACCGGTCAACGGATTGGCGGCGAGGGATTCCCTGGTGCGCCTCAAGAGGCCATCCACGCGCGCAACTATCTCAAAGGGTTCGAACGGCTTGTTCAGGTATTCGTCTGCGCCCAATTTTATCCCGGTAATGCGGTCCTTCATTTTAGATAATGACGTAAGCATTATCACGGGTATAAGGCATGTCGCGCCATTCTCGCGCACTTTTTCCAGCACTTCGTAACCTGAAAGTTTCGGCATGTTAACGTCCAAAATAATCAAATCCGGCCGCTCGTTTTCCGCAAGCCGGACAGCGGTTTCCCCGTCTTCAGCCGAAACGACCTGGTAGCGCTCCGCCTCGAAAGTGAAGCGAAGCAGTTCCTGTATTTCCTGGTCATCGTCGGCAATTAAGATTTTTGGGCTCATTCGCTCTGCTCCTCAAAAATGGACCGCACTTTCGCAAGAAAGTCGGCGTGTCCAAATGGTTTGACCATGTAGCCATCCGCACCGCAAGCTGCCCCGAGGTTCTGGTCCCAGTCGCTGCTTCTACCGGAAATAATAAGGATTTTTGGACGGGGATCCAGCGTCGGATCTTCATTCATCGTCTGGCAAACATGGAACCCGTCTATCACCGGGAGCATAATATCGAGAACAAGCATGTGCGGATGCCATGCCTTTACCTCGGCAAGCGCACCGGCGCCGTCATGCGCCAGGCGCACCTCAAAGCCGCTCTTCTCAAGAACCACTTTAAGTATCTGAGACATCTGCCGGTCGTCTTCGGCAACCAGCACACGGTAGCGCACCAGCGTCTTTCTTATCCTGGCAGCTACCGCGGCAGGCCTAGTAAATTCATCAAAGGTAAGCGACAACACCGGCAGGTGCATTGTGGCGGGATTTTTCTTCAACTGGCCGGAAATAACCGTCGCCGGTATATCAAGTTCCCCGAGTATAATTACGGCGGGCTTACCGTTCTCGGCCCTGGCGATGGTTTCCTCGGCGGAAATTGCAACATCCACCTCGCAACCCTGCTTTATGAGGTAAGCCTCCAGCGCCGCAATAACACCGGTATGAACAGTCGCAAGCAATATCTTAGCCATAAAATATAGTTACACGTTACTCAATGATTATAATATAGACAACAACAAAAATCCATGGTTTTTGTGTATATTTTATTGCGCCCTGTATGACAGATATATAAGCCTGCCCTGGCGGTTAATATCCAGAATTACCCCTTCGGCGAGTTTAACTTTTTTGACTGCCGCCGAGAATTGGCGGACATCCGGCGTGGGAACCTTGTTGATGGACCGTATGACATCACCGGGAATAATACCCATTTCAGCGGCCGTTCCGGATGGGTCAATGCGGATTACCACACAGCCTTTCTCACCAGCAGGCACGTTGAACTCGCGGGCAATGTCGCCGGTCAGCGTGGTTATCTGCATACCCTCCCACTGCGCGGTATCGTCCGCGCCGGGCTCAGCATCTTTCTGCTGGCTGCCCGCTATCTCCTGCTCGGACGGCATCTCGCCCGTAACAAGCGGCAACGTTATGAGCTTACCACCGCGTACAACGGTAACTTTAACTTTTTTGCTGGGTTCGGTCTGGGCCACCACATTTTGAAGCC
>Ga0156557_1044_pt3 | contig 13973 bp, 14 predicted proteins | sample RifOxyB2_FD_111952 | JGI IMG/M metagenome (GOLD analysis project Ga0156557, IMG submission 111952) | Elusimicrobia bacterium RIFOXYB2_FULL_50_12
GGAATTGTGCCGTTCCGTCGTCAAAGCCACGGGGCGCGCGCAGGCGGTTGAATGCGCAGGGCGCCTTGACGTAAACGGGCTTGCCGCGCTGATGGAAAGGATAAATATTTTTATCAGCAACGACACCGGCGCCGCGCATGTCGCCGTCTGCAAAAACGTGCCGGGCATTATCCTGTTCGGACCCGGCCAGCCGCAACGCTACGCGCCCGTGGATACATCGCTCTACCGTTCGCTTTACGCCGGCGCCGCGTGCGCGCCCTGCGAAAAGGAACGCTGCGACAAACTCGACTGCCTGCGCGCAATAAGCGTGGAGGAAGTTTATAAGGCGGCCATGCAACTATGATAAACTTTTTTTATAACGCAATCCGCCGCCTTATAACGAGAAAAGAGGAACAGAACCAATACTCCGGCGGGCTTTGGCCGCGGCTGGTGCGCGAAGAGGCCGCAATGCTTTTTAAAGGCGAGACGTGCGCGATGGCGGAACTCGGCTGCGGCGAGGGATTGTTCCTGAAAAAACTTGCCGCGAACAACCCCTGCGCGCAAATTTACGGAATTGACTCGTGGCCTGAAATTTTATCCATGGCCGAAAAAAACCTGGCAGGCGCGGCCAACGTGCATCTTTTAAACGAGAACGGCCTTGCAACCGCCCGCGCCGCATCCTCGTTTTTCCGGTGCTTCTGCCTGAACACAACGCTAAATCTCGCATCGTTCGATGAAGTTGAAAAGCTTATCGTCGAGGCGCATCGCATACTTTTACCCGGCGGAACGTTTGTTTTCGACATACGAAACGCGGCAAACCCCGTAATCGGCCTGCAATACCGTTTTGCGCGCATTTACGACACAAAGCTGAAAGTTCCTCTGATAGCATATAATGCCGGCCGGATACGCCTAAGCCTTGAGCGGCACGGCTTTGCCGTGCGCCGGGCACAACCCGTCGGGTTCCCGCGCAACCGCTTCGCCCCGGCAATACTGTTTGCAGCCGAAAAAATATGAAAAGAATATGCATAGTAAACAACGACTATAATCCCATCGGCCTTGCCGCCGGACTTTTGGGCGACGGCAGTTGCCAACCGTTTGAATACGCCCTTGCAAACTTCCTGGGCGGGCGGCATTGCCATCTTTCATCATGCGGCTTCGCGGCGCTTGAACTTCTATTGCGCCACCTTAAAAACAACTCTCCGCAAAAAACCGACGTCATAATACCCGCATACACCGCGCCGGCGCTTGTGCTGCCGATCGTAAAATGCGGGCTTACCGTAAAGCTCTGCGACGTTTCGCTTGAAACGTTTCTTCCGGATACCGAAAGAATTTTATCGCTTATTGACGGCAAAACGCTTGCCGTGGTAGCCGTGCATATGTTCGGCATACCCGCCGACGTCAGCCGGATCATGTCCGGCGCAAACGGCGATGTTGCCATTATAGAGGATTGCGCGCAATGCCTTGGCACGGAGCTTGGCGGCAAGCTTGCCGGCACGCTTGCGCCTTACAGCTTCGGCAGCTTCGGCCGGGGGAAAAACATAAGTTTCTACCATGGCGGATTCCTGTCGGTTCAGTCGAACGCCGACGACGCGGCACTTACACAGCTTTTCGATGCGCTCGCTCAACCGCCGCTTCACAGCCAGCTTAAAACGCTCGCCGCGATGACATTGTTTTCGTTTCTTGTCGAACCGCACGTTTATTCTTTAGCCGCACCCGTTACGGCAAGGCTTAAATCGCGGCGCCGGCAATCCGCGTATAATACAGGCGCATTCGGCGATATGCTCGCACGCCGCTGTTCCGGCATTTTCCGGCGCTGGCAAACGGTTTATCAACGCCGCGTGGAAAACGGGAAATTATTGCACGACGGCCTTTGCGCAACGGCAGGCGTTACAACACCGCGCTATCCAGCCGCAAACCGCATAGCCTTCAACCGCTTCCCCGTGCTTGCGGCAAACAGCGGCCACCGCAGCCGGCTTATCGGCGCTCTGTCCCTGCACGGCATAGAGGCATCGCCGATGTATGAGCAACCGGTTCAGGCGTTTTACGATCTTGGATACCGGCAGGGCGACCTGCCTTGCTCCGACGAATTAGCCGGCCGGCTGCTGACGCTGCCCGTTCACGGCCTGACTGACGCACGAACGATTGAAATTATTATAGACACGATTGGAAAGGTGCTGCCATGATACCGTTAAGAAACATCCGCCGTTTTTTCCGCAAAACCATGGAGCAGCCGGCCTACGCCATGCGCGTGGCGGCAAAACGCCTCGGCGCTCTTTTAAGCTACCACGCCGGGCGCGGCAACGCGCCGCTGCCGGAAGCGATAACCATTTTTATGACGCACCGCTGCAACCTGCGCTGCAAGATGTGCGGCCAATGGGGGGATCACGGCGTAAGCCGCACCGGCGCAAAAGAGGAACTTTTAAAGGAACTGTCAACGGAACAACTCACGGCTTTCATAGAAGATACCGCTTCCTTTATGCCGAATATCACGCTTTTCGGGGGCGAACCGCTGCTGCACCGCGGGGCGCTCGATCTCATACGAACCATAAAATCAAAGGGCATGCATTGCCTGGTTATCACCAACGGCTCGCTTATCGGCCGTTTCGCGCCCGAGCTGGTCGAAGCCGGGCTTGACGAGCTTAACATTTCGCTTGACGGAAACGAGGAAACGCACGACGCCATACGCGGCATGAAGGGGCTTTTTTCCACCATCTCAGGCGGCATCTCCGGCATCAATGCGCTAAAGCTTGAACGCGGCATACGGAAACCTCTGATAAACCTTCAATGCACCATTAATAAAGACAATTACGGCAACCTCGAAGAAATGCTGAACGTTGCCGAAACCTGCCATGCGAACTCCATCACCTTCCACCACCTGATATTCCTGGCAGGCGAAACTTTCGAGACCCACAAGGAATACTTCAACAAACATTTCCCCGGCACAAGCTCCGAAGACTGGAAAGGCTTTGTGTTCGATCACGGCCTCGACATCGGCCTGTTGCGTAAAAAAATAGCGTTTATCAAATCCAACGCCAAAAACGTTTTCGTAAACTTCTACCCCAATTTTACCGACACGGAACTTAACGACTATTACGGCAACCCGCGCTACATACCTTCCGGCTACGCGCCCCGCTGCCAAAGCCCGTGGATCGCCTGCTACCTGTTCCCCGACGGCGAGGTGCGCCCGTGCCTGAACATAGCCTACAGCTTCGGCAACGTTCAAAAAGAACCGTTCAAAAACATCTGGAATGGCCCCGCCGCCACCGCCTACCGCCGCCGCCTCAAAAAAGAAGGCCTCTTCCCCGCCTGCATCCGCTGCACGGAGTTATACAGGTATTGACCGGCTGGAAATTTTTCTTGTAATTGCATGAATTTTGTATTATAATTTTATTTGAAAATGATTTTATCAGTTCACCAGCCGCAATATCTTCCGTGGATCGGTTATTTCGATAAAATAATACACAGCGACGCTTTTATTTTTCTTGATAACGTTCAATACAAGAAGAGGGAATTTCAGAACCGCAATAAGATCCGCACGAAAGAAAACTGGATCTGGCTGACGCTTCCCGTCATAACGAAAGACAGATTTTACCAGAAAATCTCGGACGTGGAAATAAATAACGAAACCGACTGGGCGGCAGATCATTTAAAAAGCATCGAATACAATTACGCGCACGCGCCTTTTTTCAAGCAGTACCACGAGTTGTTCCGCGACATTTATTCCCGCAAGTGGCAGAAGCTGTCCGAAATCAACGTACATATAATAAACCTGCTCATGAACCTCTACGGCATCCGCACGCCCATCTCTTTTGAATCAAACCTTGCCGTTACCACCACCTCATCCCGGAGAATAGTGGATATATGCAAAAAAGTCGGCGCGGACGCATACCTGTCCGGCGCCGGAGGCAAGGCCTACATTGACGAAGAGTTGTTCCGGCAAAACAACATAAAACTAATATACCAGGAGTTCAAGCACCCCGTCTACCCGCAACAATGGGAAGGATTCGAACCCTTCATGTCCGTCATAGACCACCTGTTCAATCGCGGCCCGCAGAAATGGTAACCAATGTACGAACAATACTGGCGCTTTAACGAAAAACCGTTCGAGAACACTCCCGATCCGAAATTTCTTTACAACTCTCCCCAGCATGAAGAGGCGCTGACGCGGCTTTTGTACGTCGTAAAGGAGGGTAAAGGCGCGGGGCTTCTTACCGGCGTCTACGGCTGCGGCAAAACGCTGCTTGCAAGGGCGCTGATGAAAGAGCTTGAAAACTCCATCTACAAGGTAGCCCTCGTCAACAATCCGCGGCTTGACGACGTGGAGTTGTTGCGCATAATATGCTATTACCTGGGCGTAAACGAGCCGCCCGTGCGCAAGGCCGACATTCTTATCACGCTCGAAAAGGTGCTGCAAAACAATTTGAACGACGGCAAAAAAACCGTGGTAGTAATTGACGAGGCGCACGCGATCGAAGACAAAAATATTTTCGAAGAGATCCGGCTTCTGCTCAATTATCAATTCGACAACAAATTCCTGCTCACCCTGCTTATCCTCGGCCAGCCCGAACTGAAGGATAAAATCGAAAGCAACAAGCAGCTTAATCAACGTATCGCCATGAGGTTTTATCTTGAGGCGCTGGCGCGCGCCGAAACGGAAAGCTATATCCGCCACCGCCTCTCGGTTTGCGGCGGCAACACGGAGATTTTCGCGCCCGAGGCCATAGCGGCCATACACGAACGCTCCGGCGGCATACCCCGCCGGATAAACCAGTTATGCGATGTTTCGCTTTTGACGGGTTACGGCAGGCAGTCGTCGTCCGTAACGCGGGAAATAGTGGAAGAAACAATAAAAAGCTTATCCCTGTGAGGTGTTACCGTGAAAATTATTGCAATCGGCGCGCATCCTGACGACCTTGAATACGGTTGCGGCGGAACGCTGTACAAGCTTTCGCGCTCGCACAACCAGGTGAACCTGCTGGTTATGACGCGCGGTGAAATGGGCGGGAACCCGGAAGTGCGCCAGAGGGAACAGGAAAAGGTTGCCGATGAGCTGAAAGCTAAACTTTACTGGGGCCGGTTTACGGATACCCAGATCCCGCTGCAGAAAGAAACCATAAACACCATAGAATTTTTTATACGCAAGATAAAGCCGGACCTTATTTTTGTAATGTTTCCCAAAGATACGCACCAGGACCACCGTACCGTTGCCGAGGCCACCATCACTGCCACGCGCTATGTGCGCAACGTCCTGTTCTACGAAGTTCCGACAACGGTTGATTTTTCGCCGGCAAGCGTATTCGTTGACATCGGCCCCGTACTCGATAAAAAAATGCACCTGTTGAAATTGCATAAATCGCAGGTTTTTTCGACAAGGGTGGCGGATCTCTCGATTCTTGAAACGGTAAAAGCATCCGCGCTCTTCCGCGGTTTCCAGAACCGTATCAAATACGCCGAGGCGTTCGTACCCCTAAGGTTGTCGCTGGATCATGCGCATGAAATCAGATAATAATACTTTATTTAAAACTTACTACGCGCTTCTGCTGGCGCTGCTGTTATTTCTTCTGCAGCCGTCAGGCGGCTCATGGATGTGGCTGCACAACGTCCGCTGGCTGTTCGTCCTGCTTGTTTCGTTTATCATTGCGCAACTGATAACGCCGCTTGCCATACAGGCGGCATGGTATTTCAAGATACTCGACTACCCGAACGAACGCAAAATACACCTGTCCCCGATTCCCAGGATGGGCGGTATCGCGGTAGTTATAGCCATTTTGCTAAGCACGCTCCGTAATTTCCAGTTTTCTTCCGAGCTTACCGGCCTTGTTATCGGCAGCTCAATTATTTACCTTATCGGGTTTGTGGACGACATGCATCCCCTGCCCGCCACCCCGCGGCTTATCGGGCAGATCTTCGCCTGCATTATCGTAGTAAAAAGCGGCGTAGTCGCCACGTTTATCCCTCCGGGGCTTCCTTTAAGCGAAACGATTGAGGCCGCCATAACCGTATTCTGGCTGCTGGGCATTGCCAATGCCGTTAACTTCCTCGACGGGGTTGACGGGCTTGCCACCGGCCTTGTATCCATCTGTGCGATGCTTTTCTTCTTTATAGCGTGGCCGGCGCAAAGCCATCTTTCGTTTTTGACTATTGCCGTCTTAGGCGCATGTCTGGGATTTTTGCCGTATAACCTGCGGCCGGCAAAAACATTCATGGGCGACGCGGGCGCCACATTCCTCGGCTTTCTTGTAGCAGGGCTTGCCGTCATGGGTTCATGGGCATACGAAAATCCGATAGTCGCGTTTTCCACGCCGCTCTTAATCCTGGGAATACCTATCTTCGACATGATATATACGACGGTTTCACGGGTGCGAAACGGCTCCGTGCGCTCGTTTAAGCAGTGGCTTGAATTTACCGGCAAGGATCATTTTCATCACAGGCTTATGAAACTGGGATTTTCGCAAACCGGCACTGTAATATTTATCTGGTCACTTAACCTTTGTCTCGGGCTGGGCGCGCTTGTCATACGCGATACGGGAACAAAGGGATCGGTACTGCTTCTTTTGCAGGCGGTAATAATTTTTCTCATTATTGTAGTGTTGATGCTGACAGGACGTGAAACATACCCGGGAGATATTAAATGAAACGGTTTATTTGCCTTGTTATTTTTCTCTCGACGCCGACACTTGTACAGGCAAGGATTAACGTGTTCGAGCCGTGGTTCCCGGGACAGGATTCTAAAATTTACAATGACTGTTCCTACCAGCTGCTCGGCTCGTTTATCGCAGGGGAACGGTTGATCGAATTACCGTTACAGTTCAGCTATTTCTCAGGGGCAAAAACCGAGGTAGGCGGCCGGTGGGGGCTGGTATCCGTTGACGGCCGCACCGGTATAAGCGATCTTATCATCGGCGGTAAATACGCTTTTCTCGAGGAATCGCACCGCGGGCCTGCGGTGATAGGCGAAGCGGCGTTGATACTTCCAACCGCAGACTCCAAAAACGGCCTCGGACAAGGCTCAGTAGGCGCGCTTCTTCACTGGGCGCTGGAGAAAAAGATAGAAAAAACTACCGGTTATTTCGGGCTTGGCATACGCTTAAACTCCGAAAATGCCGATCACGTGCGCCCGGGAAACGTATTTTTCTATCACGCGGGCGCAAGCCGGCTGCTGCGTAAACGCTGGCGCATCCATGGCGAGATAAAGGGATTTAACCACGGTTCATCAAGCGTATCCGGCGCAACCGCCTCAGGCTGGCAGGAGTTATACCTGGCCGGCGGCGCCAATTACCGATTAAGCGACAGCCGCACAATCTCGTCGGCGCTTCTTATAGGCTTAACGCCCGAATCGCACGATCTGGGCTTCATTATAAGCACCTCATTTTAGAAAGGAAACCAACCATGAAGACATTCGTCCTTGATACCAACGTTTTGATCCACGACCCTGAATCCATGTTTTCGTTCGGTAACAACCGCGTTGTAATACCCATGGCGGTTATCGAAGAACTCGACGGATTTAAACGGCTTAACGACGAACGCGGGAGAAGCGCGCGCATGATATCCCGCAGGCTGGACCGCCTGCGCACGAAAGGCAAGCTCTCGGACGGCGTAAAACTTAAAAACGGGGGAACACTGGTAATCGAATTAAACCACAAGGACGAACTCCCGCCCGATTTCGTAACATCGAACATAGACCACAGGCTGCTCAGCATTGCGCTGCTATTGCAAAAAAAAGGCGAAAAGGTAATTTTCATAACAAAGGACATTAACCTGCGGATCAAGGCCGAAGCGCTGGGGCTTGACGCGCAGGACTACGAAAAAGAAAAAATAAAGATTGAAGAACTCTATACCGGCTGGAGAGAGCTTAAAGTAAGCGGAAAACAGATAGACCAGTTTTACCGCGACCAACAGCTTACCGTCAAGGACATGCTTTTTCCAAATGAGGGAATAGTGCTGCGCGACGAAACAAACGCTTCCACCAGCGCGCTTGCAAAATACAATGCGCATAAAAAAGCGTTGACTCCGCTGTTCCACCTGAACGCCTTGCCGTGGGGGCTGAAACCGTTAAACATCGAGCAGCGATTCGCCATCGAGCTGCTGCTTTGCAACGATTTAAGCCTGGTAACGCTTATAGGCGTGCCGGGAGCGGGTAAAACACTCCTGTCGCTGGCCTGCGGACTGCAAAAAACCGTCGAAGAACGCCAGTTCCGCCGCCTGTTCATCGCACGCCCCATCATACCGGTGGGACGCGATATAGGCTTTCTCCCGGGATCCAAAGAGGAAAAACTCACGTCCTGGATGGGAGCCATACATGACAACCTTGAATACCTGGTGGACCACACGCACCCGGACGACAAGACGGAAGAAAAAATACATTACTTTTTTGATACGGGAAAAATCGAGGTGGAATCGCTTACCTACATCCGCGGCAGGTCGCTGCCGGGGCAATACATGATTATTGACGACGCCCAGAACCTTACCCCGCACGAGGTTAAAACCATCATCTCGCGCGCCGGCGAAGGCACGAAAATTATACTGACCGGAGATCCCTACCAGATAGACAACCCGTACCTGGACGTGGCCAGCAACGGGCTTACCTATATAGTGGAGCGTTTCAAGGGCCAGCAAATGTACGGCCACCTGACATTTACAAAAAGCGAACGCTCAAGCCTTGCCGCGCTTGCATCGGAACTGCTTTGAAACAACATATAAGCTACGCTGATCTCCACGTTCACACGACATTCTCAGACGGAGCGTTCACGCCCGAAGAGGCCGTGGCCTTCGCCCGCGAGGCGGGGCTGTGCGCAATAAGCATTACAGACCACGACATGACGGACGGCATAGAGCCAGCCATCGCCAGGGGCGGCGATTGCGGCGTTGAAATAATTCCCGGCATAGAGTTGTCTTCTGAAATTACAAACGCCAACGGCGGGCATACCGAACTGCATATACTTGGCTATCTTATTGACTGGAAAAATGAAGAGTTTCAAAAAACAATCTCTCTCTTCCGCAAGGCGCGCACGCAAAGAGCGGCCATTATAATAGAAAAACTGGCTCTAATCGGCATAAAACTTGACGAGGCGCGCTTGAAAAAGATTGCCGGCGGCGGGGCGATAGGAAGGCTTCACTTTGCAAAAGTGCTTGTGGAAACGGGATTTGCCGGAAGCATTACCGATGCGTTCCAGCGTTTTCTTGGCCACGGCAAACCGGCTTACGCGCCGAAAATGGCGCTTTCACCCGCCGATGCAATCCGTCTTATCCTCGATACGGGCGGCGTACCCGTGCTGGCGCATCCCCTTTACGTCCACTCCACTAACGCAAACATAATTACAGAACTAGTGGAACTGGGCTTGAAAGGCATAGAAACCTGGCACAGCAAACATCCGCCGGCAGCCGTAAAAAAGTTTGCCGACATCGCATTCGAACTTGGAATTCTATCCACGGGAGGGTCCGACTGTCATGGCTCGTTCGCCAATGAGCCGCCAATGATGGGGAAAATAAAAATACCCTACCACACGGTAGTCGAACTCAAGAAATGTAAAAGCAAGATTATTGAGGAAAACCTGAAGAAACGCGGGTAGTTTTTCTAATCCAACACTTTTGATTCCAACGTGTTGACAATGACCGTTGGCGAGGCCGATATGCGGTTGCCGCGTTCCATCCACCTGCCGCTTGTGTAGTAGAGGTAGAAGGCGACGGCCCCGGCAAATGAGCTTATTGTAATTCCCGCCCAAAGGCCTGCCTCGCGCAGCGCCGTATAATGCGAAAGATAATAGCAAAGCGGAACCCGCAGCAGCACCATCGTCGAGGCAACTATCAAAAACGATGGGAACGTATCTCCCGCCCCCCGCAAAACACCCTGGTAAGCGAACATTACGCCTATTGTAAGGTAGCTTATGCCCGCGATATAAAAATAGCGGCGCGATAAAGCTATCACCGTCGGATCGGAAGTAAACAACGAGGCCACGGCATCGGGAAACAGCATGACGACGCCGCAAAAAAACAGCGCAAAACCGACTGAGAACGTAACGCCCCAACGGGTAATGGCCGCAACCCTGTCAATCCTTCCGGCGCCGATATTCTGGGCGGCCATTGCGGAAATTGCGGCCGTTACCGCAAAAATGGCAAGAAACGCAAACTGGTCAACCCTGCTTCCGATGCCGAACGCAGCCGTAACATCGGCGCCGAAACGGTTGGCCAGCGAAAGAATGAACAGAAAGCTTGACGAAACGATAAGCATCTGCAACGCAAGCGGAAATCCCACCATCGTAATTTTCTTGAGCGTATCCCAGTGAATCCTGAAACGGAAAGGGGCGATCTCGGAAAGCTTGTGGCGTCTCCAGACGATAATGCAGATAACGCCACTGATAACATTGGCTATTATGGTGGAAAGCGCTGAACCGGCCACTCCCATCGGCGGAAAAATATGCGCACCCGTTATCAACACGGGCGCAAGCACGGCGTTAATGACAAGCGAGACGGAAAGGATTATAAACGGCGTGCGAGAATCACCGGCGGCATTCATCATCGCGGAAAACCACTGAACCAGCGAACTTAACGTCAGCCCGCCGATGATGATCGCAAGAAATATGTGCGCTCCGCTAAACAGTGACTCCGGTATGGTGATAAGCCGCAATATATGGCCGCAGAAAATCACGCCCGGGATGGAAATTAACAACGACAGCGCCGCCGTGGCAATAACTGACGTCGAAACTATATCAGAAACAGCCTCCCTGTTTTTTGAGCCGAACGCCTGCCCGGCAAGAATCGAGGCGCCGATAACTATACCTGCAAAAAATGACGACAGGAAGAATATGACCGGCATACCGGTAGCCACAATTGCCACGCCCGAAGAACCCAGCAACCGTCCCGCCCATATTGCATCTATCATCATATAAGCCGCCTGCAACATATTGCTCAATAGTAGCGGCACAAGAAATGAGACCATCAGCTTTGGAATACTTCCCGATGTAAAATCTTTCATGGTTGTTATTTGTTCCTTTAAACCCGGATTTTGCAATAGGCGCGAGAACCGAGGCGAACAAAGCGGAGGCTTTTTCGACGAAAAAAGCGAAAGCGTAGCGTTGCCTACGGTTGAGCTTTTTTCGGAAGAAAAAGTCTCGCATTGTTCGACGAATTCCGCGGCCTATTGCAAATTCCGGGTTAAACATAATGCCGTTTAGTCAAAGCTTTTGCCCTGAAAACACGATTCATTTTTTTAGTTCACGTTCCTTCTCCCCGGCGGGGAGAAGGGCAGGATGAGGGGGAAATCGTAGGAATATTGAACAACCCCTCACCTTAATCCTCTCCCCGGAGGGGAGAGGAAACTGATTTGGTGAAGATAAAAACCTTAAGCTAAACGACATTGCCTTTAGACATTACTATACCACTTTCTTAGACGGTGTACAAGTGCCTTGACAAACGGCTGGTAAAAATACTATATTGATGTTGCTTATTGAAATAACCATTCCCGATGTTGGGAATGTCCGATAAACCGAGGAAGTCCCGAGGCCGCCAGTTTTTGCGGTATCCGGGCACTGCCCCGCAACGGTAATATGAAACGCTGCACCAGGCGTTCATCGAGTCCGGCCGACGGTTTATCGTTAATATTCTTTCGAGGGAAAGGTTAGGCGGCGCTTTTTACAACCTCATTCCTTCGGGAAATGAGGTTTTTTTATTTATGATAATGATAAACACAGGCGACGGCAAAGGTAAAACCACGGCGGCGGTGGGACAGATTATCCGCTCGCTGGGCAGGGGATGGAAAGTGCTGCTAATCCAGTTGTTCAAGGGGGAAGAATTCTACGGGGAACAACTTATATTGAAGAAATTGAAAAACCTTGATTTCCGCTCTTTCGCGCCACGCCACCCCTTTTGCTTCCGGGATACAAAAGCGCAAGACGTCCGGAAACAGTGCCTTGAGGCTCTGGATTTTCTTAAAAAAAATATCCGTGGCAAGAACCAGTACAATTTAATAGTCCTCGAAGAGTTCAACGTGGCGCTGCGGGACGGATTCCTTAAAGTTAAAGAAGTGCTTGAAGTTATTAAGCAAATACCGCCAGATGCCAATATAATTATCACGGGGCGCGGCGCGCCAAAAGCATTGGTTAAAGTTGCCGGCCTTGTTACGGAAATGAAAATGATAAAGCACCCGTACACAAAAGGGATTGCCGCCCAAAAGGGACTGGAGTACTGATGATTATCTTTCTTACAGGCGGAGCAAGATCGGGTAAAAGCACGTTTGCCCTCAAACTGGCCGATGGCCTCGGGACAAAAACCGCCTTTCTTGCAACAGGCCAGGCGCATGACGCTGAAATGGAACGAAGGATAGCGCTGCACAAAAAAGTTCGCCCCCGCCATTGGATAACGATAGAAGAACCGCTTCACATTTCACACGCGCTTGAAACAATGAATCCAAAAATACAGGTTATTATCATTGACTGCCTTACGCTGCTTATTTCAAACCTGCTACTGGCCGGCAAAAGCGAAAAGTTAATAATAAAGGAGATAAAAAGTTCACTGAAAATCATGAAGAAATCTGATTTTACAACCATTATCGTTTCAAACGAGGTCGGCTGCGGCATCGTGCCTGAAAACAAACTTGCCAGGGATTTCAGGGATATTGCAGGCGCCGTCAATCAGCTTGCGGCACAGGCAAGCGACAAAGCCTATACATTAATATCAGGTTTCCCGGTACAACTCAAATGAATATACTTAATTCAACCGTAAAACTTATAGGCGCGCCTGACCGCACAACCCTGGAACAGGCGCAGCAACGGCTCGATTGCCTGACCAAGCCGCAGGGCAGCCTCGGCAAACTTGAAGAAACGGCCAGGCGCGTAGCCGGCATTACCGGTACGCTTTCGCCATCGCTTGCTAAAAAGGTTATTATCATCGCGGCCGCGGATCACGGCGTTACCGCCGAAAACGTAAGCGCATTCCCCGGAGCCGTTACACCGCAGATGGTGCATAACTTTCTTAACGGCGGCGCGGGCATTAACGTCCTTGCCCGGCAAATGGGCGCGGAAGTCATTGTAGTTGATGCCGGCGTTGCGGCGGACTTTAACGGAGTATCCGGCCTTGTTAACAGGAAGATCGGCTACGGCACAAAGAACATCGCGGCGGGACCGGCAATGACGGAAGAGGAAGCCATCCGCTCATTGGAAGCAGGCATTGAAATAGCGCTTGAACAAATCGAAAAGGGAGCAGGTATGCTTGGCACCGGCGAGATGGGCATAGGCAACACTACGGCCTCGAGCGCCATTGTTTCAGCTGTTACCGGCGCCGACATCGCCGCTGTTACAGGCCGGGGTACCGGAATAGATGACGGAATGCTGGCGCACAAGATCGAGGTCATCCGCAGGGCGCTGGCCGTCAACGCCCCCGACGGCGCCGACGGAATGGATACGCTCCGCAAACTGGGCGGCTTTGAGATAGGCGTGCTTGCAGGCGTTTTCCTGGCCGGAGCATCCCGGCGCGTGCCGGTAGTAATTGACGGCTTTATTTCCGGGGCCGCAGCCCTTATCGCAAACGCTATCGAGCCAAAGTCAAAAGAGTTTATGATGGCCTCGCATTGCTCCGTGGAATGCGGCCATCGCGTAACACTGGACTTTTTAGGACTTAAACCCCTGCTCGAACTTGACTTGAGGCTGGGCGAAGGCACCGGCGCCGCGCTAGGCTTCTGGCTGATAGAATCAAGCATGAAGTTATTAAACGAAATGGCCACATTTAAAGACGCCGGCGTCTCAGGCAAATTATGAACTGATGTTACTCAAACGTGTCATTGCGAGGAGCCTTGGCGACGAAGCAATCTCGTCGTTTTGATACGAAACAGCGAGATTGCTTCGCTCCGCTCGCAATGACAGTAATTTTTCGCAATGACAGTAACTTTTAGCAATGACAGTAACTTTGGCATTCTTTGCGTAACATCAATTATGAATTCATTTTTTTCCGCGTTATCATTTTTAAGCGTTTTGCCTCTGCCCGGGCGGACTGGTGAACGCCGG
>Ga0156557_1026_pt1 | contig 13423 bp, 11 predicted proteins | sample RifOxyB2_FD_111952 | JGI IMG/M metagenome (GOLD analysis project Ga0156557, IMG submission 111952) | Elusimicrobia bacterium RIFOXYB2_FULL_50_12
GCCCAGGCAAAGCCCGCAACCCTTGCACTTTTCGCCGTCAATAATAATCTTTTTCACACTCAAATTTTACCTCTTTGCAAAAAAAATGTCAACGCGCCGAATCAAATCATCTAAAATGTTACCCAGCGAATGACTTGACTCATGCAGCAGGGTTATGGTAACATCAATAAGGCGTTGTGCGTAAATGGCAAAATAGTGATGAAAACCTCGGGTAAAATGGCAGTTTCAAAAATCATCAATTCATTTATCTTTGTCTCGGCGTTGTCTGCCAGATTGATGGCGGCGACGATTTGGTGCAATCCCGAAAACACGGGAGCGGAGAATGGATTAAGCGAGGTTACGGGATACAACACATTACGGGAAGCCATCGCTTCGATGGCAGGCGGCGACACGATAGTAATTTCAAGCGGAGATTGGACCGCCTGTCCGGGCATGAGCATAGAACATCCATATTTACCCCCGTCGGGAAGCCCGGGCGCCTACACCAAAATTCATGCAAAAAGTGATTGGGAAACAAGAGTACCTTACATAAGCGACCAGGGAGTTGGCAGAAGCTATGTGGAGATAAGGGGCATAGTGTTTGATTCCAGGTTAAATCCGACGAGCCATGTGGTCGTGGATTGGCATCATACAAAATTCATACGTTGCGGTTTTCTCTGCGGGAAAGTAATCGGAAATAATCATTGCGCCGGGTTCGGCAGTGCCGATAGTACGCGCGCCACAAACCAGTACAATCTTATGGAAGAATGTATGGCATGGGGCGGTGGAAGGTACATGTTCTACTGTAAATACGGCAAATATAATATTTTTCGCCGTTGTATCGCCCGCCACGATTATCATGACGGCGGGGGAGGGCAGGATGACGGGCAGATTTTCAATTTCAGGGCTTATGCATGCGATTATACGATTTATCAGAATTGCATAAGCCTGGATTCCGACAGGGTTGAAAATTTCAGCTCTTTGCAAAGCGAGGCCGGCGGATTCTGGATAGGCGATAGTTACGGCGCCGAAGGTAACGCAATTTTCGGAAGCATATCAATAAGGGACGTGCATCTGCCGTACTACGTTTGCAGCAACGGGACAGGAACTGCCGTAATGGATAATTGTGTTGCATTGGATGTTCGCGTGCCGGGCTATACCACGTTGACCGCTTTTATACTCAAAAGCAATTCCGGCCTTGATGTTTCTCACTTTCTGGGCTTGGGCGGCCTGGGTACGGGTTTCGACGGATTTTACGGAAAAAACCTTGGCTCATTTACCGTAAAGAACAGCATACTCAGGGATGTGGCGGAATACGGGATCCTTGGCGTGGCTGATAATAGTTATATTAATCATTACAATGCGGGAATCGGAACGTTTGGGACAGGTTCTACCACTTACGATCCGTTGGCCAACGGGTTAAAGTACCCTCTTAGAATTGAAACCGGTTTGCCGTTGGCTTCTGCGGGTGAGAATGGCTACGCGGCCGGGCCTGCAATTTTGAAAAAAATCGGCATTGCGGAAACGTTATATGGGGAACAGGGCTGGGATGAAATTACCGGGGAAAGTATCTGGCCTTTTCCAAACGAAAACCGCGTTAAATTATTAATGCAGCAAACAGTTGACGGAATTTCAACGAATGCAGGTTTTTGCGCAAATGGAACAGGCCTCTATGGTGGGCCGCTTACGCTTACTTCATATATATGGGAATATCTTGGCAATCCCTGCCCCGCCGATATTTGCAGCGGCACATACGATAACGTTGCGCCTTCCTCACCTTCAGGGTTAACAATAGAATAGATAGGTAATGGATGCCGGAGTTGGAATGCAGGTGAAAGTGAAATTGTGAAAACAATATATTATACACTTACTCTGTTGTTATCTCTGTATGGTTTCGTGAACGCGAAAATGTATTACGTTGCCACCGACGGAGACAATTCTAATCCAGGCACCGAGGCTTTGCCTTGGTTGACACCGCAATACGCAGCAAATGTAGCAGATGCCGGTGATACCGTAATTTTCAAGGATGGGCTATACATCATAGCGTCGGATTCTTCCTTGCGGTTAAGCAAAAAAGGCTCCGCGGATAACCCTATTATATTTAGGGCGATGGCCATGCATGGCGCGAGAATTCACAAGGATACGACAGGTTCCGATGCCACAATATCCATAGGTGTATATGATGGAGCAAATGGCGGCTGGCAGGAGCACCAGGAGATGTACATCGTATTGGACGGACTGGAAGTTACCGGCGGCAAGATGCATGGTATCCAATCTGCTGGCGGAGGCCAGTTGATTATAAAAAATTGCAAAGTACACGATACAGGGCAAGATCCGATTAAGATTAACAACGGAGCTGATTATACTGTTCTTGAGAATAATGAAATATATAACAGCGGCGTGATTGATGCTTGCAGCCTGGGATGCAATTCTGATGGAATAGATATTACCAGTTCTGATTATGTTATCGTCAGGGAAAATCATGTCCATGATATTCTATCCTGGGGCATGTATGTTAAAAAAGGCTCGGAGTTCGCTATTATAGAAAGAAATAAATTTAATGACATCGGCGAGGGCGGAATTGGCATTGGTGAATCAACTGTTGCCTATAATACAATAGCCAGGAATAATATTTTGTACAATATAAATAACACCTGTTTGCAGTTTGCAGGCGCCAAGGATTCAAAGTTTTACAATAATACTTGTTATAATGTCTCTATTGTTGACGGTGATATATGGGCAGGGCTCAGGGCTGTTCCTGCTCAACATACGGAAGGCGCCAAACCGGGAGACGATAAATACAGCAGGAATGTGGAATTTAAGAATAATATCGTAGTAATAAATAATGCGCAAGGGTTTGCCTTCAGGGCCAGCGACCCAACTTTTGGAACTGGCACAAAGCAGGAAAATATACAGCAATTGCATTCTGATAATAATTTGTTTTTTAATTTAATCGGTGGGATTGGATACGGCTTTTTTTTCGAAGGCCATATCGAATCTACTTTGCCGGACTGGCAAGCTTACTCAGTGAGTCTCGGAAATGCGCAGGAGATGAGTAGCATCATATCCGATCCTCTCTTTGAATCTGTTAACCCTGGTGCAGAAAACTTCTTGCGGATTGGAAAAAATTCGCCTGCAAGAAATACGGGCGCAGTTCTAAGCTCCGATGTCTTGACCGATTACCGCTCAAATACAAGGGTAAGCTACGATATCGGCGCATATGAATACATAGATGGAATTGATAAAACTGTGCCAAACTCACCATCCGGACTAGGGGTGAAATAGCAGTTGTAGGGAGCGTTCCCCGAACACTCCGGTTATTGTCACGAACGTACAAAATATGCGCGGATTCCATCTGAAGGTATTCGGCAAGGCGGGCAGAAAAAAACATTACTGAAAGCACGCTTATTACATTCAACCCAACTTTTGCATTAGGGTCGCGGAATTCATCGTCCGATCAGGTATGTCCATCATTTTATCGTTAAATTCTTTGGAGCTTCGGGTGGCGTTGTGTCGGAGCTGCCGTATATTTCATCAGGGCATGGGCTGCCAAGGTATTCCCAAAGGTAACTTGTTAAAGTTATAGGGCTGCCATTAAGGCCGGTACCTTCGGCGCAGAATCCACGTTGAGGGTTTGGTGTATATTGTGACGTTTTCATTTCAGATTTAATCCAATCTTCCAGTGGCCATGGCCACAATGAGACCTGCTGTTCCGTATCCCAATTCGGTTCACCCTTAAAAGTTCCGTCTATGCCTAACCTATGTGTAATTCGCGCACCGATCTGTCCGCCGGTTGAACCGCGGCTGGAAAGAGCAGAATTTGATTCGATACGCAAAGGATAGCGCAGGCCGTCGTCTTGCGGATTTGAATAATAAAAATGCGGAGGCTGTGCTGAAGATGGCCATGAATAAGTTGATCCTTTAATGGCATACATCTGGATATAATCATTGGCAATGTTTGCCAGTTCATCCATTCCGTCATCTTTGGTATCTGATATTATGGAATCGTGAAATGTGCTTGGGATATCTCCCCTGAAACTATTGACTCCGTCGTCGGGAATCAGCACAGTACTTACCTGGGTTGTGCTGCGGTATACGAAATTGTCCACTCCGAGATCCACTAAAGTAACACGATCGGCATCAGTAGATCCCTGAAGCCCAAGACCGCCGGCAAGGTGGATTCCGGCAAAATCCTCTATAACATGCCCGCTTGAACCTTGCCGGTTCAGGTATGCCGCCATGGCAGTATTTACCACTATGCAGCCTTTCATAATCATTGAATGTGGGCCTTCATCTACAGGCTGATAAAATGCGCCGGCAAGCTCGGTTGGATCATTCATCCATTCACTTGGCAGATCTGAATCTATAATAACACAATTAAGGAACCCGGAACCTCTATTATAATATGAACAGAAACCCGCTATCGGGTCAGGTGTCGGGTCTTCCTTTTTGGCCCAATCCTGGCGCGAGATACATCTGCGGCATAAGTTGTTACCCGGCCCCCGTGTTTGATTTTCTCTGCTGTTGTCATAAAATAAAAATTTATATCTGCCTTTACCGAAAGCAATGCAATCTTCCAATAGATTGTATTGGCCGGTTATCGAAAATGTTGTTGTATTGCCGTCGGCGATGCCGTGGGAAGCTACTTGTTTGAAATAAATGTGATCCCAATAAGAGCCGGTTCCAATACCTTCCCAGCGTATACCCCAGAATTTTACCCAGGAAACATGAGGCCCTGCCAGCCCGGCCTGATCGGAAAATTTGGCATCTCCGGAAAACTTCACTTTCAGTGGTTGATTGCATGGCACACCATTAATGCCCGGAATATTTTCCGCACGGATAACGGTAAATCTTTCGTCTCCAGTTCCGGTCCCGGGGCCTGACGGCGGGTAATTGAATTGCCAAATCGTATTATTACTCGTTGTGTATTCGCCGTCTGCTATTATCAAAGTATCTCCGGAAGTCATCTTGCTCATGGCATATTGAAGCGTAAGAAACGGGTTTGCTTTAGCGAGGCCATCGTTATAATTTGAACTGTTTCCCCATTCTCCGCCGGGGCCGGGGTTTAGAGCCATATAATATGTTTGCGCACGTGCGATTGCCGGACACAGAAAAATTGCAATAGTAAGAACCATTAATGTCTGCATAAATCGGTGGTGCTTCCCTGTTTACCAGGCGGACTGTTAATTATTTTTTTGCCTGGGTTAGTAGTTCGGCGGCGTGGTGGCGGGCGGATGGCGTTATCTCGGCGCCGGATAGCATGCGGGCTATTTCTTCCACTCGTTCGGTTTCGGAAAGCGTGCGCACGCGCGTCAGTGTGTGGGCGTTTTTTGTTTCCTTTGAAACAAACAGGTTTTGACTGCCGAACGCGGCGATCTGGGGCAGGTGCGTTATGCAAAGCACCTGGTGATGCAGGGATAGTTTTTGCAGTTTCCTTCCGATAACCTCGCCCATCGGCCCGCCGACGCCGGAATCTATCTCGTCGAAAATCAACACGGGCACGCGGTCTGCCATGGAAAGAACCGTTTTTAGCCCCAGCATTACGCGCGACATCTCGCCGCCCGAAGCGATCTGCTTTAAAGGTTTTATATCCTCGCCCGCATTTGCCGAGAACATAAATTCGATGCGGTCCTGCCCGTCGCGGCCGGGTTGCGGCTCTTTTTCAATTTTAAGCGAAAAAACCGCCCTTTTCATCCCGAGGCCGGAAAGCTCCTTTTGAACGCCGGCTGCAAGCTTTTCGCCGGCTTTTTTACGGGCAATGGTGAGTTTTTCACACTGCTGCGCAAACGTTTTTGCCGCCGCCTCGATAGACTTTTCAAGTTCCTGTCGTGTTTCATCCCCGGCGGAAAGAGCATCGAGTTCTTTTGAAATAGTCTCGTAATGTGCAATTATTTCAGGGACGGTTTTTGCGTACTTCTTTCTGAGCCTTTGCAAAAGATCCTGCCGTTCAAGCATGGCGTTTAGGGCCGCGGGGTCAAGTGTAAGGCGCTCCATGAAATCGTCAAGCGTGCCGGCGGCTTCTTCTACAAGGTAATAGGCCTTTTGCAGGTTTTCAAGCGCATCGCCGGCGGCGCCGCCGATTGCCTGCATGTTTTCAACAAGGCGTTGCGCTTTACCTGTTTTTTCGATAACGGAATCGTCGGAATCGTAAAGCAGCGCGTGCGCCTGGCGCCCGGCCTCAAGAAGCTTTTCCGCGTTTTTCAGTTGCGGCAGTTTGCTTTCTATCTCTTCTTCTTCGCCGGCTGAAAGTTTCGCTTCCTCTATCTCTTTTTTCTGGTAGCGGTACAGGTCTGCCAGCCGTTCGCGTTCCTGCGCGGACATGGCCTGCGCCGAAGAACGGGCGCGCAATTCGGCAAGCGCCTGGTATTGCGATCTCACCTGGCGCACAAGCTCGTCAAGCCCTCCGAAACTGTCAAGCAGTCCCCGCTGGGCGGACGCATGAAAGAGCGTTTGATGTTCGTGCTGGCCATGCACGTCAACAAGCATCTCGCCGATGGTTTTAATTATTTCTATTCCAACGGGCTGGTCGTTGATAAAAGCGCGGCTCCGGCCCGAGGAGTCCACCTCCCGGCGGATAAGTATGGTTTCGGCGCCGGCGTCGGTAATCCCCGCATTTTCAAGGCAGGCGCGCGCCTCTTTTAGCCTGGTAACGTCAAATTCGCCGGTAACCGAGCAGCGCGGGACGTCTTTACGCACCGTGGCGGCCGAAGCGCGTTCGCCAAGCAGCAGCCCCAGCGCGTCAATGATTATGGATTTGCCCGCCCCGCTTTCGCCGGTAAAAATATTAAGCTCCGGCACAAACTCAAGCCGAAGCTCCTCAATCAGCGCATAGTTTTTTATGTGTATGGATAAAAGCATATCAGGATATAAATGCTTGTATGAAAGGAATGAAGTCTTCTGCTTTGCGTAGCCATTGCCTGACGTCTTTTTCGGCAAAATGTACGAGGTCCTTATAATCAGCCTTTTGCCTGAAATCGAACATTTCGTAATAATATCTTCCCCATTTTTTGTCTATTTTCCCGTTGCTAATGAATTCCTTGTTAAACAAGCTCAATATGCCTGAGTGTTTAGCCGAACTCAATCCTTTGGTGAGCAGGAGTGCGCTGACAGCATAGAATAACGCATAATAGATACGATTTACCGCGGAAAAAAGTTTTTCATTATTAAGCAACAAACGCGCATCATCCAGAGTTTCCGTCGCCCTGTGTAGGCGATAGTTAACGAGTTCCCTCATTTCTTTTTTCATTTTCACAGTACGATACCTTCGTGGAGTATGTTTTTATAAATCGGCATTGACCTTCCGAGGAGGGAATTCCAGAATGATTTTTGTTCAACAATAACTCCAAAAACAACTGAGTATTTTAAACCAACGTCATAGGCGACGTCGAATATTTGTTTTTCGGTGTGTGTTGAAATTTTTTTTCCGATCAATACAAGAATATCAATATCGGAATAAAGCGTATCATCTCCCCGCGCTTTTGAGCCAAACATTATAATTTGTGAGTGGGGAAAATGTTTATTTATGCGTCCTTTTAATTCGCCAAGCGCCTGCCGTTCCAGTTCATTTTTTTTCATGTAAATAGTATAACCCTTACGAATTTGCTTGTCAAATGTCTACTTTTCGGCAGGAGACGAATTGCCGCGTTCGCCCCATTTTAATTTTGTGCGCAGTACGTTGAGGTATTGCTGGCGCGGGTTGGTGATGAGCAGCAGCGGTTTTTCGGCTTTGGTTATGGTAACGTGGTCGCGGTTGGCTACGGTAAACGTTATCTGGCCGTCTATAGTAAGCGTGGGTTTCTCCGTGGTGCTGCGCGAGGCGGCCGTCAATTTCAGCGTGTGTTCCGACGAAATTATCAGCGGCCGCTGGGTAAGCGTGTGCGGGCAGATGGGCGTCATCACGAACACTTTAAGGTGCGGGTGGGCTATGGGGCCTGAGGCGGCAAGCGAGTAGGCGGTTGATCCCGTCGGCGTTGCGACGATAAGCCCGTCGCCGATATAGTCGGCAAGAAACTCGTCGTTGACGCGCGCAGCGATGGTTACTATGCGGTTTGTTTTCCCGGAGTGTATGACTGCGTCGTTAAGCGCAATCTGCCGGGTTGTTTTGCGCCCGCTATGGAGCGTTACGGAAAGCATTATACGCTCTTCCATGCGGTATTTTCCGGCAAGCACTTCCGAGAGAAAGCCGTAAGCGTCGTCGGGGTTGGTCTCGGCGAGAAAACCGAGCGACCCCAGGTTTATGCCTATGAGGGGCACGTCCAGCGGGGCCAGCAGGCGGCTTGCCCTGAGCATTGTGCCGTCGCCGCCAAGGCTTAAGGCGCAGTCAAGTTTGGGAATTTTTTTTCCGGAGGGAGTTACGATAACCGCAGTGCAGCCCCTCGCGCGAAGCCAGCCGGTCAGCTTTTTAATTTCAGTTTGAGCCCTGGCCTTGCCCGGGTTAAAAATTATTCCGATTCTCTTCATAACTATCAATAAAATAACATACTATTGCTATAGTGTCAAGCAGTGTTGCCGGTATATTATCTTATGCTTAAATTGTGCGGCGAGTCCGGCGGGGTGGTATTTTCCAGGTTCTCGTAATTACAGATATTTGAAGGGCAACCGTTTCCGATATATTCCCATATATATGATGTCAACGTAATTGCGCCGCCGTAAAGGCCGGTCCCGCTGGCGCAAAAGCCGCGCAGGCCGGTTAGTGGTAATCTTCCGTCGCCGGGGTCGTAATGGTATGATCTCATCTGTTCTTTGATAATGTCCTCATCAGGCCACGGCCAGAGAGGGTTGCTTGTTATCTCATCGTATCCCTCTTCTCCCCATAATGTACCGTCTCGCCCGATCCTGTAAAGCACCGAGGCGCCCATGTCCCCGCCGTCGCTTGCGATATTATTTACGTCAGAATCATCTTCTACCCGTGGAATATACTTTAACGCAGGTTTGCCGTTGCCGGGGACACCGGTTACCGGGTTTATTTCGTTTGCGTTCTCGCTCGATAAATCATGGATTCCCGCCGCGCCGCCCGAGTAATTGAGGGCATTGTCGTATAATAAATTGTAATCTGAAATCGTATTTCGAAGGGCAACGTCGCCGCTATGGTAGATTATGGAATCATATACTTCAGCCACGCCCGTAATATCCGATTCGACTGCGCGGTCGTGGTAGCCGTCGGCATTAAAGGCATAGCCGAACGTGCAATGAAGAACGGAGATCTTATCGGCAATATCCGGGGATCTTGTCCAGATTGAATTCTCGGATTCCCAGAAAACGCAGTTTTTAAAAATGTTCCCGCTGCATTGGCTGTTTCCAACGAATCCGAAATGAAAACTATTGGTGTTTAAGCCGATGCAGCCGGAAATGATGTTGTTCATCCCGCTTTTGCCCGAGCTTCCGTTCGGGCTTACCCAGACTATCTTTGGCGATGCGGGCAGCGGCGGCCCGTCGTCGGAATGCTGGAGTATGTAATCGTCCGGACCTGCGTCTATGGAAATACAATTTTGCAGCGTGGAATTGCTTGTGCCGTATAGCCTGAAGGATCCCTGGTTGCCATACCCGATGCTTACGCCCCTGTCGTACCTGTCAATACATCTCCTTAACACGAGATGATCCGAGTCGAGCATGTAAAACCTGTAACGCCCGTTTCCCCATATATAAGTGTCTTCGATCAATCCATAATCAACATACCTGAAAAACAATGAATCGCCGTATATCAAGTCCTGGTTATTGGCGTCGCAAATGCCGCATCTTAATATTTTTATGTGGTTGCTGTTTGTAATCGAAACAACCGCGGCGCTTGAGTTTTTAAATACGATGCCTTCAAGCGCAATATAGCTGACGTTATCCATCTGTACCGGGATCCGTGCATTTTCTCCGTCTATAACAACTTTTCCGGCATTCCCGGCTTTGATAACCGTGTAAGCGGCCGCCGAGCCGTTGGGCGGCATGTGAGAGTAATCAATAATGTTGCCGCCACCGGTGTATGTGCCGTCCCTTATTATAAGCGTGTCCCCGCCGCTTATGCCTGCGAGAGCCTCTTGAAGGCTGCCGAAATTATCAGGCACGTAATATGTTGCGGCGGAAACGGTTTTTACGCATACTGCTCCGGATATCAGCAATGGGATAATGAACGAAGGAAAGCCATTTTTCATCAAAAGATAGTCTAATATAACCCCGCGGTGTTGTCGAGGTTTAATATTATTTTGCTATAATGTTTCCGCGTGAGGAAAGGAATACCGTAATGAGAAAGAGAATAGGCGATCCGTTGACTATATTCATGAATGCCACGCCGGTGGCGAAAATTGCCAAAACCAGGCTTGAAGAAATACGCGTTTCGGTGCTGCGTAACAACAAGGTGGACGTGCGCACCTATTTTCATTACCCGCAGGAGCCGGAGCCGAAGCCGACAAAAAAGGGTTTAATGCTTTCGTTTAAATATATACCGCAGATTCTGGCGGCCTTCGGAAAACTTCTCAAGGATGAAAAATATGAGTTCAACCTGCTGTTAAATGAGACGGAAAAAGAACAGTTAAAAACCTACACCGGCGACTACAAGGGCGCCAGGCTTGTGCATATCCGCTCGTTCTATCGCAAGGAAGGCGTGTTCCAGCCAGGAAAAGGCATCGCCTTCCCCCGCGGCCTCCTGGTCCCGGTGATAGACGCATTGAAACGCGCCGAGGAACTGAAAGATTAAGCCACGCTTTGCGGAGATTTTTATATATGAACAAAAAAAATATTAACATTCCATCGAGCATTAGCGAACTTGTCCGTGTTTTTGACGGCGGCGTGGATATTAAAAAACTCAAAAGCATTCCGCGGAAACATAAGAAACTTAAATCCTGCATGATAAGGGGCAAGGCGGCGGCCGAGGGGTTTGCGTACGCGAAAGCTCACCGCATTGACAGTATTGCCGTTGATGCGTTCCTTGCTGCCGTTAAATTTGAAAAAAATTATTCTCTTGCGGATTTTGAAGGCGCAATTACTAAAACGGAAGAACAGCTTATTGATATGCAGAAAAAGGCGGAGTCTTACATAAGCGACGCGGGTTCGCTGATATTTACCGCGCACATTCTTATGCTGAAGGATAAGGGTTTTATTTCCGGGATAAGGAAACTTATTGAAGGCGGCGAGAATCCCCCGTCTGCCGTAATAAAGGTTGCAAAAACATATAGCGATATTTTCGCCGCTTCGCAAAGCCAGGGCATAAGGGACAAAGTGCAGGATGTGGCTGATTTAACAAAAAGAGTAGTGGCAAATATTATCGGGAAGCAAGAGGATGAGATTGTCCTGAAGAACAGGGTTATTGTCGCAAGCGAGCTTTATCCTTCGGATATTCTCAAGTATTTTGCGCAGGAGATCGCAGGCGTGGTGCTTACCAGCGGCGGTGTTACCTCTCATGTGGCGATACTTGCGAGGTCGCTTAAAATTCCTCTTGTCATAGCGGACTCTTCGGAACTGGACGAAGTGGAATCCGGCAATTTTATTCTCGTAGACGCCGATGTGGGAAATATTTATATCAACCCGTCCGCGGATGTAATTAGGCATTTCAATGAAAGCAACAAGGCAAAAGCCAGGATAAAAAAAGTCTCTTCCCGTATGCAAAAGGCCGAGACGGCGGATGGCAGGCGCATAAACCTTATGATTAATGTGAATCTTCTAAGGGATATTTTTGCGGCAAAGAATCTGCCTTGCGACGGCATAGGGCTTTACAGGACGGAATTTCCGTTCATATTGCGGAACGCTTTTCCCACGGAGGAAGAACAGTATATTGTTTACCGGAAGCTCCTTGAAGAAGCGGGCGGGCATGAAGTAACTTTCAGGACGCTTGACGTGGGCGGCGATAAAGTGCTTGCCTATTACCATACACAGAAAGAAGAAAACCCGTTTTTGGGAATGCGGTCAATCAGGTTTTCCCTCGGCAACAGGGAAATCTTTAAACAGCAGATAAACGCGATACTTCGCGCAGGTTACGGCAAAAACATAAGGATAATGTTTCCCATGGTATCGTCTCTCGATGAATACCTGGAAGCAAAAACCGTGGTTGGGGAATGTATGCTGGCCATGAAAAAAAGGGGAGTTACTTTCAATGGTAATCCGAAAATCGGCATCATGGTCGAGATACCTTCGCTCATAGCCATAATTGATTCCATGGCGGCCGTTTGCGACTTTTTCTCCATAGGCACCAACGACCTGATACAATACACGCTGGCCGTAGACAGGACAAATGAAAAGGTTGCCAGCTATTATCTGCCGCACCACCCGGCCGTGTTAAGATCCATAAAGGCGATTGCGGATGCCGCGATCAAACACGGTATAGGGGTCTCAATTTGCGGCGATATGGCAAACAATCCTTTGTATATACCGTTTCTGCTGGGCATAGGAATCAGGGAGATGAGCGTTGATCCCGTGTATTTCATAAGGTCGTATGAGAGTATAAAAAGGACATCTCTTGATTTTGCCAGGAAGTTTGCGGGAGATTTATTATCATGTAATGATATCGGTTCGATAACAAAGTTACTTAAACCCTGAATTTGCAATAGAGAATGGAATTCGCCGAAAAATATGGGCATTTTTCCTTCATAAAAAAGTTTGTACATACGCAACGGTATGCCCTGCACTTTTTTATTCGTAAAAATACCCATCTTTTTCGTCTCTGTTCTCATTTCTATTGCAAAATCCGGGTTAAAAACATTCATTAACCTTTTACAATTATAAAGATTTTCTTGCAATAAGAAACAGGCTGCGGGTAACCCGGCCTGTTTTTTTAGTTACCGTAAAGTGTTATTTTTTTTGCCGGTAATACCGAAATGTAGTAATTTTCCTCCCCCTCACCCCCCCCTCTCCCCGTCGGGGAGAGGGCTTGATTAAATTCTTTCCTCTCCCCGTCGGGGAGAGGATTAAAGGTGAGGGGGAATTATAGCAGTCGAACCACATATTTTGCACGTCTGTTGCAGGTTCCAAGGGTGAGGGCATGGACATATCAATCGTTTAGGAGGCCGTATGAGAAAAGTAGCTATTTACGGTAAGGGCGGTATAGGCAAATCCACTACAACGCAGAACACGGTTGCGGGGCTTGCTGAAATGGGCAAAAAAGTGATGGTTGTGGGATGTGACCCAAAGGCCGATTCAACCAGGCTGCTTTTGGGCGGACTGGCGCAGAAGACGGTGCTTGACACCCTGAGGGAAGAGGGCGAGGACATCGAACTAAATGAGATCGTGAAGCTGGGCTTCAAGGATACCGTTTGCGTCGAATCGGGCGGGCCTGAACCCGGGGTTGGATGTGCAGGCCGGGGCATTATTACATCCATAAACCTTCTGGAGCAACTGGGCGCATACGGGGATGACAAAAAACTCGATTATGCTTTTTACGACGTGCTGGGCGACGTGGTTTGCGGAGGGTTCGCAATGCCTATCCGCGACGGTAAGGCCGAGGAAATTTATATCGTCGTATCGGGTG
>Ga0156557_1112_pt1 | contig 13348 bp, 14 predicted proteins | sample RifOxyB2_FD_111952 | JGI IMG/M metagenome (GOLD analysis project Ga0156557, IMG submission 111952) | Elusimicrobia bacterium RIFOXYB2_FULL_50_12
ATTTCCAGATAATGCCCCAGGAGCATTATATCAACCAATGTAGCGAACTCCCAGAAGAACGTGGCTCCCGGGAATCCGAATACCACAAAGCTGCTGTAGACATACGCGGCTGTTATCGCAAGCGACACCAGCGTCATCATGCCCGGCGTCATTCTACTCAATTCGCTTATCATCCCTTTGAGAAACGGCGATCCGCCGTAGAAATACACAAAGGACGAGAGTATGAATAATACATAGCGGTCGCCCGCAAAACGCAACCCGGAGATGCCAAACCAGCTCTGTATCATGTCGGAAAGGAGGACAATGGGAACCGTAATGGCCAGGGATACGATGAATCTTTTCTTAAAATCTTCGGCCTTATGCCCCTCGTGCGCTCCCCCGTGCCGGGACGGAGCATGATGTGCGGAAGCGGAATGTTGTGTATTTACATTGTTCATATAAAAATATTGCGTCTCTTTGGCGTTTAGAAGTTGTCGTCGTCATTGCGAGCCCAAAGGGCGCGGCAATCTCGCTTTTCATCTGAAGCAACGTCGAGATTGCTTCGCTCTCGCTCGCAATGACCTGAAGATGGCGCGTTTTTTATTTTTGCGAATTACTTTTCAGGACAAATACTTCCGTGCCGGTGTTAATCAGTTTCAACAGCTTCTGTATGTTTTCATTGGAAAGTTCGATGCAACCGCGGGAACTTTCTTTGCCGATCCTTGTTTCGTCATTTGTCCCGTGTATTCCGTATTGACGGCCGGTATTTAGATTCCACCGGTCAATGCCCATCCAACACTTTCCCAGCGGATTATCGGGAGATCCCCCCATAACAATTTCATTGCCATCATTGAGCCATGAGGGTTCCCAAGTCTTGTTCGCAACAATAAATCTACCCAATGGCGTGCAATCATCCATGCCAACGGCTACGCTGCACGAAAATTCAGCGTTTTCTTCCCTGTAAAGTGTCAATCTCCTGGCTGTTTTGTCAACTTCTATGTAGGTGTTTACCGAGGAAATCTGCACGCTGAAATAATCCGGAGAGAAATGCATCCTGGTATTGAAATCATGCGATGCCGCCTTAACCTTGTTTGCTATATCAAGCGCCTTTGCGCCCTCGGGAACACGCGCTACTCCGGACTTTCTTTCAATGGGTATGATGCTCAACCTTTTTGAGCGCGGCAATATGGTATATTTCATGATGAATGATTCGCGGGTTGACTCCGACGGATTATCAAAAATGAAATTTCCAAGGCTGTATATAATAGGCCTTCCTTTATATATTTCAATACCCTGTATGACATGCGGATGGTGGCCGACCACCAATTCTGCGCCGGCATCAATAAGAGCATGTGCAATCCTTATGTCGTCTTTAAGCGGTTTTTGAGTTAATTCCTCCCCCCAATGGCAAGAAACAACGATGTAATCGTAGTATACCCGGAGTTTTTTAATTTGCGGCTCAAGCATGTCGGCAGAAACTACTCCGGGAGTTTTATTCGCCGCCATAAGCCCTTTCGGCATCAGCGTGGTACAGGCCACAATAGCGATCTTCTTATTTCCGGCCTTTATCACAGCGGGGCGAATGGCTTCCTCTTTATTTGACCCGGCGCCGCTATAGGCTATATTATGCTCGCGCAAAATTTTAACGGTATCTCTCATTCCCACGCATCCACCGTCAAATATATGGTTATTCGCCAGCGTCAAAACGTTAAACCCTGCTTTCTTTAATCCTGTAACGGAAGATGTGGATGCCCTGAAATTAAATACATTGCCGGCATTAAGCGATTGGGATGAGATATAGCACTCAAGATTTCCTATAACGACATCTGCATTCTCAAAAATTTGCCCGGTATTCTTAAAAGGATATTGATGCCCGTTTTTTTCGAGCAACGGGGATAAACCCCGTGCGAGCATTATATCCCCCACCGCCATAATGGTGATACTTTCATCCTGGGCAGCCAAATAAACCGGACTCCGGATAAGAAAACAGAAAACAAGAATGTAAACTGCGGCGAGAGGATTGCCGGCGCGAGGGGGCGGAGTCTTGCATTCACACATTGTGTTTCCTTATGCCTTACTCAAAGGGAAGGCGTTACACCGGCGCGGGCAACACGTGGCCGGTTATTGTATTGTTAAACCTGACGGCGGCACAGGAGGGATGCCTTGTATTGTGCCGAGCGGCTCTTTTTTTACTACTGGATAAGAGCGCCCCGGCACACATGAGCCGGCAAACTGGCCGCTCCCGAAATTTGCCGGCGAATACAGCGGCACGCTGAGGTTACCGTTTGGTTCATCGGCAAACATTGGCTGACCGAAATACGAATTATTATCCTTGCCCGCGGACTGCCATCTGGAAAAGCTGTAATTATAATTAATGTTGCCCCAGCGTATGATGTTGTTCGCGCTCAAACCGTAAAACACATTGTAATCGCTGTAAAGAGAATACTGTGTTGCACTGCTGTCATAAATCCAGAATCCCATGAGCCGATTGTCGGATTCTCCCGTACCTGCCGCCGCAATATCATTGTATATAATATTATTTCTTATAACAGATCCGTTTTGAAGATAACCGCTGTCAAAATATACTCCGGTTCCCGGCGCATTAACTATTGTGTTATGTTCGAACAAAACACTGCCGCACGAGTAAGCGTTCGGATCTGATACCGCGGCCTGCAAACCTGTTGTGCCATGATAGGCAATTGAATAACGTACCGAAGAACTGCTGCTTCCGATGGCAAACGGTTTTTTCTCTCCTATTGACTGGCAGTTATGCACGATCAATTTTCCCGGGCCGGCGTGCTTTACTTTAAAACCGCATATCGAATCGTATGAGCGGCTGTTTAAAATATAGATATTTCCCTGCGGCTGATTATCGAGATACACCAGGAAATTCGACGAATTGTGATGTGTGCTGTATAAGTCGCGGTTATTATATCCGGTTGCGCGGTCAATTACTATCTCCGTTGACGATTGCACAATATACCCCGTGCAGTTCATAGTGTATGACCAATGGCTGTCGTGCACAACGCAATCGCGCACCATAACGTGGTGAGAAGCGTCAACTTGAATGCCTCCGCGTTCGCCGGCCATGGCATTCTGCACTTCGATATTATCAATAATAACGTGATTTGAGATGTGAATCATCAATCCATGCCCCATGAAATCGCAGTCAAGCACAGCCTTTTCACCCGGGAAGCTTCGTATCTCCACGGGATCCTGCGCTGTAAAATTTTTATTTCTTAAAGGAGAAATCACGCCGCCGGTTTCCCAATTATAATGCTCGTGATACGTGCCATCCCGAACGTAAATTGTTTTTCCATCACCGTAATTGATGCTGCGCATGGCCTTTTCTATTGTCTTAAACGGGGCATTAATTGTTCCAGACCACGTATCGCTGCCTGTGGTTGCCACAAACAGGAAATCATCGGCGCCAACCGTTATAGTCCATGAACGCTCGATAAAATCTCCGGATTCGCGGCTGACGCGGACTGATAGCGTATAAGTGCCGACGTCAGAATCTGAAGGAACCCATTCCACGGTTCCATCCTGACTGATAGACATGCCTGCCGGCGCATTAACCAACTGCCAGGCAAGCGTTTCATTATTTATTTCATAGGCGACAAAACGAAAATCAAGCGGTATGCCAGGATAGGCGCGCATGGGATCAGGCCAGAATAAAATAAAATCATCTTCTATATATGGCGGCAGAGGCGCTGCCTGCGCAAAATGAAGGAATCCGGCGCACAAGAATAAACATCCCGCAAATGCCGATAACAGTTTCAGGGCAAAGTCTCCTTGTCCGGGTTCTTCTACCACATTCCCTTTTCTATCATTATGCAGGCGTTTGCGGTAACGGTTATGCCGTGATTTTTCGCCTTTTGTATCGCAACGGCCGATTCGGAGCCGGGCTGCATCCATATTTCTTTAATACCCAGTTCCCTGCATTCGTCCACTATGTTTTCGGTAACCTGAGAAGGAACTATGGTAATTACCATGTCAGGCACAATACCAAGTTCCTTAAGGCTTTTGAATAATGTATGCCCCAGCACTTCGCCGCCGCGCACGCTGATACCCTTCACATTGTAACCGGCGCTTAACATATCGCGGAATATCTTGTATCCGTACTTCTCAGCGCGGTGCGAGACTCCTACAATCGCTATATTTTTCTGCTTTAAGTTTCCCACCTTCGCTCCTTTTTTCAACGTAATTCATACATTTATAATTTGTGCCTCTTTGGCGTTTAGAAGTCGTCGGCGAGTTCAATTTACGTAAAATATGTTGTTAGGAATGTCATTGCGAGCGGAGCGAAACAATCTTGTTGTTTGACAACGATAAAGAAGAGATTGCTTCGTCACTTCGTTCCTCGCAATGACAGCATTTTACCTATAAACACTAAAGGGATACCATAATTCTATTACTTTATTAAATGGAATACAAATACTCTTAGAGCGTATATGGCGGTATTGGCCGGGGGTTATTTTGGCAGGCGGGCTAAGAACCGGGGGGTTCGCTCCCACAGCGGCATTCTGAAACCGGTTCTAACTGTTTTCTTCTTTATGATGATGCTTTATTACTCTTCCTTCCACCATAAACATCACTTCTTCGCCTATGTTCGTGGAAAGGTCGGCGATGCGTTCAAGGTTTCCGGATATTCTTAAAAGATGGAGGGAACGTTCTATAGCGGATGGATCAACGTTCATGATGTGCACAAGTTCCGCCAGTATCTTATCTTTGAAATCATCCACGACGTTGTCGCGCTCGCAAACGCTTTTGGCAAGTTGCGCGTCCCCGTTGACAAAGGCGTCAATGCAGTCTTTAAGCATTCTCATTACCGCCTCGCTCATTAGAGGTATGTCCTTAAACGGCTTAACCTGCGGCCGTTCAATGAGATAAAGCCCGCTTTCGGCGATGTTAACCGCATGATCGCCCATCCTCTCAAGATCATTGTTCATCTTCAATGCCATAAGGATCATCCTCAGGTCTTTGGCGCGCGGCTGGTACTGGGCAATCATGTTCGTGCAGAGTTCATCAACTTCAACCTCCAGCTCGTTTACTTTCGGCTCATCCTGCTCGATAACTTCGACAAGGAATGCCTTGTTCTTTAAAAGCAGCCCCTTCATGCTTTTGCCGACCATTGATTCGATAACGCCCGAGTATTCCACCAGCTGCTTCTTCAGCGATAATAATCTTTCTGCCAGCATTGCGTTTGCTCCTTTATCCCAAATTTTGCATTAGGGTCGCAAAAGTTGGGTTTATCCGAATTTTCCCGTGATATAGTCTTCCGTGCGTTTATCGCGCGGGACGGTAAAAAGTTTTTCCGTTGTGCCGAACTCTATGAGTTCTCCAAGATACATGAACGCGGTATAGTCGGAGACGCGGGCTGCCTGCTGCATGTTATGGGTTACGATGATAATTGTATAATATTTCTCAAGCTCCTGGATAAGCTCTTCTATCTTTTTTGTCGATATGGGGTCAAGGCTCGCGCACGGCTCGTCGAAAAGTATTACCTCCGGCTCAACGGCCAGGCACCTTGCAATACACAGCCGCTGCTGCTGCCCGCCGGACAATCGTAGCGCGCTGTCATTTAACCTGTCTTTTACTTCATCCCACAAGGCCGCCCGCTTCAACGATTCGGTTACTTTTTGTTCAATAGTGCCTTTATCGTTTATGCCGTTTATGCGTAACCCGTAGGCAAGGTTATCATAGATGCTTTTCGGGAACGGGTTGGGTTTCTGGAACACCATGCCGACGCGGCGGCGTATATCAACGACGTCCACGCCCGGCGCATTTATATCCTTGCCGTCGAGGAGTATTGTCCCCTCGACATGGCTTACCGGCACAAGGTCGTTCATGCGGTTAAAAAGGCGTATCAGCGTGGACTTGCCACATCCCGACGGGCCTATTATGGCGGTTACCTTATTTTCATAGATATGAAGATTGACATTCTTCAAAACATGATTTGAGCCGTAATAGAAATTTACATTTTCGATTTGAATCCTGGCTATTCTTACCTTCAAGTCTTCCATAATAAACTCCCTGGCTGGTTTTAGGTTTAATCTATACCATCTTGTTTCTCTGACGTTGACGGATAATTATCGCCAGAGCGGAGATAAGTAAAACGAGTATCAGCAGCGTCAAAGCGGAACCGTATGCTATCATTGTCTGCTTCTCGGGATGCGTGCCTTCCGTCATTAATGCGTAAATGTGATACGGCAGGGCCATTGTCTCGGACAATGCCGAGTCCGGATAGCCTCTGGCGTAAAAAGTCGCGGCCGTAAAAAGGATAGGCGCGGTTTCCCCGGCGGCTCTGCCGATACTTAAGATTACGCCGGTTAAAATGCCCGGAAGCGCTGCGGGTAAAACAATCCTTTTTATTGTCTGCCACTGGGTTGCCCCCAGCGCAAGCGATGCTTCCCTCAGCGATTGCGGTATTGCCATCAGCGCTTCCTGCGATGCGGATATTATGCCGGGCAAAACCAGTATGCCGAGGGTTAAACTCCCCGACAGAATGGAAACCCCGAAATGAAAATAGTCAACAAATACAAACAGCCCGAACAAGCCGAAGACAACCGACGGCACTCCCGCAAGATTGTTTATGCTCAGGCGTATAACATTGACGGCAATGCTCTTCGGGCTGTATTCGGAAAGATAAATTGCGCACGAAAGCCCGAGCGGAAGCGAGAACAATATGGCGCCTATCGTAAGATAGAATGTCCCGACAATGGCCGGCCCGATCCCGCCTGCGGTCATGGCCTTGCGCGGGGGCGCCGTAAGAAATTCCCAGCTCATTATCTTTATGCCGTTCACGCCGACAAAATATATTATGCTTCCAAGAAACAAAATGGTTATTATAATACAGAGCAGCAGTATGGCAAAACCGGTATTCTGCACTATTTTGTTTCTTGCATTGTTTTTCTTTTTAAAAATCGCCGCTGACGCGATTATATTTTCATTCATTTTTTACCTGCTCAAACCCAGCTTCATGCGGTATCTTTTACTTATTATTTCGGCAACAATATTGAAAACCAGGGTTATCAAAAAAAGAATCAGGCCGATCGCGAATAACGCGGCATAATGCGGGCTGCCCGTAGCAGCTTCTCCCATTTCGGCGGCAATCGTTGACGTCATCGGGCGGACAGGCTCGAAAAAGGAATGCGGTATGACGGCAGCTCCGCCGGCAACCATAAGAACCGTCATCGTCTCTCCAACCGCCCTGCTCATTCCGAGAATTATTGCCGTTGATATGCCCGAACCGGCTGCGGGAATCACAACCTGTGTAAGCGTCTGCCACCGGTTTGCCCCAAGCGCATAGGATGCCTCCTTAAAGCTGGGCGGCACGTAGCTAAGCGCATCTTCCGCTATGCTTGCGATAGTCGGTATAGCCATTATGCCCAGTATGAGGCTCGCGGTAAAGGCGGTAAGTCCTGTCGGAAGATTAAATGTTTCCTGCAGAAACGGCGCGACGACAACCATGCCGAAAAAACCAAATACGATAGACGGTATGCTGGCAAGCAGCTCGATGGCGGGCTTTAATATGGCCTTCTGCCGGTTACTTGCCAATTCATGCAGATAAAGTGCGCTTCCCACGCCCAGGGGCACACAAACGGCCATTGCTCCCGCGGTTACCCAGAATGACGCAAGGATCAACGGTAAAATGCCGAATTCAGGCGGGGAATACGTGGGATACCACGACTTGCCGAACACCAGATCTAAAAAACCGGTAGTCTTCAAGGCGGGCAGCGCTTCTCTAAAAAGGACAATTACTATCCCAAGCAAAAAAATAAGCGACGCAAATGCCAGCGCGGTAAAAATCCATTTATAGATACTGTCTTTAAATCGTCTCATTAATGTGCCTTAATGCTGCAAGTAATATAAAAATGCATTAACTCCCCCTCACCTTAATCCTCTCCCCGCCGGGGAGAGGAAAGTGCGGCATCCACATCTCAGCCCTCTCCCTGCCAGAGAGGAAAGTGCGGCATCCACATTTCAGCCCTCTCCCCGCCAGAGAGGAAAGTGCGGCATCCACATTTCAGCCCTCTCCCCGCCGGGGAGAGGGTAGGGTGAGGGGGAATATAGCAGTTGCGGTAAAACAAACCCTTATTTCAAGCCGACAAAACCCTGTTCTTCTACTATCTTCTGTCCCCCGGCGCTAAGGATGAAATCAATGAAATCCTTCACTTTGCCCTGGGGCTGGCCGTCCGTATACATGAAAAGCGGCCGGGAATAAGGATATTTTCCGGAAAGCACCGTTTCCCGCGATGCAGTTATGCCGTTAATTTTTACGGTTTTTACCGACGGTGTTATATACCCCAGCCCAACGTAGCCGATGGCGCCCGGGGTTCTCGACACGATGCCCGCTACGCCCTGGTTTGCCGCCTGCATAAGGGCGTCCGGCCTTACCTTTGCGCCTTTAAGGGCAAGCTCGCCAAACGCTTCGAATGTCCCGCTTGCACTGTCGCGCGAAACCACCACGATCTTGGCGTTATCTCCGCCAAGCGCCGACCAGTTGCTGATTTTGCCGGTATATATATCCTTAACCTGCTGTTTCGTCAACTCGGCGAATTTATTGGATGGATGCACGATGACGGCTATACCGTCCATTGCAATGACATGGGCTTTCGGGTCTTTGCCTTTTGCCGCCGCCTTCTGGAGTTCCGAATCCTTAAAGGCGCGCGAGCAGTCCGCGATATCGCACCTTCCCTCGATAAGAGAAGTGGCGCCAACGCCGGACCCACCACCTCTGACCGAAATGTTGACGCCGCTATTATTGTCCATGTATACTTCCGCGGCCGCCTGCGCAATGGGCAACACTGTCGTTGACCCCTCGCATACTATCTTCCCGTCGGCGCCCATTCCATTGATCACCGTCGCAAGCATTGTTGCACACACCAGAAAAGCTGTCTTTTTAAGTACATTCATGTTCATTTCTCCTTTTTAAAATTTATGCACAAGGTCAAACTGCACAAGGCTCTTGGGCGCTTTTACCGCGCCGTTTATCAGGTCCATGGCATAGTAATCTATCCCGAAGCTCGTCGCTTTTGTCAGGCCGAAGTTGACGATTATCTCGTAGCCGGTGGAATTAACCGCTCCGCCGTATGCATCCGAATCGCCCAGCTTATTGAGCCATGAATTCTGCTGGAGCTCTCTTTTGATATACTTTACCTGCCATTGTCCCAATGAATCCAGCTTCGCATGGCCAAACTCAAGCCCGTAAGCGCCGCCCGACTTGTCGGACGAAGGCCCGGAATCTCCGTTTGACACGCTGTCGCCGAATATCCCCAGTGCGTAAGGCCCGGCAATTTCGCTGAATTTAACGTCGAGGCTGGGGTTTGTGGCAACGTAATCAAAGGCAGGCGTCCCGTAATTCGGGCCTGCCAACTTGCCGTTCACATTGAGCTTCTGAAAGGCAAGAGCGCCCTTTACCGATATCCTGTCGGTTGGTTTCCATGTAAATCCCGGCTGGATTATGTAAGCGTCGGGATCATCTGCCGCGGTATTGCTTTCGTTGAAGGTAAGCCACGCCCCCGTCAGGAACACACCGGTGTTTTCCGCAACTTTTGTCGCGGCCGTTGCAGCAACACCGTCAGGATTTATGTCGCCGTCCCACAGCAGGTCGGTGGGGTTCCACACGTGCGTACCTGCTTTCATTTTTCCGCCCGTAACAGTCAGCCAGCCGGCGGGCGCGTACTTAATATATGCATAATCAACCATTAGTTGCGCTTTGGCAAAACCGTTGGCAAACGTATGGTTGGTGGATGTCGGCTCCGTATCGTATACCGCTCCGCCACCAGTTGTCGTTGTTTCACCACCGGTTGCAATGCCGAAACCGGCTTCCGCCGATTCAATCATCCTGGTTGAAAATCCGACGCGAAGCCTCATTCTTTCCCTTATTCTCGGGAAGCTTTTTGTAGAATCAAAGTCTCCCTGGTGGCGCAATCTGAGGTCGCTTTTCATTGATATGTTCTGTATCCAGCCGGGAATCGTGCCTACTTCCCCTTTTGCAAGTTTTTTACGCGCTTCTTCATTGCTTTCCGTCATTATCTGCTGCGCCTCGCCGTATGTTATAATTCCTTTTTCGGCAAGTTTGTTGATTAGCATGTCAGCCTCGCCTGCATACGACATATTTTTTGCATACGGCAGGGCAAGCATTATAAGTATTCCTATTTTTACAATCGGCTTCATTTTTCGCATTCTCCTTATTTCATATTTTTACGTTTACGTCCATGATTAACAACCCGTGCGCGGTGATTATCACCTCCCTTATAGCACATCATCCGTTTTGTTACGTGCTATAAGTATATACTCAGGGATTGTTAATTGAATATAAGGATTGCGTTAATGTTTTGTTAATTTTTATTCTTCTAAGCGCTTTTTGCTTTATTTGCCGTATTCTTTCACCCGGCATGTTCAATTCCCTCGATATTTCTTTAAGGGTTTTACATTCTTTGAAAAGCAACCGGAAGACAAGCGCTTCAATATCGGGCATTCCTTCTGGCAGCGGCATGGATTGCGGCGCCGCTGAATCATAAGAAGGCACTTGCAGCTCTTCCGTGAGAGAAACCGCATTCATCGTTTCGCCCTTTTCCCTGTTTAACGCTTCGATCATTTTTTTCTTAACCCAGAAAGACGCGTACGTGGAGAATTTTGCGCCCTTGCCGCTATCATAGCGCTGCCAGGCATCCAGTATGCCGATGTATCCTTCCTGGATGAGATCGTCCATAGGTATGCCATAGTTCCTGTACTTCGAAGCTATCGCTTTTACCAACGGCGCGTATTGGGATATGAGTTTGTCATTTTCCATGATTTCAAGATCCGGCCTCAATTTTATATCCTATGCCTCTTACACTTTTAATAAAACCGCCGGCGGCGCCTAATTTAGCCCTCAAGTGTTTTACGTGAACATCAATTGTCCTGTCAACGACAATTTTCTCGCTTCCCCACAAATGATCGAGAATGGCTTCGCGCGAAAACACGTGTTCCTTTTTAGACGCAAGAAGCTCGAGTATCCTGAACTCCGTGGCGGTCAACTCGATTTTCTGGCCGCCGGCAACAGCACAGTATTTTTCCAAATCAATTGTAAGCGCGCCGCCGCCGATTTCCATCACTTTCCCTTTTTTCTCGCCGGCATTACGCCGTAAAACGGATTTAACCCGGGCAACAAGCTCAAGGGGCGAAAATGGTTTTGTTATGTAATCATCCGCGCCCAATTCAAGTCCGAGTATTTTATCGTTTACCTCATTTTTTGCGGTCAGCATGATAACGGGTACGGAAGAAAGCCGGCTGTCTTGTTTCATGCGCTTACATATATCGAAACCGTCAATGCCGGGAAGCATGAGATCAAGTATTGCCAGGGCAGGACTGTGATTTGCCAGAAATTTCAGAAACTCCCCCGGCTCGGTAAACCCTTTTGCGGCAAATCCCGCCCTTTCAAGGTTGATAACAACCAGTTCCACGATATCGGGTTCGTCATCAACAATTACTACGGGATTCATAAATCTCCCGATACCTGTTTAACAAACTCTTCGACTTTATTTTTAATTGTATCGCGTATTTCCCCGGTTTTCCGCAGCCGCTCCTCATCGGTTCCCGTTGTTGCCGCAGGATCAGGGATATCCCATTGAAATGTTTTATGCACCCCCGGGAATATCGGGCAGCGCTGCGCGGCAACCGCATCACAAACCGTAATCACATAGCGGAATATTTCGCCCCTTTTGTAAAAGTCAAAAACGCTTTTCGTTTTGTTGCCTGAAATATCAATCCCTATGTTTTTCATCGCCGCAACCGCAACCGGATTTAATATCCCGGGTTCCAGCCCTGCGCTATGGGCTTCAAACCTGTCGCCGGCAACGGCATTAAGAAACGCTTCCGCCATCTGGCTCCTTGCACTGTTATGAACGCATACAAATAAAACTCTTGTCTTATCCATGGAACCTCCTTTTGGATAATAGTAATCACATCTGTCCGTTGAAACGCACTGACTTCCCCTCACCTTAATCCTCTCCCCGACGGGGAGAGGAGAGCATAATATTTACGCACTTTCCTCTCCCCGTCGGGGAGAGGAAAGTGCGGCTTCCACATCTCCGCCCTCTCCCCGTCGGGGAGAGGGTAGGGTGAGGGGGATTACAACAGTTGCGATATGATCACTCTTTTTTCGTAATCTGGCACCTGACTTGGTTAACAGTATAAACATTTAGTGTTAACCCTGTATTAAGTTTTTGTTAATTTTGTGTTAAGGCTGAAAATCAGCGGGATCTATGCGGGGAGGGTGATTGTGAAAGTTGTACCTTTACCGGGAATGCTGTCAAGCTTAATAGCGCCATTATGCAACAAAACTATATGCTTGACAATAGAAAGCCCGAGTCCCGTGCCGCCCAGCTTCCGGGAGCGCGATTTATCCACAACATAAAAGCGCTCAAAAATACGGCCGAGATGTTCCCCGGGTATTCCTATACCCGTATCGCGAACATACATCTCTATCCCCCCGTCCTTGCGGGAAACCCCGATCTCGACGGACCCTTTTTCAGTGTACTTTATAGCATTGTCAATCAAATTAATAAGCATCTGCTCCAGCCTGAACTGATCTGCACGAATGGGCGGAAGGTTTTGCTCAACCGCAAGCGTAAGGGAAAGGTTTTTTTGTGAAAGTTTCTGGGTAAAAACATTTGCGGCGGCAACCACAACCTCATCCAGCCGCACCTGTTCGAACCTGCATTCTTTTTCTTCCATCTCCGAGAGTGAAAGCAGATCTTCCACGATGCTGGTTAAACGATCCGTGTGCCGCTTCACTATCTGCAGGTATCTCATGTTCTTTTCGTCTATACTGTCTTCCAGGGTTTCCACGTAGCCCTTGATGGCAGACAGAGGCGTCCGCAGTTCGTGCGATACATTCACGGTGAAATCCTTCTTTATTTTCTCAAGCTGCCTTATTCCAGTTATGTCATGCAACAAAACGACGACTTCCCTCTTGGTCAGAAGATAACTCGCACTGCATAGGTACGCATTGGCGCCTATTGACACTTCTCCCGAAAGGCTCTTTTTACCGGAGAAAGCGCTCCTGATAAGCTGCGAAAACTCCGCCGCACGCACCACTTCCCAGTAAAACTTATCCTTTATTATGTCGTGGCCGGCTATCTTCTGAAAACTTTCGTTGTACAGGATTATCTTCTCTTTTTCGTCAATAACAAACAGGCCGTCCTGGAGCGAAGAAATAATGGTATTGAGTTCCGCCTTCTGCTGGGACAGTTCGCCAAAAAGTGCGCGTACGCGTTCCGTCATGTAGTTGAAACTTCCGGCAAGCCCGCTGAATTCATCGTCCTGGGCAAGGTGGATTTGAGTATCAAAATTCCCGGCGGCCACGCGCCGCGACGCC
>Ga0156557_1065_pt2 | contig 13152 bp, 8 predicted proteins | sample RifOxyB2_FD_111952 | JGI IMG/M metagenome (GOLD analysis project Ga0156557, IMG submission 111952) | Elusimicrobia bacterium RIFOXYB2_FULL_50_12
TTTATCCGGTTAAAACGCATTAACTCCCCCTCACCTTAATCCTCTCCCCGACGGGGAGAGGAGATATACATTTTGTACCTTAATCCTCTCCATCTCGGAGGGATGGAGATACATTTTACGCCTTAATCCTCTCCCCGACGGGGAGAGGGTAGGGTGAGGGGGGAAGTTGCCGTCGTCATTGCGAGCCCAAAGGGCGCGGCAATCTCGCTTTTCATCAGAAGCAACGTTGAGATTGTTTCGCTCTAGCTCGCAATGACCTCAAACGCTAAAATTTTAACCGGCCACCTGTGCTATTTATTACTTCCTCAACATTTTTCGCCACAGAAGTATTCCGCAGGCAAGCGTTACGGCATCGGGCAGGAACAGGACGATGCCGGGGCTGGCATATCCTTTTTCAGCCGCGTTTATGCCCGTAACAAGCAGCACGTAATAACCGAACAGGAAAATCAGGCTTATGCCGAAACCGATGGATTTTCCGCCGCGCTCGAGCACTATGCCGAGAGGTATGCCCGCAACCGCAAAAATAAACGGCGCAAATGCAAGCGTCCACCGCAGCCAGTATTCCGTTTCAAAAAACGTGGTAGACATTTTTTTCTGGCGATATTCTTTTATCTGCCGTCTTAACTCGCTGCCCGACATCTCCCTCAGCGACTGGCTGAAAGGTAGAACCTGGCCGCCTAAGGGGATAGAAAAACTGTAGCGGGCAAACGTAAGATGAACAAGTGTCTCCGGTTCCGCGGGGTTTGGCTTCTGCCAGTATCCGCTCGACATGACAAAAATAGCCGCCTCGGGAGATACGGAAACCGTGGCCGATGCCGCGCTTATGCGCCAGGGGACGCCTTCCTCGGAAGGGGAAAACTTGTAAATACTTACTCCTACAAGCCTCTGCGGCTCCACTTTTTCAGCATAAATACGGTATTCCCCAAGATTTGTTATCGCTTTTTCCTCGAATTTCACAAGAGGGTGGCGGCGCAACACCTCCTGATACATACCGCGGAACTTGCTGTTCGTAAGCGGGGAAAGATTCTGGTTGTAATAAGCAAGGAAAACGCTCAATGAGAAAAGCATAATGATAAGCGGCAGCGTGAAAACCCCGTAGGAAAGCCCGGCGGAACGCATGGATGTGATTTCATTGTCTTCGGACAAGCGGCCGTAGGCAAGAAGCACGCCGAAAAGCGCGGCCATGGGGATGGTGAGCGACAATATATTGGGAAATGCCAAAAGGAACAACTTCAATACTATGAAAAATGAGATTCCCTTGCTTAAGAACAGGTTAATAAGCTGGAAAACCTGGTCCAGAAGCAGAATACCGGAGAACACGGCCAACCCGAAAAAGAACGACTCCAGAAACTCCCTGATAATGTAGCGCTGTATTATTTTCACGACGATTTATTATATCAAAATTGAGTGGAAAAACAAAAGAAATTTAGCTATAATATTCTACCATATTATGAGACGTGTTTTTTCATTTATTGGTACTGCCCTTTTGCTGGGTTGCGCCATTTTAACCATAAAGGGACAGGACCTGTTGCCGGGAAAACGGACGTTTTCAATCCTGGGCAGTCAGCGTCCTTCTATTTTGTCATCACCGGAATCCTCCGAACTCACCGTTTCTTCTCCCGCCACAACCGTCGGCGTATCTTCGATTACAATGGATACGAGCATCCTTCCGTTGTCGCCAACTCCACAGGAAAGAGCCGGCAACGAATTGGCGGAATTTCTTGAAAACAAGAAGTGCTTTACATACTCTCATGACCGCTGGCTTAAAATGCGCAAAACCCTGGAAAACGGCCGCACACCCGGCGAGGATGATGTCGGGATAACTACCGCCTCGAAGCCGGCGCCGCTTCCTTTGCCGCCGGGGCTTTCGGTAGACCTGCCTTACGAATCGCAGCTATCCATCTCGGGGCGAAAAACAATCGGGGTTGCCTGGAAATCCACCATATTCGATAAACCCGAGAGCCAGAGAAGAGTAAACTCGAGCTCTCTTGATATGACCCAGGAACTCCAGGTGCGCATAAAGGGGCGGGTGGGAAGAAAAATAAACGTCAACGTTGATTTTGACGACACCAGCGCCGACAAGCGCGACATATCCGTCATTTACAAAGGCGACCCGGAAGAAGTCGTGCAGGAAGCGGCTTTTGGCGACATAACGATGTCTCTTCCCTCCACGGAATTCGTGGGCTACTCGCGCCAGCTTTTCGGCGTAAAGCTTGATGCCAAATATAAAAAGATGCGCGGGTGGGGATTTTTCAGCCGCACCAAGGGGCTTTCCGAGGTAAAGCGTTTCTCGGGAAACACAAAGCTTGAGCGAAAAATAATACCGGATACGGCATACATCGCGCAAAAGTATTATCTTATAAAGTTTAACGGCGACAGCATAAAAAGCGGCACGGTAAAAGTATACCGCGACGACCGCAACCAGAGCAACAACAACATAAACACCTCGTCAAATACGGTAACCGAAACACTGGCCGACGGTTTTACGACGACGGCAAACACGTTCACCGGCAATTTCGATACGCTGGCGCCGGGGCAGGACTATACGGTGGACTATGACCGCGGTATAATAGTTTTCCGCAGCCAGGTGCCTGCAAATTACGTCATCGCCGTGGATTACCAGAAAGAGGATGGCAGCTTCCTTCGCGATTCCGGCAACACGCCCGGCGCATGGAAAATACTGAAGGACGAGAGCAACACGGCGGGCATTACGCGGGAATTGAAAACATTTTATTCTCTCGGAAACGTAAAAGTAATACGCGACAACGGACGGGGAAATTTCCTTTTGCGCGTTGAGGATTTAAACGGCGGCGTTCCGTCAATACTTGAACCCGGCGGCAAACCGGCGCCATCGTACCCTTCAAACATTTCGGTTGATTTCGATAACGGCATATTTAATTTCGAGCCGCCGGAGGGCAACCCGCTGCCCGCCGATCTATACACCTATAAGAATCATCGCTACAACATAATGGCGGAATACCGTTACAGGATAAAATTCGTTTCACTTAGGCCCGGCATAGTCCCGCAATCCGAGCGGGTAACGATGGACGGCAAAGTCCTGGCGCGCGACACCGATTATTTTATTGATTACGATGCCGGTATCGTAACATTTTACAATGAAGGCAGGATAGACGAGAACACGGTTATAGAAGTGGCTTACGACTACGCCCCGTTCGGCTCCAGCGGCGGCTCAACGCTGGTAGGGTTGCGCTCGGAATTATCGCTGACCGACAACATATTCGTAGGCTCAAGTTTTATCTACGATTTTGCCGCAAAGCCGTTGACCGTGCCTGACGTGCGCACGACGCCTTCGAGCCTTATGGTTTTTGAAGCCGATTCGCGCGTGCAGAACGTCAAAGTGCCGCACCTGCCGCTTAATTTTTCCGCGGGCGGCGAGATTGCGCTGAGCAACCGCAACCCGAACATCATGGACGGCGGCAAGGCAATCGTCGAGTCCATGGAAGGCATAAAGCAGGAAGACAATGCATCGCTGTATTATGAAAGCTGGCAGCCGGGCGCAACACCGTCGGGCGCGCGTTATTACAAAGACGATATTTCATGGAACAACGAGGATGTCTCCGAAAAAACCATAAATCCCGCCATAACCGATACTGACGACGAAAAGCAGCAGGTGCTAAGTATTGATTACGACCTCACCCGTTCCAACGAGGTTTCCATTGTCCAGCCTTTCTCCGCCACCGGCATAGATTTTTCGCGCAAACTTTACATTGAAACCTGGATTTATGGCGACGGGAAAGGCGAAGACATTACATTCGGTTACGGCTCGTTCAGCGAAGATGTTGACAGTTCGGGCGCTTTAAAAACCGAGGATATAAATAACGACGGCACATTGAACCCGGGCGAGGACACAGGCTGGGAATTTATCAACCCGGACGGCACCGTAACCCGCGTGGGCGCAGGCAACGGAAAGATAGATACGGCAGATCTCGACACAAATGGCAGCCTTAACCGCATAGATTGGGATCGGGGGCCGTTCGGGGCCGGCAGCGGAAAAACAATGACCGACGCCACAGGCGAAGTGCACGCAAGCGTAAACTGGACTGGCTGGCGCCTTTTTAAGATACCGCTTTCTATTTTGCAACCGCTTGACTGGCAGACCATCAAGCAAGTCCGCATTACCGTGGGCGGCTCGGGGCAAAAAGGAACCGTGAAAATAGCCGGCATTTCCGTCGTAGGAAATAAATGGGAACCGGCGGGAACGTTTGTGGAAGGCAGTTCGCTGACCATATCCGGAATAAACAACGAGGATGACAGTTTATACGTTTCACTGCTTTCCAATCCAGACTATGAAAGCCTGTACGACATACAGGATAGCGACACCTCGGAACGAAAAGAACAGGCGCTCGCCTTAAATTACAGCGTCAACACGGCAACCGTAACGGAACTCGCCACAAAATTGACTTACGGCCGGCCTTACGATCTGTCCAACTACAAGATATTCAACCTGTTCGTGTACGGTAACGGGAGGCCCGAGGACACGTTCTTCATTCAAATCGGCAACGATACGAACTATTACGAATATTCAACGCCGATAAACTGGGCGGGCTGGCGGAGAATAGCCATATACCAGCACGATGTCAACCGGGACAACAAACCCGACCAGTGGGCGGTAAATTCCCTGGGCGATGCAACCGATGCGTACGGCGCCGTAACAAAACATACGGGATCTCCGTCATTTCAAAACATAAGCCAGATAAAGCTGGGCGTGCGCGCCGCCGGGCCGAAGACGGCCAGCATCTGGGTAAACGACATATACGTTACAGATTCCTGGGTTAAGAACGGACAGGCCTGGCGCGCCAACGTGGACTTCAACGTGCCGGGCTGGGCGAGCTTCGGCGCAAAACGCAAGGACGTAAACCGGAACTTCGAAACGTTTTCAGCGGGCATCTATAACCGCGACTACCTGGAAGATGCGGGCTATTTTAATTTTAACCGCATACAGTTTCTTCCTATCAGCACCAACCTTACGCGCACGCTTACCGTAACCCCGTCCGTGGTGCAAAACCAGAGCGACCTCGTCTCGGTGCTGGAAGAAGGCAGGGTTGTAAACTTTTCGGGATCGGCATCGGCCAATCTTAACCTCGGGCAACTGCCGCGCATCGGTGGCACGTACAACCGTTCTATCACGGACACCCAGCAACTAAAACAACTTGAAGACCGCGAAACGTGGACAGGCTCGCTGAGCTACTCCAACCCGTTGAGGCTTCCTGTCCTGCCCACGGGGTTTTCGGCAAATTATTCAGTTTCAAATTCTTTTTTCCGGCCGTGGGTGCCGGTTGAAAAAAGCACATCAACAAGTTTCCTTGGGCTTGACGCGCTGAACGATTATCTTAAAATCAAAGACTATAATACGCTGGAAATATCGGAGTCCTGGAGCGGGCAGGCCCCGTTCCAATTCTGGAACGGGTTTACGCTTTCGCCAAGCTATTCGCTGCGCAGGGTGAGAGAGAAAAACAAGGCGTTCGATAAGGATCACGAAGAGTACCCTAAATCGGCAGGCCAGGGGGCGGGCGCAAGTTCATCGTTAAGGCTGTTTAACTGGCTGGTTCCCACTTTTACATATAACATAAATACCAATGAAAGCTACAATCTTACCTACAGCTCAGGCCCAGTCGTTACCATGTGGCCCGGCCGCACAACCAAGTATATCGAGCGCGCAAGCAACGGCGAAGTATCGCTCAATTTCCAGGTAAAGGACATCATCAAGTTTCCCTACACTCAATCCCTGGGCTTCTCGTCCTCGTACCGTTTCCAGGATAACGATTCATACGACAACGTTCCGTCGAGCTATACCGCTATCGGGCTTGACCAGCTTTGGGTGCGCGACAGCCGGCTTTCGTTCGGAACTACTGATTACGTGAATAAATCCCTGCGTTCGCTGATAAAAAGGGACGATATACGCTTAAACGGCCGCTACAATCCGTTCGAGGCATTTTTAATGGGCGGCCGGCTGTCCGCCATCAAAACGTTTTCAACCAATTTCACTTACACGCGCAACGAGGAACATACATATAATACCGGCACGCAAAGCGACACATACACGAAAATATGGCCGGACATTATTTTTAGCATCTCCCGGTGGGAACAGTTGGTCTGGCTGGAAAAATGGCTAAGCGACACACAGCTGAACTTCCGCCACCAGAAAAAATTTTCCGAGAAGGATGCCGGCGCAAGCCCGTTGTCAAAAAATGAAAACTATAGTTACGGTTCGGACGCGCGGTTTTACCTATTGAAAAAAATAGACATTAATTTTTCCGTTAACTCATCCGGCAGCACGGATCATGATCTTACAAAAATGCCCGCGCTGCTTACTCAGGAAAGCAGCAACCTCTCATGGTCCGGGCAGGCGGGCGTAAATATCAGGAGGTGGCGCTTCACCGGGCGCTACGACAACGGCCGCTCATCGGCCAAGGATGGCACGGGTAAACTTACGCAACACCTGTTGAATAACACGTATACCCTTCAAGTATACTCCGACATGTCTTTTCCGAACGGGTTACCCATACCTTTTACAAATCGCACCCTGCCGTTGACAAACCGCCTGATCTATAATGCAAATATTAAATACGCCCAGCAGACCTCGCTGCTAAACGTCGGGCGGGACAACACCAACAGCTACGGCCTGAGCATGAATGCGGATTACGAGGTTTCACAAAATTTCAGGGCAGCCCTGGGCATGGCCTGGACGCGCACGGAAAACCGCGACCTGCCGGACGAAAATTTCCAAACCATAGAAGCCTCCGGCCGCCTAACCATACAATTCTAAACAGCTGATATTTCTCAAGCAGTTGTATCGTCATTTATTGATGTTCGAGCTGCTGTTTGCGGGGCGCGGTCCCTGTATCGCGCTGGCCGTTTCAGTTATCCAACGATTTTAGAGGCCGGATCGTTCGGAGAACGATCCCTACAAAAATAGTGTCTCTTTAGCAGTTTGAGGTCATTGCGAGCGAGAGCGAAGCAATCTCGACGTTGCTTCTGATGAAAAGCGAGATTGCCGCGCCCTTTGGGCTCGCAATGACGACGACAACTTCAAACTGCTAAAGAGACACCAAAAATAGAAATTGCGTAACATCACTAACTTCAATGGCTACGTTTTTTGAGCATTTTTTGCATTTCTTTTTTCCGATAACTTGCGAGGCCTGCGGTTGCGGCCTTCCGGCTGACGACTACTACAGGGTGTGCGCGGCCTGCCGCGAAAAAATTCGTGCCATCTCCGGCCTTTATTGCCGGCGCTGCGGCATACCCCTGCCCGACGGGGGAGAACATTGCTATCACTGCCGCGAAAAAAAATCATTTCATTATGAACGCCTGCGAGCCGCCGCCGTTTACGATGGCATTGTTCCAGGCTTAATCTACCAGTTTAAATACTTGCACAAGGAATACCTTAAACGTTTCCTCGGGAAATTGCTTGTCGAAGCGCTTGGCCAATACCCGGAACTGTTGCACACAGATATAGTTATCCCCGTCCCGCTCCACTGGACAAGAAAATTTCAGAGGGGATACAACCAGTCGGCATTGCTGGCCGCAATCGTAGCCGGCCATATCAATAAACCTTTTAATGATTCTATCCTGTTAAAAAGCAAATTCACCTCGCCGCAAGTAGGGCTAAACCGCGAGAAACGCCTGCAAAACCTTGCAAACGCCTTCGTTGTCCGCAATCCGGCGTACATAAAAGGTAAAACCATACTCTTAATTGACGACGTCTGCACCACAACCTCAACCCTGGAACAATGCGCCGCCACCCTCCGCCGCGCCGGCTCCACCCATGTCTCAGCCCTGGTCCTGGCCCGCGACTAAAACAGACGAATGCCCACAGTTTTGTAGCAATTATGATTAAAACAGCATTGACAAAGTTAATATATATGCTATAATTAGCATTGAAATACATATAAGAATACCATAAAGGATATATTTATGAATTACTGGGACAAAAAAACAGTTCGCAGACAATTGGACAATAAACTGGCGGTTTTAAAGAATTTTGCGTCTTTTGGCACACCGCAAGGGGGATGGATTAAAACTATACGCGAATCGCTGGGATTATCTTCACGTCAATTGGGAAAGAAGGCGGGGATTGATCAATCGCGTATTTCCCGGTTGGAAAACGCGGAAACAAACGGCAATTTGACATTGTCTTCATTACATAAGATAGCCAAAGGCATGGGTATGCGGTTCGTATATGGTTTTGTTCCGGAACGCACATTGGAAGAAATGGTTAATGCCAGGGCGGAAGCAATAGCCCAAAAAAGAATGAAGCGACTTGACACTACGATGCGCCTGGAAAAACAGGGACTCTCTGGCGAAGAACAAAAGAAAGCGCTCAAAGATATGATCGAAAAAATATTGATCGAACAACCAAAGGGCTTCTGGGACGAAAATGATGATTGATTATCCGCAAGACGCCACACCTCTTGATCACGATGAAATAGTCGGCTTAAAAATACTGCATATTACCACTCGCGAAGAACTGAACAGATTCGAGCAGGATAACATTAACGAAGCCATGCAATGGTTGGTAACCCGGCACAAAAGCGATATCCTGACCGAAAAGTTCATAAAAACATTACACAACAAAATGTTTGGTAAAGTTTGGCGATGGGCAGGATCTTTCAGGCGTTCAGGCAAAAACATCGGAGTTGATTGGATGCAGATCCCGGTTCATATACATTCACTTTTAGCTGATGTGCGTTACTGGGTTGACCGACATACCTATCCGCATAATGAGATAGCCGTACGTTTCCATCACAAATTGGTATGGATTCACCCATTTCCCAACGGCAATGGCCGCCATGCACGCTTAATGACAGATATTTTTATGAAAACTGTTTTGAAACAAAAACCTTTTTCTTGGGACAATGAAAATATTGACATTAATACACGGGCAAGAAGCAAATATATTGCCGCATTGAAAAAAGCGGATACAGGTGATTATTCAACACTTATGGATTTTGTCCAAAGCAATTCGAAAACTTTTTAAAGTTTGACTTTATTCGTTTAATTTTATACCATACTTTTAATTCAACATATCCCGCCTGCGGAAAAAAATTACCGCTAAAAAGACTGGGAAGTAGGCTGCACGGTTGGCAGAACAACATATCATATTCAACATGCCCTACTTATATGTATGAAAGGAGCACGCACAATGGCTGTTAAAATTGGAGTAAATGGGTTTGGCAGAATCGGACGCCTGGTTTCAAGAGCGATTCTTGAACGCAAAGACAAGAACATCGAGCTGGTTGCCATCAACGACCTTACCGATGCCAAGATGAACGCGCACCTTTTCAAGTATGATTCCGTTCACGGCCGTTTCCCCGGCGAAGTAAAAGCGACGGGCGAAGACGAGATAACCGTTGACGGCAAAAAAATCAAAGTTTTAAAGAAAAAGGATCCGGCAGAGCTTCCCTGGAAAGACCTCGGCGTTGAAATAGTCGTGGAATCCACCGGCCTTTTCACGGTTAAAAAAGACGGCGTAAATAAAAAAGGCAAGGAAGTGCGCGGCGCCGAAAATCATATTACAAAAGGCGGCGCAAAGAAAGTAATCATTTCCGCACCTGCCGAAGGCGAAGACATCACCATAGTTATGGGCGTCAACGACTCTAAATACGACCCGAAAAATCATCACGTGGTTTCCAACGCATCCTGCACCACCAACTGCCTTGGCCCCGTGGCGAAGGTTATATTCGACAAATGGGGAATCGAAAAAGGCCTCATGACCACGATTCACGCCTATACCAACGACCAGAAAGTGCATGACATGGCGCATTCGGACGCCCGCCGCGCACGCGCCGCAGCTCTTTCAATGATACCGACCTCGACCGGCGCAGCAAGGGCGATCGGCCTGGTAATACCGGAGTTGAAGGGCAAACTTGACGGCTTTGCAATCCGCGTGCCGACACCCAACGTCTCCGTGGTTGACCTTACTGCCCATCTTACAAAAAAAGCAACCGCTGAAGAAATCAACGCGGCGCTCAAAGAAGCTGCCGAAGGCAAAATGAAAGGCATCCTCGGCTATACCGACGAGCCTCTCGTTTCCATTGATTTCAACCACGATCCGCTAAGCTCGATAGTGGATTCAAAAAATACGAAAGTCATAGGCGACAACCTTGTTAAAGTGCTTGCATGGTACGACAACGAATGGGGTTACTCCAACCGCGTCGTTGATCTTATTAACTTCATGCTTGCAAAGATGTAAAAGCTGTTTGACACTGCACTGGAACATTATGAAACGGGTAAGCGAGCGGGTATAAAACTCTTTCGCTTACCCGTGCCTTTCTTATCAGTATTAGTGTAGCGTCGCGCTTATACCTTGACATTTGCGACGCTACACTAGGGGGAAAATATGAACCTTAAACGCATACTGGTGGTTATTACAGACGAAGAGACCGGCAAACTTGCGGAAACCACGTTACAGCTTGACGGTTATTCCGTTATTCGTGTTACGGATGCGCTGAACGCGCTTGAATATGCGCGCCTCAATAAGCCGGATCTTGTTATCGTAGACATTGACATGCCCCGCATGGAAGGCCTTACGCTTAACCGCCGTATCCGTCATGACAGGGAAATTCATTTCGTTCCCATAATCATGCTTACCAGCGCAAGAACGCACCCGGAGGACAGGATCGCAGGCCTTAAACTCGGCGCCGACGATTATCTTCTGAAACCCTTCGTTCCACAGGATCTTTCAATTAAAGTCAGCCGGCTGATAATCCGCGGCGAAGAGCACCGCGCGTTCAGCCCGCTTACCAGGCTGCCCGGCAATTACGCGCTTGAAGCGGAAATAACCAAACGGATAGAATCCAGAAAACCGTTTGCGGCATGTTATTTCGACCTTGATGATTTCAGGCAATTCAACGACCATTACGGTTACGAACAGGGCGACCGGGTTTTGCGGTTTTTATCCATGATCATATCGGGCGCGCAAAACCAGTGGGGAAATAAAGGGGATTTCCTGGCGCACCTCGGCGGAGACGATTTTGTGCTTGTAACCGCACAGGATAAAGTCAAGGCGGTATGCGACCAGGTTATACACGAATTTAATCATATAATACCGGATTATTACGAAGAACACGACCGCAAGAGCGGATTTATAACGGTGCTAAGCCGCAAAGGCGAAAGCCGGAAATTTCCTTTGATGACAATTTCGGTTGCCGTCGCGCCCAACGAAAGTTCTTCGATAAAACATTATGCCCAGTTGCTTGACATTCTAAATGAGATGAAACATTACGCAAAAAAACAGCCCGGCAGCGTATGGGTAAAAGACCGGCGGCAGCAGACAATAACTAAAGAGTAAGGAGCAGACAAATGAAAAAGACAATCAAGGACGTACCGCTTAAATCTAAAAAAGTTCTGGTGCGGGTTGACTATAACGTACCGCTTAACGACCAGGGGCAGATAACCAACGATAAGCGCATAGCCGCCACCCTGCCGACGATAAACTACCTTCTTGAACAGGATTGCGCGGTGATACTGATGTCCCATCTCGGCCGCCCCAAGGGCAAGGCCGTGCCGTCAATGAGTTTAAAACCGGCCGCTGCCCGCCTGGGAGAATTATTAAAGAAAGAAGTGTTTATGGCTCCGGACTGTGTCGGCCCTGAAGTTAAAAAAATGGCCGCAAACCTTAAAAACGGCCAGTTGCTCCTTCTTGAAAACCTGCGTTTCCACGCGGAAGAAGAAAAGAACGATGCGGCATTCGCGGCGGAACTTGCATCGCTCGGCGAAGTCTTCGTGCAGGACGCTTTCGGCACCGTGCATCGCGCACATGCCTCAACCGCCGGCATAGTTAATCACATGCCGCTTGCCGCATGCGGATTCCTGGTGGAGAAAGAACTGAAATTTCTGGGTGAAACCCTTAACAATCCGCGCCACCCGTTCCTTGCCATACTCGGCGGAGCCAAGGTTTCGGACAAAATAGCGGTGATAGATAACCTTCTGACAAAGGTGGATTCCCTGATAATCGGCGGAGCCATGGCATATACCTTCCTGAAAGCCGAAGGCATCGAGACGGGCAAATCCCTTGTCGAAGATGATAAACTTTCCGTGGCGCGCGACCTTCTCAAAAAAGCCCAGGATAAAAAAATCAGCCTGTTAATCCCGATTGATCATATTATAGTTGACAAGGTTGACTTCGCGGGCAAAAAGGTTGACAGCGCCGCCAGCATAAAAGAAACCGAAGGCGCTGAAATCCCGGACGGCTTTTACGGCGTTGACATCGGCCCCATGACGATAAAGCGCATAGCCCCGGTCGTTATGGAAGCCCGGACCATAGTATGGAACGGCCCCCTCGGCGTATTCGAGATAGACCAGTTTTCCAAAGGCACCATCGAGATAGCAAACCTCGTTGCCCAGGCCACTGAAAAAGGAGCCGTATCCGTCATAGGCGGCGGCGACTCAATCGCAGCCGCAAAAAAAGCCGGCGTAGACAAAAAGATCTCGCACATCTCCACCGGCGGCGGCGCATCCCTGGAATTCCTGGAAGGCAAACCCCTCCCCGGCATAGCCGCACTGCCGGATAAATAGAATTTAACGTAAAGCGTAATCCCCTGCAAAATCAGGGAACCTTATTCATTAAAAATTCCGGACACGGTGCCAAAATTGCCTTTTAGCCGTCATGCCGGATCACCTTACAGGCTGTGTCATAATTGCACTTTTCGTCATTGCGAAGGAGCGAAGCGACTGCGGCAATCTCGCTATTACGATGGGAGCATCAACGAGATTGCTTCGGCCAAGGCCTCGCAATGACCGTGAAAGGCCGGGTCGGGACATTAAAAGCGGGGCGACTGTACTTTGAGAAGCGATTATTCGGGGCAAGCAACTTTTACTTTTAAACAAACTATCAGGAAACGCAAAAAGCTTCCCTGGCTTTTTTTGTTGTTCCTGATATTCTCACCCATTACTACAACAAACATCTCCGCCGAAGTAACAAACACCCCCGAAACCCTGATAATCCCCGCCGGCGAAACCCTTACCCTGGGCGGCACGCATTATTATTCCAACTCTGTTGAAATCTACGGCACGCTTCTAATCCGGCCATACGATGGTTCCACACACACTGGACATATATCAATAAACACTCCCGCTCTTACCATACATCCTTCCGGTAGGATTTCCGCAAATCTCAAAGGTTATCGCGGC
>Ga0156557_1059_pt1 | contig 13118 bp, 8 predicted proteins | sample RifOxyB2_FD_111952 | JGI IMG/M metagenome (GOLD analysis project Ga0156557, IMG submission 111952) | Elusimicrobia bacterium RIFOXYB2_FULL_50_12
CCGGACAAAATTGGCGCTGCAAAATTCATCTTATCGGGTTAACAGGCCACAGGGTGGACTCAAAGCCACACCTTCCCGGCGGATTGTCTTACAGCTTTCAGTAATTAATTGATGTTAGGCAGTGGCCGTCATTCCGGCATGGTTTAAGCCGGAATCCAGGGTTTTGAATTACGTCAATGCATCTGGATGCCGGATTAAGGCCTCCGGCATGACGTAATGCGGGTAATGAGTAAGACCAGTAATTAATTGATGTTAGGCAGCTTGTCATTGCGAGAAGCTTGGCGACGAAGCAATCTCGCCGTTTTGATACGAAACAGCAAGATTGCTTCGCTTCGCTCGCAATGACAGCAGCTTTGACATTTCTTGCGTAACATCAGTAATTAATTTTAAGGGAGGCGTATGGAGCCTGAAATAATCCGGCCGGTTATTCTTGCGGTTGACGATGAGCCGAGCATGGGGGAGTCGTACAAGATGCTCCTGGAAGAAAAGTATTCTCTCTTTTATGCTTCTACCGGGCACGAGGCGCTTGAGATAGTGCAAAAGGAGCCGGTGAACCTTGTGCTTCTGGACGTATTGCTGCCCGACATGGACGGCATGGACATATTGAGAAGAATAAAGGAAATAAGCGACGCCGACGTTATAATGGTTTCCGCGGTAAAAACCATGCGCACGGCCATCCAGGCCGTGAAACTGGGCGCTTACGATTACGTGTCCAAGCCATTCGATATAGACGACCTGCTTGCCACCGTCGGAAAGGCGATAGAAAACCAGAATCTTAAAAAGGAAATAGTTTATCTTAAATCATCGCTTCCTTCGGCGCAGGGCGAGCGCATGGTTGGCAGCAGCGAAGGCATACGCCGCGTATTTTCGCTGATCTCGGAAGTGTGCAATACGCAATCCACCGTGCTTATCACTGGTGAAAGCGGTACGGGCAAGGAGCTGATAGCGCGGGCTGTTCATTTCAGCGGTTACCGCAAGGACAAGCCTTTCGTTGCCGTTGACTGCGCAACCATCCCGGAAAATCTTGTTGAAAGCGAGTTGTTCGGCCACGAGAAGGGCGCCTTTACGGATGCGACTTCGCAAAAAATCGGCAAGTTCGAGCTTGCCAACGGCGGGACGTTGTTTCTTGACGAGATAGGAAACCTTCACCAGGACATACAGAGTAAAATACTAAGGGTGCTGGAGGTGCGCGAAATCCAGCGCGTGGGCGGCACTAAAACCATAAAGATAGACGTGCGCGTTATTTCTGCGACGAATATTGACCTGAAAAAAGCCGTGAAGGACGGCAAATTCAGGCAGGATTTATACTACCGGCTAAACGTCTTTCCCGTCTATGCGCCCGCCCTGCGGGAGCGCAAGGAAGACGTTCCTCTTCTTATAAACCATTTCATATCCATCTATAACCGGCAGTTTGGAAAAGATATTCACGGCGTATCCAAGGAAGCGATGGAGCTGCTTGTCAATTACAGTTGGCCGGGCAATATCCGGGAGCTTCGCAATGTCATTGAGCGGCTGGTAGTGCTAAGCAAGGAAGACATAATCTCCCATAAAAGGTTGCCGCTCGATATATTGTTCCCGGACGAGGACAAGGGGGGCGATATGGATAACAAGGCGCTGTTAAAAGAAGCGCGCTATGAATTTGAAAAAAGATTTATTCTCAAAGTTCTTGAACGCGCCAACTGGAACCAGACAAAGGCCGCGCAACTGCTGGGGATTCACCGCAACGCCTTATTGCAGAAAATAAATATTTTTAAACTTCGCCCGTTTATTGACCACGCCAAATCCGGCCAATCCAAAGACTGATAACCAACGCGGTAGTCGGCGCTCCCAAATAGTATCCTGTTTTCAATAGCACAGTTCAATATGCATTACTGCATATTAAACTGTGCTATATATATTGTCTTTTCGTGGTTTACCGCTGGCATACTAATTGCTTTACTATTATAAGTCGCTAAGCGGGGCTAGTATAGAGTGGGACTACAATAAGCATTGCGCTGGGGACTCAAAAAGGAGATAAATATCCTTGCCATCATAACCGGTGGCAGGGATTTCCTTTTTTATGTCGCTTTAGCCGTTTGAGGTCATTGCGAGCGAGAGCGAAGCAATCCCGACATTGCTTCTGATGAAAAGCGAGATTGCCGCGCCCTTTGGGCTCGCAATGACTACGACAACTTCTAAACGGCTAAAGAGACACCCTTTTTTATGCATCAAATAACCGCAGCGGGAAATATAAAAATATAAAAATTAAGCTTGAAATCAATATGTGTTTTGGTTATACTTATTCCGTCTGATTTATTCTGCAGGAGCCGATGCCCCATTACTTACATATTACAAAAAAAGTAGTTTATATAATTTTATTTTCGGTGGTGTTTTTCGCCTGCGGTAACAAGTGCCTGGCCGCGGATCGTAATATTGTCGCCATAATAAAAAATAAGGATCTCAGTTATTATAATGAAATGATTGACGGGTTCAAGGCTGCGGTTGCGGCAAGGAAAATAGCTATAACCTGTAATGAGTTCGTGATGGGAGACGGTGACATAAACGAAAAGATCAAGGCAGCCGCGCCGCGCATGATCTATGCCCTGGGCTCAACGACTTTAAAAAAAATAGAGCAAACCGTAAATAATGTAGCTGTCGTTTACTCCGCTGCTTTTGCGGAAGGCGACGACGTGCTCCATGGCGATAACGTTACCGGCGCAAATTTTTACGTCTCCGTTACTGACCAGTGCGAAAAGTTAAAACAGATAATACCCGGGATAAAAACAGTTGGTGTCATCTATAACCCCGATGCCAACGAAAAAACAATTGCAATGGCTGGGAGAAAGCTTTCCGCCAGCGGGATTACTCTCGCGTTATTCCCCGCAAGAACGCCCGCGGATATTCCCCACCTCGAAAATATGTCGGTTGACGCTTTGTGGCTTTTCCCCGACCCCGTCGTTGCGCAACAAACGATAGTTACACGAATATTATATACGGCTCTCATAAAAAAAATACCGGTGATAGGTATTTCTCCGTCATATGTCAAGGCCGGGGCATTTATGGCGCTGACATGCGATTACAGGGACGTCGGCAAACAGGCCGGCGAGGCAGCCGCCAGGATACTGCAGGGCGAAAAAGCTTCCGAAATCGCAGTTACCACTCCCCGTCAATTCAAGTTGTATCTAAACCGGTCAGTAGCGGATAAATTGCAGGTCAGCATTCCGCACTATCTCATTTCCGAAGCAAGCGAGGTATACGGAGAATGAGAATAGGAATCGCGGCCAAGCTTAACCTGCTTGTTATCTGCATGGTTGCCATGCTTGGTTTTTTCTTAAGCTGGTTTTTCATCAGGCATGAGACCACTTCCTTAATCAGCGAATATGACAAGAGAGTCGAGGCTATATCCAGGAATTTTGCCTACAACTGTGAATACGGCATACTTGTCGGAGACAAGGACGGCCTCCGGCGGCTTATCGCCGGTGTAAAAAATGAAGAAGATATAATTTATGTAAGCGTAAAAGATAAAAGCGGCAGGATATTGGTTCAATGGTCCGCCGGCCCGGATGCTGCAGGTGGAAACACAAGGGAGTTTATAAAATCGGTTATATCAAAGACTGTCCGGCACGAACCCGGAGAGTACGTTGACGTATTCGAGGAACAGCCGGAAATCGAGGAGATAGTAGGAAGCGTCCGGTTGGGATTTACGCTTTCGGCGCGCGACCGGCAGATAAGGCAGGTGCGTTCCGTTGTCATGCTGTTCGTGTCCTTTGCGACGGTATTGTCTACTATCCTGGCCTATGGCGTAATACGCATTTTTATCGGGCATACCCTGGTGCCGCTTGTGGACGGAATAAAAAAATTCGCGGCCGGGGATTTGCGCCATCGTGTCGTGATGAAGGGCAGCGATGAGCTTGCCGAACTAGGGGCATTGTTTAATTCGATGGCGGAAAACCTGTCCGCGACGCTGGTTTCCCGGGAATTCGTCGTCAACATTATAGATTCCATGATGAACTGCCTCATAGTTGTAAACGGCCAGGGCGTAATAATGATGGTAAATAACGCGGTCTGCGACCTGCTGGGATACAAAAAAAGCGAACTCGACGGTAAAACGGCCGACGTTATTTTCGATAAAGCGGTAATAAATGAATGCCCCGCCGGCAAAAAAAGCGGCGTAAACTGCGAAACGGTTTTTGTTACCCGTTCGGGCAAACGGATCCCCATGCTTTTTTCAAGCTCGGTTATGGCCGATGAAAAAGGCACCGCCCGCGGCGTGGTTTGCGCAGCGCAGGATATCTCCGAGCGCAAGCGCGCTGAAAATGCGCTGCGCATTTACAATGAGCAATTGAAAAGAAGCAACCAGAACCTGGAGGATTTCGCATACATTGCCTCGCACGATTTGCAGGAACCCCTGCGGAAGGTAAAGGCGTTCAGCGATTTCATAAAGACAAAATACGAGTCCGTATTGGATGAAAAAGGCCTGGACTACATAAGCCGCATGCAAAGCGCCACCGGGCGCATGCAGGCGCTGATAGACAGCCTGTTGACATATTCGCGCGTAGCCACCAAGGCGCAGCCTTTCGCACTTGTGGATCTCAATGTCACGCTCCAGGGCGTTATAACGGACCTCGAGATGCGTATACGGGATACCGGCGGCCGTGTGGATGCCGGGCAGTTGCCTTCCCTGGAGGCGGATCACGTGCAGATGCAGCAATTATTCCAGAATCTTATAGGCAATGCGTTAAAGTTTCACAGGAAAGACGTGCCGCCGGTGGTAAAAATTTATAATCAGCCCGTGGGCGCGGACGAGGGGTACTGCCGCATAGTGGTGGAAGATAACGGCATCGGGTTCGAGGAAAAATACGCGGAAAAGATTTTTGCTATTTTCCAACGCCTTCATGGCCGTGAAGAGTACGAGGGAACGGGCGTAGGGCTTGCAATCTGCAGGAAAATCATGGACAGGCACTACGGGAGTATCGTGGCCAGGAGTGTGCCAGGGGAAGGCACAAAATTTATTTTTACGTTGCCGCTCAAACAGAAGAAAGGAGAAAAAGCTTATGCAGCAGGAGACGAAAAAATCAATAACAATTCTGATGGCGGATGATGATGAAGACGACAGAATGATGGCGCGCGAAGCGCTCAAGGAAGCACGCCTGTTAAACGACCTTCGGTTCGTTGTTGACGGTGAAGAGCTTATGGATTACCTCCACAGGCGCAACAAATACACTAATCCCGACGATTCTCCCCGGCCCGGCCTTATACTTCTCGATCTTAACATGCCCCGCAAGGATGGGCGTGACGCGCTGATGGAAATAAAACGGGAGGCCGAGTTAAGGCAGATACCCATCGTCGTTTTAACCACATCCAAGGCCGAGGAGGATATTTTCCGCACCTATGACCTGGGCGTAAACTCGTTTATAGTCAAACCCGTATCGTTCAAGGCGCTGGTGGACGTTATGAGTACGCTTATAAAATACTGGTTTGAAATAGTTGAGCTTCCGTTAAAGGAACAGAGATGAAAAAGGATGAATTGTTCTTCCGAATACTCCTGGTTGATGACGACGAGGATGACGCAATTCTTGCCAAAGCGCTGCTTTCTTCGATAACAGGTTTTCGCTACACGGCGGACTGGATTCCGCGTTACGAGGATGCCCTCCCCTCGATTATGCGCAACGAGCACGATGTTTACCTGCTCGATTACCGCCTGGGAGCCCAGACGGGGCTTGACCTTCTTCGCGAGGCGGTAAACAGCGGCAGCCGGGCGCCGTTCATAATTTTAACCGGCCAGGGAGACCACGATATTGACCTGGAAGCGATGCAGGTCGGCGCATCCGATTATCTGGTTAAGGGAAAGATAGACGCGCCGCTTTTGGAACGTTCGATTCGCTACGCCATCGGCCGCAAGAAAGCGGAAAATGCGGCGCGGCAATCTGCGAAAGAGTGGCAGGCGACGTTCGATGCCATAGGTGACGGCGTTTTACTTGTGGACGTAAGGCATAATATTCAAAGATGTAACCGCGCGGCGGCGGCTATGGCCGGGAAATCGCCGGAAGAGCTTATCGGCCGCGCTTTACAGGATGCGATGCGTTCCATTCCGGGCTACGCGCCGGCCAATGATTTTGCGTTTTTGGGCGACGCGCGCCGCAGGAAGGTTGCGGAAACGCTTATCGGGGAACGGTGGCTTACGGTCAGTTCGGACCCCATCATGGACGAGGGGGGAAATCCCGCGGGCTTTGTCCATATTGTTACGGACGTTACGGAAAGAAAAAATCTTGAGGAAAAACTTTTACTGTCGCAGAAAATGGAGGCCATAGGAAAGCTGGCCGGCGGCATAGCCCACGATCTCAACAATCTCATGACAGTGGTGCTTGGTAACTGCACCGACGCTCTAAACAAGATCAGCAACGATAACGATGTTTACATCAACATATCCGAGACGTTGAAAGCCGGCGAGCGCGCATCCTCGCTTGTAAAGCAGTTGCTTGCCTTCGGCAGGAAGCAGATGCTCCAGGTAAGGGTATTGAACGTTAACGACGTTATCAGAAGCATAGAAAACATGTTTAAACGCGTCATAGGCGAGGACATAAATCTTATTCTTAAACTTAACCCCGATATTGATGCCGTTCGCATTGATGCCGGCCAGTTCGAACAGGTAATAGTCAACCTTGTCATAAATGCGCGCGATGCGATGCCGCAGGGTGGTACGGTTACACTGACATCGTCTAATTGCAGCGGGGATGACGTAAGCGACCTGCGCCCAGGCAGGTACGTATGCATAACCGTCGAGGATACCGGCGTCGGTATGGACAAGGAGCTTACAAAACACATTTTTGAGCCGTTCTTTACCACAAAGGGACTGGGGAAAGGAACGGGTCTTGGGCTTTCGACGGCGTACGGTATTATCCAGCAGCACGAGGGCCTGATAACGGTTTCCAGCGAGAGGGGAAAAGGCTCGCGTTTCACAATCTACCTTCCTTCTTCCGAACCCGGCGCGGTTTGCGCCCCGCCCGAAGAACACATAGCGCACGCGGCCGTGCCGTTAAGCAATAAGCGCCGTATACTTGTCGTTGAAGATGAGGACGGTATACGTAAATTTGTAGTTCGTGTTCTTCGCGAAAGAGGTTATGAAATAATAGATGCCGGCAGTGCTACCAGCGCGCTTGAGATTTATGAGAAGGAAAACGGATATTTTGACCTTGTTTTCAGCGATGTCGTGCTGCCGGACAGAACCGGCCTTCAACTGGCCGAGGAGCTTCTTGCGCGCAACAAGGAACTTAAACTGATCCTGACCAGCGGTTATCCGGGCGAAAAGATACAGCTTTCATTGATAGAACAAAAGGGTTTCAAGTTTATTCCCAAGCCGTACACCATGGACGAGTTGACGGAAACCATAGAGAAGTGTCTCAAATAATGAGGAGGAGCGTATGTTAAAACAGTTGGTGCTCATGTTGGCGGCAGTGTTATCGGTTGGCGCAATGCAGTGCGACGTTTTCGCTGCGGAGCAGGAACAGGACGCGGCGCTGGAAGACGTTCTTTTCCTGGACATGGATACGGACATTGCCACCAAATCCAAGCTCAAGGTTTCCGAGTCCCCGGCCATAGTCACGGTGATAACCGCGGCACAGATCAGGGAAATGGGCGCGCGCACGCTTCACGACGTTCTTAACACCATCCCCGGCATGTATTTTTCGCTCCCGGGTTCCGACCTCATGGGCACGGCAAGGGCGGACTACATTCGCGGCTTATACTATAACCATACGCAAAGTTCTCCGATAAAACTGCTGATAAACGGCACTTCACTCGTTGATGCCTATCAGGACTCATGGGGAACGTTTAACCAATACGGCACGATGGCAGTTCACATGATAGAGAGAATAGAGGTAATCCGCGGCCCCGGCTCGGTGGTTTATGGAGGCAGCGCTCTGGCCGGAGTAATAAACATTGTTACGAAAAGCGATGATTCAAACCAGGTGGATGTGGGAGGCGGCACTAACGGCCTGAAAAGAGGATTTGTTAAAGTAAGCGCCGGTTCGCGCGACCTGCGCGCAAACGCTATGGCAAGCCTCGGCGATTCCTTTATAACCAACGCCGTGATTGGCCGCTGGAGTGGGACAACGCTTCAGCAGAGCAGCGAAAAAAGGGAGTTATACAACGCCGCGAGCAGGGATTACCTGCTTGATCTTTTATATCATGGATTTAAATGGCAGAACATCTTTTTCAGGGAAAACGTGTATAATCCGTTTACCCAGGTGGGTTATTATATTGCCGACCAGAACCGGCGCTGCAGGCTGGAATTGACGACGGTCCTCTCGTCGCTTGAAAAGAGTTTTCCGATAGAAAATGGCTCCATAAATTCCAAGGTTTTTTACCGCAGGACGATATATGGCTTCCCTTTCCTGTCGTTTACGCCGTCCAACGTGCCTTCGGCGCTCTGGCCCGACGGCTGGTATGGCGACGGTGAACACGGCAGCGAGGCGGTTTCCGGCAACGTCGAATTTTCATACAACGGCATTAAGAATCAAAACGTGCTTTTAGGTTACGAGACTCTTCACGAGCGCGCGCCCGACGCCGTTATGCACTCTAATATGCTTAATCCCAACGTATTGCAACCCATTATGTATCTCGTAGGCAAAACAAGAAACTTAAATTCCATATATGTCCAGGATACTCTGTCGGTAATCCCCGACAAAGTCAGCTTTAACATGGGTTTGCGGCATGATAATTATTCCGATTTCAACAACGGCACGGCCAACAGCCCGAGGATTGCGCTTATGTATAAGCCGGTTGAAAACTACGTTATCAAAGCGCTTTACGGCACTGCTTTCAGGCCGCCCAGTTTTACCACCACCGGCATTTCTCCCGATATACCCCAGGTCAAAGATGACAAGAACATAAAGCCGGAATTCATGGAAACCATTGAGCTTGCGCTTGATTGCAGCCCATTTAACAAGACGAACGTCCGGTTGAACTGTTACAGTAACAGGATAACCAACCTTATCAAGCGCGTGCCCAGCGACGAGCCGCTAAAAGTATGGAATACCAACGTCGGTAACCAGAAAAGCTGGGGAGTTGAAGGAGAGGCGAAACTGCTGCTTGACAGGAAAAGCTATATTTTCGCAAACGGAGCGTACTGCGGCGAATCCAAGAACATGGATACCGGCGCCAGGGCCGAGTACGTGCCGGAGTTCCTGGGCAATGCCGGAGTAAACTATGGCCTGGGCAAAAACCTTAATGTTATGGTTAAAGGCTTTTATCGCTCCGTCTTAAAACCGGGCGCGGGAGATAACCGGGCGGACATACCCTCGTTCGTGCTTTTTGATACGGCGGTAAACTATACGTACAAATCTCACAATGTATACGTCAGCGTGTACAACATGCTTGACCAGGAATGGAAAGATCCGTCCATTTCCTCAGCCAACATTTTGGAACCCATGCAAGGCTACGGCAGAAGGCTGGATGTGGGTTATCGCTACATGTTTTAAAAAACCCTTGACATTTCAACGCAACTCTGTTAAATACTATATTGGAAGGGGAAAATGCCCTGTTGCAACAGGGTCTTCTTCCGACGATAAATTGGCAAACCCGCCGAAAGGCGGGGACGCAAAGCCACGGGGCTAAAGATAGGGGCTATCCACGCTAGCCGGGCTGCCGAAAGAAAGAAGTTACCAAGGGTGTGCAGAAAATTTTATGCGGCTTAAAGCGTTGCGGTAATTAACCGTTACCACGCGCGCTTGAAAGCGCCCCTATCTTTAACTACCGGGCATCCGCCTTGTAAGCGGAAGCAGTTCGGTAGTTTTTTGTTCTTTCAATGAAATTTCCGATAAAGGCAAACCCGTCGAAAGGCGGGGACGCAAAGCCACGGGCCTAAAGAACCGGTTTTTAACCTGTTCAACGGCAGCCGGGTTACCGAAGAAAAGTCGTTGTTATCCGCTAATGATGTTTAAAAAGCTGGTAAAGCCCCCAACGGCTTAAACGCGCAGCAAGGAACTTCCGGGTTTAATACCGGACTCTTTGCCTGCCATACGGTAACCGGATTGTCCGTGGCGACAATTCGGTTTTTTTATTGGGTGAAACGCGAGGATACGACGATGATTAACCCGGAATTTGCAATAGGACGCGGAATTCGTCGAACAATGCGGGACTTTTTCTTCCGAAAAAAGCTCAACCGTAGGCAACGCTACGCTTTCGCTTTTTTCGTCGAAAAAGCCTCCGCCTTGTTCGCCTCGGTTCTCGCGCCTATTGCAAAATCCGGGTTGAACCGCAACATCAGGAAGGTAGTAATGGCGGCCTTGATTGTTTGCGCGGCCTCAGGCATGGTTGTGCCGGCGCAACTGTCCAGGGTGAGCCTTGTTTCCAACTACCCCAATCCTTTTGACAGCCGTTCCGGGTGCACAACCATCGTTTATGTGCTTGAGACGGAGGCGGAAGTAAAGGTGCGCATTTTCGACCTGTTCGGCAATCAGGTGCGCGAGTATCCTTCCCGCTGGCAGCAAAGCGGCGCGGCTTCGCTGGAATGGGACGGCACCGATGATACTGGCGTAAAAGTTGCAAGAGGCGGTTACATCGCGTTAATCGAGATTTGCAGGGAAGCCGGCCGGCTGCTGGCTATGCGCAAAATCGGCGTTATTCATTAAGAATTTTAGAATGGGCGCTAAAATGAAAAATAAATTTAAAACCGGATTAATGACGGTTTCAGTCAAAGCGCTGAAAGCTTTGGCGCCGGTTTTATTTTTCGTTTTACTGTTTGCGTTGTACGCTTCGCCGCTCGGTGCCGCGGCTACCGGCGGACAGCCGGGACAGTTCCTGGCATGGGGCGCGGGCGCGCGTTCGCTGGGCATGGGCAAGGCGTTTTTTGCAGTATCCGACGATGCATCCGCGACATATTGGAACCCGGCCGGACTTACCCAGCTTGACCGGCGCGAGGTGATGGCGCTGCACGTAAACCTGTTTGCGGACACAAGCTACGATTTTATTTCCTATGTGCATCCAACCCCGAAGCTGGGCGTATTCGGCGTAAACCTTACGCGCCTGTACTCGGGCGGTTTCGAAAAAGTTGAGATAGCCTTCGACAGCACCAAGACCGACATCATAGACATAAAAACTGTGGGTTATTTTGACGACGTGCAGATGGCGTTTACCGGCGCTTACGGCAAAAAGATCAAGGAAAACATGTCCATAGGCGTTTCGATGAAATACATCAGCCATACGCTGGATAGTTCAACAAACGGATTCCTTACCTTCGACACGGCGCTTCTCGTCGAAGGTTTTAACCATAAATTCAAGGATTTAAAGGCCGGCTTCGGCATCCAGAACCTTTTGAGCACGCGTTTCGGGGATACGGACGATAAACTGCCCCTGATATTTCGCGCCGGCGTCAGCCACCCGTTCCTGCGCAAGAAGCTGGCCGTGGCATTCGACATTGATAAGAGCATGAAGGCCAATCTGGGCTGGCATATAGGAGCGGAATACTGGCTGGTAAATTTCACGTGCCTGCGCCTGGGGTTCGAAGGCGAAAAAGGCATTCGCGAAACCTCCGCGGGCTTTGGAGTCAAATACAAGGATTACGGGCTGGATTATGCGTTTTCATTGCATGACCTGGGGCTCTCGCACCGCATTTCCGGCTCATGGCGTTTCGGCCCGTCGGTAAGCCAGAACCGCGATGCGCTGGTGCGCCGTTACATACAGGAAGGCATGGAAGCATATAACAAGGGCAACTTCCTGCTTGCGTTCAACCGCTTTGAGTCCGCGCTTGACATAGAGCCGGGCAACCAGGACGTTAAGAAAATGTTCGCGCGCATCCAGACGATCACCGGCTTCCTGCAGGCCGCCGTCGGCGACAGCGAGGAAATGGTTTCAGTGCGCAAGGGCGTGGCCGGCTACGTCGAGGGCGATGATAAGACCGCGATAAACGCCTTCCGCTACGCCTATTACAAGAATCCCGGCAACATGAAGCTGCTGGGACTGCTTAACAGGATAGAGAAAGAACTCGGCATAGTGTTGACCGAGGCGCAGAGGGATGATGTCGTCGGGTTCAACATGATTGACCAGAAGATCTACGACGCGCGCCAGTCAATAATCGAAGGCAAATATGACCAGGCGTTAATCAAATGCCAGGAAATATTAAACCTTGAGCCGGCGAACGTTACCGCCCTTGAAATCATGGGTTCGGCGTTCTTCATGATGGATCAGCAGGACAAGGCGCGCGCCGTGTGGATGAAGGTTATGGAGCTTGACCCGACGAACAAGGTAATCCCCGAGTTCCTGAACCAGTTAAAGTAAACAGAGGTTTTTAACCATGAGAAAAACAGTTTATTACAGGTTTTTGTTGGCGGCAGGGGCGTTGCTGATGCCGTTACTTACGTTTGGCGCGGCCAATGATAACCCACAGATCTCATTGATGGACCAGGAGATTAAATACGAAAAAGAGAAGGCGGAATATCTGCAAACTTACGTCCTGGATAAAATACTCGGGCCCCGCAAGGCCAATGTTATAGTTGACGTCGAGTTCGGGCTGGAGACCAAAACTGTAAACCAGGCGGCCAAGGAGAAAAAGACGGAAAAGAAAAAGAGGCTCGGCGAGGTTGAGTACCTGCTGCCGGGCGTGCCAAACCCAAAATCCGTCACGCAGGAATCCGCACCGGGTGAATCCAAGGAAGAATCCGGACAGGCCGAGGAAACCAAGTACGAGGTGCGCACCATTATCAAAAAGCAGGCGGTGACAGTTTTGCACGATGAAAGAGTCGTCAAGGAGCGCCTGGACATGGTGCGCGATGCCATCGTGGTTTCGCTTAAGATCAATGACAAGCGCGGCGACAAGATAGAGTTTCGCAAGACAAAATTTACGCCCGGGTTTACCGATGAGGTTTTAAGGCCCAAAATACTCGTTCCCGTCATACTTGCGCTTCTGCTTATATTTTTCCTTTTCGGCCCGTTTGCCAGCTTCCTGCGTTCATACATACAGACGATGAAGGAGCGCGGCGGCACCGAGGTAACTGTTGATTCTAAATTCGAAGGCGGACCCGAGGGCGGCGAAGGCGCGGGAAAGGAAATAAAGGAAGGCGGGGCGTTGACGGAAGAGACGCTTACGCCCGAGGAACTGGAAGAGCTTGAAAAAGAAAAATATATACCTTTCAATTATGTAA